>Ga0207901_1000028_pt1 | contig 111422 bp, 87 predicted proteins | sample LinPmetageLP46_FD_184057 | JGI IMG/M metagenome (GOLD analysis project Ga0207901, IMG submission 184057) | Marine viral communities from the Pacific Ocean - LP-46 (SPAdes) | ecosystem: Environmental > Aquatic > Marine > Oceanic | place: Pacific Ocean | collected 2011-06-12
GGCACAATCAGCATCTTGATCGCCCGGATGAAAAGATCGCCGATCCATTTGATGCTCTCAGCCCCCGGCCCCCAGAACAACCCCACGGCTATGCCCAGCACAAGCGCCCCGACGACACGCTGCCACAAAGGGATTTTGAACCAGAATTTTAACATTGGGTTTCCTTAAGCAGGGGTCTTCCGGGCAAAACTCCGGTTAATTGTCCGCCGGATATCACGGGTTGGCCGTTGACAAACAGATAGCGCACGCCGGTCGATAACAGCCGCGGCTGTTCATAAGTCGCCCTTGGAACAAATGATTCCGAATCAAAAACCACAATATCTGCCGCCATCCCTACCTTGAGATAGCCGCGATCTTTCAAACCAACAATATCAGCCGTCTGTCCGCTGCTCCTCCGAATGAACCGGGAAAGCGGCATTATTTTCCCATCTACTACAAGGTCCCGATAGGCTTTGGGAAAACTCCCATATTTGCGCGGGTGTCCGGTACTACCGTCAGACCCTGTCACCACCCAATCCTGCTTGGCGAAGGCTGTTATATCATCGGCAGTCATGTTGAACGAGGCGACGCGCGCGTCACCGGTTTTCAATATATCGATAGCGACATCAAGAGGATCGCTCCTGCTCCGGGCGGCAAGGTCTCCCAGCGTTTGACCAATCTCGATTTCAGCATCCCCCAACTTGCCGGTTATGAGCAATTTATCCGCTCCGCCCCGGCGCTCCAGATTGGCAGCCATTTCTCTTTTGATCCGGTCGAAAGTGGTAGCCTTTCCCAGACGTTCGCGCAGGCCCGCCAGACCTCCGTCCAGAGCCCATCTCGGCACCAGTGCATTGCTTATCCGCGTGCCCGAAGCGGCCCAGGGATATTGGTCGGCGGTAATTTTGCGACCTTTTTCTCGTGCCGAGTTGATCAGCGATATTATCCGGCTGCTCTGCCCCCAGACCGCCGGGCCCAGCGCCTTGATATGGGAAATATGCACGGCCGCTCCGGACTGAGTGCCAATTTCGATCGCCTCGTTCACCGCCCCGACCAGTCCGATATTATAGCTGCTTTCATCGCGCAAATGGGTGTCATAATAACCGCCCTGTTGACCAGCGATCTTGGCCAGTTCGACAACTTCTGCGGTCTTGGCAAAATTTTGAGGTGTGTAGTAAAGCCCGGCGGAGAGGCCGACCGCGCCCTCGCACATCGCCTGGGCCATCATTTTTCCCATCCGAGATGCTTCGACTTCCGTCGGAGCACGATCATCATCACCGATCACGCTTTTGCGAATATATCCGAAACCGGCCAGATAGGCGACATTGGTCCCGATGGCATCGCGCCGTGCCTGTGTTGCCATCTCCGATATTTCGGTGCTGCCAAAGCCGTCATTTCCAACCAGAACGGTCGTAACCCCCTGAAACGCGAACGCCTCGTTCTGACGTTGCTCAGGATTGCCGGAGGTCAGTTGATTGTCCGCATGGGTGTGCGGGTCGATAAACCCAGGAGCCACGATCAAGCCGGAAGCGTTGATCCTGTTTGCATAAGAAAATTGATCGTCGGTCGCGTCGCCGATGAAGACGATCCGGTCAAATCTGACCGCTATATCAGCGACCCGCGGCGCGGCACCGCTGCCATCGTAAACCATGCCATTTTCGATCAGATAATCTGCCGCGATGCGGTTGGGCTGTTTCGAGGACGTCTGGCAGGCTGTGAGCAACAAAGGCGCAAATGAAGCGATAAAATACGCCAGACTTTTACGGACTTTCATCGGGCCCCTTCGGTTCCAAGTAGCGTTTCCATCATCGTGGTCGCTGCCGCTATGGCAATTTTGCGAACCAGCCGACGGTCCGTTTCGTCGCCCATTTCATAGGTCATGGTTGGTACACCATATGTTTTGTGAACATAGTTTTTAGAATTCGGCTGCCCCAGGTTGTGACCGGCATCCCGATCAATCTGATAATCCGGCAAACGTTGCTCCAGCAAGCCCAGCCAGTTTTTCAGGAACAGTGGAGGTGTTGTCTGGTAGCTATCCGGGATGGTATAAAAGACATCATGTTTGGTGGAATGAAAATCGACAAACAGGCGCAAATTCTTGTGCGGATCTGCTTCGATACTATCCAGCAAATCTTTCATCAGCCTTGTTTCCGGTTGCGTAAACGGACCCCAGTCGCGATTGAGGTCGATGTGTCCGGTACTGTGGCGCCAATGGCCGCGCACGACGCCATCGGGATTAAGCATAGGAACAACAACAGTTTCAAATCTTTCACGATAGCGTTTTGCAAGGGGCGTGTCGGCCAGCAGCGTTTCTACAAAAGGTAACATCGCCAGCGCGCCCGTCACTTCGGGCGGATGCTGCCGGCCGATCAAGACCACCTGTTCAAGCGGCTGCGTACCGTCTTTCCGAACGGTAAGTGCGGGAATATCACGACCTTCTGCAGATTTACCGAGCAGCCAGCTTTTGGCAGCGGGAGATTTCGCCGTCTGGCCGAGCCAGGCATTATAGACCGAAGGCGGCAAAATTTCTTGTGCGGAGACAAATAGCGGAACATTCTTGAGTTTGACGGTAATCCGCGCCCGTTTCAGGCCGTCGACCTCTTCGACTTTGACAAATTTCTTCGGCAGATAGTTCCAGTTCACCCCGTCCGAACTGGTCTTTGGCCAATAGCGATGTCCGCAGGCTTCGTAGTTCAAAATCAGTGTGATCTTGCCAGGCGTACGAGGCGTCAGACGAAACGCATACCAAGCGCTACAATTGATCGGCGGCTTGTCTTCGGGTGCCAGCGTAACATCGATCCGTTTCGATCCCGATGGCTTGCAGGACGCCACATTGCCGGTCGGGAAAGCCGTATCCAGCGTGACATTTTCCGCTTCACAACGGATATTGTCGCCGGCTCCCGCAGCTTGCGCGGGAGCCGGCAGAAAAGCGGCGAAAGCAAGTGCCACCATTCCCATCGAAATCGCCTTCAGATCGGTACGAATGAAACGAAAGGACAAAATTCCAGCTATTTTATACATCGATCAGAATTTCTTCTGGATCTCGAACCGGAACTGACGTCCCCTTGCGCTGTGCAATGCACCGTCGAAACCAAAAAGCTCGTCCGACAACGGTGGCTCAGCATTGAAGATATTGTTAAAGCCGAATTTTATACGCGTTCCGTCCAGTCCGGTGTCATTGTTGATAGTGTAGCTGATTGAGGCATTCATGGTGAACCAGTCATCCACCCGGTAAAATGCGCCGGTATCATTTTGAACTGCACCGACATCAAATATCTTCCCGACATACCGGCCGAACAGGTTGACTGCGACCGGACCGGATCGCCAGTTCACCGATCCGCTAAGCCGCCATTTCGGTCGACCATCCAGTTCGAGCTGCTCACCAAAGCCTTCGGGCCGCAACGTTGCAATGCTGCCTGCCGAAACTTGCGGTATCGCAGCCAGCAGATCGGGTAGGTCCGCCAACAGAGGAAGTCCGTCCGCGCCGGGCGTTTGAAAAATACTCTTCAGGCGCGCGGCATTCAGGGTAAGCTTGAATCTCCCGATGCCAAAATCCGGAACGGTATAGAAAAGGCCAAAATCGAAGCCTTTGCTTACCCGGGAGTCCAGATTTCGATAGGGGTTCAAAATCTCGATGACATCACCGGCCGGCAGGATACCGGTTCCGGCGTACAGATCGAGCTGATCTGCATCTGGATCGGCGCGGACAACATTGGGATTGCTCCTGCCTTGCAGACGCTCCACCAAATCCAGATACAAGGCATTTTGAGCGCCAAAAATCCCGACAATGCCGGTCTGCTTGACGCGCCAATAGTCAGCCGTCAGCGTCAGCCCCGGAATGAAACCCGGAGAAACGACGACGCCAAAATTGATGCTCTGGCTTTTTTCCGGGTCAAGATCATTGCCCGTTCGATAGTCGACAACCGATCGGGTGCCGCAATCTCCCGCATCCGTTTCGATGCCCTTGATGAGCTCGGCAACACATTCAACAGCAGGCCGTTCGGAGTTGGAACGGGTCGTCCCGGTATCATTGACCTGGATCAGGTTTGGCGCCCGAAATCCTCGCGACCACGCACCGCGCAGAATTACACCGGAAAACGGTGTCCATGACGCGGCGGCTCTGGGAACGAAGGTACTGCTGGTATCCGAGAAACTTTCAAAACGTCCGGCCAATTGCAGGTTCAACGAATGGATTAGAGGAATCTCCATGTCCTCCGATATCAACGGTACGAATGTCTCGACAAAGGCGGAATAGACTTCGCGATTGCCACTGGTATCCGGTGTAGGGCTACTGCCTACAACGTCACTATCGTTGGTGGCACCGTTAACAGCGTTGGTAAAAGTGATGGTTCCATCCAGCCTGGAATCGCGATCGTCGAGAAACGTTTCCCGACGAAACTCCACGCCACCGGCGAGCCCGACATCACCGCCTGGCAACATGAAAAGATCGGATTTTGACACCTTGAAATCAGCGAGGGCCAATGTCGTTTCGCCCTTGCGGAACACGTCGATCGAAATATCTTCCAGAACCTGGTCGTTGCTCGGTGTACAATCGCCAATATTCACATTGTCGAGGCAGCCGCCATTGAACGGGTTATACGCTGTTGCATCATTGCGGTTGATTGCATCTTGCAGCAGGCTGCTGGAAATCCGGTTGCGGGCCAGATCGGTTGTATTGGCTTGCGAGTAGAGAAAGCCGGTATCAAAATCCCAGCCCCACAAATCACCTTTCAAGCCTGCGACCACACGATAGGTGTTTTTTGTCACCGTGATATTGCGCGGTCCAGCATCGATTACGCGGTAATTTTCGAGCAAGAGGTCGCGCCCGGAATCGCTGACCCCGGAACCCAGGCCATCCAGCCGATTGGGATTGGTAGACCCGTCGAGCAAGGTCGTCGCGCCCAGAGGGTTATAATAAGCCGATGACAGAACACCCAGCGGCACGGCAGACAGCGGACCGCTTTGCTCCCGAACGCGCGTTGACTTGGATCGGTAAAAGGATCCTTCTGCGTAAAATTCTACAGCATCACTCAACTCATGATTGAAGAGCGCGGACACATTGTAGCGATCCTTTTCCGAATATAGGCTGCGATCGGTATTGGAATCATAGCGAAGGTCGGAATCCACGCTCGATCCATTATCGGCACACAGGCCGCCACCGAGATTCACAGATCGCGTGTCTCCGGCCGACAAAAAGCTGCAGGGCTGGATATGAAAATCGTCATCGCGCACCGCCCAGATATTGCTCGACGTCGCGCCCGATCCCTGAATGTCAAACGTCGCCCAGGGTGTGTCCGAAGTTCTGTTGTGAAAGTTGGAATCGCCCTCAAAATCCGTACCCTCAACAAACGGCCGAAGATCGCTGCTTGCAGAATAGTCGCGCATCGACGTCGGAGCGCCATTCTCATGATAATAATAACCATAAAGCGTGAGGTTGCTGCGGCCCTCGTTGAAATCAAAACCATAGCCACCGCGAATGCTCGAATTGAACAGACTCGTGCCCATGGATGCAGCATAGTTGGCGCGCAAGAATCCGCCGTCCAGATTGTCCTTCAATATCGTGTTTACCACACCGGCAACGGCATCAGCGCCATAAAGCGCAGAAGCACCATCCCGCAGAACCTCCAGGCGCCGGACCGCACCGGGTGCAATCTCGTTCGTGTCCGAAGAAACGACCGGAACAAAAAGCTCTGTCTGGAAACCCGGATTCAGAACCATCCGGCGACCATTGATCAGAAGCAGCGTGTTGCCCGTGCCCAATCCGCGTAAATTGATTGATGCAATGTCGCCGCGCGCCGCATTCGGGCTGTTCGACTGGCTGCTCTGGTCATTGAACTCCACCGTGCCAGCTTGCGGGATTGCCCGGAAAAGATCGTCGCCTGAATCCGCGCCAGTGGCTTCAATTGCCTCCTCGTCAAGCACCGTTACCGGGAGGATATCGTCAATTTTCGCGCCCTTGATCTGCGAGCCGGTGACCACGATAACATTATCACCGATTGCAGCATCCTGCGCCGACGCATCTTGCGCCGCTACATCTTGCGCGAATGCATTACCCGTCCCGGTTGCCATGAAAGCTGTTGTGCACATTAAAGCACAGATCCGTGTTCTTGATTTTGACATTTCTGCCTCCCTGTTTCGGCGACCCCGGCCGATTTTAATTTTATGCGGATTACTGATTTTTCCAGTTGCCCCGCATTGTTGTTGCATAAACGCAACTGCATTAGCAACGCCGGGAACCCGACATTTTGGAACCAAAGTTATAGACCAAGGCTATGCCTTAGTCATCGCCGATATCGTTGATTCTTACTGCAGGCTGTTCAATTTCCGTGAGAAGACATCTGGTTGATAACGTCCGAGAGCGTGGCCAGACAGCGTTCTATCAGTTCGGGCTGCTGGCTATCCTTGTGGCTTAGCGCGCAGACCGGAAGCACCAGGGGATCGACAAAATGATGCTTGGTGAGATCATCCACCCAGGAACTGGCCGCTGTGTACTGGTCGACGACTGATATGCCGACCCCCTTGCCGACCAGCGACAGCGCGATATGATAGGTATGCGCTGTTACCACTTCATGGGGCACAATTTCACGATCAGCCATGGATTTGGATAATAATAGTCCAGCCGGACCACTATCCTGAAGACCGATGAAGTCGGCCTGATGCAGAAAGCCGAGATCAACCTTTCCTTTGGGAATGCCCTCATAACCGGAGGGTGCGACCAGCAACAATTGTGCATCGCCAAGTTGCTGACTGGCGAGCCGCTCGTCGGCTTCATTGCCGAAACCGATACAGATATCACATCGCTTTTCCAGCAAGGCCAGATTCATTTCGCTGGAGTGCAGGGTTGTGACTTCAAAGCTCATTTCAGGATCGGCCAGACGCATGGCTGCTATACATTCGGGCAACAGATCGAGACTGAGCGAAGGCAAAACGCCAAAACGAATATGCCCGCCTTTACGCTTTCTGATATTCTGCGTGGTCCGGTCAAAAGCACTGATCCGGTTGTAGATATCTTCGATTTCCACGAATAGCTCGTCGGCAGCGGGAGTCGCGAACAAGCGGCCCTTTTCCCGCCTGAACAGCGCAAAGCCCAGTTGGTCTTCCGCATAGCGCAGCACTTTGCTTACCGAAGGCTGCGACACATGCAATTCGCGCGCCGCGCTGCTGATCGATCCCTCTCGATACACGTGATAAAATATTTCAATCTGTCGTAACCGCATAGCCTGTCATGGCATTTGCCATCGCGATTGGCAAACTCAGACAGCAAGCTCGGAGCATGCGGGCATTTGCGAATGAACGGCTGCTTGCAGGAGCCCATCTTCACCAAGCCCGGAACATTATCTGTAACGCAATTTCTCTGAACGCAGAAACGCTTCGAATGTTCACGAAATCTATCCAAAGGCTGACGGCGGAGCTCGGACTATCTCCTTTCGAGAGAGAAACGCAGACCGAGACGGCCGACAAATCCGTCAAAATCGCGCACCGGGATGTTTGATGCGTTGCTGACATAGCCGGCTTCGGTAAATATCGAGATCTGATCCCATGCCTGATAATCGAGGCCTGCGGTTGCCCGTATATGCGTATCGGACCGGTTCACCGGATAAAGGGACGAAAAATCATCCTCGTAATCCCGCTGCACAACAGATAAGCGGGCGAGACCCGTCAGTTTGTCGGCCAGCGCTGTACTACCGACCAGTCGAAAGCCATAGCCGGTATAGCTGAAGCGATTGTCTTCCGCGTTATGTTTCAATCCAAGCAACGAGATATTGAACGAAGTCGGCCCACCGTCCGGACGCCAGTTGTGGCGCAATTCGGCCAGCCACTCGGATTGATCGAAGCCGGTGAACCGATCCTCGGACTGGTTGCGAAAGCCATAGCGCAACCGTCCAGTGGTCGTATGTTCTTTCGAGTGGCGGTGAATCAACTGCGCCTCAGCCCGCGGGCGGTCAAACACCCGTCCGTCTTCACCCAGAACATATTGATATTCGGCGCCCAGTCGCAATTTTGTTGCCTCATTCGCACCCAGTGGAAAGTCGGCGCGGAGTCCCGGCCCAAATGCATAGCGATTGAACCGGCTGTCTTCGGGATAGACAGCAATTTCGGCACCAAAGTCGAGGAGCAACGGTCCCAAATCATAGCCCAGCCGGATCTCACTCTCGACGACACTGGCAATGCGATCCTGATCGATCCCGTTTTCGATGATATCAGCCGGCACAACATCTCGTCCTGCCGACAGTTCTGCTGTGGCAAAAAACTCACTGTCTTTTGCCATAGCTGCACTGCATGCATTGGCTCCAATGGCCAGGGTCATTAACAGAAACTGTATTTTCATGGGCTTGCGTCGCTTTATGTCGAGAGAGAAGGTTTGCGGAAGGATTTGGCCGTGCGGTTGATCGGGATGGTCAAAACGGATTCAAGGGTGAACCAAGCGCGCATTGCCCGGAACAAAATATATTCTGGCAACCCCAAAAGCGCATCGGGCCTGCCGTTGATTAAGATTGCGGCGACGGCCACCAGCATTGGAGCGCCGATCAGGACGGCAGCTATAGCCTGCCAGACCAGCGGACTGGTCGGGTCGGTATCGGTAAAGAACTGGAATATGCCGAACAGCAGGATCGGCACCATCATCGCACGGCGGGCCGAATTCAGCAGCATATAGGGTAGCACGAGCTTCCCGCAAATAGTCATCGAGGAGGATGTGATGATGTCCTGACAGCGTGAAGAGACATGATAGACAGAGCGGAACCAACGCAAACGCTGCTCCCGCAAATGGGAGAAGCTGGTGGGTACTTCTGAAACATAGCGCACCCGATGGTCGACAATCGCACGATAACCCATTTCGCCGATCCGCAACGACATATCGGTATCTTCGCCGTTCATTCCCGATGCGAATTCGCCGACGCTTTTCAAAGGTCCGGTCCGATAGACAGCGAACATGCCGGGCACTCCGACAAGACCCCACAAAGCGCTGAGCGCCGGCGAATAATAGCCATGTTTCACCAACACTTCAACCAGCCGGGCACGGTCAAAAATCGCCCCTCCCGGTGGCAGGGGTATGCCGCCGACCACACCTATTTCTTCGTCGGAGAAATTCTGTACGGCCAGGGTAATATTATCCGGTGTGATAAGCGTATCGGCATCGATGCGTATCGTGATCGGGTGAGTGGCTTCCGCGATGCCGCGATTGAGAGCATGGGCCTTGCCGCTTTGCGCGACGTGAATGATCCGGCCCTGCAATGCGGTAGCTTCGGCGATCGCCTGTCGAGCAATCGTTTCGGTATCGTCGGTCGAGCCGTTGTCCAGAATGATGAGTTCGACAATCTCACCATAATGTTGGGCGGCTTTGTCAATATGACGGATGGTTTCTGCAATAATATAGCGCTCGTTAAAGGCTGGCACGATGATACTGACGGGCGACCGAAAATCATCTTTTGCGTCCAGTCGCCGTTCGATCAGGCTGATCAGGTAGAGCTGGAGAAAAAGCATCGGCAGAAACAGAAGAACGCCCGGGCCAATGCCGCCCAGCAACGTGATATCCCGCAAACCTTCCACCACGGCAAAGTCGGAATAACCGACGAAGCCAGAGAGGGCCGCCGCAATCACTGCGGTCGATGCCAGACGCAATACCGGACGGAGGTTATTATGCTCGCCGATATCCATGCCCACTTTTTCAGGCATCGAGCCACGTTCCAGCAGCATCAACGAGAATAAGGCGAAGCCAATCAACCCGGCAATGATCTGCACGACTGCCAGGGAATAAGGATCGCCAACCAATGACAGAAAGATCGTGTTCAAAAGGTCAAGCAAGCAACAGATCAACAGAAACCGCAGCACAAGATCAAAGGCGAAAAGCAGCCGAGCAATGGCTGAACCACTGCCAAAACACGCAAATGCGATGTAAAAGGAAACGATATAGGTACGGATAGCGATGGAATGCTGACCCGTATAAGGCACAAATATGTAATCCCGCTGGGGAAAAAGCCAATCAAGCTGGCCCGTTCCGAATGCCCATAGCTGAAGCAACGCCAGCAGGCAAAAAGTCAGCAGCATCGCCGGCACGCGCAGAGGAGATACCGAAGCAGCCAATCCCAGCGGGCGACTGTCGACCGATCCATATTGCGCCTCTCGCCTGGAATCACTGGTTAGTGGAGTGGTCAACCATCATTCCCTGCCGGACCAGGAACTCCATCATTTCCCGATATGGAAACAAGCAAAGCGACAGCCGAACTGGGCAGCGTCACAATTTCACCGACAGGTCGAGCAACGACTCCGCCATCGCGATCCAATGCTCTGTAAACAATCCAGTCATTGGGTTGCACGCCTTCTTTGGCGATCGCGGCAACAATATCGCCGCTGACGATGCGGATTTTTGCAGCTGTCCGGCCTGTTACAAAGGATAATCCGCGAGGATCGAGCTGACCCAGCAATTGTGCAACGGCCTGAGCGTCGACTGCGGTATCTATCTCGCCGAGTAGCGCGACCGTATCAACAGCGGATAATTTCTTGCGCAACAAAGAGAGACTGTCGGACGCTCTTTGGCCTCCGCCTTTTAACACGGTTTCCGGCAGCAACTCGGCTATCGATTGCCTATCCGTACCGCAGCGATTGTGGTTGCCATCGCCCGACGCCAGAGATATTTCTACCTTGTTATCGGCTTGGTGGAGCGCAGCGGGAAGCGCTATCGACTGGCTGAAACGCTCCGTCTGAGGCGACAGGCGGCGTGATAACAACATATGGTCATTAAGAGATACGGTGACGTCATAGCGCGCGTCACTACCCGCTGGCCCCACCACCAGGCGCATATCCAACGCGGATGGCAATATCTGGTTCGGCAAATCCGTGACGCTATAATGATAACGCCAGCTGGTCTGCCGATCGAATTTTCGCATACCTCGATTGATATTCTTGCCAGTAAACGGGATTGGATAGGCCGGTTGAATAAAAACGTCACTATAAGGCTTCGCTTCGCCAGAGAGTTTTGTCAGGGCGGCACTGTCGAGACCATTTTGACCGAAATGCAGCAAATATCCTTTCTGCACCAGCCGGGCACCGTGCACCAATGTCACCAATGCGTCTTCATTGCCTTTGCGTTTATTCCATGAAACCGGAACCCGTCCACCCCAAAGAGAGAGCCGGTCGCTTGTCGTTTCAACCGCTTTGGCAAGCTCAAGCCGCAATCCGCTCTCCGGCTTGATCTCGACAACAGCCGCGATAGAATCATTGGGTGAGCATTGGGCGATCTCCCCACGGCCCTGCAAACTCAAACCAACATCAAGCGCACCCGATGACAGCTCGCTGGCGGTCAGTTCGATCTGGGCTTTCTGTTCACCTTTGACCTGATTCAATAGAATATCGGCGCGCTTGACCCCGTTAATCGACACTCGCAGAACACCTTCGACGCCTTCGGCGACCCGGCTCGAATAAAGCAGTTCATACCTCCCGTTTAGCGGACGGGCATCGGTCGGTAGGTGGAAAACCAGCCCGGTATAGGATGGCAGTCCGCTGAGAATAAGCGGCGTGTCAGAGTCTTGCCCCGTCGTAAAAACGCTGGTTCCGCTGGTGTCAGACCCGAGACCGGACGCGCCTTCGTAGTTGGAGAATTGCTGCTGTTCGCCACCACTCAGCTTGGTCCAGCCGGATTTAAACGCGCCGCCCTGCCCCAGCAGGATCAGAACGCCCGCCAGTACAAAAGCCAGCAATCCTACGCCGATTAATCTCATTTCATTCTTCTTTTCGTTCTATTGTTACGCGGCTTGCTGATTTTGCTTTTGTTCTTGTGGCTGGCGCCCTTGGTCTTCGATATCAACGTGGTTTTGATTGTCCAACGCACTGGACCGGTCTGCATTCCAGGCTGTGCGGGCAGGAATTTTGGCAAGGTTGATCCGGTCTTTGTAACGCGACGATATCTCTATCGTATCGTCGAGCAGGCCGGCGGCCAGCAATATGGGATCGAGGCCCAAAGCACGCAAATGTCTGTTGCTGACATTCAGATCATTTTCTTCCGCTTCCTTGCGCGGGTTGGCCACGTACGCGATTTCAGCGCCAGTGAGCGACGAAACAAGCTGCGCCAGTTCCTTGACCCGCAACGTTTCCGCAACCTGATTAAGGATCTTGACCGGACTGCCGGCTTCCGGCGGATTATTGACAGCAAGCTCGACACAGCGAACCGTATCCTGAATATTGATAAACGCCCGCGTCTGGCCGCCTGTGCCATGCACCGTCAGTGGATGTCCGACTGCGGATTCGACGAGGAACCGGTTGAGCACCGTTCCATATTCACCATCATAATCAAACCGGTTAACCAGCGCGGGGTGGCGCCGGGTCTGATCGGTCTGCGTACCCCACACGATACCCTGATGGAGATCGGTAATGCGCATCTTGTCGTTGTTTGCATAGAATTGGAACAACAGTTGATCGAGAGATTTGGTCAGGTGATATACACTGCCGGGACTTGTCGGATAGAGAATATCGCGCTGATGCCTTTTTCCTTCGTCATCAGCCACTTCCACCGGAAGATATCCCTCGGGTATTTCAAAGCCTGCACCGGAATAGCCGTAAACCCCCATGGTCCCCAGATGTACCAGATGGGTGTCCAGTCCCAGATCGTTGAGCGCCACGAGAACATTATGTGTCGCTGAAATATTATTGTCGACGGTATAGCGTTTTTCTTTGGCCCCGCGCATCGAGTACGGCGCAGCACGCTGCTCGGCAAAATGCACGATAGTATCCGGTCGCAACTCTGCGAGAAAATCAGAAAACTCTTGATATTCCTTGGCAATATCGATGACTGCATAGTTTATCCGGTTTCCGGAAACTTCTTCCCACGCCTCGACACGAACGTCGATTGGCTCAATTGGTGTCAGGCTACGGATGCCGAGCTCAAGGTCGATCCTCCGACGCGACAGATTGTCCAGGATTGTGACATCATGACCTATGGATGAAAGATGCAAAGCAGTCGGCCAACCACAGAATCCGTCTCCGCCAAGCACAAGTATTTTTTTGCCGTTCATAAGATAGGGCCCTATTCTTCAAATATTATTGTTCAATCGGGCTACTGTCCCGGCCAGTTACTACTGGAGCGCAATAACTCTCTGCGCATGATTAATCTGTAGATTTCTGCTCGTCACAACAAGTGTGAATTACATTCCGTTAGACTTGTTTACATTTGATAATTTTGGTGTGACACTCCCTCATTTCATCAGTTTGGAAGCTAAGCCGTTGTAATGCTCTTAGAATTTCTTGAGATTCAATAACCGTTGGCTTTTCAGGGCCGTATCAGCTTAACCTTGGACATGCGACCAAATACCAACTTGATGGAGCAGGCCGTCAACCGCAGGCATATGTTGCGCAGTTCGATCGGTACCGGATTCGCGCTTTGCTGCCCGCTCCCGGCTGTCGCGGCGGGCGCCAGTCCCGACAGCTCACTGGCCGCTATTGCCGCAACCCGCGGCATTTCGTTCGGGAGCACGGTATCGACGCGATGGCTTGGCAATGAAAATCTGACCCGGCTTATCGTTCGCGAATGCGATACCATCACGACAGAAAATAGCCTGAAATGGAAATATCTGGAACCCGAGCGGAATAATCGGGAGAGCGCACCGGCCAAGGCTCTGGCAAAATTCGCAGGGCGCAACGGTCTTGATACGCGCGGGCATTGTTTCATATGGAATCATGATGAGCGCATGCCTGCATGGCTCGTGGACATGGCCGACAAATTGCACCGCGGCCGACGGTATCCGTTGACCAGGCGCATGTGGCGGCATGCTGCTTATCTTGGCCGGACATTCCCGGACATCACATCCTGGGATGTCGTGAATGAGGCCATCAACCCGCGTAATGGGCAGATCCGGCATTCGGCTTTGAACCGGGTAATGGGTGAACGCTTTATCGATCTGGCTTTCAAAATGATGAAAGCAAAAGCACCCCAGGCGCAGCTGGTTTACAATGACACGATGAACTGGGAGGCATCGCCATTGCATCGTGACGCGCTGTTGCGACTGCTCGAGCGACTGCTGTCGCGCAATGTTCCGATTGATGCCCTGGGAATCCAGAGCCACCTCGGCAATACGCTGGACAGGCCGCGGGATGAAATAGGCTGGCGGCATTTCCTGCAGGAAATCAAGGCCATGGGTCTGGATATTATATTGACCGAACTCGATTGCAGCGATCGTAATATAGAGGAATCGGATCCCGTCCGCCGCGACGCAGAAACCGCCGCATTCACCAAAGGCTATCTCGATCTGACGCTGGACTTTACCAATGTGAAACAGATAATCTTATGGTCTCTGACGGACGGGACCAGCTATATGAATCGCCCCGGATATCCGGACTATAAACGCCGCGCCGACGGTCTGGCGTTGCGGGGGCATCCCTATGATGATCGCTGGAAACCGAAAAAAATGCGCACGGCTATCGCCGATGCATTGCTGTCGGCTCCGAGACGTCAATAATCCTGCCACTTAAGGCGCCAGTGTGACCGGAATAGGCTCCGGTCTTTTGCCCGTAATGGCATATTGTCCGGTCAGCCGACCGTTATGACCGGGGATCTGCTTTACCTTGATCCCTGATTATCCGCTTGCCGCCATCCAGGCCCTGCCCGCCAAGTTCTCTCTGAACGCATTTCTCGAACAGTTGCTGCTCACGAGAGGGATTATCATTTGCGACACGGATGTTTTGGTTACCGTCCCCGGGTACCTTTCTGCCAACAGACATATTGAGTTTGCTCAGCAACATCTGGCAGCTATCTCTGCACGCGGCCAGACCCATCGCCGGACATCAGCTTCTCCACTTCCGGAACCGTTACCCGATTGAAATCGCCCAATATGGAATGTTTCAGGCAGCTTGCTGCCACCGCGAACTCGAGCGACTGTTGCTTGTCTTCATAAGCATTGAGGCCATAGATCAATGCCGAAGCGAAACTGTCGCCGCCGCCAACCCGATCGACAATATCGGTCAGTTCATAGTGCCGTGACAATTTGAATCCTTGTTCCCGGTCGCGCAGACAGGCAGACCAACCGTTGCGGTCAGCACTGTGACTTTCCCTTAGCGTGATCGCGATGGTCGACATATCGGGATATAGTTCCAGCACCTTTTCCGACAGCGCTTCATACTTGCTGGTGTCGAGCTCGCCGGTTTCAACGTCGACATCGACGCTGATGCCGAGCGACTTCTGGCAATCCTCTTCATTGGCAATCCCGACATCGACATATTTGACCAGTTCGCTCATCACCTCAGGCGCGCTTTTGCCATATTTCCAGAGTTTGCCACGGAAATTGAAATCGCAGGAAACGGTCAGGCCTGCCTGTTTTGCCGCCTTCACGCATTCTATGCTGAGATCTGCGGAATCCTGGGCCAGCGCCGGGGTAATACCGGTAATATGGAGCCATTTTGCGCCAGCAAAAATGCGCGCCCAATCGAAATCCCCGGGCTTGCACTCGCTGATAGACGAATGGGCACGGTCGTAAATAACCTTGGACGGGCGCTGGTTGGCGCCGGATTCGAGAAAATAGATCCCGACCCGGTCTCCCGAACGGCGTACATGGGACGTATCGACACCAAAGCGTTTAAGCTCGCCAATCGCAGATGCCCCTACATCATTATCCGGCAGAGCCGAGACAAAGCCAGACGACAGGCCATAATTGCTCAGTGCGACCGCCACATTAGCTTCGCCTCCGCCGAACGTTGCTTCAAACGAGGGAGACTGGAAAAACCGCTCATGCCCCGAAGTTTTCAACCGCAGCATGATTTCACCAAATGACAAATATTCTGCCATATCCAAATTCCTTATGGTCTGGCGGCACTGGCGAGAGCAACAGCTTCGCGCGCCAACCTGGTTATTGCATCGTAATCGCCGGCGTCGATCGCCGCTTTGGGCGTAAGCCAGCTACCGCCACAGCCTATCACGGAAGGCACGGCCAGAAATTCATCCAGATTCTCTGCAGACACGCCACCTGTCGGCATGAAACGCATATCGCGAAAGACCGAGCTCAATGCCTTGAGCATCGGCACCCCGCCAGCGAGTTTGGCGGGAAAGAACTTCACTGTGTCAAGGCCGAGATTATGGGCCCGCTGGACTTCGCCGGGCGTCATCGTTCCGGGGAAAACCGGAATATCATTCGTCTTGCAGAAATCGACCACCGCGTCGACCAGCCCCGGGCACACAATGAACTGTGCGCCACGGTCGGCCGCTGCTTTTGCATCATCGACAGTCAAGATTGTTCCCGCGCCAACGATGATGTCCGAAGTCTCTGCGATAATGGCTTCCATGCAATCGAGCGCCGCATCGGTCCGGAGGACGACTTCGATCACATCGAGACCACCCGCCTGCAGCGCTTTTGCGGTCGCCACCGCAACCGCAGGGTCACTGGCTTCGATCAGAGGCACCACCGGTGCAACCGCAAATTTTGCCTCTAGTATCTGGTTCATATTGCTGGTCATTTCATGCTCGCAAAATTGGGATCAGGAGAAAAAGGTCCCGCCGTTGATGTCTATATTCGCGCCCGTGATAAAGCTGCTGTCATCCGACACCAGGTTGGCCACCGTACGCGCGACTTCTTCCGTATTGCCCTGACGGCGGAGAGGCGTGCCGGCGGCCACAGCTGTGCGCACTTCGTCCTTGGTAAACGTATCGTGGAAGGCCGTGGCAATCATGCCGGGGCAAAGCGAATTGACGCGGATGCCTTTGGGGCCAAGTTCCTTCGCCATCGCCCGGGTGAAAGTCATCACCGCGCCCTTCGACGTGCCATAAGCCGCCGCTCCGGGACCGCCGCCGTCACGGCCTGCTTGTGATGCGAAGTTCAAAATGGCGCTGCCTTCGGGCATGTGAGGTGCGACCGCCTGGGTCATCATGAAAGTCGACGTCACGTTCAGTTGCATCACCTGGTTGAAAAATTCTTCGTCCATTTCAGCAAGCCCCTTGCGCGCGACAAGGCCGCCGGTGACGTTCACCAATATATCGATTGTGTCGCCAAAGGCCGCGACTGTTTCAGCGACCAGACGATCGACATCGGCCTGTTTCGTAACATCCGCCTGGACCAGTATTGCACTGCCGCCAGCCGCCTTGATCGCGTCCAGCGTGGTCTGGCCATCCGCTTCATTGTTGCAGTAATTGACCACGACATTGGCGCCTTCCGCAGCAAGTTTTTCAGAAACAGCCCGGCCGATATCGCGGCTACCACCGGTTACGATCGCAGTTTTACCATTAAATTTAGTCATATTTTTTTCCCTGTTAATCAAATGAGGAGGAGGAAGTGATCAAGAATTTTTCGGTTTCAACGGTTTGATATCGGTGCAGAAAATAAGAACCGACAAGACGGTCATGATTGCAAGACCGGCGCCAACCGCAAAGGCCGGTGCATAGCTGTTGACCGTGATGACCGGGATCAGGAAGTTGAGCCCCACCACCGCCAGTTTGGCAGCAGTACCTGCAAAGCCAGCAAGCGAGGCGACAGATTTCCCGCTGTAGAAATCGCTCGGTAATGTCTGGATATTGCCAACAGCCGTCTGGAAGCCGAATAAAATGGCTGCCATCAACAGGACCGCGATCAAAGGCGATGCAGCGACAATGGTCAGCAACAGCGACGCCAGCATAATCAATCCGCCCAGAGCAATCACCACCTTGCGGGTCTTGTTGACGGTCCAGCCCGATTTTATCAGCCGCCCTGCCAATATTCCGCCAAACCAGGCACCGAACATGGCCCCGACATAAGGCACCCAGGCATAGCTCGCGATTTCTTCAACCCCGAAGCCATAGGTTTCGTACAGATATAACGGCAGCCAGCCAACAAACAGCCACCAGATCGGATCGAGGAAAAAGGATGCCATTATGACGCCCCAGCTTTCCTTGCGCGAAAGAATTTCGGCAGAGTTTGGCGCGTAGGTAGCCACCTCGTTAGTTTCGGCGTTCTTCTGGCCGGTCAGGATATATTGACGCTCGTCCTCTGACAGCCAAGGATGGCTTTCGGGGCCGGACTTGTAAATGATCAGCCAGGGCACCAGCCACAGGAAACCCAGCGCGCCGACAGCGATGAAGGTCGCTTGCCAGCTACCAAGGAAGACAAAAAGGATGCCGATGATCGGCGCTGAAATAATGCCCCCGATTGCAGCACCCGAATTGAATACACCCTGAGCCAGCGCGCGTTCGTTGATCGGGAACCATTCGGCATTGGCCTTGGTCGCACCCGGCCAGTTTCCGGCCTCGGACAGGCCTAGAAGCCCCCGGAAGACGGCAAAGCTCATCAACCCGGTTGCGGCAGCGTGCAACATTGTTGCGGCCGACCAGACGACAATCGAAAGTACGAAGCCAAGACGCGTCCCGATCCAGTCGAATATCTTGCCAAACAGCGTCTGCCCGAACGCATAGGCAAAGGTAAACACGTTTAATATGATCGCATAGTCGGTTTTCGTCAGGCCAATATCTTCGGAAATTTCCGGCCATAAAAAGCCCAGCGCACCGCGATCAATATAATTGATGATCGTCGCCAGCGCGACGAGGCTGACGATAGCCCAGCGAAAATTTCCAATCTTGGTGACTTCACTCATTTTGGTCACTCCCCTGTGTCCAGAAAATCATCCCGGATCGGATTGAACATATCGAGCAACGACCCGGCTTCGATGCAGCTGATACCGTGGTCGGTATCGGGCTGAATGATCACGCTATCACCGACGTCCAGCACGTGTTCCTTGCCGTCCACCGTTGCGCGAAACCGACCCGATTCGATGTAGCTGATCTGGTTATGCGGATGCTGATGAACGGCGCCGATGGACCCCGATTCAAACCACAGGCGGCAGAGCATCAGATCGGGACCATAGGTCAATATCTGCCGCGTGATCCCTTCGCCTACGGCTTCAATTGGTACGTCGGCACCTCGAACAAATGTCTCGCTGCCGTTTTGCACTGTTTCGGTCATCGCTTTGCCTTTCCTTCTGGCAAGTCGATGCGCGCTGCAAATCCGGTCCAGTCCAATTTCTGACCGGCAATCTTCACCGAGTGCTTCTTGCCGGGATCAGAGTCGTAGGAAATGGCGAGCGCAATCTTGTTGCCGTCCAGTGTTTCCAACAAGACAATGTCGGTACCATTGATGCGTTCATGGCTCATTGACTTTATCTGGCTGTCGCTGCCGACCGTCTGCTCCGCGGCACCATCGTAACGGCCGTGCGATTCCAGCATGCTGACAAAGGTCGTATTTTGCACATCTTTTACCCGCTGGATTACAATCGGTTCGCGGCGCAGGTTAAAATGGGGGTCATTGGCACCAATTTCCGCCAGAATCGTTTCCGCACCCCGTTGAGGGACAAAACGATAGGTGTAGAACCGTCCATCGAGCAAGGTTGTGACAAATCCATTTTGCCCCTGTGGCTTTCCGACTGCATCGACCCAGATATGCTGATAGCCATTGTCGGCTCCGAGCACCGGTCGCGCCACAATATTTGACCCGGTTTCAAATCCGATCCGCATGATGTGCCCCTGATAATGCAGCGGCAGATCATATTGATGCGTGTCTTTCGACTGCACCCGCAAGATATCGAGTGCGAGGGGAGCAGACATATCGTCCAGCGACAGCAACACCATCGTCCGGGTGAAGCTGGTGTCGGGATAGGCTCCCTCGATCATCCCCGCACTTATTTGCGCGCCGTTAGCATCTGAAAAATAGAGTTGCCTTGGTGCGATGGTGTCAGCGAGCTTTACATCGCCATCAAAATGACTCTTTTCGTCAACCACCAAGGTATTGTGGGCAATTGTCTGCTTCGCCCAGCTTTCATTTTCCGGCAGGTAGCGACCCCCTTCCTTGGCCTCAATATTCAAGAAACGCGCCGCGCCATAGTCGCTGACAATCTCGTTGCCATTGTCATAATATTGCCAGCTGAGCTTGTCGAAATGGCCATGGCCCATGCCTTGCGAGCTGTTTTTGGCAACCAGCGCCTGACCGCTTACGCTATCACCTTCCCGCAGGATCGCGACCGCACCCTGATCGCCTTCCGGTCCATCACTGAGCAACAGCGACTTGAACGGAAAGGGCCGGGCCTTGCCAGCGGCCAGATCATCGGCGACCAGCCTGCCATCATCAGTAAGCACTGTGCGCTCCTGCCACTGCGCGATTGACAATAACCCGGGATCACGGGTTTTCGCATAGGCAATGGCGACGCCGTGATAGAGTTCATCGGTTTGAAGGCTTTTATCCTTGATCGCATCATTGAAAGGGAAAAAATAGCCGTCATAAGTCAGCTGAATGGTGGTGCGCAGCGCCTTCAGCAATATTCCGTCGCGATGCTCAAAAATTTTGCGTGCGGGATCGTTTTTTTCGATCACACCGGCGAACACGATGAAGGGTTTCAATGCAAAGCGCTGATAATAGGGGCCCTCGGTATAATAGCCGTCGGGTGAAAAAAGCAGTTCGCTCTGGCGCAAAAAGCCGGTCTGTCCACTTTTATCCAGTCCAAGCAGAGCGATGTCGACCAGGTCTCTGTCGCCCAGAACATAGCCCGTCATGCCAACGCCGGCTGTAGCCCATGTCGCATGGTTATGGATCTTGCTAAACGTCACCGCTGAGCCAGTGGACAAAAAGGCCGCTGCCTTGCGGAACAGATTGTCGTCAATATTCTTGCGGTCAGCCTCTGGCAGATTGCCGCGAACGGCTTCATAACCCTGAATGGCGTGCACCATCCACATCGCATCGTTCAGCACCTGCCAGAAAATCCGGCCGGAACTCTGGCTATTTTTCCGTGCCGGATGCTCACCGAGAGTCGGATAGAGTTCGGCATAAGACAACAACATATCGCGAACATAATTGACATATTTCTGCTCGCCGGTGATCCGGTAAAGCTGGCCGCCTTCGTAGATCGCCTTGTAATTGCGCTTATGTTGTTCGTGGGTGAAACCGCCGCCGGGGTCTTTCGGGACAGGAACAACGATCCCTGCGACCATCATCTGGTCGACGAAGGACCGGGCGCGATCCAGTTCGCTTTTGAATAAAGGCGCATATTGCTGCGCCGCCGCGACCGATCCGGTTGGAGAGAGTTCGACCGGCCCTGCCACGGCGGCAGAAGATACAGCACCCCATAATGCGACCGCCAGGATGTTACCCCTCATGGCTTCGCTGCACCTTCAAATTGATTTTCCGCAAGGATCGCGCGATGTGCCCCCTCATAATCCAGTTCCTGCAAAATGGGCGCGGGCATATTATTGGATTTGTTGCCCGATATCCGGGTTTGCGGACGGCCGACGGTATGGGCAATCTTGATTGGCGCGGCATTGAGGAAAACATTGTCGCTGATATCGCTATATTGCACCCCGTGCAGAATCATGGATGATTCCGTCACATTGTTACCGTCGCGTCCGACGTTCATGAATGTGGAACCGGTCAGGGAAAAATGCGGGCCAAATGTACTTTCGTCCCGACCACCGCGATAGATATTGAAAACCGCGCCGCCAATATCTTTGAAACTGGAACCCGATATCTCGACATATTCGACATTATACTGGCCGTAATCCTCGGTCTCCGACGCAGCCTGCAAGACAGAACCGGAGATGTTGATGAAATTGCTATTTTTGATCCTGACGCGATCCGCAAACGAACTCTTCCCCAGAGCGATAAAGTGAAAAGATTTGTTCACATCCAGATTCGCCACTGAGACGCTATCGAGCTCGATCAGGAAGTTCGACTGGATCGGATAAATCGTAGTCCGGATAACCGCATTGCCAACCGAATCCGGAGCCATAGCACCGTCGATGACAAGATTGCCCAGATGCAAGCTTCCGCCTTGCTTCATTTCGAATAGCGACGGACGGGCGAAACTGATTGTTGCCACAGCATCTTTTGGCCCTTCGATCGAAATGACCTTGTCCAGCGACAGAACCTTGTTCACCAGATAGTCTCCAGTGCTCAAAATCAGACGATCGCCGTCGGACGTTGCGGCAATAGCTTCGGTCAGACTATCTTCGCCGGGCTGCACGGATATGGTCTTGCCCGTACCAAAGCGATCACCTGTCGACGGCTTCGGGTACCAACTCGCGCCGACTTGATCGAGCGTAACGGGAACAAGATCACGAGATACGCCAATGGCGGAATCTTCGGGATAGAGAAGACCGTTATCAGCGCGGTTCAATACAAACTGATCTTCAGAAATTCCACCCACCGGTTTATCAATCTTGCCGCTGACCAACATATTGTCGGAAAACGCAATCCCGCTAATATCATCCTGAATTTTGAGGAACGTTCCAGAGTCTGTTCCGCCGAGCAGATTATTCCGGAAGCGGCTGTTTACGGGTGCGGCAGAGCGTTCCGCGTCGGCACCCGCAGCGAATGTAATGCGACTGCTGTCAACGACGCTGTTATTTTCGATTACTGCATTGTCGACCTGAACATAGCGGTTCACAGGCGAATTAGGCACACCATTCATTACGGTCAGCGCGCTGGCAAATCCTGTTCCACGCAAACCTTCCAGGTAATTATTGCGGATCGTCTGGTTGCGGTTAATGACGCGGATGCCGCCAGTGTGATCCTTGCCATTTCCCATGAACACATTGTTTTCGACGAGATTGCCATCGCCGTGCCGCAGCGTCAGGGTGCCGCTTGATTCAAAGAACATGTTGCCCCGGAAAATATTTTTCCCGGATTTCGAGGAGATAATCTCGACTTCGCCATCGCACCGGTCGAAATAATTATTCTCAACCAGCGTGTTGGAATCGAACATTGAATATTTGCTGGTACCAATGCGCAATGTTTCGCCACCATTCGAACCTAGCACGGGGCGCGGTCCGAAATAATTATGGTCAATACGGTGGCTGTTTTCCTGGCTGCCCTTACTGTCCAGACGGACCGCAAGGGTCACACCCTTGTTGGTCTTGCCAACGAGATGGTTGTGATCAAAACGATTGTTCTTGCCATACATCCCGACCCAATAATCAGAATCATATCGATCAGGCTTGCTGAACCCGTCGATCACCACCTGCGTAACACGACTGTTCCGGGCGAGGTCGTCTTTTGATCGGCGAAAGGATATGACTTCACCGGTAGGACTATATCCATTTAGGAACACCAGCCCGGTAACCAGTATATATTCCCCACCGATGCGCAGATTTGACTGGCCGGTGAGGACCACCTTGCCGGGATCCTCGGATATCAGCGTGATGGGCTTGGCTTTTGTGCCCTTGCCTGAAATCTTGATTTCAAAGTCATGCCACCTGCCGTTGGCCAAGATGATGATGTCACCCGCTACAAGTTTCTTTGCCGCCCGGTTATATTCATCAATGTTTTTTACAAAATACTGTTCGGCATGCGCGGGAACCGCGAGCACCCAAATAGCTAAAATTGCAAGGCAACGCCTTGTCCACATCCCTCATCATCCTCTCGTTTTCCTTATTGAGTCGGATTACCAGAGGAATTTCGATGAGTCAACCAATTGGCATTACCAAAATACAATTATAGTGCATACCAATTGGTATTTAGGAATTTACAGCGCGATGCCCCTCAACCAATCTTAGCGGGTGACAAGAAGCGCTCCCGGCTTTCATTGGCGCGTTGCTGCACTTCTTCTAGCGCCCGCTTTTCGGTTTCATTCAGCATCGCCTCGATCAGTCGGCGGAAATGGCGCCGCATTGCCTCCCTCGCCGCCAGTGGATTGCGTGCTGCGAGCGCATCATAAATTTCCTGATGTTCGGTTGTTCTAGTGCTGTTGTCCACTTCGCAAACGGAATCATAAGCCGCCTTCACATCGGGCAGCTCTTCCCGCATCCGCCAAAGAGTTTTTATCGTATGAACAATGGCCGCATTACCGGATGCTTCAGCAATAGTGATATGAAATTGCTGATCGGCTTCAGTGGAAACGGCATCATCAGCGGAACCCATTTCCTTGGTGAGGCTTTCCAGTTTGGCGATATCCTGATCAGAAATATTTTGCGCCGCCAGCGCAGCTGCTTCAGATTCAAACAAAGAGCGGGCTTCGGTCAGCTCAAACGCACTGACATCAGGCAATTGATTGTCGTCCCCGGGCTGCTTTTCGCAAACATATACCCCGGAACCGGTCTTGATCTCGATCCGGCCAATTGCCTGCAGCGCAATTTCAGCTTCGCGAATGGTAACCCGGCTGACGCCAAAACGTTCTGCCAGTTCCCGTTCACCGGGAAGCCGCGCTCCAGCCGGAAATACACCCTCTTTGATAAGATCAGTAATCTGCTCGGCTACACTATGGAAAAGTCGCTTTTCGCCCATTTTTTGTGATTATCCCGTTGATAAATTTAAACTTCGACCCTGCCCTTTCTTCTAGCGTATCTGCATACCAATTGTCTACTCCAGCGGCTGAATGGCCGCTCCATCAATATGGCGCAGCGGGTTCAAGCTCCCGCTGCGCCAACCCCTGTTGGCGCTTAGAATTTGAATTGCACACCGGCAAAATAACGAGGTCCATAAACCTGGATCGCCCCAAAATCATCCGGTGCCCCGCGATAATTGGTCCGCGGTTCGTTGAACAGGTTGATCCCTTCGATCGTGAACTTTACATTTTTGTTCAGCCGGAAGGAGGCGCGGGCTTCGAACACTTCTACATCGTCGACGTAACGGACGCGACCAGGCGTCGCGACAAACTGCTGGAAGTAATTGCTGCGATATTTGTAAACGCCCTGAAAATCAAACGGGCCGATTTCATAGTACACCTGCGCCGCCAGCACATGTTTCGAGAACCCGAACAGATTCGAAGGGACAATCAGACCATTGCCGACCGTCGTGCCATTCGAGGTAGGAGTCGAAATTGCACCCAAAGTGTCGTCTTCAAATTCAAAATTTGAATCGGCATAATTATAGCTAATCTTGAAACCAAGGCCATCAAGCGGCTTGGGAAGATAGCTGAGACGGTGCGCAGCAGTTACTTCAACGCCATAAATTCTGCTGGTATCATCACTGGTAGCTACCGATGTTGTGAATAGATCGACATTTTGATTGTTGATATTGAAGGTTTCGGTAAATCCGATCGCGTCAAATCCGCCGTCAAAACTCTTGTAATAAGCATTGAACGCCAGGATCGTATCCTCATTGGGATACCATTCGAGACCAATATCGAAATTCCACGAAAGCAACGGCTCAGTCACTGGATTGCCCGTCGCGCTTACGTTGTTGAAACCTCCCGCGATGGCATCCGCTGGAGTAGCAAACTCGTCATCATCATTGAAACTGAAGACCCGGCCATCTCCCAAGGCAGAAGGATCAGGGCGCGACAAGGAACGATAGACGGCGAAACGGCCCAACAGATTGGGCTGGAATTCGGCCACAACATTCACACTGGGCAAAAATTCTGTGTAGGAATTTTTTGTCTGCCGCTGGATCAGGTTGGCTGTATCCTCAACCAGTACGAATCCTGCAGTGCCGTCATTATCAACATCGGCGAGCACGACATCGAAATCCGAGCGGAAACCTGTCGAATTCACCAATGTCTTGACCATCCGAACACCGGCGTTTCCGCGAATTGGCGTATCGCCCAAATCACCGTCGAAATTGGCCTGAATATAGGCAGCCCAACTGCGTTCGGTTACGTCGGTATTTTGCGCCGAATCGAAATTCCCCGATGGATAGATCGGCACGCCGTCTTCATCAAATTGCAGGCCCGACGGATCTTCGCGCTCCAGAACCTGCGCTATGCATAAAGCATCGAAAGTAGCAAATGTGTTGGATGTACTGATCACATTACCAGCGGCATCAACATTAGTGATCAGAGGGTTTCCACCAGAAACCGATGACAGAAATCCAGTATCCGGAAAACTCGTGCGACATTCCTGATTGGCAATTGCAAGAGCACCAGTACCGCTAGTGTCGTCGTAAGTATTTTCAAAACGGCTGGCTCCCAGAGCACCGGGCACGTCTCTGTACCTCAGCTGCTGATATCGGGCGCCGGCTTGCAACGTTGTGAAGAAACCATCCATAGCATATTCGACATCACCCCGAAACGCCCAAATACTATTGAAGCGATCCTGCTCCAGATCAGCGCGCAGGCGCGGATCGTTCGCAAACAGGGTATAATCGTTAACGTCAAAGTTCTGTGTAATAAAGTTCAACGCTTGGGATCCATTTTGACGAATCTGGACAGCTGTCTCGACACGGTCATCCTGAGTACTACCATCGCTTTCCAAACTGGGAGTCCATGCCCCCGTATTGCCGAAGATATCTTCATCATCTTCGGTCCGGAAGCGGATTTGGACAGCTTGCTCGGTACGCTGGGTTCTGGAGTAGGATCCATCAAGCGAAATCTTGACACGGTCAGAAACCTGGGCATCAAGCGACAGGCCGCCGCCATAATATTCTTCATCGCGCTCAAGATATTCACTGACCGCTTCGATCCGCTGCTCATTGGTGAACTGCCGCAACGCACCCGTTTCCGTGTAAATCAGAGGATAGCCCGGAATTGCGTTGGCATCACCGAGGCCATCAATCCGGCGGCCTTCGGCAAAATTCAGATCGCTGCGCTGCTCTTTGAACAGGCGCTTTGAATATTGGAAATCCGCATTGATATCAACATCGGGGCTTGGCTTGAATTGCAGGGCACCAAAGAAGGAATCGCGCGTATCATCGGTTATATTGGACCGGAACGAATAGCTGTTCCGGGCAATGACAAAATCGTCGGTGACACTGCCATCGCGCAGGCCGTCGATTGTACCGCCGCTGGTATCGCAATTGCCGTCATCAAACACGCCATCGCCGGTGTCTGTCGGGTCGACCACACAGGCCCGAATGGTATTGGAGACATTTGCCTCCTGTTCAGGATTTGTCGTTTTATTGCGGGAGTATCCAAGCGAAATACCAAGCTCGGCGTCACCCAGCTGGAATTGGTCGACATAGCTGCCGGTAATACGATAACCGAATTTCTGAAACCGCTGGTCGGAGTCGATATCGAGATTGTCCGGATTGCCATTCAGCTTGAAATTACCCTGAAATCTCCGTTTGCCATAATCGAGCGGCTTGATGGATTCGAGGGCAATCTGCCCAGCCACACCACCTTCAATATAACTGGCCGCCTGGGTTTTATAGATTCCGATTTTGCTAAAAAGTTCGGAAGGAAACTGGCTAAAATTGACCGACCGGTCGCCGCTGCCATTGGATGCGATGCGACCGTTGATTACGGTAGAGCCTAGGAAGGGGCCAAGGCCACGGATCGAAATCTCGGTTGCGCCCCCCTGCTCCCGGTGGGAAGCCGCGCCGGTCAGGGTTTCCAGGGCCTCACCAATTGACAGCGCCGGAATGTCGCCTATCTCCTCCGCTGAAAGCGCATCGAAGACTTCAGTCGATTCACGCTTTGCTTCAATCGAATCCTGAATTGTAGCCCGAATGCCGGTCACGACAATGGTGCCTTCATCGGCCTGGGTTGATTGCGACCATGATGGCGTCGCGATCAGTGTCATCGCCGTACCCGCTAAAAGTGCTGTTGAAAAACGTCGCCGCGATCCATTGTCGCGTGCAAAATCCGCCGCCTGTCTCATAAAATCCCCTCTGTTTATTCTTTATATTTGTCTAGTAAGCTGCATTTTGCCTACCTGTATGTCAACCTCTAAGGTATACCAATTTGGTTTTGGTAAGTATACCAATGGTATATTCAACAGATCTTTTCGTTCAGATTAGCGCGGTGGGACCTGCTTCCCACCGCGCTCTGATCCCGTTGGGGCGGGAAAGTCCTTGATCATAAGCCCCCCTTATCCAGCGCGCCCGCTGCCGACAGGAAGCCAAGCTCCGTTGGATCAGATCACGCGCGAGAGAAGTTGCCTCTGCGTGTCAGGCGTAATCATTGGTGCGACCGCACGCGTCTAGAACTTGATGCTGGCACCAAAGGTCAGCCTCCGGTCTGGCAAGCCCTCGAAGCAAAGCAGCGCGCCGTCATTCACGCAATATTGCTTGATTTTGGATTTGGTCAGATTAACGCCTTCGATACCGATGTTGATATTCTCGGTCAGGTCATAGGTGATACTGCCGTTCAATTGTCCGCGCGCTGCGGTGGTGACCGGGAAGCCAATCGTGCTACCTTGGGTCGCGCCGCCTGCAGTATCCAGCGTACGGAACGCATCACGCCATGTGTAGCGCGCACGGGCTGACAATCCATATTTCTCATAGAAGAGCGTGACATTATACGCATGCGGCGAAAAATCGAGCAAGCCCTGGACCGCTGTAAAGGGACCGGTAAGACCGCTGCTCGATTCTAGAATTGCCGTTCCGCGACTATCCCCATCAGATGAGTCGGTAGCCTGCCCCCCGCTGAACTTCTGATAGGTATAGTTTGCAGCCAGGCCGAACCCGGATGCAAAACCGAGACTGTCTTCAAAGGCCGACAGATCATATTGAAATGCAACTTCAACACCTGTCTGCTTCGTCACTCCAGGGTCGTTTATCGTTGTCGAGACTGGAACACATAGCCCATCGCCAGGAACACTGGAAAACACGTTGCGATCTGCAATCGGATTAAATATCCCGCCACCTTCACAGGGAGCGGTGATATCCTTGAACCCGGTGACCGGATCTACAAAAGGTGCCGTTTCGAGCGTTACGAAAAGGTTGGTACGTCTCTTGTGGAATAATGCGACACTTATCACTGCTGCAGGAGCGAAATAGTAGCTAAGCGAAGCATCGTAAGATGTCACCTTTTCCGGGACCAAAGCCGGGTTACCAATTTCAACCGCGGTGTTCGGACCGGTTGTAAACCGAACCGATGTTTTCAATTTGTCAAAATCGGGCCGGTTGATATCCTGACCATAGCTTGCCCGGAGAACGATATCATTGGTCAGTTCAGCCGCCAGATTGATCCGGGGCAACAGGAAACGATATTTACCAGGCGTACTGGTCTGGTTAATTATATTGCCGTTCGCGTCAACATTGTTGCCGATCGAATTAACCATTGAATCGACATAGCGCAGACCAGCATTCCCGCTTAACCGACCCAGTTCAAAATTAAGCTGGCCGTAAACGGCGTGAGTTTTTTCGGTGATCCTGTAAAATGACGCAGGGTTAAAGCTGGGGTCAGCCAAAACTCGTGCACCCGGCTCGGCCAGCAACGCGGCCTGCAAGGTCGCCAGCGTTCCGGCTTGATCAGAATAGGCCAAATTTGGGTCGATAATCAGGAAATCACCGAAAAACAGCGATCTTCCATCGGCTTTGCCAAAGTTCGAGGGCCCGGCAACCAGAAGCTGTGAGAATTTCGATCCATTGGGGCTATCAGCCAATGCCGACAGACCAATGCTCGAGGTAATTTCGTTAAACTCCGTCGACCTGTCGTTATACCGGTATCCCCAATCGAAAGACGTCAAGAAACCCGTCAGATCTTCCAGCTCAAGCGTGAAGTCCATACGGCCCGTGTATTCAACATTCCTGTTTGTATTGTCACTCACAGACACGGCATCCAAAACGACGTTGTTTGGATCAAGGAGTTGCGCAACGGTCGGTGCAAATGCCGAACTGCTATCGATCCCGAATGCCAAAGACCCACCAGACAGATCGTAGGCGAATGGCGTGCCATTATCATTCGCGGTGCCGGTAATTGGCGCGTTGGGGTTAATGAAGTTCAGCGTCGTGCTAAGATCGGGACTGCGCGAGCTAGCAAGAGTGCGGGAGCCTTCTATCCGCGCCTTGAATCTCCCACTTTCCCATTCTCCGCCAGCCCGCAACAGATTGCTCTCCGTCAGGCGTGCTCCGGTATCGCTGGAGAAACGTAAATTGGGTTCATTCGGGACATTCGGCTGAAGCGTACCGGTTTCTGCTGCCTGAATGCTGCCCAGATCAACACCACCGAGAGAACCGAAATCGACCGTTTCAAACGTATCCGGGACGTTGGTGTTGCGTACAGAACTTACACCGGAGCCCTGGATTCTGGTGCTCTGTTGCCTGCGTTTTTGCTTGTTATAGAAGCCGTCGACATAAAATTTGAGATTGTCGGATGGAGCCCATTCGAGCGAGCCGGCGAAATTATACGTCTCGTAATTGAAAATCTCGAACTCCTGGTTCAAGAACTGGATACCAAGATAATCGAAGTCTGGCCCCGGAGTACCAGCTGCGGTGACGCTGTCGCCTTGCTCAATCAGGGTGTCCCGATCGACGCGGGGACGAGATGAAGACGCGTCTTGCTTGGCATAGCTTCCGCTAAGCACAATGCCGATCTCGCCCGCACCGGTTTGCCAGTTTTTACCGAAGCTTCCCGAAATCCGGGGCTGAATGCTATCTGACTGTTCACTATATTCACCCTGAGCGCGAAATGCGATGAGCGTATCGCGGAGGTCAAGAGGCCGGATCGTACGCAGGTTAATGGTGCCGCCGACCGATCCTTCGGTTGTCATTGCCGTTGGCGCTTTAATGACTTCGAGCGAAGAGATGATCGCCGCGTTTATGTCTTCAAAGTTAATGCCGCTACGGCCTGAACCGGAACCGACAGTGCCAACACCATTGATTTCGATCCGGTTATCGTTGGAGCCACGGATTTGAACTCCGGTGCCGATACCAGCATCCCTCGTGATCTGGACACCAGTGATATTTTCAAGGACCTCTGCAAGATTCTGATCGGGCAGCTTACCAATGTCTTCGGCCTCGATCACTTCGACAAGGCTAGGAGCTTCGCGTTTTTCGGCGAGAGCCTTTGCAAGCGACCCCCTGATCCCGGAAACTACGATCACATCTTCAGTTGATTGATCGGCCTCAGCTTCCTGAGCGACAGCGGGCGCTGCCACAATAGTCATCGCTGTACCTGCCAATAGCACTGTCGATAGATGCCGCCGGAGGCCTCTGGCGGACGCAGAAATATTTGCCTTTTTCATCGAATCTTCTCCCTGGTATTTTTATATTTGATGGGAAAATGCCTTGGTCTATACTTTTTGTCAACCTATATAGCATACCTCTTTAAATTTTTGTGTCCTACCAATCTGGTATACCTACGTTGAGTAGAGGAACTGGCCAGAAAACTATCGCCGTAGCGGGGATATCAGTCGCATATATTGCTCGATGGCTGTCGGTATTTCTCTTTTTGGAGAGCAAAGCCGCGCGGATTGTGGAGAAGTTGCAGGGAGCGGGTAGTAGAGGCGACACTGGCGTGACCGACTATATATCTGGCCTCGCCTGCTTGCCATGCAGGGCACGTTGCAGGCAGATACATAACAACAAATCTCGCTGCTCAATTTATATCCACAATTAGTCCCTATCAATCGGCATTGGATGGATCGATAAGCAATCAATGAAACTAAGATTATTTCACAAATTGTTCCTGTTGGTCGCCGTTACCGCACTTGTTGCCTCGTTGGCGATGGCGACGGTCATGGCGTGGAATCTCAATCGTGGCTTTGCCGATTATCTCGAGGCGCGGGATACGGAAACGATTGATGCCTATGTGGGCCTGATCTCGCAAAAACTGGAGGAACAGGGCGGGGTTAACGCACTCGAAACGGGTAAGATCACTCTGAAAGGCCTACATGGCGACCTGATACGGGAAAATTTCATTGCTGATTTCAGTGCTGGCAGACGTCGGCCGGACCGGTCCCTTCGTCCGTTTCCACGCGAAGCAATGGATCAACCGCCACCGCCGCCACGAAGTGGGGGGCCACCCGGTTTCATAGCACCCCGATTGCTGCTTTTCGATGCAAGCGGCGAACAGATCACCGGCCCGCCACCGCCGTTGGCAGATGGGCCAAAAATGACCGCACGTGTGATCAGTTTGAATGGCCAAACTATTGGCACAGCAAAGATCATTCCGCATGCCCCTACCCCTGGCGGCGTGGACGCGCGTTTCCTGCGCAGTCAATATATCAACGCAGCGCTGCTGGTGGTTGCGCTGATGATATTTGCGGCACTGGCGGCATGGGGTTTCGCCCGAGCCGGAACCAGACGGCTGGCCAATATGGAAGCTGCCACTAAAGAGATTGCCCATGGCAATTTTGCCGTTCGCACCGACGCGGCGGGCGCCGATGAAATTTCGACCATGGGTCAGAATATCAACCAGATGGCGGAAAGTCTTGCACGTGCGGACCAGGCGCGCCGCGGGTGGTTGGCCGAAATCGGACACGAACTGAGAACTCCGCTGACTGTGCTGTCGGGCGAACTGGAAGTGCTGAAAGACGGCATAAGGCCCCTTGATCAGAACGCGATCAGTTCGTTGCAGGAAGAGACAGGCCGGCTCGGGGACCTGATCGAGGACCTGCACTTCATGGCTGTTTCCGACCTTACAGATGCCCCGCACGAGTTCACTCCGGATGATGCGGTAAAGCTGGTTGGTGACGTGACCGAGCGGTTCCGGCCGCTGCTGACAAAAGCAGGGTTGAAACTCGATGTCGATCTGGGCAGCAAAGCTGCGCTTGCGGTTGTATGGGATGGCAAGCGGATCGAACAGCTATTGGGCAATTTGCTGACTAACACCCTTCGCTATACCGATGCGCCGGGGACTGTCCAGGTCAGCCTCGAAAGCGAAAGGGATCGTACCATCATTTCAGTGGAGGACAGCGCTTCCGGGGTTCCGGTTGATGCCTTGCCGCGACTGTTCGAACCGCTGTTTCGAGTCGATGAAGCCCGGGACAGATCATCGGGCGGCAGTGGTCTTGGGCTGGCTGTCTGCAGGGCAATTGCCGAAGCCCATGGCGGCCGGATTACCGCGAAAGATTCAAATATTGGGGGCCTGTTGATTGAACTGAACCTGCCACAGGAGACCCACCGAGCATGATCAAGAACCGCACTATTTTCATCGTCGAGGATGATCACAAGATCGCCGCGATATTGTCCGACTATTTTTGCAGTGCGGGCCATCATCCGCAAATATTTGCGGATGGTCGTTCGGTCGTCTCTTCGGTACGATCATCACCGCCGAGCGCGATCATATTGGATCTCATGCTGCCGGCGTCCGATGGCATGACGATTTGCCGGGAATTGCGAAAATTCAGCGCGGTGCCGATTTTGATGCTGACCGCACGGACGGATGAAGTGGACAAGCTGCAGGGCCTGACCGACGGCGCGGACGATTATGTCACCAAACCATTTAGCGCGCGAGAAGTGGTTACCCGCGCGAACGCTTTGATCCGTAGATATGAAGGCCGGGTAACCAGTGATCCGGCTGCCAGTAAATATCTGGTCGACGATGCAGGGCAACGGATTGCTTGGCGCGGAACCTGGCTGAAGCTGTCAGCATCCGAATATCATATATTATCGACGATGATTCAGCACGCGGGCCGAGTGTTTTCGCGCGATCAACTGCTCGACAGGATTGGCGAGCAGTCTCTGGAATCCGGAGACCGCGCGATTGATAGCCACATCAAGAATATCCGTCGGAAACTGGCAATGGTTGACCCAGAGTCGAGTTGCATTGCCGCCGTCTACGGTTCTGGCTATCGCTTCGACGCCGAGTAATGGCGAGAATCGATTAGGTCAATTTGCCCCGGTTTTGGTGGGCGACTGCCCGCACCCGGCGGCGGACCGGCCCCGCCTGGAGGGCCTTGCCTGACCGTTGCGTCGCAGCTTTCACCACTACCCTCGAAAGAGCATCCCTGCTGACCGGTCAAACATCCCAATATCTGGTTCGATCCGGCTGCGCCCGCGTGATAATGATAACCATATTCTGCTGTGCTGTGCCCCTGGCAACTATCAAGCTGCTTGGGCATTTCACCATTGCTGAGCTTATGCGTGAGAATCTTGTAACCATCCATCGCAAGCCCGATGACCGGCGCATCGCTCTTGTCCGTCGCTTTGGCGGATTTGTCGACGAGGCAATCGGTGACTGCGTGATAATGATAGCCGACGTGCAAATTGACATGACCACCGCAATCATCAAACGGGGCTAACGTATGCGCGCCCAAAATGGCGTCCACGGGAGCCGGACCATCGAGCCGGATACCGTTTATGGCAACGCCCGCTCCTCCCTGCGTTCGGGAGCTGGATTTTGATGCAAGCGGTCTGACAGGAATGACGTAGGTCATACTGCTTCCGGCGGGCAAATAGTCAAGCTGACACTCGACACAGTGATTCTGGTATTTCTCGTCCACATCCGGCCTTGCGGCCGCCGCGCATTTTTCCTTGCTGTCTGTGACGTTTATCTTGCCAGTTGCGGGGTCAAATATCTGCCACTCGTCATCCTGATAAAAGTCGCTGAGATTCTGCAGAAACTTTCCGTCAGCATCGTATATTTTGCCTCCTTCCAGCCAGATTCCGGATTTTTCCTTGTCATCTCTGATGTTACGCGGGCACCAGGGTCCGGGAGTGTAATTGCCGGGGGTCGGTTTTACCGTGATGGAAAAGCAAGTGGTTTTGGTCCCTTCTGACAAGGTGCAATCGACGAGAGATGGTGTGCCGACAATATTAGCCTGATCGAAAAATGCTGCAGCCTCCTGCAAGTAATTTTCGCGCTCGGCATCAGAAAGAGTTTCGAGATCGACCGGTTCAATATCGGCCGGTACTGCAGGACTGATGCCACACGATGCCAGCAATAGCGACATCGACAATAGCAATGTTCTCTTGATCATTTTTTACCTCTGACTTTTAACGGTCGCGTTTGAAGCACCCTGATTCCGCCAATCGCTATTTCATACCAGTTCCGTCTGGCGTAAAAACAATATCATGCCAGCGGCCAGCGCGACGATTGACGCCAACTTCGGTATATAATGGGTCCAATCGCCCGCACCGGCCTTGCGGAAGGCGAGGATGATCAACAACACCCCGGCGAGAAAGATAAACTGGCCAATCTCGATCCCTACGTTGAAACCTGCCAGCGTGGTAACAAGACTGCTCGTGCCCGAGAGCATCGAACCAATGGCAGAAGCGAAACCAAATCCGTGGATCAGTCCACAAGCGAATACGATGGATATTCTCCCCCAGCCAATATTGGCGCGATCATTGAGACCGTATTTCAGGTTGAGCGCCGCCATCAACACGATACTGGCGGCGATAGCCGGTTCGACAATGGTTGCGGGTATCGAGAATATCCCGAGTGCGGAAAGCGTCAGCGTAATACTATGCGCGATGGTAAAACTTGTCACGACGCCGAGCCAGTAGCGCCAGCCGGCACCGGCGATGATGACCGTGAGCAGAAACAGCAGATGGTCCAAACCACCCAATATATGATCAATGCCCAACCGGACAAAATCACCAAAAACCGCTAACGGCCCTCTGAAAAATTCATGTTGGCCGTTGCTTGCGGTGAGTATCGCAACTTCTTGGTCCTCACCCAAAGTGGCACGCATCGTCATTTGATCTTCGCCATCAGCGATCCCGAAAAGATCGGTTTGAATTTTCGGATTCTGCGGAGGCTCGTCGAATTGAACCCGGTGTAATATGACTACATAGTCACTGTCCAACGTGTCGCCGTCGGTTTGCGGCGGGACAACCCAGACCATCAGCGCTTTACCAGACTTTCCATCATTTGTGACGGCAAAGCGGGTGGTAAATTGACGCTCTATATCTTTGCTATGGCTCTGGATTTCCCCGGCAGATAGCATCCCGTCTTTGTCATCATCGACATTCATCAACGCCGAGACCGGAACCGACACGACAAAATTGGCGCTATCCTCGACAATTTTCATTGTCGCATTTTGCTTGGGCAACAGATGTGCCTGCGCCGTGCCGGCCGACAGCGACAGCCATAATAGCGCAATCAATCGTAATTTCATCACTCTAGCTGCGTGGCGGAGGACGTCCGCCGCCGCTCTTGGGCCGACCACCGCCGCGCCTCTCACCGCCCTGACCAGCGCCCCCTCGCAGCATTGTCGGCTGGCTATCAATGGAGCCCTTCACACAACGCTGGATATAGGGATAAGCGTCGGTAGCGTAATAATGATAAATGCCCTGCGGGAATTCGGGCGTGGAACCGAACCGGCCGTTGCATTGATCCAGATCGCCCGACCCTTCGACATATTCCCAATCCTGCATGAAAGTGCCCATCGGCACCAACTCCATCGACGGCCGGCCGGTATCAGGGGATTGCTTCAACCGGTAGCTGGGTCGCATGAGTTTGAGTGCTCCTAGCATTACTCCAGGCTTGGGATAACCATAGCGCGCATAAACAGGAAAACCATCAGCGGCCCAGCCGATCATGGCCATCTGCTTCCCCGCTTTCGTCTGCGCCGAAAGCATGCCGTCAGGTACACCGTGATAATGATAGGCGCCTGTCGGCTGTACATGGGCATGGTTGGCATCTTCACCGAAATCAAACAGGTCCTGACCCAGTGCCTCAATATTCCACCGACCGCCTGAACCGGGACCAAGCGGGCATTGTGCGGAATCGGTAATATCGTCTTTGCAACTGCCGCCGGTTCCCGGATCAAACTTGATGCCATTGAGCCCCATCACCGGTTCTTTGACGCGCCCGCCCGGTCCGGAATACATGACCGGCGAAGTGGTCACGGTAAAACGAACGGTTTGCTCCGAAATCATATTCGGGTTTGCTGGGTTGGGAAATTGTCCGATCGAGTGATCCGGGACGCCATTGGCTGTCAGTGTCCGCTGTCCGCTGTCGCAAGACCATTGGGCCTTGCTGGTCAAACCTGCCTGATTATTCGGAGTATCGACGGCATAACTGCACAAAATGCCCGTTGTGTAGGCTTCCGTGGTGGACATCTTTGAGCCACTGTTGGATGCGCCCATGGGAGGGCCGCCAGCACCACCCCGACCTCCCGCCGGGACACAGGCAAGCCGACGCCCTTCGGGTGCGCGGCAAGTGCCGGATGTCGAGCCAGCGGCTTTATCGCTTACGCTGCAGCCATCATCCGCCTTTTTTGCCGTACAAGCCTTTAGCATTGCCTCGGTTGGTTTTTGACCATCGCCGGGCGGTCCGCGATCCGGCCCGCGCTGCGCATTTATCTGCGTCGCTCCGAAGAGGGCAAGCGCCGTCGCTGAGCCCATAACCGCTGTACCGAGCGCTACCTGCCTAATCTCTTTCATCGACCGCCGCGTTCCGCTCCGCCCGCAAGCTTGCCTGCGGGACGGCACGCCAGTGGACGACCAGCCGGGGCAAAACAGCTGCCAGCGACGGCTTTGCCATCCGGGCCTTCTGCAGAGCAGGCATCATCGGCCTTCTTTGCGGTACACGCCTTTAGCATCGCCTCAGTCGGCTTTTTACCGCCACCCGGAGGTCCGCGATCCGATCCACCCTGCGCGTTTATCTGAGTCGCTCCGAAAAGGGCGAGCGCCGCCGCTGTGCCAATACATGCTGTGTCGAAGACTGTCTGATTTACGTGTTTCATATCAGCTAATATTCCCCTTGAGACAGCGGCTCATGTAAGGATAGCTGTCGGTTGCCATATAATAATAGATGCCGTCCGGAAACTCCGGTGTCACACCGGTGCGGCCATTACAGTCATCGAGGTCGCCAGAGCCGGTCGAATAGGTCCAGTCCGACAGAAAAGTACCAAGCGGAACCAGACTCGTCGATGGACGCCCCGAGTCCGCGACGGTGTCCTTTATATAACTTCCGGTGCAGACCTTTAACGCACTCGTGGAATCCATAGCGCTCGAGTAACAGTAGCGGCCGTAAACCGGAAATCCATCGCCGGCCCAGCCGATTAACACCATTTTCTTGTTGCTGTCGGATGCAGCTGCATTGGTTAAAATGCCCTCGGGCATCCCGTGATAATGATACTCACCGGTGGGTTGGACATGGGCATTGTTCATGTCCTCGCCAAAATCGAACGTGTCCTGACCGAGGGCTTCTACTCGCCATTGGTCAGTACCATTTGCCAAATTGCAGTCGGAAGATGACGACATGCCGCTCGGACAGGTGCCCGCCGTGCCGGGATCAAATTTGACGCTATTGCGCGCATAGACTGCTGCGCCGCCAGGACCGCCGATCTGGGTGTTCGTCGTTCCCATCGTCGGAGTCAATGTCATCGAACCGCTGACGGTCTGTGCAGAAATCGTATTGGGATTTCCGGCATTGGGGAACGTGCCCACTGCGTGGTCAGGCAAGCCATTTCCGGTAAGGCTGCGATTTGTACCGTCGCATGCCCAGTTCCACGTCGCGGTCAGCATGCCAGCGCTGCTGTAATCGCCCATATAGTTGCCGCTATAGGGGCAATCAACATCGGCGGTGGTGACCCCGGTGGGAGTGGGGGTTGGCGTTGGCGTTGGGGTAGGCGTCGAGGTTCCGGGCAGCGTTATAGAAGTGTCGGTGCCGGTCGAGTCATCTCCCCCACAGCCGGAAAGCGCCAATATCAACAGGCTTGATGTCGCCCACAGGGGCAGATTCCTCTCAATGGCAGTCAGCATTCTCGGTTCTCCACATTCGACAAGATATGGATTGCGGATAGAATATCATTGTGGATGGAATATGGATGACAAAGCCTGTGTCGCGAAGCCGACGAATAACGCCCTGCCCATCAGACGATACGTCCGTACCTAATTTGCGCCGGTACGCCGCTCGTCAAACCACTGCCGCATGATCGCCGCCTGACAACCGCTGAATCCGTATGTTCCGACAACCGAACAGCTATTCGGGCGACCGAGTCTAGCCGCATCTTCGTGGGAAGCCACCATCGAACTCCAGCTCTGTTCGCCATCTGCTTCTTTTTCGGTCTCGCGAAGTTCTTTTGGAATCCGGTACCGCTCCGATTCGGGTCTTTGGGCACAAACGACAATTTCGTCGCCTTCTGCTTCCGGACATTTGTCGTCGCCATAGGTCACCAGGATATTTATCCGTTCGGGCATGTTGATCTGATCGGCAGTTTCTGCGCTCGCGGCGACACAGCAGAAACAGCAGGCAAGTCCCATGGCGATACTTTTGAGAACATCATAAGATTTCATGGACTCGGCCTTTTTCTTTATCGCGCCTTCGGGCAGGCAGCAGCAATGCGATCGACTGTCTCGGCAGTGCAGCACCCCAGCACGGAACTTCCCTTCGCTTGGACTAAAAAAGCGGTGCCGCCGCATTGGCCTTTGGGGGAGGGACTGGTCGTGGCCATGGCAGCGGCACCTTCACCGCAAGCTGGGTAGGGAAAATCCAGCTTGTTCTGCGGTGTAACTCGGGAAATTAAAGACAGAATTCTGTAATATATATTCCTTGAACTCGGACGGCACCGACAACGCCAAATGGCCACTGCCTGCTGTTCCGCTGAAAGTTCGAATATATCAGGAATGTGGAGGCAATATGGATGAATTGTCCAAAACGGATGAGTGGCCCAAAAATATTTTTGTAGCATCAGCGCAGGGCAACCCGAAGCCACCACCCACACCATACCCAAGCTGTGGCGAGTTCCGGATTTGGGCTTTTCCTATTGAAAGAGCTTTGGCTCTGTAATTATGCGAAAAGTGACCTGCGCTATACCTGCAGAGCGCGTCAAACTGGCGATCGACTATGACCGAAACCGGCCGGTGACCCAGGGGTCCATTTTATCCAATTCAACCAGACTTCTCTGCGCTAGGAGCAACGACGGAACGACATTTGCGACCCGCCGTTCCAACGCCCCGTCGACCTCCCCGGTCGTCGGGGTTTTTCTATAAGGGAGATGTCCGCTTTTGGGAGGGAAGCGGTCATACGAACTGCCCAGCTTGGACGCCCGCTCTTGAGCCGATAGCAGCACGTCTACTTGTGGAAAATCGTAGATGACTAGCTGACATTTTGCAGTTGCACATCGCAATTGCCATACTTGACCAAAAATTGGTGCATTGAGCAATGCTTCTTAATCGCAGAGTAGATCTTGAAAAACTTGGCTTGAATTAGCCAGAGCCGCTGTTTTGACGATGACACCCTCGCAGTGTCTGTTTTTAGTAGGCAGATGTCGTTGCTCGTAGCCCGTTCTGCTCTTGAAATGAGCAAGCATATGATGTTGCGACAATTTATTACAAAAAACATCATATCTGACAAAACTCTGCGACATTACCACGCTATCTCTTTTCTCACGCCAACAAGCTAATCGGTAAAGGAGTAACATGATGAGAAATTTTTTGATGGTAATAGCCGCCACAACTATGGCACTCGCTCCCCTCGCGACAACTTCAGCCAATGCAGCCCCAAAGCATAATGTTGAAAAGAAGGCCTCGAAAGCCAAGCCCAAATATAAGCAGCAGCATCGCTGGGCTAAGGGCCAGAAATTTGACCAGCGCTATGCTGCGAATTACCGCGTCATCAAGAATCCTAAAACATATCCCCTTCACAACGCACCGCGCGGTTATCAGTGGGTGCAGTCTGGAAATGATGCAGTCTTGGTCGCCATTACCGGCGGACTGATCGGCGCCGTTATTGCCAACGCTATAAAATAATCAGAATCACGATTTTGCACCCGGACAGCGAACCTGCTGATCGGGTGCATATCTATTTAATTTGAACGCATGTGCGTCAACAAAATCAAATAATATACAAGGGAACAAAAGAATGCAGACCTCATGTTGGGCACTCGCCACTGCTATTGCACTTTCGATACCGTCTAGCGCGTTTGGCGCGGACCAACAGAATGGCGACCCCCAAAGCGAGACGCAGCCCAACCCGATTGAGGATCAAACCCCGAACAATGACGATCTAACGCCCGAGCAAATGGAAGACGAAATCTACGGTGACGTCATAGTGGTGACCGGAGTAACAAACCCGGTCGAGACTGGGGCGGTGATCGGTGACATCGAGCCGGAAGTACAATATGATACCCGTCAGATCCGGGCGCTTGGTGTCTCCACCCTGTCAGACGTTCTGGCGGAAATAGCACCGCAAACAACAAGCGGACAAGGTCGCGGTGATGAAGGCCCGGTCATTCTGGTAAACGGCCGCCGGATAGGTAGTTTTCGGGAAATCCGGAGCTACCCGCCAGAGGCGGTTACGCGCATCGATGTTCTGCCGGAGGAGGTTGCGCTCAAATACGGATACTCAGCCAACCAGAAAGTCGTCAATTTTGTCTTACGGCCGCGCTTCAATGCGATAACAGCGGAACTCAACGGCGGTTTGGTGACGCAGGGCGGGCAGAATGACCAGAAAGCATCGGTCAACTATCTTACCATAAGACAGGAAAACAGGCTCAGTTTCGATGCGGAATATAGCAGATCGAGCAGCCTTCTGGAAAGCGAGCGGGATATTATCTCCCGCAATCCGAGCAATCTTTTTGCAATTCCCGGAAATATTACGTCCCCGATAAGCGGTGCCGAGATCGACCCTGGGCTATCGGTGCTTGCCGGCACTCCGGTAACCATCGCGCCGCTGCCTGCTAACGCGCAGCTCGGCGCTCCAGCGCTGAGTGATTTTGTCGCCAATGCAAACCAACCCGTAGCCGGTGACGATACGGGTTTCCGTACACTTATACCAAAAACGGAAAGCCTTTCGCTCGGCGCGTCGATCGCGAGGCCACTTTCCGGCACGACTGTCATCAGCGGAAATTTAGGCTTTACGGCCAATGAAAGCGAAAGTTTGCTGGGACTGCCGAACAGCACGCTACTGGTTGATGCAGATAATCCGTTTTCGCCGTTCTCCGATGACGTCTTGGTCCTGAGGCAGGTTGACGGCCTTGGTCCGCTTACCCGCAATTCTGAAAACCGCTCGTTCGAGGCGGCGGTGAACCTGCTTGGCAATATCGGCGAGTGGCGCTGGAACTTTACCGGCAATTACGCACATGGCGAAAATGAAACACTCACCCAGCGCTCGCTCGACCAGTCGGCTCTGGAGGCACTGATTGCGGCGAACGATCCTGCCGTAAATCCCTTTGCTCCGATCAACACGTCTCTTCTCGCATGGGGGCCTGACGACAGAAGCTATTCCAATACCGAAGATCTGAAAGGCGAAGGAACAATTGGCGGCAGTCTGTTCATGCTTCCAGCCGGTGAGGTCAACACAACCATCAAGGCCGGCGCGCGCTATCAGCATATCGACAGCCAGTTTGACCGTAATAATATTTCAAGCGCATCAAGCCTTTCACGGACTACAGGATCACTTCAAGCCAATTTTGATCTGCCAATCGCGGATGAAAAGGCAGACGTTCTGGGAGCACTGGGCAAGCTGACACTTAACGGCAATGTCGCCGTCGATGAACTGTCGGATGCCGGAACGCTATTTACTTATGGCGGCGGGCTCAGCTGGCAACCAATGGACCAACTGCGTTTCATAGCATCATTCACGCGTGAAGAAGGTGCGCCGTCGATTGAGCAGCTAGGGAATCCGCAGATCGCGACGCCCAATGTCCGCGTGATCGATTTTGTGAACAGCGAGTCTGTAGAAATTACTCAGGTTACCGGCGGCAATCCATTGCTTACTCCCGACGACCGGCGGGTCATAAAACTCGGGCTGACGGCCAATCCTTTCGAGGATATCGACCTGTCATTTACAGCCAATTATACCGACAGCAGAATCGACAACCCGGTTGCTTCTTTTCCTGTTGTGACCGCTGAAATCGAACAGGCATTCCCGAACCGCTTTGTCAGAGACCAAGATGGGCGCCTTTTACAAATTGATGCAAGGCCACTCAATTTTGAGAAATCGAGCCGGAAGGAATTGCGCTGGGGCATAAATTTCTCGCATTCGCTTGATCAAGCGGCTGATGACTTAAGTGATGACCGGCGTAGAGAAAGACAATATGACCGCGAATTGCGCAGGGAGGAAGCTAGCCAACAAAATTCTGAGGCTGATGATGCCGCTTCGTCCGAAACGGACCAGACCACCGACGAAGGTGGCGTCGGGCAGACAACGCGTGAACAAATCACCGAAGAAGTTCGCGGCGACCGCGCGCGCGGCGAGGGGGCCCGCGAAGGCGGAGGCGCTGGACGCGCAGGCGGCGGCAGGGGTGGCCGTGGCGGCGGTGCGCAAGGTAGCCGTATTCAGCTTGGCATCTACCACAACTGGCGGTTTGAAGATCGGATCACAGTCGCGGACGGGGTTCCCGAGCTGGATCTGTTAAACGGTTCAGCCATCGGCAATAGCGGTGGCCAGCCACGTCATGAAATAGAGGGACAGCTCGGTTTTAGCAAAGACGGCTTCGGCGTGCGATCAAATATTACATGGCTATCGGGAACTAAGGTTTTGGTCGATAGGACCAATTCGGTTGGCTCGCCCGATGACCTGTTCTTCTCTCCGCAGACCACAGTCGATTTGCGCTTTTTTGTCGATTTCAGTTTGCAGCGCAAACTGGTGGAAGATGTTCCATTCTTGCGCGGCTCTCGACTTTCGCTTGAATTTGACAACATATTCGATTCGAGGCCTGAAATACGCGATGGAACCGGAGCGACTCCCATCGCCTATCAACCCGATTTGCTCGATCCGAGAGGACGCTCGGTTTCGCTGACCTTCAGAAAATTGTTCTTTTAGAATGACGGGCGGGGCTTTCCTGTTGAGTGCCGCACGGATGATCCGAAATCCTGAATTCGAGTTTCGTCGGCGCGGCCCTGCCCAACCGGCGGAACCAACCATTAGTAAAGATGCTAACGAAAAAGACTGAGAGGCGAGATGACACCGGCGAATCGAACATTGCTTTGGGCAGCGACTTTAGGCGCTACCGCAACGCTCACTGTTTTTGGCGCTACGCAGACTAATGCGCAACGCGGCCCGGGCGGCGCGCCCCCTGATGGAGGTCAGAGGGCAACCGAGGCGATGCTAGAGGCATGCACGGCCAAACAGGCGGAACAAAGTTGTAGTATCAGCAATGATAATGGCACCACCATATCCGGTTCCTGCCGAGCACCGCAGGGGAGGCCTCTTGCCTGTGTGTCCAAAAGCGATTTTGGTGGCGATCGTCAAGGTAGCGGGCTCCCGACCGGAGAATCAAATTCTGGATCGCAAATCTCTTCCACTCAGGCTTATACGGCAGGCATTATGTGCGCATATGCAGTGAGCGCGCGTAACGAACAGACAGATTTGGCCAGCACGGCCAAGTGGACATGCGACAGAGGGCAACGGCTTTTGACTGCCAATGGCGTGCCGGACCATATCGTTGGCCAATTTCCCAATCCGGCTAATCGGAACACGATTTCCGAACAAGTGGTCCGCTTCACAGTAACCACGTCGCCGGTTGCTTATTCCGGTCCGGGCGGACGGGTCAAGGAACCGGTCATGGGGCTGAACGGTGTCAAATTTGTTCCTGGTAGCGGCGGCAGTTGCGGCGATGATATTACAGAAGTTAGGCAATGCTCGCCGGAGGCCGGCGATAGCGAACGATGGAATATCGAGGCGTTGGGCCAAGATATTTTCGATTTTGGCGAGGATATGAACAACGGCCATGTGCAACCGACCGGTGCCTATCACTATCACGGCATACCCGATGACATGCTCTCGGCCAAAGCGAAGGCGGGCGAAGAAATGGCCATGATCGGCTGGGCCGCTGACGGCTTCCCGGTCTATGCACGCTATGGATATCCGGGGGCCAGCATGATGATAGGTCAGCTCAAACTGATGCGCCCGAGCTACCGCATTAAGCAAGTCCCAGATTCTGGACGGCCATCAGTGGCTATTGTGCCGATGGGTGTATTCACGCAGGACTGGGAATATGCAGAAGGATTAGGTAATCTCGATCAATGCAACGGACGGTTCGGTATCACTCCCGAATTCCCGCAAGGCATTTATCACTATTACGCGACCGACGCCTATCCCTACATCCAGCGTTGCGTGAAGGGCTCGATTGACAGTCAGCCCGAGGCGCGGAAAGCGAGCGGCCAGCGCGGAGAAGGTCGAGGGCGTGGCGGGCGTGGCGGACGGGGTGAACGCGGAGGAGGACGCAGGCCGCAATGACCATTCGAGCGATTCTGACTGTCATCCTGCTGCTGTTACCGGCAATGGCACAGGCGCATCTGGTACCCAAACAATACGCAACGATGAAGATTGTCGATGAAACTGCCAGCTTTGTGGTGGCTGTCCCGGCATCAGAACTGGCAGGTGTCGACGAGAACGGTGACGGCCTACTCTCCAAAGAAGAAATTCAGACGCATGAAAAACTGATCGAACAACAATTTGCTTATCGCTTCGCCGTCACAAATGGCGGCAAGGCTGGAACCGACGCCATGCTATCGGTAATACCGTCGGACACCGCCGTCGACTATGTGGTGGTCTTATACGAAGTCCGATTTGATGAGACCCCGCGCAACCCTGTGGTAAGCACCGACCTGTTCGGGACGCGTGAAGGCGAAGGGCAGATGGCCGTGCGTGCTACATTGGATGATACACAGGAAGTTGCCATCCTTACCCCGAAATCCCATGTGCATGAATTTTTTAAACCTACCGCGGCTCGTTCGGAAAAATCTGTGGGTGAGGAAACAGGGAAAGCCTCTGCGAGATTCGAACAATGGCTTTTTCTGTTAGCGGCATTTCCAATTGGCGGTGTCATATTTTACATCAGGCGCGCCAAACACTCAAAAACACCCGCCAGGCAATTTTTAGCAATCAGAGAATGACCACGCGATTCTGGTCACCAAAAAAGCGATAACACGCTCCGCAAATCAATGCGACGTCATCGGACTTCGCATCAAAATTCCCAATCTTGCGGGGTATATTCTAGATATGGCTGTCAATCGCCCGGATACCTGATTCCAGTGTCTGTTGGCCAATCCGGCGGAGCAACTGATCGCGTGAAAGAGCCCCGCCGCCCTGCTGCACCATTCCCGCGAGAATTTTATATTCGGATGCAGATAGAGCAAGCTATCCCATCCGCTAGGCATTCCGCTTTCGCGCGCGAGTAGATTAGGCGCACTGGAGTTCTGCTTTCGGGCAGATAGTTCAAGCTTAGCTACGACTATGCTTAATCTGCGACAGCATTACGTTAATAAAAATACATAGGAGCGGTTGCCTAGATTGTAGAACCTCTGCCTCGCGCCATGCGAATGCTTTTCCCCTTGCCAAACCACCACCCACACCATACCCAAGCGTGTACCCACGCTTGTGCACTTCCCGCAGGAAACCGATTTTCACTGGGCTGAAAAAATGGTGCTGCTAGAGAGAATTGAACTCTCATTCAGAAGCCCAAAAACCGCAGAATTATCAGGTTTCTAGCCACGCGCTGATAACTTGTTTGTACCTAGAATTTGTACCAGTTTCAATCGAAGATTTCAGCAGGGGATCATCAAAGTTCCTCTTTAGCACGAGAACCGCCTTGATCGCCCAATGCATCACCATAGTTGCTCTATAGCACGAGAACCGATGTCTCTTGATCGAGGGGATCACTAAACACCCTCTTTAGAATATAACTGGGGATCACCAAAGGCGCTCTTTAGCATATGACCAAGGTAGAATTTTTATGATTTTGCTCTGCGAGAAGACCCTCAAATCAGGACCAACCCAAAAAGATCAAAAACCATCTTGTTCTTTTTTTGTTCTTATGATACCCTATATATATTCCTTAGGTATATACCTTGGGAATGTCCTTAGGTACGACCCTTAAGGCAGTCTCTCAGAGTAGTCTCTTAGGGTATATTCACATAAAGAAGATAACATACGGTAGTCATACCTTGGGTCTAGACCTGAGGTAACTGCTTTAGGCTGTACCTTTGGATCGCAGTGATTGCATCCCTGTTCGCTTCACGTGGGATCACTAAGGTCGCCCTTTAGCATGACTGTAATGTGCCTGACTGCGCTCAAATCATCCAAAGCTCTTTTCCCCGAGAAAACCGCGAAAGGATCACCAAACCCTCCCTATAGCAAGAAAGCGGAAGCTTGAACGTATCTAGCCGTTTTCGTCCTTACACAAAACACACAACCACCGTCTTAATCCAAAAAATGGAGGAACCTCATCGCTTTCCCCATACCGCACGCAACCGAATATAAATTCGAAGATGACGCTAGGCCCGACCTTGCGGAGTACCTGAACGATAATTCCGAATACGACCCAAGCACGGGATGCCTCGTATGGACCGGCAGCATAGCCAAAGGAGATAGTCCCAGAGCCATACGTAAGATTGCTGACCGTTATGGCTCTGCTCAAGCTCCCCGACTTGCTTGGTTGGCCCACTATGGAAAGCAACCGCAAAAGGGCATGATGCTCTATCGCGCTTGCGGCTGTAGCAAGTGCATCAACCCCCATCACCTGATGGATATATCCCCGACGCAGCTTGGCTGGATAGCCGGTTCCATAGGAGCGTTTAAAATCGGTCGGTTCACGATCAAAGCGAACCAAGTGCGCGGCATTCAATCCCACCCTTGGCCTGTTCGTAAAGGCAGCCCTTGGGAAGGCTGGAGCCGTTCGTTCATCATGACTAGCGGCGACCTTCCGGAATACGTCATTGATGCGATACGCGATAGCGACATCCGTGCAACTCGGACGAAGCTGCCCTGTGGCCACGTCCGTTACGATTTGCCTCCTGGCATAACTGAGATCGAAACGGACATTCCTGCGGACGAATACCAATCCGACGTATCAGAGTGGATCGATATGAACCTTTGGGCTGCTGAGCAGTCGGAAGGGCTATCACCGCCTTAAACCAACCAACCCCAAGACAAGAAAGCTAATACTATGACCGAACACCTTCCTGAAAGTCTGCGCCCAACGGCGACGGACCGAGCCAATGACGCGAAGCTTGCCCGCAAAGCTGGAGCGATATTGGATGAGGTTCGCAGCGAAAGCGGCCTAGGCGTGAAGTGGAACACTGAAAGCTACAACTCCGTGACCTTCGGCGCTGATGGAACTCCCGTGGCCCGGGTCAGAAATGGAGTGGCGCAACAATCCCCCGCTGAGGAGGCAGTCGCTCGCGCCCAATCAGCGGCAAACTCTGAAATCAAACGTATGGAAGCCGAGCGCGATCAGCTCAAAGCCATGCGGGACGAAATCAGCGCATACGAGCCTGATGGATCGCCGCGATACGTTCGCAGCGAGGCTTCTCGCAAGAGCCTCAGCGATCAAATCCGAAGCCTTGAGTTAGGGATAGTCAATCAAATGCGACTTAACGAACGACGCTGGCGAAAGGAAGCCGCTCCCCATGTAGAACGGGCAGAACAAGCCGCTGAGCTTGCCCGAAAGCTCGAAGCCGCTGGCAAAGGCCGTCGAACTTCCGGCTGGTAACTTTTCAAGTTTTGAATCGCTAAAAACGCGGTTCGCCTGATGCCCCGCTGGTTTTTGTCATGGTCCCCAGCGGGGCTATCTTCCCTGATGACCATGTAACCAAATCTTGAAAGGAACATGACTCAAACAAATTCAATTCCGGCCCGCGTGGGCCGAGAGCGTTTCTGTGTGCAATGTGGCACGAGTTACCGCTCCCCGCGCAACAGTTCCCGCTACTGCTCCCCAGCGTGTCGCAAGAAGGCCCACCGAGGGACACCTCCCAAAGGAGGCCCAAGGTCGAGACCCGAAGCATTCTCCATCGTTGGAAAACTTCTTATTCGTGGTGGGTTTGTTGGCCCGATTAGCCCGACTAGTCGCCGCAGCACTGAACCGGCGATCCATGCCCTGTTGGTCGATTGCGATCTTGCATATGCTGAACTAGCCAGCCTGTTTAACTGGAAGGGTTGGGGAATTCTAACAAGAGAAGAGTTCTCCGCTGCGCTGCGTCGCGATGGGATACGCCCTTACAACACTGCGTCCCGCGAAGCCGTCGAGCGCAACCGTTGGCAATCCCGGCAACGCACTCGCCGCGCCCGTTCTTAAGCAATCCGTTTAGCGTCCCGTTTGGACACTCTCAGCACCTATCCTAGCCGAGCCTCAAACGCGGGACGCTAAGCCTATCTGCAACCCGCAGAGAAGCTGACCCTCAGATCGCCCCTTTTGGAAACCCTAAGTCTGTCCTGAGGAACTTCCGTACGCTGCGCCCAATGATCTCCCGTTAGCGATATAGTTCTTCATCGTTCCGGATGATTATCTGCAATCCCATGCGTTGGGCTTCTCATTGCAATGACTGACGATTTCCAACTCCTGCGATCGAGTTAATCCATTTTCCTGAATTTCATCTCCACCCAAAGTGTATCTTTTCTCTGGTGCATGGTGACCTGAACTGGACTTGCTCGCAGAGATTATCGCTATCATCAGGATCGCTACAAAGAGTAGTCCATAAAGACCGTATTTGATTTCCTGTCCTTTTGGCGCAGAATATTGGATGGAATTATCTTCCACGGGGATCTGTCTATCTAGCTTCTGAGGAGCTGGGATTTCGCCTTGTACTTTCGATTCTTCAAATTCAAACGTGCAAAAACGACACATTTTAGCTCGAACCTTTACCATTTCGGCACAACGAGGGCATTCTTTTCGATCGCTATCTAACGGTTCCATTTCGCTTCTTCCCTCTGTTTTATCACCACCACATCGACCAAATCGAGTTGCCGTGCAATGACGAGTTTAAAGTATAAGAAAGATACACATTCTTACTGCCCAGCCCTGCTCAACTTTGACTTAACCAAGTAAAACGCTGTAATCAGCGACGGATGGACAAAATTAAAGTAGATGACGCTAAAACCAGAAACTTTATTTATAGATATCATCGTCGGCATGGGTTTCGTCGTTCTGCAATCGAGCGATTCTAACAGAATCGCGTAGGGTGGCCCATTCGCCGACGCTATGAATGGGAAACTCTATTGATTCGGATGGGGTGGGAGGAGATGCAATGAAAATTACAAAAGTCAGAGTAGAAGGCTTTCGGTTGCTGCAAGACGTTGAGGTCGCAATCGAACCAATATCCACAGTCGTGGTCGGCCGAAACAATAGCGGTAAGACCTCGTTGACTGAGATATTTGCTCGCTTTTTCGGCGATCGCCTCAGCAGCTTTCGGCTGGAGGACTTTTCTTCAGGCATTCGCCACCGCTTCAACGATGCAATGGCCTTGCGTGAAAAAGGCGATGTCGATCCCCAAACAGTACTTGATGCCCTTCCGCAGATTTCTCTGACTCTGACAATCGAATATGACGTTGCAGCGAAGGATATCGGCCCGCTTTCACCCTTTATTATCGACCTCGATGCTGACAGCCATTCGGCGATTATCCGTCTCGAATATTCTGCAAGCTTAGACACCCTCCAGATGCTGCTCGAACCACCGGCACCTGAGGAGGGGGATGATCCCAAAGTCGAATTCATCCATCATTTGCGCAACACGGTGCCGCGCGCATATGCGAAGAGAGCTGTCGCGCTCGATCCGACCAATCCAGCCAATGAGCGACGGTTTGACAATCTCGGTCCTGTTCTGTCTTTGATTCAATGTGGTTTTGTGACCGCACAACGCACCCTTGATCAATCCAAACGGGGTGATGCAGATGTGCTCGGCAAGCTTTTAAGCGAACTTTTTAAGACCGCTACTGAGGCGACTTCACCGATCAGCGATCAGGCAGTCGCTTCCGGCTTGACGACAGCAGTCGCTATGGTTGAAAAAGTGATGCAGAAGGACTTCGACGTACAGCTCAAAGGTCTGCTGCCGACGCTCGATACATTCGGCTTCCCAAGCCTCAACGACACCGAACTGATGCCGCAGACGAATATTGACGTCGAGACCTTACTTTCTGACAATACCCGAATTTTTTATACAGGCTCTGATGGGGTTCATCTGCCCGAGGGATATAATGGGTTAGGTACTCGAAATCTCATTTACATTCTCCTCCAACTCGAGAGCTTTCACAAAAGATACCGCGCTTGTGAGATGCGGCCCGGCACCAACCTTGTTTTCTTGGAGGAGCCTGAAGCGCATCTGCATCCGCAAATGCAGGAGGTCTTCATCGGTCAGCTCGAGGCGGTCATCAAGACGCTCTCGGATCAGTATCCTGAAGAACCAGCGTGGCAGGTTCAGTTTATCGTCACGACGCACTCCTCGCATCTTGCCAACGCGGCAACCTTCGATGCGATCCGGTACTTCCTGAACGTCCAGACGCCGCTGCCCGGGATTCGTCGTACGGAGGTAAAGGATTTTCGTAAGGGAATGAATACAATCGGTCCAGATGATCGGAAGTTCCTCCACCAATATATGACGCTGACGAAGTGCGACCTTTATTTTGCCGATAAAGCAATTCTTGTCGAAGGTCCGACTGAAAGCATTCTAATGTCGCGGATTTGCAAGCTAGTTGATGCTGGCCTGGCCGAAGAACACAGGCTTGCGCGCCAATTTTTGACAACGATAGAGGTCGGTGGTGCATATGCTCAAATCTTCTATCCGCTGCTCGACTTCCTTGAATTAAAGACGTTGGTGATTACCGATATCGATGCAGTTCGTTTGGATGAAACCAAGGAAAAGAAGCGTTGGGTCAAGTGCCCTTGTGCGGATGGGTCACGAACTTCGAACTCCGCGATTAAGTCTTGGTTTGGCGCGAAGGTCGGGGAGCAGATTACTCTTGCCGTGCTGAACGCAAAGGGGCCAGATGAGAAGATACAGAATTATCGCCGCATCGCCTATCAGATTCCCGAGGAGGGATCGATGCATTGCCCGCGCAGCTATGAGGATGCGCTGATCCTCGCCAATCTCGACCATTTCGAGATCGCCGATGATGCCGATGCAGGGATGCGTGCATGGGATACCGCGCAGAACTTATCGAAGGCCGATGAAGCAATCAGATTTGCGATTACGGAGCCCGACTGGCGTGTTCCTAGTTATATTCATGAAGGGCTTGAGTGGCTTTCTAAACCGCCACCCGAACCTGCGCCGCCGCCTTTGCTTCATGACCAGCCGGACCTTGACGGTACTATCGCGGATGAGGTCACCTGACATGGTCAATGGGGAACTAACGCCAGCGGTCGGGGCGGCGATTCTAGCGCAGAAGCAGGTCAACCTCTGTCTCGACGAAAGCCGAGATTTTCGACTCGAGGCCGGCGCCGGTGCAGGAAAAACCTATTCGCTAGTCGAGGCACTCAAGCGGCTCATCAACGAGCAGGGGGCAAAGATGATGCAGACTGGCAAACAGGTCGCTTGCATCACCTATACCGAAAATGCGCGCGAGGAAATCGCTCGCGAAATCGAGATGCATCCTGCCATTCTGGTCGAAACTATCCATGGCTTTGCTTGGGCCTTCATCAGAAAGTTTCAAAAAAACCTTCGAGATCTGGTTGCGGCGACAGACGAGCGGGCTGAGGCGATAGCTGAGGCTGGCGGCATCGAAAACCAGCGTGTTGAATATAAGCTCGGGTTTTTCGGCGTAGATGCCGATCGAATAACCCTGCATCATGATGATATCCCGAAATATTTTGCAGCACTTATGGAAAATAAGAAGTTCCGTACTCTCTTGTGTGAGCAGTTTCCGATCATTTTCATTGATGAGTATCAAGACACCGACCCGTTGCTAATGGAGGCTTTCTCGAAACACTTTTTTGGACAGGAGGAAGGCCCGCTGATCGGTTTATTCGGTGATCATTGGCAGACTATTTACCGTTCTGATTATGAGCTTGCTCAATATGCCGACGTTGAGGGAATCGACAAAGGCGCGAATTTTCGATCCAATCGGGCAATCGTCGATGTACTCAACGCCCTGCGCCCGGAGCTGGAGCAGGAACAACATCACAAGTCTGTCGGCGAGGTGAGCTTCTTCCATTCCAACACGTATATAGGTGAGCGTACCAATACCGCCCATGCGAAGGAGGACCTGCCCGATGCCGTGTCGAGAGAGTATGTAGCAGCAGTCACTGAACGTCTCATCGTGGAAGGTTGGGACATGGCGCCGACTAAAACCAAAGTGCTGATGCTAACGCATAATGCTCTCGCCGCAGAACAGGGATATCCTTCGATAGCCGCGATTTTCAAGCGGAATGAAGCCTTCGCCAAGAAGGAAGACACGTTGATCGAATTCCTCGCCGATACCGTCGAACCGCTTGTGGCGGCTTATCAGCTTGGCAATTATGGAGAGATGTTTCGTCTAACAGGCGATTCTCCAACGATCAGGACACATGCCGACAAGGTCTTATGGCGTGCCGATATGGATGCTTTGGAGAAGCTGAGGCTTGGTGGCACGATTGGACAAGTGATAGATCATCTGAAAAAAACACGCCGCCCTCGCCTGAGTGATGGCGTTATGCGGCGAGAAGATGAGATTAAGAGGATCGGCCCTGAGCCAGCTGAAGATGAGCCACGGTCAGTTGGACGTCACCGTGCGTTGAGGGAGGTAGAATACAAAGAGTTGATCCAGCTCGTAAAATACCTGAATGGCTATACTCCCTTCGCTACTCAGCACAGTGTTAAGGGCGCACAATTCGAAAATGTTCTGGTGATACTGGGCGGCGGTTGGAACCATTATAACTGGCCTAGGCTGCTAGACATCCTTCAGACAAACGCCCTGCCGCAAAAACATAAGCAGGGGTTCTTCCGTGCGCGGAACCTGCTCTACGTTGCGCTGTCGCGGCCTCAAAATCGTCTTGCGGTCTTGGCTACGCAAACATTGAGCAATGACGCACTCGCCACGGCTTCGCGCCTGTTCGGTGCCGAAAACGTTCACGCACTTGAGCCGTGACGTTTACTGAGGAAATTCATTCATACTTATGCTCGTTTCTAAACTGACAGGAGAACCGCGCAGCACTCATGGTCACAATCAATCGACAATGGTGGGAACACCTTACCCCAAAATTGATGCGCAAGCGTCGTCGTGAAATCGACACCCTACTGACGCGTTGGTGTGCTACGGAATACGGAGCTTGGTGGCTCAAGAATGCCCTCAAGCCGAATTCAGTGTTGCGCATTATGCCGGGGCAGACCATCCCCGTGGTCCATATGATTGCACTCGGCACGCGACCTATTTATATCGCGCCGTTCTCTAAGGCGCGCGCTGGCCATCGTTCGGTAGGTCCGAATGAATTTACATCTGGGAAGCCTCTAGCCGAAGGCGAACTGACGATTCAACCTATGATCCGCTTCGATGTCGTTCGCGATCCGGAGCTTCTGGGTGCCGCTGCGAGAATGGAGGCTCCATTGCATATTTCAGGTGTGGAAGAGCCAAGTACCGTATTTTCGGCACCGGCTGGGTTGCTCCTGTCTCCCACACTTCATCCAAAAAAGTCATTCGTCCTCTACCAGCATATTTTCGGCGAAGGGGCGTCTTATCCTGATGATGGTTATTTCTATGTCGGAGTTACCACGCGAGATTGGCAGGTACGATGGGCCGAGCATCGACGCGCGGTTAGGAATGGCAGCCAGCTACTTTTCCATCAGAAGCTGAGAGAAGAGACGGAAGCGGATCGTCTAACATATATTCACCACAAGATCATGGGCGTAACGGATGATCTCGAAGCGCTTTACGCAACCGAGGAAATGCTTGTCGAAGGCCATTGGTCAGACTCCCGTCGACTTAATATGATACCAGGGGGAAAGTCAGGGCTTAGATATTTGCGCGAACATGGGATGCTCAAAAGCTCAAAAGCGCCGCTTCCTGACGAACGAGACGCCGTTGTCTTGACGTGGCTCCAAGCGCATCCACGTAAATGTCTTCCTGCGCCTTGGCTCGTTGAACGGTGGAAGGATAATGACTGGGCTGTCGCACAAATCTGTAGTCGATCGGATCGACTGTCTATTGAGCAGGTCCGGGCAATTCGAAAACTCGCAACCAAAAATAGCGCGGAATTTATCGCTATGCGGATTGGTGCAAAAAGCGCGGATCAGGTTCAGCGTGTCATCAATGGGATGAGTTACGCTCGAGTAAAATAGATTAGCGTGAGGTTCCGTGGGGGCTGGCCTAAACCAAAAAGTGAGTGGGTATTATACGCCCCCATCAGCATTCGTATCGATCCCATTCTTCATAATGCTGGTTTGCGTCCCGTTAGGATGTCCTCGACACCTGCCCTAGCCGAGGCTCAAGCACGAGACGCTAAGCCTATCTGTATCCCTTAGAAATGCAGGCTCTCAGAAGGCCGTTGCTGGTGCATACACCTTTGGCGTTTGCATTTTCATTCTCCCCACATTGCTATCACCGCATCCGACAAAATGAATAGCGGTGCAAGAGAGAGAGAGAGAGAGAGAGAGAGAGAGAGAGAGATCATTGAACCACATTCTCTTATCGTCCCATCTATCTCTTATCGTCCCATCTAGATGCCCTCCGCACCTATCCTAGCCGGGACCCAAACACGGGACGCTAAGCCCACCCGTATCCCGCAGAAAAGCAGCGCCCCAAATCGTCACTTTGGCAGACCTAAGGTCGGCCCTGAGGGTGCTCTTCACTCTGCGCTTAACGATCACTCGAAAAGCCCATGAATAAAATGACCCAACGATTCGCAGCAGCGGCATATGCCCGTACCTTGAGCAAACCCGACCTCGCAGCGTTTTTGAAGCACAAGCTACTCAGGTTCGACCCATGGCTCGCTATTGCCTCTTTTAAACGATATCGAAACAGGCGAGCGGTGAGCACAGCTAGCAGCTAAATCCGAAATATATGGCGAAAAAATCTGAACCCCCATTGATGGATACAGGTTCGCCAGTTCCCCCCATTAGGGGTGGTGCAGCAGGGGAGGAAAAGCACCCCTCCCCATCACCATAATTAGCCCCTTTTCCAATTGAATGAGATGCCCACCGGCCCCACCGTCAGACATATGCCATCCCAGACAAGGTCGTCCCTTGGGTCTACCCTGCGGGCAGATAAGGCAAACCGCGTGGGGTAAGGGCTAAGCTTTGCTGGAAATAGATTTGAATAGACATTGTTTGCACTCCTTTCTTGATACTGGAGCGGCAAAGCTATCTCAGCGGGATTGTGACCGGAAGTGCACGCGTACCTGCTGGTATCGAGTTTGAGTCCAGTCGAGTCTTCGTTGCGGTGAACGGTGACCGATGGGGATTCCCATTCGCCGTCCTATCATATACAAAACTGCCTAACGTTCATTGCGCGGATTTGTAAGGAGGTTATCATGTGCAACGTTGTCGCTTACTATCGGGTTTCGACCGAGGGACAGGGCCGCAGTGGCTTGGGTCTTGAGGCCCAGCGCGAGGCCGTCCGTCAGCTATGCGATCAGCGGGACTGGAAAGTCATTTCAGAGTTTACCGAGATTGAATCCGGCAAGAATGCCAAAAGGCCGCAACTGACCGAAGCCCTTCACCGCGCAAAGGTAACAGGCGCAACGCTGGTAGTGGCCAAGCTAGACCGCTTAAGCCGTTCCGTTGCTTTCCTGTCTTCACTGCAAGAGGCAGGCGCTAAGTTCGTCGCTGCGGATATGCCTGAGGCCAACCAGTTCACGGTTCACATTATGGCTGCCGTGGCCGAAGCCGAGAGACAAGCGATCAGCATTCGCACAAGGGATGCCCTCAGGGCTGCCAAAGCGGCTGGCAAAAGTCTGGGCAACCCGAATGGCGCAAGGGCGCTCCGAAGGGCTGGGAAGGGAAACAAAGCCGCTATCAACGCCGTGACAGACAACGCAGACCGGTTTGCCGAAGACCTCATTCCGATAATCCGAGATATCCAACACAGCGGGATATCTGCATTTGGAGGGATCGCGAAGGAATTGAACAACCGACATATTCAAACAAGACGGGGAGGTCGTTGGCATGCTTCGAGCGTTAGCAATCTGCTGGCTAGGATTGCCGACCGTGTGGCGGTCTGATTTTTTTTGGAGCTTCGAAATGCTTTGTGATCTAGCGATCATGCCGGTCAGCGGAATATTACGCAGCTAGCGGAATATTACGCAGCTAGCGGAATATTATGCAGCTAGCGAATTTTCTTGACGTGACTCGCGCTGATTCCTAGTTGGGGCAAATACCAAGTTACTTGGTGAGAGAGTAGCCGCACCGTCTTCAGTTTCAACGTTCAATCAGCCGGCAAGCTAAAAATCGAACGAATACTGACGTGGCCAGCGACGGGTATGTGAAACCACATATTCCAGAACACCGAAACGCCAGCGGGTATATTCACGCACGTTTACACGCTTGTTCATATCCACCCTCCTATTCCTGATGCTGGTTTAAGACCAGCCCTCTGAGGGGCCTCATGCCCCTCCCGCTATCAAGGGCAGTGAGGATCAGAGGTTCAGGAAATCGACGGCGCGACTACCGAATCAGGTTATTAACTTTATTTAGCGGCAGGGCAAGGCCAACATAGTGTTCTTTTTACGTTCTCCCGTGAAAAGCTGTGAAAAACTGTGGAAAAACGACTTTTTGGCTTGGCTGGGCAGAATACTTTCACTCGCTGCTTCCGCAAAACCGTGGAAGCCCATCCCAATAGATCGCGTTTGGCCTGCGGGAGTGCGGTGGCCGCTGGTTTGCATCAAGCGTGAAAAACTTGCTCACTAGGATTGAAGGCGGTGCGGCGGTCTGAATTTTTTGCTAGGCGATATACAATAGTCCCGATTATTACGATATCATACAGAGAACGTCGAAAAACTGTACGAAGAGGATAAGTCATGAATATCGCAAATATAGTTGTCAAAGAGAATTTCATGATTGCCGACAAATATGACTTCGATAATCTTAAAGTTATCAGTTCAACTAATGATGGCGTACCTTTACAAGATTCTGTAGATACGTTCTTGGATTGGGCTCATGCATTGTTGCGCTGTATACCCAACGATTGGCCGAAATACCTAAATACAATGCCCAATGACCTCAAGGCATTTATCGATGGCACCGAAGAATTATTGGAGGAAATCAAACAAATTGAGCAACTATCTGAAGGCAGTCGAGGAGGGGCTATGGCCCGATTTGCGCCTGATGTTCAAAGCCATATGAGTAGGAATCTTAACTCGGTTAAGGAGCTCGTTTTTATCCAAATGGTCGGGGCCGATATAATATCCAATAGCGATAAGATGGTTGAGAAGGCGCAAAAAATGGAAGCCTCGCTCACGAAAATCCTCAGCAAGTCGAACGAGGAACTCAAAAAAATAACGAAAATGGTCAATGCTTCTCAGGAAGCCACTGCGAAAGTAGCAGCCAGCGGTCGCGCTCGAGTTTTCCACACCGAAGCAGCTAGGTATCAGTGCGTTGCTCGAGTGTGGTTGGGCTTGACGGTCATATTAGGCCTCGTTCTCGTAATGCTAGCATTTGGATTCGCTCTAGGCTGGTTCATACAACTTCCTTTAGGAGCTGATTCATCACAAATAGCCAGTTACCTCTTTAGTAAGGTTCTTATCCTTGTGACTCTAGGTGCTGCTGTTACTTTCACAGCGAAGCAGCATACAGCCAACAGACACAATGAGGTTCAAAACTTCCATCGGAGTAGCGCACTAAGAACGTATCGAGCACTTCTCGCTGCAAGTCATGATGAAGCGGTTCAGGATGCAATTCTCCAGCAAGCTGCCCAAGCTATTTTCTCACCCAGCGAAACGGGTTATTCGAAAGGGTCTGGATCCTACGACAACTCACCGATGGTTCAGTTGATACAGGGATTGGGTAAAGATCACAGTTCTACACCGCCTGCTAGCTAGGAGATAATGGCACAGGCGGAATCTTCTCAAGCTCCCTCTTAAGCGCACCCAGAGGATACTCCCCATAAGTCTCGCCTTCGGTCCTTGGCGCATGGCCTTGAATGGCATCTCGCGCCTCTGGGTCCATCCCTACGCGCCGTGCTACGGTTTTGAAGCGGTGCCTCCAGCCGTGGTTCGGCGACTGCACCTCTGTGACCCCAAGCTCCCTAACCCACTTAGCCAGTTTGCTGCCCATCTGTGCGTAAAGGGGGTACTTCCCTGAGCCTGCCTTTGCTCCATTCGGATTGTAGAACAGCGGAGTCTTGTCGCCAACCTTGGCTAGGTCTGTGATACCCTGTTCAATCAGGTGAGAGTGAATTGGAACCGAGCGAGCCTTGCGTGTTTTCACTGAGCCAGCATCGGGGGTGATGCGGAATGCCCAGACCCCATCCTCTTTCCTAATATCCATTGCGCGAAGCTGAGTGATCTCATTCACCCTGGCCCCAGTGTAAGCACATATCCACGGAACCCACCGTCTGGCGCGGGCGTGGTGTTCACTCAGGCCCTCAGGTTGCGACCCTGAGGCTGCCCTAAGGATGGTCTTTGCTTCCGTGTCGGAGAGTGCTTTGGGGCGTGTCTCCGCCTTCTTTGGGCCAATCACTTCAACACCTGCGGCTGGATTGATTGAGAGCAGCCCCTTGTCTACCCCTATGCGATAGATGCGAGACACCGCAGCGCGATATGTCCTCGTGATTGTACTGACGGAAAGGCCTTGCTGTCGAAGCGCTTCAAACCAGCCATACACATCGGAGCGAGTAACCTTCTCTGCATTGTCGTGGCCTAGGTAGTCGATGAACGAGCCTACAACCCCCTGCCACCTCAGGACCGTCCTTGGGGCCGCTGAGCCTGTCTTGGCGTAATCCGCAAAGAGGTCGCGCAGTGACACGCCTTGAGCAACGCTGACGCTCTCTGGGGCGGGCAATGTGTCGATCACTGAGTCTGCCCCAAAGTCGCCAGCAACACGCCTCTCCATCAGCCTCAAGAAGTCGAGATAGAGCGAGAGCATATCCTGCAAGAGGCGCTCGGCAGTATCCGGCGTAACAGTCAACCCGCGCTCAGCGAGTACCCGTTCTCTTTCGTTCAACACGAATGGAATGGGGCGTAAAGGGTCGCCATCATTTGGTCCGACTATAGAATCAATATCAGCATCCCAGTCCCATTCGCCCACGCCTTCCGTGAATCTTTCTTCCTCGGCTTCGCTCAGTGCTTTGTACCAATCACCAGCTATGCTCCTGCACTGTCTCGCAGTTAGGGTCACCGGGACCGCCGACTTGGCAGCTCGGAGCAAAGATATTCGCTCTTCAATCGGAGAGAGCCAAGCGCCTAGCTCGGCCTTTGCCTGCTCTTCTGAGAGGGAGGGAGGCCAAGTCTTCTTTTCTTCGCGCTTTCCGTAAGCGTCCCTTACGTCTGAAGGAATCACTTTCCGCGATGCCCAGCGGCCCGACTTCGTTCTTGCCAGAGCGACCATTGCAATACCCATTTTGTACCACCTCTTTGTACTTGAGGTGGCTAGAAACCCTTAGGATAACTGCAAGAATTTGAAAAGACTACGGAAAAAATGGTGCTGCTAGAGAGAATTGAACTCTCGACCTCGTCATTTCCAAAAGGCTCGGAATTTCAAGGCTTACCGTCTCCAACCGGCCGGTGTTATGCCCTCGACCCACGCGATACCCAAGCTGTGGCGAGTTCCGGATTTGGGCTTTTCCTATTGAAAGAGCTTTGGCTCAGTAATTATGCGAAAAGTGACCTGCGCTATACCTGCAGAGCGCGTCAAACTGGCGATCGATTATGACCGAAAACGGTCGGTGACCCGGGAAGCCATTTTATCCAATTCAACCAGACTTCTCTGCGCTAGGAGCAACGACGGAACGACATTTGCGACCCGCCGTTCCAACGCCCCGTCGACCTCCCCGGTCGTCGGGGTGGACGGCGCGGACAACTATTTTGGATGGAAGCACAACCTGATGTCCTTGTTCTCGCCTCAGCCGAGGCACTCATGATATCAAGCATCCTTAGCGCTACCAGTGCCTGAGTATCGAAGCGCAGCGCGGACGCACGCAATTCCGCTGATTCGATCCCATCTTGATGGGTTGTATCGTGGCAACCAAGTTGCTGCCGAGGAGTTCTAGGAAAGGTTTCTCTGTGCGGATGAGCGGCATGAGAAGGCTGGACGGGTTTGCCAAAAATCCGGAAATAGATCTTTATTTGAAGCATCTCAAAGATACTGATCGATATTCATATCCTCGTCGCGCAACTTGTTTGAAGTCCTCATTGCCCCAGCATCGAAAACTGGGCATATGTTACCGAGCTTTGGGATTATTGGTGACCGTACAGCATGATATTTGGGGTCCGAGCTCGTACTGGCAGTCAGGTCAATCCTGATTGGATCGCAGCAATAGAAGCCGAGGCGGCTCTTTGGCCGTCCGACTACCGCGCGCAACACCGAACAGAGACCGGTTACATAGCCAATCACGAACGTTCGGCCTTTCCCGGCGCGCAAGCGACTGGGTTCGCAACGCGCGGCGATTGGATCGTGACAGTAGATGGCCGGATTGACAATCTGAAAGAACTTCAAGGGCTTTTGGATCTACCTACAGAAAGCGAAGCGCAAATCGTGCTCAGCGCTTATTTGCGGTGGGGGGCGAACGCCGCAAGCAAACTGATTGGCGACTTCGCCTTCGTGATTGCAAATTTGCGCAAGGGAGAGATTTTTCTGGCGCGTGACCCAATGGGCGTGCGACCGCTTTTTTTCGCTAAAACGGACGATTTTTTTGCGTTTGCAAGCAGCATGGCAGTGCTGATCAAATTTCCATTCGTTTCGCTGGAACCAGATCGCACCTGGCTCGGGAACTACCTCGAAAACATCAAGCCCAATGATATGCTGACACCCTATCGCGGCATACGCGCTATGAAACCCGCGACATGGCTTGCTTGGAACGGAAATGAAGAAACCATACGGCGTTATTGGACACCCCCTGCCACCGTTCAACAAACTGCTATGTCCGAAGCCGAAGCTGCCGAGGAATGGCAGCGGCTGTTTGATCAGGCCGTTGCCTGCCGACTGCCCTCTTCTGGGAATGTAGCATGCGAATTGAGTGGAGGATTGGATTCGACCAGCATTGCGGTGTCAGCAGCCCCTGTCCTCGAACGGCGGGGTCAAACATTTATAACGTTGTCTCATGCGGTTAAGGAAGATGCAGACGACCGCTGGAAACTGCATGACGAGCGAGAACTGATAGAGCACGTTCGATCGGTAATGCCTCCGTCTCAACACTACTGGTTAACTGACAGCCTATGCAAACAGGTAACCGCATTGGAGGACGCGATTGGCAGGCATGGGGGTTTGCTCCGCCGGGACTTTAATTCGGTGCAGCACGGACTACCACAGATTTTAAAGGAAGCGAATTGTCGGGTTCTTCTGTCGGGCTTTGGTGGTGACCAGTTAGCAACCTCTGATGGTCGGGGGATTAGGCATAGCCTCGCGCTACAAAAGCAGTGGGATGCTGCAGCCAAGCAGGCTTTTGCGGGACGGTCGAAAATAGCTTGGAGAACCCCTCTAGGGCGGAAACTGCTAAAGCTGAACGCGGAGTTGCGTAAGAGGCACGCCCTTCGCAATGCATCACGCCTGACCAGAGAAAGTTTCATTTCGCAAGATGAGCTCTTCAAACGCAGAATAGCCAATCCGCTGCGCCCAGATTGGGGGTCAATTGGTGAGCGCGAGCGACAAGTCATCGTCAGTTCGCACATCGGTCAGCGCGGTCAGGACAGTGCAGTTGGTGCGGGTTCGATGGGCTTTCGTTACAGCTATCCAATGCTGGATCTCAGGCTGATTGATTTCATGCTTAAACTGCCGGACCGTTTCAAGCGAACACAAAGCGGCGACAGATTGTTGGTGAGGCAGGCCATGGTTGGGCGCCTGCCGGACATTGTGCGTTTGCGTCGAGACAAATCCGGAGCCGCGAATCCGGTGGTTGGCCTGCAATTTACTAGAGAATTGCATCACTTTATCGATCTATTTGAAAAACACCGCAAAAACGCGCTCGTCAATGAAATGGTCGATCTTGATTGGATCCGCTCGACATTGACCGATTATCTTGAGGGAAAATCACCAGGTCCCTTATTGACAGTCCGCAACTACCACCGGGTGGCGGCGCTTTGCCTATGGGCGGGCGCGCGTGAGGCAGTTGATTAGCCAAACCAAGCGGAATAATTGATCCGAACCCACCCGGAGGGGACGTCTCCAAGCCCCTCAACTTCATGCGCATTCTTCTGTCGGACATCGAACAGGATTAGACGGTTTGGGATCGGATCAATCGCTTTCGTCGTTCCATCCGCAAGATGTAGCAGAAAGCGACCAGCATATTCGTCCTGCCAATCCTCATGGATATAAAGAACCAAACACACTTTGCGCCCGGCTCGTTCATCGCTGTGCCGGCGCAGAAAACTACCTGGTCCGTGCAGTTTCAGATTAATGCCTCCCGCTCGGCTTATGGTGATCCCCGTAATCTGAGTTAACCAACTCAGAAAACCTTCACTTTGGAAGGCCCGGCGAAGAAGTGTGTCCGCATTCATTGCCGGGCTCCCTTCCTTGCCTGGCTTAGGCCCTGTCAGCCTGCGCTGATTGATAAATTTTTCATTGTCCTCAGCATGCGCAAATCGTTGAGCAGAGACGGTCCCGCGCGGCACGGAAGAAGGGGCCGCACCGCTTTCTTTGGCCGCTGATCTCAGTTTGAGCACCTCTTCAAACTCTCCGTCAGACTTCGACACATCTCGCAACAGCTTCAGCAATGGTGATGAAATGACATTGTCGACAATCAAGTGACGGTTCTCTCCGTCCCCGATTGCTTCCCGCAACTCGGCTATCATCGCCGGCTCCCGTAGCCCAGCGTTTATGAGGGTTGCAAAGAGTGGATCGATCTTAGCAATCATGTCGTAAACCCAACTCCGGCATAAAACTCTCTTCTTTTCAAAGGCAAACTATTTGACAGGAAATCCACCGACTGTCATTGGCTAAGGGACGATACGGAGATTACAAGTGACAATGGTCCAACAAAGCAACAATGATGAACAAAAATCGGAGTGGGTTAAGCCGGCGATGACAGTTATCGCAACAGAGCAAGACATTCACGGCGGCATTATCGATGATGATGAAGATTTCACTGGAAACCCATCTTGAATTGGCAATTGTAACTGTCCGCTTGGCTGGCAGGTTGCATCGAAGCTAGCTTTCCAGATGGGCTTGATTGCTCGCTTTTGCGCGATACGTGGTTCCAGCAGGTGCACTGATGCCAAGTTATTTTTGCCATGGATTGAGAATCAGCAGCGACGTTGAACTCAAAGGTCTCCAGACCCTTGAGCAACCTAGGGGTAAAAACCCTGTGCACATTGCGAGAGGGCAAGTACCGAGCGCCCTTGACTTCCCGACCAAGACTCGGCGCTATTATGCCGTTTCCAGCGGAAAAGCTATGCTTTGCGCACCGGGAGTTGGTCGACTGCTCATACAGTCCGGCTCAAAAATCACTTACGCACTGGATGACGGATGCGACTCTGATTTGTTGAGCTCCCATATCGTGGGCAGTGGCTTGGCCATCGCAAACCACCAAAGAGGAAATATAGTTCTGCATGCAAGCACGCTTTGTCGTGGTGGGCACGCATACCTTGTCTGCGGGAAATCAGGGGCAGGTAAGTCCACAACTGTGGCGCATTTACTTGAAAATGGCGGCAGCACGATTGGTGATGATGTTGCGGCCATTAGCGACGCTCAAGATCCCTATGTTTATCTCGGTCCAGCGACGACAAAGTTGTCGCGAGATTCCTTGGCCAAGTTGCCAATGCATCGAGGTTTCGAATGTGTCGGAAGATGCGTGTCCGACAAATCGATCCTATCCACCCGCCAGCAATTTTCTGAGCAAGCGGCAAAGTTGGGCGCCATCTTCGAGCTGGTTCCAACCGATTGCGAGACCGCCTCAATCGAACGGTTAGGAGTACGTAGCGCCATGATGATGCTCCAGGTCCAGACATTCCGCAAGCGCTTGATTGATGATAAGAGCGCGTCGACCCTGTTCGCGAAGTGGGCGATTTTGGCTAAAAACACGAATGCCTACCGGATCCAACGACCAAAGCGTGGAAGCACAATTTTTGATGTCGTAAAACTGATTGAACAGACGATCTCCGAAACCACCAATGTTTAGAGGGTGACTAGCCAATGATCGACCAGAAAGAACTGCAGTTTGCTTTTGGATATGCCGAGCATGTCCTTATGACCGATATGGACGGAGAGAAGGTGCTCATGTCCATGGAGACTGGAAAGTTTGTTGAGCTCAACGCGACTGGTCGGGAAATCTGGGAATTGCTGGATGGTAAGCGGCAACTCTCAGAGATCGTTGAACTTCTGCGATCAAGCTTTAACGTGCCGTCAAAAGAATGTGCTGCTGATGTGCTTGCTTTTATCCGAGACTTAAGGGCCGCCAATTTGATTAAAGATGCCGAGTAAATCACTGTGCGAGCTGGCATTGCTCACCAATATCAAATCTATCAGAAGCTTAGCGAACGCTCAGTGAACATGGCTTTGTTGCGGCATCTTGATAGTAAGATTGGAAGCGGAATAGAACCTGCCAAGGCCGGACGGGTGCGCGCAAACTTGCTCCGCCGGATTGGCGACCTCTCGGCCGCAAGAGAGGCGATTTTTCAATACCGGAACTCCCTCAATGCGGAGCGTGCGCCACTAGATTTTGACCGCGATGCGATTGCGCCACCTCGTTTTCTGTCTGACGATGAGCACACAATCGCGCCCGCAATCGTAATTGATGACTTTCTGCCGGCGGAAGATATGCGAGCAATTCACCGGCTCGCTTGCGAGCAAGAGGCCAATTTCGTGCAGGCTGGGACCGACTCCCGCTTGCGCGAAGGGACTGTTAACCCGGAAAAACGCAAGACACTTGTCACATCGATGCTTGACTTCAAACGTAAGTTTTTTCTCGATTTCTTGCGCAAGAACCTATCACGATTCCAGAGAGCGTTTGGGTTGCCAGCGTTTGAAATTGATCGCGTTGAGATCAAAATGACGAACCATATCGATGGCGGATTCTTCAAGACTCACGCAGACAATCATACGCCGATAAAAAAGGCTGGGCGCGCGATCACTTTTCTTTATTATTTCGGCAATCCTCAACCGAAATATGAAGGCGGCGATCTCTACCTAATAGATTCCTGTCTTGATGAGGGCAAACTGTCCGAGACTTGGTTCACTAAAGTGAACCCTACACCGAACCGCTTTGTGGCCTTTCCAAGCTGGTACTATCATGCGGTCTCACCGATCGTGCTCCCTGGCAATCGTTTTGCTGATGGACGTTTCGCCATTAGCGGACATATTCGCAAGCTTGCGGACGATATGGCAGGCGAAGAGCACACATAATGGCGCAGCTATTGGCATACATGGTCAGGCGCGTTGGCCAGCATAGTCTGGTCGAGCTGGTCGACCCTGATGCACTCGATCTCAACGAGCCGTTTTTCCGACATTCGGTGCCGGATGGCTCAGCCAACAGGAGCATCGTTTCGTTTAACGAATGGATCGGTAGGCGGCCAGCAATTGACCAAGACTATTCGGACGTTTGCGGTATTTTTCATGTGTCGCGTTGTGGATCGACGTTGCTAGCAAAGAACCTGCGCGATGCGAGAGACGCGACGGTTCTGAGCGAGCCACCATTCTTTCGGATTCTCAGGCACCGACTAGATCAAACTGTCTCTCCGTCCGAAGCCGTCCATACAAGTCTGGCGATTCTGGAACCCTGGCGAAAATGGGCCCGCCAAAAAGGCACCAAACTGGTCATCAAGTTCAACAGTCAAATGCACATGTACCTTGATGAACTTTTGCCCCACATGCCCGGTGCCAAGTTTGTTTTCCTATATCGAGAACCTCGCGCCGTGCTCGAGTCTCTCGAGCGCAAGCCACCGCTTTACCTTCTGCGTGAAATGGCCCAGCGCAAATACGATCTTGTACCAGAGCTGCAAAAGATCGCGGCCAGTCCACTCTTGCTTGCCGGCGCCAGCCGGTATTGTCATGCAATGGCAAACTTTTCGCGGCATAAGACCGACGCCATCTTGCACGTTCCCTACCCTGAATTGGAGGAAATGTTTCCTGCGATTGTTGATCATTTCGGACTGGGTGATAGGCTTTCATGGTCGGGGGCGTCCTATGCAAAAGCGCGATCCAGCCATCCAGCGCCTGACTATGTCCCGATTTCTGAAGCACAGCTATCGGCGTTTGCAGACACGCACAGGGAATTGTTGCAGGTGGCGCAATCAGGGTTTGAGGCTTTTGAAACAAGCCTCTCGAATGCTGCGGTTTAAATTCATGCTTGGGGGGCTCAGCAAACGACTATGATCCAACGCTCTTACTTCAAACAATACGATTTCAGGCTTCCACTAGCCATCGTTCTAACCGTTTTGCTCGCGGTCATGTTTTGGTCCGGTAGCCGTTATCCTGCGCTCAATGAAAAGGCTGCGATGGGCGGAGACACTCCGTTGTCGGGGCTGTCATTTGATATCGTTCTGGAACTCTTTCCCGATAGCAGCTTGTGGTGGGCTCTCATCGCTAACACTGTGAACTGGATTGCAACCAATCTGAATGGAATGACATTTGGCGTCCTGTTTGGAAGCATGGCGTTGACGCTACTATCTTTGCTACAGAAACGCTCCTTTAAAAGTGGATTCGCAAATTCGGCCTTAGGGGCGGTCATCGGCGCACCGCTCGGGGTTTGTGTTAATTGCGCGGCTCCGATTGCCTTGGGGCTACACGCGGGACGCATGCGGCTAGAGACCACGTTATCGGCGCTATTGGCTTCTCCCACATTGAATGTGATCGTCGTGTCGATGAGCTTTGCTTTGCTGCCGCCTCACATGGCCGCACTCAAGTTGATTCTGTCGCTGATACTTGTGCTTTTGGTGGTGCCGCTCCTCTGCCGTTTCATCCTCACGGCTGAGACAATCAAATCGGGGCAAGAGCCCGCAGCGACCGGAAGGGTTTCGACGCAACGTGGTTTCACAGCATGGATCGCAAAAGTGCTGATGCCGGTGGATGCCGACTCTCGCCCGCACAATCTTATCGAAGCGATAGTATGGTTCGCCAAAAACTATTTTCGCAATTTCTTCTTTGTCTTTCTGGTGACAGTGCCTCTGATGCTGCTCGCAGCATTGCTCGGTGCTACTGTTGCAACCTTCGTCGCCCCCAACGAACTGGCTAGCCTCTTGCCGGCGCGCTCAATCATTAGCATTGGTGTGGTCATCATACTAATTGCGATGATCGCGAGCTTTGTTCCCGCGCCTATTGCGCTGGATGTGATCCTGACAGTGATCCTGCTCGGTGTTGGAATGAGTGAGCACTATGCGATGGCACTGATGATCGGTCTTGGATCATTCAGTGTCTATGCCTTTGCTATCCTTTGGAAAGCCATCTCGCTTAGAACAGGTCTAGCTGTTTGGGCGACAGTCATAGGCATGTCAGTTGCCGCTGGTTTCATCACCTATTGGGGGCAACCGATCGCCCAAAGATATTACTTCGAACAGCAGGTGGAGACCATTCAGGCCGTCGACGGGATCGATTTCCCGCGACCTGAAGATTTACCAACAGGCAAGTCGCTTTCTGAATTGCAACCGATCCTTGATTCCCAGCGGCTTACCCTGTCGCCTGTGTCGGCAAGGTTGGAAACAACTGGTTCCGGCGACATTTCCGTATCCCGACTCGATTCGGCCAAGCAAAGCAATGCCCCCGGAACCAGCGGCGCTTCAGAGACACAATCGAACTTTTCGCGGATTGTTGGTCCTGATGTTGGTTTGATTGAAAAGGGTGTGATCTCGCCATTCCGTGAATTTGGTTACCACGTGAAGGGTGGCGGCATTGCGGCAGGCGATGTCCATGGGGATGGTTGGACCGACATCGTCACGCGGCGCTCTACATTTGCCAATGGTCTTTCTCTCTACGCGAATGTTGGCGGACGATTTGAGCGCCAAGAACTTGATCTTGGTCCGGTTGACGAAACAGAAGTTTTCCACGTAACTCTGGCTGATCTCGACGGTGACAAGCAGCTTGACCTTGTAGTCTCAACACTTCGCAATGGTGAATATCTCTTTTTCAATCAAGGCGGTGACTTCAGCAAAGACAATATGGTCCAGCTGTATGAGCCAGAGCTTGCCGTGTTGGCCAGCATTGCTTTTGCTGATTTGGATGAAGATGGTGATCTCGATATTGTTGCCGGTAAGTGGGCGCCACGCGGTGCCTCTATTGGCTGGGGCATCACACCGCTACACAATCGCAACCAGATCTACTGGAATCTGGGTAACCGGAAATTTGTGCCAGAGATTATCCCCTATTCGAACGGGCAGACTCTGACCTTGTTGATTAGCGATTTCGACAATGATGGCCGGCTAGACATTCTCGATGGGGATGATGCCGCCGGTACTGACGCAGTAACCTATTTCAATGAAAATGGACAGATCGCAAAACACGACGTCAATCGTCATCCGTTTCCGTTCGTTCTCAATTCCACGATGAGCTATGCCGAAGGGGACTGGAATAACGATCTTAGAGCGGATTATTATGGTGCCCAAATCGCTCAGACACGACAAGGTGCCAATCGGCAGACAAGCAATCGGACGCTTTTTGAACTCTGCGAGCAATTCGCGTCCGACTTGAAGTGGAGTCGGGAGCAGCAGCGTGCGTGCGCGCAACAATTGCTTGAGATCAACATGATCAAAAGCAACCAGGCAAATGCCGCTGATTGCAGTCGCTTGTCCGATCCCGAATATCGTGCTCTTTGCGCAAGTGCCGAGCTTATTCGCGGGTATGCCAACCGGTTTAGAACAATGGAGCCTGATACTGAACGTCACGCTCAATGCACTTCCTACCTGACACACATCCCTGAAATGAAGCTCTATTGTGCTTCCCTGACACAGAAGGTGGAACCACGTTGGACTTCGGCCGAGCGCAAAGGTCTTTTTAGAGGAGCCTTAAACCGCGGAAATATTCTGCTGACTGGTCAATCCGAAGGTGGTTATGCAGATCAGGCTGAGGCAGTCGGTGTGCGTTGGCCAGGTTGGAGTTGGAACAGCAAATTCACTGATCTCGATCAGGATGGGAAGCAAGACATCTTAGTCATGACGGGCATCTGGCAACGTTCGGCTTCCACCACAACTAACATGCTCCTTCATAACAAGGGGGATCGTTTCGCTGATGCAACCGAAACATTCGGGTTCTTCGATCTGACGCCGTCTTACGGCTATGTGCAGCTTGACTATGACCATGATGGGGATGTCGATATCATTCGCGACAATATGTCGTTGCGAATGATCGTTCACCGCAATGAACGACCAGCGGGCGAAGCTTTGTGGGTGCATTTGCGCGACGCAATGGGCAACTCAATGGGTGTAGGCGCGCGCGTTACGATCTGCGTTGACAAGGAAACCATCATTCGGCCGGGAAAATGTCAGATGCGCACGATTAGGGCGAGCGGTGGATACATGTCGGGCGATCCGATTGCAGCACATTTCGGCCTAGGCGATGCCGAGGAAATTTCCGTTATTGAGGTCCGTTGGCCAGACGGGGAAGTGTCGCGCATTATGCCCGACAACCTTCAGAGTGGCAGCGTCTGGATTACACGGGAACGCTGATCACAAGCCGGCACCCACGTTTGGGCACTCCCCGTAGGGAAACAATTTTTACTAAGCTGAAAAAATGGTGCTGCTAGAGAGAATTGAACTCTCGACCTCGTCATTACCAATGACGCGCTCTACCACTGAGCTACAGCAGCCGGACCATTTTTATGCGCTGGCGATAGCCGCCACATCAAGCGGTTTCGACCGAACCGAGGCGCTAAGACCAAATGCTTGCGATCTTGTCAAGCGGAGTTGCGTTTTTCACTGGATAATGCGATCAAGCGCCATGCCGAAACCCCAGCCGAAATCAGAAAAATTGCGCAAGGAAGCGGAGAAAGCCGAGCGATTAGCTGCTCAGCTCCGCGCCAATCTGCGCCTCCGCAAGGCACAAGCGAAGGAAATGGTGCCCGGAGACACCGAGGGCAAGCCGCAACCCTAAGATCAGGCCTTAGGCATTAACGACTGCCCGCTCCGGCTTGATAATCTCGAAATCGCTGACCGCCTCGATAAATTTTGCCGACACCGGTGCGACCTGTTCGGTCGCGGGATCAAACCAGACGTAGGTCAGCTGGGCCACATTGAGCAGATCGTCTCCGCGCAGGAGATGCACCAACAGAGAATAGCTGGTCCGGCCGAAACGGGTGATTCGCACCGCAATGTCGAGCATATCATCGGCCTTCGCCGACGCGCGATAATCGACATCGGCATGGCGTACCCAGTTATCGCCGCCAAAATGCCGTGTGAAGCTTCCGAGCATATCGCGCTCGTCGCGGGGTCTGTCGGCCGCCACCAAAGCACGCATATATTCGGTCATACCGATATCGGCAAAGGCCAGATAATGGGCGTTGAAAACGATGCCCTGCAAATCACATTCTGCATAGCGCACACGCATCGGCGTAATCAGGCGAAAGCCGTCGCGGGGGTTTTTCTGTTCTGTCATGGCGCAGGCTCTTTCCCCAGCACCGTCTGGCTGTCAACTGGCTTTGCAATCAACACGTTCCAAGCGGCGCGGTTTGCGCATTCAACCATTCCAGCGCATCGCCTTCCAGCTGCGGCGCAATCAGCGCACGCACCTTGGCATGATAATCATCAATCCACTGGCGATGATTCTGCGACAACATATCTACTTCAATCAGCTTGGGCTCGAGCGGCGCGAACGTCAGCGTCTCGAAGCCGAGCATGGTTTGTTCGCCGCCTTCGATGACCCGCTCCTCGACGAGGAAAAGATTCTCTATACGAATCCCGAACTCTCCCGCCTTGTAATAGCCCGGCTCGTTGGAAAGAATCATACCCGGCTGCAGCGCTTCGCTCAGACCGCCGGCGCCGGATATCCGCTGCGGGCCTTCGTGCACCGATAGATAGCTGCCGACCCCATGACCGGTGCCGTGACCATAATCCACGCCATCGGCCCAGAGATATTGCCGCGCCAATATATCGAGCTGTCCGCCGGTTGTGCCCTTGGTAAACACCGCCTGATCGAGCGCGATATGCCCCTGCAGTACTTGCGTATAGCGCTTGCGCATTTCTGCGGTCGGTTCACCGACAGCTACCACACGCGTGACATCGGTGGTGCCGTCGAGATACTGACCGCCGCTGTCGACCAGATAAAGTGAATTTATCGCGACCGGCTGATTGGTGTCCTCGTTCACGCTATAATGCGGCAGCGCTCCATGATCGCCAGCGGCAGAAATCGTGTTGAAGGACAGATCCTTCAGTTCCGGATTTTCTTCGCGAAACTGGCGGAGCCGCGCCGCAGCCGACAATTCATCCTGCCCGCCCTTGGGAGCTTCGACCGCCATCCAGTGCAGAAATTTGGTCAGCGCCGCACCATCGCGCTTCTGCGCGGCCTTGTGGCCTGCGATTTCGGCTGCATTCTTGATCGCCTTGGCGAGAATGGTCGGATCGCGATCCTTGACGATCGTCGCTCCAGCATTATCGAGCGCTTCGAAAATAGCGGCCACCGAACGCTCCGGATCAACCGCAACGGTTTTGCCGGCCATGTCCGACAGGGCGTCGGCCATCTCGTCATAGTCGCGGATCTCGACATGATTGCCGAGATGTTCGCGCACCGCGTCGGTCAGCTTCTCCGGCGCGACAAACAGGGTCGCTGTTTCGTCTGCGCGCACGATTGCATAAGCCAATGGTACCGGCGTGTTGGCAATATCCTTGCCGCGGACGTTAAAGAACCAGGCAACCGAATCCAGCGCCGCAATGACGGTGGCGTCATAGCCCTTGTCATTCAGCCATGTCGCGACATCCGCCCGCTTGTCCCGGGCCGATTTCCCGGCATATTGATCGCTATGGACCGCGAGCTTCTCCGGCGAACGTTCGGGCTGGTCTTCCCAGACCGCGTCGACGGGGTTGTGCTGGACTGCGACCAGTTCCGCGCCTGACTTGGTCAATGCCTTGCTGGCCGTTTCCGCCCACTCGCGGGTGTGCAGCCAGCTATCATAGCCGATTTTCGAGCCCTCGGGCGCATTGGCGGCGAGCCACTCATGCGGCTTCTGTTCCGCTACATTGACATATTCGTAGAGATTTCCGTCGACCTGGTCGCGGACCTGCACGACATAGCGACCGTCGATAAACATCCCCGCCTTGTCTTTCAGCACGACCGCCGAACCAGCCGAGCCACCAAAGCCGGTGAGCCAAGCAAGTCTTTGCGCATATTCGCCGACATATTCGCTCATATGCTCGTCACAGATCGGAACGACAAAGCCATCGAGCTCGTCTTTTTCCATTTGTTCCCGCAACGCCTTGAGGCGTGCTTCGTAAGTAGACATCAACATCGCCGAGCAAACTCCTTGAATTAGCTTATAGTGGAACACATAGGAGTTCCGAGCCCCATTCGCCACCTTAATCCGGCCGGAGATATAGAGAGAATATGACACAAAAGCTGACTCGTCCGCCATTTGCAGAACAGCGCCCCCATAGCTACGAGCGGCACGGATATGTCGTGAATGATCCATGGCACTGGCTGAAAGATGCGCGATATCCGGTGGTCGAGGACGAGGATGTGCTTGCCTATCTGAAAGCGGAGAATCAGTGGTTCGAACAGAATATGGCGGACCGCAAGAATCTGACCCAGTCGCTGTTTCAGGAGATGAAGGCGCGGATCAAGGAAGACGACAGTTCGGTGCCGCAAAAGGACGGTGACTGGCTCTACTGGGCCAAGTTCGAGGAGGGTATGCAATATCGCCAGCATTGGCGCAAAGCGGTGTCGGGCGGCGAAGACCAGCTAATGCTGGACGAGAATATACTGGCTGAAGGAAAGGAATATTTCCGTCTGGGCGCGGCGTCGGTCTCCCCCGATGGCCGGTTGCTGGCTTATGCCTATGATGACAACGGGTCGGAGCGGTTTGAGGCAAGAATCAAGGATCTCTCCACCGGTGAGCTACTCCCCGATATCATTCCGGGCACCCTATCGAGTCTGGTCTGGTCCGCCGATTCAAAGATGCTGCTCTATGGTCTCGCCAATGAACAATGGCGCACCGACAATGCGCGGCTCCATGTTCTGGGGACCGATATCGCCGATGATGTCGAGCTGTATCACGAAGATGATGAAGGCTTTCGCGTCGGCATTGGCCTGACCCACTCGGAAAAATATATCGCTATTTCGACCGGCGATCACGAGACCAGCGAAGTGCGGCTGGTGCCCACGGACAATCCGCTGGCAGAACCCCTACTGGTGTCAGCGCGCAAGACTGGGCGAGAATATGAAGTCGAGGAGCATGACGGCACCCTTTATATCCTCACCAACGACGACCATGTAAATTTCCGGCTGGCGACGGCGCCCATCGCCGATCCGGACAACTGGACAACATTGATCGCCGGATCGGACGAATTTTATCTGACGGACGTCTGTACGTTCAAAGATTTCTACGTGACCGAAGGCCGCGACAATGGCCTCGATCAGGTTGAAATCCGCTCTTATGACGAACCTGCGAAAGTCGAGCGCATCGCCTTTCCCGAGGCCAGCTATAGCGCCGGGCTGGACGACAATCCGGAATATGATACCGACAAGCTGCGGCTCAGCTATGATTCGATGGTCACGCCGGGCACGGTCTTTGACTATCATCTGGCCGATAAATCGCTCGAAACGCTCAAGGTGCAGGAAATTCCCTCGGGCTATGACGCCAGCCAATATATCACTGAGCGGCTTATGATAGAGGTGCGCGACGGAACGATGGTGCCGGTGTCGCTGGTCTATCGCCAAGATAGCAAAATCGACGGCAGTGCGCCGCTCCATCTCTATTCTTACGGTGCTTATGGTTACGCCGTGCCGCCAAGCTTCTCGACGACGCGACTCAGCCTGATCGACCGCGGCTTCGTCTATGCCATTGCCCATATTCGGGGCGGCGATGATCTGGGCCGCAACTGGTATCTTGATGGCAAGTTGACCAAGCGGACCAATACGTTCAACGATTTTGTCGATGTGGCTAAGGGTCTGATTACCAAAAATTACAGCAGCAAGGGCCGGATTACCGCTTCGGGCGGTTCCGCTGGCGGAGAGCTGATGGGCGCTATCGTCAACAGCGATCCGGACCTATGGGGCGCGATTGTCGCGCATGTACCCTTTGTCGACGTGCTCAACACGATGCAGGACGAAAGCCTGCCGCTGACCCCTGGCGAGTGGCCGGAATGGGGCGATCCGATCACCGACAAAGCGGCGTTCGAATATATCCGAAGCTACTCGCCCTATGACAATGTGACCGCGCAGGAATATCCTCCGATGCTGATCACCGGCGGGCTCAATGATCCGCGCGTCACCTATTGGGAGCCTGCCAAATGGACTGCCGAACTCCGTGCGACCAAGACCGATGACAATATATTGCTGCTCAAGACGAATATGGGTGCTGGCCATGGCGGCAAGTCGGGGCGCTGGAATGCTCTGGAAGAAACGGCGGAAGAATTCGCCTTCATCCTCTGGCAAATGGGGATGGCAGAGTGAACCCACCGGAAACGGCCTTCGCTCTTGCAATCACCGCTCAACCGGGAGACATCGACGAACTCGGTCATGTCAATAATGCGGTCTGGGTGCGCTGGATTCAGGATATGGCGACCGCGCACTGGCAGGCGATCGCACCGCAAGACGCAATTGACCACTATATCTGGGTCGTGACCCGGCATGAGATCGACTATCGCGGCAATGTCGGGGTCGGGGAGACAGTGGCCGGACGAACATGGATATCCGACCCGCCCAAAGGCGCGCGTTTCTGGCGCAATGTCAGCTTCACCGGTTCCGATGGCAAGATCAAGGTCGCCGCAAAAACCAACTGGGCGATTATCGAGCGGTCAAGCGGACGGCCCGTTCGGGTTCCCGCTGATCTCGCCGAGCTATTTCTTGGTAATTAGGGCGCCGGTATTGCCGTAGACGGAGCAAGTGGCGAAGGCTGGTCCACCCGTTCCCCTTCCGCCGTACGCAATTGCTGCGGCTCGAGTATCGCCGCGGTTTCAATCACGTCCAGCGCGCGCCGTGCTTCGTTATAGCGCCGGGCTTTTTCCATCCATTGCAGGGATTCCTCATCCTTTTCGACTCCGGACAGCTTCTCGATTTCCACAATGGCGGCATCGACATTACCGGTTTCGACATAGCGTTTCGCACGGATCAGGCGCTGTTGCGGTGCCGGGGATGGTGTGCCTTCCCGGCGGATTACGAATAGTTCGGACAGCTCCCGCTGAAAATCCGCCCAGAAGCCCGCACCGCTCGAACCGGTCATCAGCGCCGGGCCCAATTCGTCCAGTCCTGATGACAGCTCTTCCAGCGTCACCGGCTGGCGGGAGGCGTTGATTATCGTTGTCACAGCCTTGGGCTGCGCATCGCCGAAACGAAGCCGCAATTGGGGATCGATATAGCCAAGCGGCGATCCGCGATCGAGCGCACGACGCGCAGCAAAGGCGATCAGCAGGCCCTCGGCCCGGGCAGCATTGCCCGACGCGGCCTGCGCCTGCACATTGATCCGCGACAACCGATCTTCGAGATCGGCAACCCGCACAGCAAGCGCGCGCTCCAGATCGGGTGTCAGGGTCACTGCCGGACTGGCTTCTGCTGACTGTGCAGGCGTCGGCAAGACGCTGCCATCGGCATCGATACGGTTGGCAAGCGCGGTCGCCGGATCAGGCTTTGCTTTCGTGCCATCGCTATTGGCAATTGCAGCAGCTTCGGTGTCCGAAGTGCTGTCGAACGGGTTGTAGCGGGACAATATCCATCCGGTCAGGATCGCCCCTCCGATAAAAGCTACCACCATCAGAATCAGTACATTACGCGTCAAATTACTCTTGCCAGTCGATGGCGAAAGCCTTTCATAATCGCGGCTCATTCCGGTTTTCCTTCCCGGCCCGGCCTCATGGCGAACCAAATATCCTCATTCACTCTGGCATAGTCGGGTCGCCAGAGACAGTAAAGACTCGTCGTCCGGCCAGTCCGCCACCTGTATGCTCTTCCATCCCTGCCCTGCCGCTGCCGCTACTTTCGCGGAAAAGGCGACCACATGATGTTGACCTCGCATGATGTGCAAGCGGTCAAGTTCGGTCACCAGATGCTTTGCCGCGCGGGACGAATGGAGCAGAATAACCGTTTCCGCGACCAGACAGGCTTCAGCCTTTTGGCCTAACGCGATTGCTCGCGAGCGATACACCGGAACGATATTGAGTTGCAGCTCACTTGGATCGAGCAAACTATGCTGTTCGCCCGCCAGCCACAAAATGCGTCGATATTGCTCCGTCTCGAGCTGGTTCAGCAACTGCTGGCCGCTGGAGTCTCCGGTTTCCGCTATATGGAAGCCGGCATTTTCTGCAGCTTGTGCGGTTGCTTGACCGACCGCCAGAACCGGCAGCGGTCTATAGGCATCCAGCTGGTCTCCGCCATGGATCACTGCATTGGCACTGGTCAGCAACAAGGCATCAAAATCCCGCGCAGCCTGTCCAGACCATATGATCGGCTCTACACTGAACAGCGGATCGACAACCGCCTGCAATCCCAGATCCTTAGCCCGCCGCTCGGTCTGCAACGCGCCTTCGAGCGGCCGAAGGATCAGCAGTGGCAGCGTCATCGGCCAAATACGGCCTTCAGCTCCGCGCTTGCCTGACCCAGCAGCTTGTCGGCCAATATCCCGGGAGCGGAAACATCGCCGGTATCGAAGCTGGATGTTCCTTCGACATGTTCCGATCCGTCGGGCAGCAATATCTCTGCCCGCAGATGAATGGTCGATCCGTCGATCGTTGCCAGCGCCGCAACGGGGCTATGACAGTCTGCGGTCAATTGTTTGAGGAAAAGACGTTCGGCAATGACCGCACGAAATGTATTGGTCGAAGATATCGCGTGCATCAATTTGCGGACGTGCGGGTCGTCGGATCGCGCCTCAACGCCGATCGCGCCCTGTGCCGGCGCAGGCAACATGATCTCGTCGGAAATATCGCTTCCTGTTTCGTCCATGTCGAGGCGTTTGAGGCCGGCGGCGGCGAGCAAGGTGGCATCATATTCACCATTTTCGATTTTCTGCAGCCGGGATTGTACATTGCCACGAATCAGCCGGATATCGAGATCGGGTCGCTGCCGCAAAAGCTGAGCCTTGCGCCGCGGCGAAGCGGTGCCGACAATGGCACCTTCGGCAAGAGCGTCAATCGACTCCGCTCCGATCAGCCGGTCATGGATATCGGCCCGCTCCAGCATCGCCGCGAGGATGAATTCCTCCGGCCGGATGGTTTCGACATCCTTCATACTGTGCACCGAACAATCGATTTCGCCATTGCCGAGCGCGTGATCCAGTTCCTTTGTCCACAAGGCCTTGCCGCCCACATCGGCAAGCGCGCGATCCTGTATTCTGTCGCCTGTGGCGATCATCGGCACTAGTTCGACCTGATCAGGCCGCCAGCCATGGATGGACAATAACGCATTGGCGGTCATTTGTGCCTGCGCCATCGCCAGCGGGGATTGGCGCGTACCGATACGCAATGGCCGATCCAGCCCGGCGAGAATCTCTTTTTTACTATCTTCGCTCATGATAGCGCTTGTCCTAATAGCTTGAGCGCCTAAGTAAAAGCGTCATGAGCCTGATATTGGGAATTGAATCCAGCTGCGACGAAACGGCAGCCTCGCTAGTCACGTCTGAGCGCGAAATTCTGGCGCACAAATTGGCGGGACAAGAGGCTGAACATGCCCCCTATGGCGGCGTGGTTCCTGAAATCGCCGCGCGCGCGCATGCCGAAATACTGACACCGTTGATCGCAGCCGCTCTGGACGAAGCCGGAAAATCGCTCGATGATGTTGATGCGATCGCGGCAACCGCGGGACCCGGCCTGATTGGCGGGGTCATGGTCGGCCTGGTCACCGGTAAAGCGCTGGCTATGGCCGCCGGCAAACCGCTGATCGCCGTCAATCATCTTGAAGGCCACGCGCTATCCCCGCGACTGGTCAATCCGGATCTGGCCTTTCCCTATTTACTGATGCTGGTGTCCGGTGGCCATTGCCAGATTTTGCGGGTCGAAGGCGTTGGCCAATATCGGCGACTGGCGACCACGATCGACGATGCGGCCGGTGAGGCGTTCGACAAGACCGCAAAAATATTAGGCCTCGGCTATCCCGGGGGCCCCCGGGTAGAGGCCTTTGCCAAACAGGGCGATCCGAATACGGTGCCCCTGCCCCGCCCCTTGATCAAATCAAAGGAACCGCATTTTTCTTTTGCCGGATTGAAAAGTGCCGTGGTCCGCGCCCATGAAGGCGGTGCCCACAGACCCGAGGATATCGCTGCATCCTTTCAGCAGGCTGTGGTCGATTGCCTGCGCGACCGGCTGGAAAAAGCTGTTCGCGATCATGGCCGTTGCGCCCATCTCGTCGTCGCCGGCGGTGTCGCCGCCAACACTCCGATCCGCAATATGCTCCAACAGGTCGCCGAGGAGAATGACATGACATTTACCGCGCCGCCACAATGGCTATGTACCGACAATGCGGCGATGATTGCATGGGCCGGTGCCGAGCGTTTCGCAGCTGGAATGACCGATCCACTGGATTTCGTCGCCCGGCCGCGCTGGCCACTGGACCCGACCGCAGAAAAAGCGCGCGGCGCGGGAGTAAAAGCATGACTGTTGCGGCCGCAAAAATTGGTGTGATCGGCGCGGGTGCGTGGGGCACTGCCCTGGCCCAGGTCTTGTCCGAGGACCAAAAGGAATTACTACTCTGGGCCCGCGAACCGGAGGTTGTAGACCAGATCAACCGGACTCATGAGAATGCATCCTTCCTCCCCGGGCACCGTCTGCGTGACAATATAAGCGCGACGTCGGATTTGGAGGCGATGGCAGCTTGCGACGCACTGTTGCTGGTGACGCCTGCGCAGCATCTGCGTGCCACGCTGCAGGCTCTGCCCGATTCTAGCGCGGCGCTGATCCTGTGCTGCAAAGGAATTGAAGCGCGAAGCCGGTTGCTGTTGAGCGAAGTTGCAAAGATCGTGCGGCCGGATAATGATCTCGCTGTCCTGTCCGGTCCGACCTTCGCTCATGAAGTGGCGAAAGGCCTGCCGACTGCCCTGACACTGGCCTGCGAAAGCGAGGCCCTGTGGAAGCGGCTCAACCCGCTGATCGCCAAGGCAAGTTTCCGGCCTTATTATTCCGGCGATGTTGTCGGCGCGGAAATCGGCGGTGCGGTGAAAAATGTTCTTGCGATCGGCTGCGGCGTTGTCGACGGGGCCGGCCTTGGTCAAAATGCCCGTGCATCGCTGATCAGCCGCGGCTTTGCGGAAATGCTCCGTTACGGCGCCGCCCGCGGTGCGCGAGCGGATACGCTCGCCGGCCTCTGTGGGCTCGGCGATCTCGTGCTCACCTGCTCTTCAACCAGCTCGCGCAATTTTTCGCTGGGCAAGGGGTTGGGAGAAGGCCAGTCAGCCGAAGCACTGTTATCAGACCGGACCACAGTCGCCGAAGGCGCCTCCACCGCTCCGGTTCTCCAGCAGGATGCGAAGGCGCGCCAGGTCGACATGCCGATCGTCGAAGCGGTTTGCGCGTTGCTGGCCGGGGAAGCCAATGTTCAGTCTGTGGTCAGGCAACTGATGAAAAGGCCTCTGGTTTCCGAACGCGGATAGACCAGCAAGGCATGATGATGACAAAATCCCGAAACTGCTATAGACAGCGTTCCCTGATGCGAGCCAGCCGGAGAGCGATTTGAACAGTCCTGAACCATCAGGCACGGCTGGTGCGGCGCCACTGGACAGCGATGCCCCAGCTGACAAAAGCAAAGACGATATTGCCGCGCTGGCGAAAGGCGGACGGACCAATATATTCGGCTTTCTGCTGCGCCTCGCCGCGCGTCTACCGTTTCTTTTTATCGCCGGGCGCATTTATGGAGCCGATGCTTTGGGGCGCTTTGCCTATGCAATCCTGGTGGTGGAATTTGCCGCACAACTTGCAACCCTGGGTCTCAAGCGGGGACTGGCGGCGCAATTGAGCAAAACCCAGAGACCGCATGTCCATGTGGTCTGGGACGGCCTGCTGGTCAGCTTTCTCGCCTCTGCGGTGGCCGCGGGCATATTGATCGCCTTCCCGTTCATCATGTTCCCCAATAGTGAAATCAACGGCCTCGACCGGTTTCTGCCGCTCGTCATCTTCACTGTCGTCGGTGCAGACATCTCTCTGGCGGCCCTCGCTTATCGCTACGACATTGCCTCTACTGTGCGCGCTCGGTCGATTGTCGAGCCTTGGACAATCAGCATCGCCGCTTTTCTCTTCTCTTATTATTCGCTCCGCGACGGCCTGATCATTTCTTATGTCGTGTCGATGGTCGCGGCACTGCTGGCGTCGCTCTGGCCCTTGTTCAAAAGCTATGGACTGCCGCATGGCTGGCGACCGGAACCGCTCAAAATTGCAAAAGTTGCCCGGCGCAATATGCCCCTCGCCGCCGCCGATGCCGCCGAATGGGGTTCGCGCCGGCTTGATCTGGCGATACTCGGCCTGTTCGCTTCGCCTGCGGTCGTCGGCATCTATTATATCGCCCAGCAAGTGGCGAGTCTGCCACAGAAGCTCAAAACCAGCTTCGATCCGATCCTCGGTCCGGTCATCACCCGCAATCTCGAAGCAGGCAATTTGAAAGCCATTGCCAGCCAAGTCAGCCAGGTCGGTTACTGGATTATTGCCGCACAAATCGGCATTGCGCTGGCTTTGGCAATCCCCGGCGAAGCCGTGATGGGACTGGTCGGGCCCGGTTTCGTCGGCGGCACCGGCGCGCTGGCTTTTCTACTCGCCGCCGAAGCCGTGGCGGCAACCGCTGTGGTCAGCGAATCGGCTCTGGTCTATATTGCGCGTCATCGCAATCTGCTGATCTCGTTGTCGATGCTATTGCTGCAAGCCGCGCTCAGCATCGCCTTCATCCAGATCTGCATCCATCTCGATTTGGGGCCCTTGTTCCAGGCTGCGGCGGTCGCCGCAGCGCTGATGGTGGCGCTCGCTTACGCCTCTGTGGTGAAAGCAATTTTCCTGTCGAAACTGCTCGACGCGCCAGTGAACGGCTGGCGCTGGACCTTGCTGATTGCCATCGGTGTCGCCAGCGCGGTCGGCTATCTCGCCACCCAACTTCCAGAATGGATGGAATTAATCGTCGGCATTCCGATGATCCTGGGCAGCTATGCCTGGGTCATCTGGAAATGGGGCTTTGGTCCGGAGGACCGGAAGCTTTTTAAAATGAAGGGCTGATCATCCAAGTCGTTTACTGACCAATTCCTTCAGGTCCGCTTCCGGACGCGCACCATAATGGGAGATCACTTCCGCTGCGGCAATCGCACCGATGGTCAGACATTCTTCCATCGGACGCTGCTCGATATAACCGCTCAGGAAGCCCGCTGCGAAAAGGTCGCCGGCGCCGGTGGTATCGACAATATGATCAACCGGTTCTGCCGCAACCGCAGTCGTCTTGCCATCACGAACCGCTATCGCGCCCTGTTCACTGCGTGTCACGATCAGAGTTTCGACCTTGGCAGCTGTCTGAGCAACCGCAGCGTCAAAATCTTCAGTCTCAGCCAGCATCATGATTTCCGCCTCATTGGCGAACAATATATCAATCTTGCCACCATCGATCAGCCCGGCAAATTCTTCCCGATGCCGATCAACGCAAAAGGTGTCTGATAGGGTAAATGCAACCTTGCGGCCATTTTCCTGCGCGATATCGATCCCCAGAGCCATCGCGGCCTTCGGTTCCTCGGCGTCCCACAAATAGCCTTCGAGATAAAGGATCGCGCCGCTGGCGATCAATTCGGCATCGACCGCAGCAGGCGGCAGAAATTGCGATGCGCCGAGAAAAGTGTTCATTGTCCGCTGTGCGTCAGGCGTAACGAAAATCAGGCAACGCGCAGTCGGTGGCTCGTTGGCCAGAGGGGGCACGTCAAAATCGATGCCGGTCGCCCGAATATCATGGGCGAACACTTCGCCCAGCTGGTCGTCTGCCACTTGCGCGATCAGAGCGCACTGGCGTCCCAATGTGGATGCTCCAGCCAACGTGTTTGAACCCGAACCACCGCTAATTTCGCGCGCAGGCCCCATATCACGGTATAATTCTTCGGCGCGAGCGGCATCGATCAGCGCCATGCTGCCCTTGACCAGCTGCTCTTCGTCGAGAAAATCGTTGCTTGCTTGGGAGATTACATCGACAATTGCATTGCCGATGGCGACGATATCATAACGGGCTTCGGTGGTCATAAAATTCCCTTTGAGCGGTTCGCGTTCTGTCGCGTGCGTTACGGGTTTGCCCCGGTGCCTTCAAGCAGAATTGACGCTGGGCCGGCAATCGTGACATGAAGCGCAAATGTTTCAGGCTCTTGCACGTTCTTTTGCTCAACTCACCGACCGGACGATATTGGCGGTCCTGCTCAAGGTCATCCTGCTTACTATCCTGTTATTCGGACTATTCGGCATAGCAGCCTATTTCGGGCTAGTCTGGCTGTTCGCCTGGATTGGCTGGACGGAAGGCGGATTTGCTGCTGCAGCTGGTGCGGCGATCATAGCCACATTAACAGGAATTCTCTTGTTCCGGATCGTCGCCATTTTTGTGCTCAACATCTTTTCGGACGAGATAGTCGAAGCGGTCGAGCAGCGATATTATCCGGAGCGGGCAGAGACGGCCAAGCCCCCGGGCTATGTCGTCGGCATTAAAATGGGACTCGCTTCCACGGGCCGCGCGCTCGGCTATAATATTCTTGCCGCGCCGCTTTATATCTTGCTTCTGGTGACCGGCATCGGCGTTCCGATTGCGTTTTTCTCGGTCAACGCCATTTTGCTGGGCCGGGATCTTCAGGACATGGTCGCTGCCCGGCATGCGAGCGATTTCCACAAACTCGCTGCGGGCTGGAGACTCCCGAAGGTCGAGCGATTTTTCCTCGGATTGGTTACCGCGCTGTTACTGGCGATACCCTTCGTCAATTTCCTTGCGCCGGTTTTGGGAGCCGCTATGGCTACCCATCTGGTACATGGGAAGAAGAAAGAATAATCCGCATGAAAACCAAATTTCTTATACTGCTCGGCCTGCCTGCTCTCGCCGCCTGTGCCTCGACGGCTACTACGACCAGAAGTACCGGTCTGCCCGCCGTCTCGGGATCACCGCTCAGTTCGGTGGCAGGGCTGGATGTCGTCATGGGCAAGACCGCCGATCAACTGACTCGCCTGTTTGGAAATCCCAAGCTCGACATTTCCGAACCGCCCGCCCGCAAGCTGCAGTTCGCCAGCGGCGCCTGCATCCTCGATGTCTATCTTTACCCTCAGGAATCCGGCGGGACCCAGCGTGTGACGCATATCGATACCCGCCGCAGCGATGGTGCAGCGGTTGACCGGGTCAGCTGCGTCAATGCGTTAAGGTTGCGCTGAGACCAACTGATCAAGCGCCCAGCCGGCCGCTTCCCTAATCACTTCATCTTCATCTTTGAGGAGCGCCAGCACCGGCGCAACCAATGCTACATCACCGCTATTGCCGGCAGCGATAAGCGCGTTACGCACCATCCTGTCGCGGCCGGTTCGCTTGATCGGTGATCCGGAAAATACATGCCGGAACTCGGCATCATTCAGCGCCAATATATCCACGAGAGCCGGAGCTGCCAGCTCCGCGCGCGGAAGGAATGCCTTGTTCGCCGCCCCCGCCTTGGCAAATTTGTTCCACGGGCAGACTGCCAGACAATCATCACAGCCATAAATATGGTTGCCGATCGCCTTGCGATATTTATGCGGGATCGGTCCTTTATGCTCGATTGTCAGATAGGAAATACAGGCCCTCGCATCGAGCTGATAGGGCGCGGGAAAGGCGCCGGTTGGGCAAACGTCCTGACAAGCCGAACAAGTGCCGCAACTGTCTTTGCCCGGTTTTGAAGGCTCCAGATCAAGGGTTGTGTAAATCGCGCCCAAAAACAACCAGCTTCCGTGCTCGCGGCTGACAACATTGGTATGTTTACCCTGCCAGCCAAGACCCGCCGCAGCAGCAAGCGGTTTTTCCATCACCGGCGCGGTGTCGACAAAAACCTTCACCTCGCAATCCGCCTGTTCGACTAGCCAGCGGGCTGTCCGCTTGAGCGCGCCTTTCACTACATCGTGATAATCCTTGCCTTGTGCATAAACTGAAATGCGACCGTGGTCGGTAACACCCTCCAGCGCAAAGGGATCGGTGGCAGGCGCATAGCTCATGCCCAGCATGATCACCGTCTGCACCTCGGGCCACAGTGTTGCCGGATCGGAGCGCTCGTCCGCCCGGTTCACCATCCAGAGCATATCACCCTGACGACCTTCATCGAGCCATCGCTGGAGGCGCTCCTGCGTCCGGGGGCCAAGCGTAGCCGGAGCGATGCCGACAGCAGAAAAGCCCTCTTCCGTCGCCTTTTTTTCCAGCGCTTTGGTCAATCTTAACTTGTCATCCGGCATAGGCTGTCCCTATCAAACACTCCCGTCATATATGAAAGCCGTAAATGCACGCGCCCCATTCCGAATTTGCCGTAGAAGCTCGCAATATCGTCAAAAGATTCGATGGCGAGACAGCAGTTGACGGGATCGATCTGACGATCAGAAAGGGTAGTATATTCGGCATATTGGGGCCGAATGGTGCAGGTAAAACCACGACTTTGCGAATGCTGCTCGGGATAATAGATCCTGATGAAGGCAAACGTTTTCTGCTCGGTTCGTCCGAGCCGATTTCAAAAGCGCATCAGGTTGGCTATCTTCCCGAAGAGCGCGGCCTCTATCAATCGATGAAAGCCTATGACGCCATTGCATTCATGGGCGCGCTGCGCGGACTGCCGTTGGCCGAAGGCCGCAAGCGTGGGCGCAAGATGATGGAAGATCATGGCCTGGGCGATGCCGCCGACAAGCAGATCCGCCAGCTATCCAAGGGCATGGCTCAGACTGTGCAATTGCTCGGCACGCTTGTGCACAACCCCGATCTGATCATTCTCGATGAGCCTTTCTCGGGGCTGGACGCGCTGAACCAGGGCAAGCTGGAACGCCTGATCCGCGATCAGGCCGACAAGGGCGTCACAATTATTTTCTCGACTCATGTGATCGCCCATGCCGAACGATTGTGCGAAGAGATCGCCATTATCGCCGATGGCAAAATCCCGTTCAAAGGCAAGGTGTCGGCAGCGCGCGACCGGCTCCGTCCGCAAGTCCATCTCGAAACCCGCAATCTCGATGGCCCCTGGCGCACAGCAATCCCTGCCGACTGTAAACCGCTCGGGCACAATTGGCATTTCACATTACCGGAAAGCGGCGTCGAGCCCTTGCTGCATGCGCTGGTCGAAGGCGGTGCCGGGATCGAATCCCTGTCGATCGAAAGGCCCGGCCTGCATGATGCCTTTGTCCAGATCGCCGGCGAAGCGGTCGCCCGGAAAATGGACGACGATGCCACAGCCAATGATATGGACGCCGCAGCATGATCGAAACCATCCGCGCCGCCTTCGTCATCGCCCGCCGCGATTTCACCGCGATCATCTTTTCCAAATCCTTCTTTTTCTTTTTGCTCGGCCCGCTGTTTCCCATCGGAATCGCGGTTGCGGCGGGTGGCCTGGGAGCGCAAGTTTCTCAGGATATCGACAATCCTGTCATCGGTGTCGCCCTGAGCGCGGAAGAAGCGAAAACCCTGCTCGCGGCGCGATCGCGCCTATCGGAGAATCTGAGCTCCAGAGCCCTGCCGGACCTGTTTGTCCTCTCCGATTTTTCCGGACAGGAATCAGATATTATTGCCAAACTGCACAGCGAGAAATCGCTGACCGCTATCCTGTCTGGGACATTGGCAGAACCTGTGCTGACCGGTTCGGAACGCGACGTCAAACGATGGCAGGGTAAAATCGCCTTGCTCGCAGAGACCGCGCTTTCGCAACCCACCGCGGTTGATATCACAACAACATATATCGGACAGACCAGCAGTTCCAGCGAACGCAACCAGTTGCTGACGGCGCAGGCCGGTCAGGCGATCCTGATATTGCTGACGATGATCCTGGCAGGCATGGTTTTATCCAATCTGGTCGAGGAAAAGACCAACAAGATCATTGAAATTCTCGCCGCCGCCATCCCGATGGATGCGATATTTCTCGGCAAATTATTCGCGATGCTGGGAATGGCGCTGGTAGGAATCACGGTCTGGAGCACGATGGGATTGTCCGTAGCACTTCTGGTGGGCGGCAATTGGGACGCCCTGCCTTCGCCCGCCGTCGGCTGGCCGTTATTCTGTCTGCTGCTGATACTCTATTTTTCGATGGCCTACCTGCTTCTCGGCTCGCTGTTTCTCGGCATCGGGGCGATGGCAACAACGGTGCGCGAAGTGCAGACCCTGTCGATGCCGGTCACCATGGGGCAATTGCTGGTCTTCTTTCTCGCTTATTCCTCAATCACCAAACTGGGCGAACCGGTAGAATGGTTCGCCGTCCTGTTTCCATTCAGCTCGCCTTTCGCGATGATTGCGCGCGCGGCCCAGATGGATAATATCTGGCAGCATGGTCTAGCGCTGATCTGGCAAGCCATTTTCACGATAGTCATCATCCGCTTTTCGGTGATGCTGTTCCGTCGCAACGTGATGAAGTCTGGCCAGGCCGCCCGCAAAAAAGGTTTGTTCGCCAGAGTCACCGGAAAATAGTCTCGGGATTCACGCCATTTGCCGAAAAGACATTGACATTACTGTCAATAACGCCAGATTGGACTAGTTTTGAAACGCAACCGATTGCTGCAACCAGCAACGGCAGGAGAGACTTATGGCATCCGTTCCCCAAATTGACCTTGATAACCTGACCACCTCGCCCACCGCCGATGAGGCGCTGGAGGGCTGGTACAAACGCAACCCTCCCATCACGGATGGTGATCCCAATCCCTGGGATGTCAGTCGCGCCGAGCTTTACAGCAAGGATCTCTGGCGGAAGCCATTCGCCGAAATGCGTGCTCAGGCGCCAATCAACAAGGTTGAAGGCGGCGTTCACGGGGATTTCTGGAACATCACCACCTACAAACCCATCCAGCATGTCGAGGCACTACCGGATATTTATTCCTCCGATGTTTCCCACGGCGGCATCACCATCGCCAATCCCGAATTCGACGATTCCGACTTTCAGTTGCCGATGTTCATCGCCATGGACCGGCCGAAGCACACTGGTCAGCGGCGCACCGTAGCTCCGGCGTTCACGCCAACCGAAATGAAGCGGATGGAAACCGAAATCCGCCAGCGCACCGAGGAGGTGCTCGACGGCCTGCCATGGGGTGAAAAATTCGACTGGGTTGACAAGGTCTCGATCGAATTGACCACAGGCATGCTTGCCATATTATTCGGCTTCCCCTGGGAAGACCGCAGACTGCTGACTTACTGGTCTGACTGGGCTGGCGACGTGGAATTGTCCTGCGCGGAAGATCTCACAGAGCAACGGCGACATATTCTCTTCGAAATGGGTGCCTACTTCACCAAATTATGGAACGAGCGAGTCGATGCCGAGCCAACACCCGACCTGATATCAATGATGATCCATTCGGAACATATGCGCGACATGGATCATATGGAATTCATGGGCAATCTTGTACTGCTGATCGTTGGCGGCAATGACACTACCCGTAATACCATGTCCGGGGTAGCTTATGGCCTGGGGCAGTTTCCAGACGAGCGGAAAAAGCTGCAGGAGAACCCGGACCTTATCCCCAACGCGGTACAGGAAATCATTCGTTGGCAGACTCCGCTTGCGCATATGCGGCGGACGGCACTGGAAGATCACGACCTGTTCGGCCACCAGATCAAAAAGGGCGACAAGGTCGTCATGTGGTATATTTCCGCTAACCGCGATGAAGAGGTTTTCCCGGAAGCAGACAAGATCATTGTCGATCGCGAAAATGCGCGGCGGCATCTGGCTTTCGGCTATGGCATTCACCGCTGTGTCGGTGCCCGTCTCGCCGAATTGCAGATCCGGATCTTGCTGGAAGAAATGCACAAGCGCCGGATGCAGGTCAATCCGACCGGGAAGAATCGCCGCGTCCATGCCTGTTTCGTCCACGGCTTCCGCGAGCTGGAAGTAGAGCTTTCGAAATATTGATCAGTTCCCGTTCAGGCGTAAGTCTGTAACCAATCCATCTCCTGCTTCGAATGATCTAGGAAAAGCGGAAAGGATTGCAGATGAAATCGCTTGATCGGCGCACCATCATATCGGGAACCCTGGTTGCTGCCGGAGCCATTGGCGCTGTCAGCTTCTCGGGCCTGTTCGACAATGCGGAAGCGCGGGCCGGCGGCAAATTCGCAATCAATCGGTCGGCCGACGAATGGAAGCGTCGTCTGGGCGCCGCCCGCTATCGGATATTGCGTCTGGAGGGCACCGAACGCGCCTATTCCAGCCCGCTGAACAAAGAAAAACGCGAGGGCGTTTACGCTTGTGCAGGATGCAATCTCGGCCTCTACAATTCGGACAAGAAATATGACAGCCGCACCGGCTGGCCGAGCTTCTGGGGTCCGATCGCCCAAGGCCGGATTGGTACGACCAGAGATTACAAGATCGGCTATCCGCGGACCGAAGCCCATTGCGTGCGCTGCGGCGGGCATCTGGGACATATTTTCGATGATGGACCGAGACCAACGGGCAAGCGGCATTGCATCAACGGACTGGCGCTGAAATTCATTCCCGCCTGAACCGCAGCGATCAGCTTTCCGGTGCGTCTACCTGCTGCCAGAATTCCAGCTTGATCTTGTCACAATCGAGAATCCAGGCAAATTTTCCATAGCCTTCGTCAATATGGCCCAGAATCTCGAGACCCTTTTCCTTGAGCTTTTCGACATAGGCGTCCAGATCATCAACCCGCAGGTTGATCATGAACTGCGCCTCGCTGGGTTTCAGATATTCCGTAGTTTCAGGGAAATGACTGATCAGGCTGTACGGCTTTTCACCCTTTTCATCCGACCAGTTGAGCATCGGACCATATTCCCCGTCCAGTTCGAGATAGTCCTTATACCATTTGCGTGTTGCTGCCGGATCTTTCACCTTGTGAAAAATCCCACCGAGACCGGTGACCCTTGCCATTATAAACTCCGTGGTTCTTATTATCTGCGACCATCTCAATGTGCGACCATCGAGCAAAACCTATCATAGTTTACATTTTGTTAGGCAAGCCTTTTGCCGCCACACGCCAGATTCTCAAATCATTGTCCCGAATATGGACAGATTGCAACCAGTCCGGCTTCTTGTCTTTGGCCAGTCGCGCCCACAAGCCATCGGGATGTTTCTTCGCATAAATGGCCAGTTCCGCTTCATCGTCGCAGGCAACAATATAGCGGATATTGTGTGCTTCCAATATGCCGCGCGCGATATCCGGTGCCGAGGTAAATATCCTGATCTGGTCGCCCATCGCCTGATCGTTGCGATGATGGCTAGTGGCGAGCACGCTATGCGGAGACAGCAGCAAGATGCGCGGACCAAAATCAAAGGGTGCCAGAATATTGGAACGGGGCAAGGCGTTGAGCCGGGCAAGCGACTCGTCGCCACGGCACATGGCGTTTTCCGCATTGTTCTCGGCTTTTATTTCCTCTGCGCTGACACTGTTGAACAGCGCTACGGCCAGCGGTCCCGGCAAAATCAGCAGTACGACCGCTGCGGTAGCGATTATGCGCGCTAGCACATTCTCGACGCCCCGCGCTTTGACAAACGCCTGATGCACGGCCCAGGCCAGAAACGGCAGGGCGAAAGCAGCCGCAACCGCCGTTGCGCGCTGAACGAACAAAGACAGCACCAATGACCAGAGAAAGGCATAGCCGAGGATGAATAATTTGCTCCGGTCGATCTGGCCGGACCGGACACGGAAGATATAGATCAGACTACCCAGCCCGACGATGATCGATCCACCGAACAAGGCGACCATGGTCTTGCCATTCTGGTACCAGATCGGCAGACCTTCGAGGACATTTACCAGCCAATATTCGCGGACGACCGGGTCCATTGTGTTAAACGCCCCGCCGACACATTGCTGTGCCAGACTATAGAAGATGACCAATGCCGCCGCACCGGCGACAGCTAGGCTGACGACGCGCAACAGGATGTTCGCGGGCAGCCATTTGATCGCTGGCAATATGACGATGGCCCCCACTGTACAGGCCAGCAAATGCGCAGGAGAAAGCGCGTCACAATAGTTGATGACGACGTTGAAATTGCCCTGGCTGCCAAAATAGAATAGGAAACTCGCAATCAGAAAGCTCAGCAGAGTCCAGAATAGACGAACTCCCTCTTCCATCTGGAAAACCCAGCGCCAAACCAGAAGCACGATGAAAGCAGCCGATATCGGCAATCCTTCCAGCGATATCGAAAGCCAGAGCGCGAGCGCCATGCCCAGCGCGATGCCGCCCTTGCGCTTGTCGGGCCAGAACATCGTCCACAGCGCAGCAAGCGCGAGCACGATCTGCCAACCATGATGATCCACCCGCATCGGCCGGATCTGGGCAACAATCGGCACCGCGGTCGCCGTCAGGGTTGCCGCAAGAATCGCGATCGGCCGATCGAAAAGCTGTTCGGTAATCCTGGCAACAAGCCACATGGCTACACCTAGCGTGATCAAAGGCACGATAACCATTGCCGCAGTTTCGGCGGTCGCCGCTCCCAACAGCGGTTTGAGCAACAGAAATACCAGTGCCAGAGGCAGTTCGATCCAGCGCGACCAGTGCATCGGCTGGCTGTCCGGTTCACCGATTCGATATTGTATGGTGTCAAACCAGCTTTGTCCGCCGAGCCAGTCGCGCAACTGCACCATGCGCAGCTGGTCGTCCGGGTCCCAGCCGATGCCGGTCATGATCTGGCCACGGGTGACCAGTATCAGCAATGCGCAGACAGCTATCCAGACGAGTATGAGGCGACTCCGGGGAAAGGACTTATCAGTGGTCATTCACCTGCCTCGTTCTTCCTGATGCGCCAGATGTTGAATGGTCCGATCATTGGTAGCGGCTCCAGCCACTCGAAATCTCCTCCGGTTTGTACTTTCGCCCAAAACCCTTCTGGTTCACGGAGTGTATAGTAATTCAGTTCGGGACTACCGTTACAGCCCACCAAATATTCTACTTCACGCCGGGCCATGATCGTTTCCGCTTGGTCTGGCGAACCGGTAAACGACTGGATAACATCCTTCATGGCATATTGATTACGATGGTGGCCGGTTGCGACAACACTCAGCCTGGTATGCTGCAAGATCAAAGGGCTAACATCCAGCCCGGTCATGATCCGTGCTTTACCGAGGATATCCAAGGCCTGAACGGACGATATCGTGTGACAGCTTAACGCTTTTTCAAACTTGATTTGGTCGTCAATCGCGGCCGCACCATGCTCTTCGTTTGAGCCGTTTTGCGTGACCGAATAGACAATCGGTGCAATCACCGTGGGAGCCAGCATCATCGCACCAACAATCTTTAGCCCCACGCGAGATACAAGGCCGGGCTTTCGGTCGCTCGTTTTGAAAATGTGCAAGACCGCCGGTGCGACAATGACGTTTGCAACGCAGAGCACATAGACCGACACACGGGACACATAAATACCAACTGCCGCCGATCCCAAAAACAACAGGAGCAGTAACACCTTATCACGCGGTGCTACCTTGGCATCGAACCTGAAAAGATAGACAATTCCAGCCACCCCGACGGCGACTGCGGCAATTATTTGCAACTGCCTGATATCGCCGATCTGCCAAAGCGGCAGACCTTCGGGCGTCCGGTTAAACCAATATTCGCGGACGAGAGGATCCAGATTGCTGAATGCATCGCCCGCACATTGCGGTGCGATCAAGAGCACCGTGGCGATACCCGCCGCTCCGGCGACCGCACAGACAATCAATCTATTAGCGAGTTTTCCCTGCAACCCGGACCATGACGCTGCGGATATTATGGCGGCAACCAACGCCAGGGCGGCCAAATGAAAGGGAGAAAGAGCATCGCAATAGTTGGATTGGAACCCGAGCCCCTCTGTCACCATGTACAGCAAGCCGGCTGTCCCTGCTGTCGCCACTAGCGCCAGCGGAAACTGATTTGCAAACCTCTGACCCTGTTCGCCTCGCTCGGGAAACAGCCACCGCAACGAGAACAATCCGAGAAACAGGATAACAAAGGGCAATCCCTCCACCGATATTTCCAGCCATGTCGCTGCAGCCATGCCCAAAAGCAGGGCCGCGCGTCTGGGTTGGGCGGGATCAATCAGTGCGAACATGCACGTCAGAAAGAGAACCAGCTGCCAGCCGTGATGGTCGATCCGCATGGGTAAAAGCTGGTTGATGACGGGAATGATGGCAAAGATCGACACTGCAGCAAGCAGCGCCGCATGATGGCCGAACAGCCTTTCCGTTATTTTCGCGGTCAGCCAAAGCACAACCCCGAGAGTGAGCAGCGGAACGACCGTTGCCGCAATTTGGCCAGCCACCATCGGTCCCAAGATCGGCTGCAACATAAGAACCAGCGCGCCAACCGGCACGTCAACCAAACGCGACCAGTGCATCGGACCACCGTCGGGCGGGTTTATTCGATGCTGTGTGACATCGAACCAGCTCTGCCCGGCGAGCCAATCCATGATTTGGACCATTCGCAGATTATCGTCGGCGTCCCCCATCTGGAACGCGATAATTTGCGACCATTGTGCGACGACCAGCAAGGCTGAGAGCACGACCCAGATAGCAAATATCTGCTGACGAAAATAGCACGGAGAAAGAAGTGATGTCATTATATTGCTTTCTCCGAGCGGTGCATTCATCTGCCTGAAGCCATTATCCGATACACAAATTACTGAACTCGTTCGACTTTTGGATAAAGCCTTGGAATAATTGTTCCAGCAAGGGCACTGATCGCTGACAGTGGAAACAAATAACCCGCTGCAAAATTCACTACCTTCCGCACCACTCAATTTCAGAGTAATTTAGCGAAATGCTCCAGGTGTATTTTCAGTCACCGGAAAACACCGAATTTTCGTGTCAGATAAACCGCGAAGAAGCTCACAAAAACCGCCGATCCTTTGGCAACAACCGGCAGGAATCCCAGCTCAGTCAGCCAGCTGACAATCGCCACGGTTATACCAAGGCCCAAAATGGCGGTGGTGATGAAACCAAGGCGCTGAAGCTGCAATGCGCCGCCTATTCTTGCCTTTCCGGGAAATACGAAACGCGATGATATCATCCAGTGTATCACGATACCGGCGGAATAGCCCAGAGCCGATGCCCAGCCGGGTTCGACCAGAAAGGCCACAAGCACCATGAACAATGATACATCAAAAGCCAGTGATATGATACTCGCCAGCAAATAACGGGTGATCGAAAATCGCTGCATAATTGCTAGTGGCGCGGGCAAACTTCCTGCCCAAACGCCAATCATTGACCGTCTATCCTGTCCGCTGCGTTCCACCCCGGTTACGCCGCTTTGGAAGGTTTGGCGTCAGGTACGGTTTCCTCGATCCGTTTCGGCACATCACGCATGCTTTCTAGCGCGGCGACACGGTCTTCGCTGATTTCCTCGACAATGGCCTGCTGTTCACCCTCATCGCCTGATTCGTGATATTCGGCGTCTTCGTTGACGTTCCAGACATTCCATTTGCGGGTGCCGGCTTCGATATTCTCCACCGTCAGCATCGCGGTCATCATCGCGTGATCCTGATTATTATAGCGGTGCATCCCATTACGACCAACCATGTGCAACGTCGGGAAGCGGCTTTCCAGATCATCGCGCATGGTGGCGACATTCTGTTCATAGCTGTCGTCATAGACCGGATAGGCCTTTTCCTGACGTACAACCGCGCCTCCGACGACGTCATCGGGATTGCACAGACCCAGAATTGCCATTTCCTGCTTGGCGAGTTTGATCAGATCTTCGTCGGACGAAGACCACAGACCGTCATTTTCAAAACAGAAATATTCGAGACCGACACAGGCGATATTCTCGTCCGGTACCATTTCGGGTGACCAGCTGCGGAAATTCTGCACACGGCCGACTTGCACGCGATCATCGTGGATATAGATCCAGTTGTCCGGAAACAGATCCTCGGACTTTACCTTAAGCGCCACGGTCAGAAAATCGCGATAGTTGAGATCCTGCGCTTCCGGCATGGATTTCGGCAGCGGATGGATACGGGTCGCAAGCTCGCGCATCGGCGCGCTTGAAATCACATGTTTCGCGGTGATGATGGTTTCACCATCGGCACCATCTTCATATTTTCGAGTCGTGCTCATCCGCCAGTTGCCTTCGGCATCCTGCGCCAGCTGTTTCAGGCTATGGCCCATCAGCACTTCATTGCCCTTGGCTTCAATATGGGCTTTTGCTGCATCCCACATCATGCCGGGGCCGAGGCGCGGATAGCGGAAGGTTTCGAGCAGGGTTTTTACTTCCTGTCCGTCATTCGGTTTCTTGTTGAGGCCGAGCGAACGTTTCAGACCGTCTGTTACCGCGTTCCACAGGCTCAGGCCCTTGATACGCTGTGCCGCCCAGTCCGCCGACATTTCGTCGCACGGCATGCCCCAGACCTTCTCGGTATAGGTTTTGAAGAAAATCGAATAGAGCTTGTAGCCAAACTGGTTAACCGTCCAGTCTTCAAAGCTTTTGACATCTTTGTTCGGAAAGACCTTGGCCTTGCCATAGCTCAGCATGCAGAGCGTCGAGCGCCAGATGCCAAGATTCCACAAGGCTTCAAAGGCGCGCAGCGGGTAGCTATAGAATTTGCCTTCATAATAGATGCGGCTCATCCGCGGGCGCTGGATAAAGTCGTCTGGCAGGATTTCATTCCACAGATCGACCACTTCCTGGCTTTTGGAAAAAAAGCGATGCCCGCCAATATCAAAGCGAAAGCCTTCATGCTCCACCGTCCGGCTGATTCCCCCGACATATTTCGGGTCCTTTTCGATCACCTTGACCGAATAGCCTTTCTTCGAAAGCAGATAGGCGGCGGTCAGGCCAGCCGGCCCCGCGCCAATGATGGCGACATCTACCGGAGAATTTTCGGGCGTGCTCTGTCTGGTCATAAAGTTCGTTCCCTGTTCATAGCGCGCGCATATCCGCGCCGTTCATGTTTCAGAAACAGGAGTGAACGAAATTGGTTAACGAAAGGTTAGAGGGGGTTTAAGAACTTGAAGTGACGACGATTGCGATATTACAGAAATCCGCAACCCTCCAACTTTTCATTCAGGCCCGGAAAGCCAGCGAAGTCCGCGGTAGGGGACGAAACAGCTTCGCATTCAAGCTCATTTTTACGAGTAAGCCCGCTATTGCCGCAACGAAAAGCAAAACAACGATCGATTCCTCAGGCCCTGCGGCCCCGCCGGTCAACAGCCGCGATCCAACAAACTCGCTCTGCATCGGCGCTGCAGCCCGCCAGTCTTCCTGACCGGTCAAGGGCAGGCCTGTCAGGAAAATAGTGAAATTCCAAGCGGCATGGTGCAGACCGATCATCCAGATATTGCGGCGAACCATATACATCAGGGTCCACATTCCGCCGATCAGGGCGGTCGACAATATGCTGAGCCAGCCTCCCAGATTATCGTTGAACATATGCAGGCCGGCGAAAAGCAGAGTCTGCGACACAAGCGCGACAATAGTGCCGAAATATCGTTCGGAAATGGCGAACAGGGCCCCGCGAAACAGCAGCTCTTCCAATATGGCGGCAGCAAGAATGACCAGACCGACGCCCAGCACGGCGTGCAAGCCGGAATAGGAAATATACTGATAATAGCCCATGAGATAGAGCAGGATCATCGGTATGCCGATGATCGCAACGCCCGACATGACGCCCAGTCCGATCAGCGGGATATCGACGGCGAGATCGCTTTTGCCGGCCCGCCGCTCGACATATTTGGTGTAAATCCAGTAGCCCAGCACAAAGGCGCAGAGCATGCCGATCCGCCGGACATATCCGCGCGACTGTTCGTCAAGATCGAATAGCCCAGCAATTACCGGCTCCATCCCGAACCGAAACGCACCGGCAATGGCAGCGATAACCGCAAGCGACAGGAGAAAGCTGCCCAAAGCGCGGAGAAGATTCTGGATCATCGGCATAAACGGGACTTTCAAACTTTTGGGAGCGATCGCTGCTTCGTCATCCTGAACTCGTTTCAGGACCCCGCGAGTGTATCGCGCTTTGCCGTCCTGAATGCTGAAACAAGTTCAGCATGACAAGATCACTCCTCGACCACCAAATCCCCTTGCAAGTCTTCGGGCAACACCGGCTCACTGAGCAACCGCTCCATCGCCTTCCAGCGCCACACCGGCGCGGCGCCTTGGGCTTCGATCCAGTCGCGGACCATTTCCATACCGAGGCCATAGTTGATCACATAGCTGCGATATTGCTCGTTGAAATCAGTCATCTGTTCGGCCCGTTCGCGGGATACCAGCTGATATTTCTGGTTGAGCGCGATGGCTTCCTCACGAGTGATCTCGCCATCAAGATATTGCTGCGCAATCGTCATGCGCGCGCCGCTCAGCGCCTGTTTGGCAATTTGCAGCGCCCAGTAAGCCGCCGCCGTGTCGGGATTGAGGCCGGCGAGCGGATAGAGCACGTCGCGCTCGTAATCCAGTCGCTCCTGCCCGCTGAACGCCAGTTCGATGCCGTAATTGGCCGAGCCCTCGGCGATCAGACTCTGCGGTGAATAGAGCGGATAGACGGAAAATTCCTGCCAGCCACGCCCCTTAGTCAGATTGCGCTCGAGCAGCATATTATAGACATGATGGCCGGGATAGCCTTCGTGGCAGCCCAGATCAACGGCGCGACCGATGAAGATCGGCAGGTCGGTGTTGACCTGGATCAGACTCTGATAATTGCCCTGATAATAATTATAGCCGCTCCAGCTTTTGCCGGTGACAAATTCCAGTTTGAAATTTTCGCCCTCGGGCAGATCGAAATATTGCACGGTCCGCGCCTTGCACTCGGCTATCGCAGTGTCGAATACGGTCAGCAGCCGGTCCTTCGGGATAATATACCCATTTTCGAACGCCGCGACCCGCTCGCTCAGCGGTCCATCACCGGGGACAATATTTTCAACTTCCTCGAGCACCGGATCAAATTCTTCCAGCGGACGAAGCTTTGGCGTAACCCCGAATAGTCCCTTGGCCTCCTTAGCAAAGGTGAAACGCTCGCCCTGTATCATCGCATGGCGAGTAACCGCCGCTTCCAGTTGCGCTGACAAAAAGCGCTTGCGCTTCTCGACCAGCGGATCGTCGCTCTCCGGCAATTCATCCAGCCGAACCATCATCTTGATGAGTTCATTGCCGACCGTGATCAGCGATGGCTTGCCGGTTTTCAAAATCTCGGCATATTCCGATGGGCCGTAATAGGCATCGACATACCCCGGCTCATATTGGTCCATGACCAGCGAGAGGAAGATATAGTCCGAGACAATATCTTCCATCGTCATTGGAATGACCACGATATCAGGAGGCTTTGCAGAGCTTGGTGCAACTGCCAATAAACTGGCAGACAGTACCGTACAGGCTACGGCCACAAGGCCGGTGCTTTTCAACGGGCGTCTTTCAGCTTTTGCACTTCCGTGTCAGGTAGAACGTCAAGCAGTTCCTCCGCTTCGTTCTCGTCCAGCGATTCCAGATGCCGTCCCTGCGGCGCAAAGCGCAATATGCAAAAGCCGATAATTGCGGACAGAACAGATCCGCCAAGGACACCGATCTTCGCTTCCTCGATCAACAGCGCATTGCCCGGGAAGGCCAAAGCACCGATGAACAGGCTCATCGTGAAGCCGATACCGCAGAGCATCGCCACGCCATAGACCTGCAGCCAGCTCGCGCCGCCCAATCGACCGGCAAAGCCGGTTTTGACCGCGAGCCATACGCTGGCGAAAATTCCGATCTGCTTGCCCAGCAACAGTCCGGCAGCGATGCCGAGCGGCAGCGGCGCAAAAATCTGCTCCAGACCAAGACCTTCCATTGAAACGCCAGCATTTGCGAAGCCGAAAACCGGCACTATCAGAAATGCACTCCACGGCGAAATCGCATGTTCCAGCCGGTGCAATGGCGAATGCTCAGCATCCGGAGAGGTCGGAGTCACCACGATCGGGATGACCATAGCGGCAAGCACCCCGGCGATGGTCGCGTGAACGCCTGACATCAGCACCGTATACCAAAGCATACCAGAACCAATCAGATAGGGCCAAAGCTTGAGCACACCATTGCGGTTCATCGTGTACATAACCGCCAGTATAGCCGCGCTGGCCAATAGCGCTGCGCCATTGATCTCGGCGGTATAGACCAAGGCGATAATCGCCACCGCGCCCATGTCATCGACAATCGCGACAGTGACAAGAAACAGCTTCAGCGAGGTCGGAGCGCGTGGCCCGAGCAGCGCCAGTACGCCGATCGCAAATGCGATATCGGTAGCTGCCGGAATCGCCCAGCCATTGTAGAGCTCGGGCGCGTCCTTGACGACAAACAGATAAATCAGCGCCGGAACCACCATGCCCGCAGCCGCAGCAACCACCGGCAATCGCCGCCGCTCCCACGTATTGAGCCGACCATCGACGAATTCGCGCTTGATTTCCAATCCAACCAACAGGAAGAATATCGCCATCAACCCGTCATTTATCCACAGATGCGGCGTCATCGGTCCGAGCTTGCTGGACAGTACCGGCCCCTTTATCTCGTGGAGGAAGTGGTGGTACATCTCATATAACGGACTATTCGCGACGATCATCGCCAGAGCGGCGGCCACCATCAGCAATATGCCGCCGGCCGCCTCGCTTTTCAGAAAGTCGCGAAGTGCTGAATTTCTACCTGAGCGTGGCACTATTTTCTTCTCCCTTGGGGGGCTGTCCTGGAATTTCGATTTTCCGGGTCATGCGCAGGCCGGATGGTAAAATCAAGACTTGTGTGCAGCGAATTCCGCTCTAGGCGACAAGCAGATCACGAACTTCTGCCGCAATGGTATAGCTTTTCTCGCGTGCTGCCTGATCGAAGATCGATCCGGAGATGATCAGCTCGTCAGCGCCGGTCCGTTCAACGAAGCGATCGACGCCTTGTTTTACCTTCTCCGGCGAACCTACAGCGCTGCCTTGCATGATCTGCTCGAGCATCGACTGGGCCTGGGGTGGCAAGCTTTCGCGATAACCTTCGAGCGGTGGCGGCATTTTGCCCGGGTTGCCGGTCCGCAGCGCGACAAAGCTCTGCATCATCGAGCTGGACAGATATTCCGCTTCCTCATCGCTGTCGGCAGCAAAAATGTTGAAACCGCACAGGACGTAGGGTTCGGCCAGCTGCTCCGACGGCTTGAAATCACGGCGGTAGATCTTGAGCGCCTCGTCGAGCATCTGCGGGGCGAAATGCGACGCAAAGGCATAAGGCAACCCGAGGGCTGCCGCCAGTTGCGCGCCGAACAGGCTGCTGCCGAGAATATAGAGCGGGATCTTGGTACCCTGCCCCGGTGTCGCCTGGATACCCAGCCGGTCATCACCCGCCAGAAACGCCTGCAGTTCGAGGACATCGCGGGGAAATTCATTCGCATCGCTGTTAAGATTGCGGCGCAGCGCCTGTGCCGTCCTTTGATCCGATCCCGGCGCACGGCCGAGCCCAAGATCAATCCGTCCCGGAAACAGCGCCTCCAGCGTGCCGAATTGCTCGGCGATCACCATCGGCGCGTGATTGGGCAGCATGATGCCACCGGCACCGATGCGGATGGTCTTGGTCCCCTGTCCGATGTGCGCCAAAGCCACTGCGGTCGCGGCGCTGGCGATGCCCTCCATGCCATGATGTTCGGCCATCCAGTATCGCTCATAACCAAGCGCTTCGCCGTGGCGGGCGAGCGCAAGCGACCGGTCGAGCGCTGTTCTGACATCGCTGCCCTGCGGTACCGGAGAGAGGTCAAGAATGGAGAATTTTATGCGACTATTCACTGATTATTGTCCCGTTGCTGGCGTCATTGATAACGGGTTAGCCGCAATCCAACAATGCGGATCTTCGGCAGCTGCAAAAAAACGGGAAAATTGGTTTATTTCTATTTGTAACGTTTTGTAAGGTCGTGTAAACTTTTTGGACTAAAAAGGCTATAAATCCGATAATGCAAGCGTTTCTGTAGCAGAATCCTTGTGATGGAATAGGGGGTTTTAAACAATGGTCATGCACATGGGCGCATGGGTGGCCTCATATTTCATCCTATCGCTATTCATAACCGCGCTTTATGTTCGGCAGGCCAAGCGGAGCAAATGGACAAAGTTTCTGCGGAAACATTTCTATTTTTTCCCAATCGTCCCGATCATCGTGCCGTTTATGACTGTATCGCGAATGATATTGGCAATTAACGGCGTGGTCTTTCGATCGATGCGCTGGATTTTCGAAAAACTGTCGGGGAAAAAAACCTATCGCCGGAAATATGGTTATTTCCGACAGTAAATTTTGAACTGGCACGGCATATTCACCGTGATCATCAACGGATTGGTTCTTTGCCCAGCTGCCCGGCGACCTTGATTGCATAACCACTGGGAACCCTGCGAAAGCCGAGCGTTGGCAACAGCAGGGTCCAGGCGCGATCGCTACCCGAGAGGAACAGCCGCGCGGTATAAAAGCCATTGCCTTCCAGTTTTAGCGTGAGCTGCTCCATTGCCGATCCGCTTTGCAGCGGCAGTACCAGCACACCATCCTGACATTCGGCATTGCCTAGCAGGCCCTGCTTGAGGTTCAGCCCGGGGATGTTGGCGTCGAGCGATACCCGCACCTGCCCGCTGGCCGACTGGCAACGGCCACCGGCAAAGCTGATGTTGACCGCCTGCAGATCGATCGCAGAGGCCGGTAGCGGCGCCAGTTGACGCCCGACGCTCAGCATTGTGGTCAGGTCCTGCACCAGCAGGCTGTTGCCCGACTTGCCGACGGTTGCAACCAGTCCGGGATCACCGGCAGTCGGCAGCCGTTCCAGATCCATCATCACCCGCCCGGTAAGCAGCGGCAGGAGCCGCACTCCGGCATCAAGATCGCCGAGCGGAAACGGTCCGAGCTGCGTGCCCTCGATCCGGCCATGCCAGACAGATCCGCTGATCGTCTTGGCCGAGAAACGCGATCCTTCCAGCCCGGCCCATCCCACGGCAAGCCTGAGTGGCAAGAAGAACAGCGCCACTGCGATCACCGCCAGCAAGATCAGAACATAGGTCAATGCGCGGGGCACCTGCTTTCCTTCGACTTAGAGTTCGGGCGAAAATTGGTCGAAATAGGCAAAGATATCCTCTTCGGTGCGGCTTGCAGCATTACGCCATTTCGAAGCTGATTTCGGGTTCAGCAAATCTCCGCCCGGGGATAGCACCAACACGGTCGGCGTGCCCTTGATCGACTTGAAACCGTAACGCCGGGCGATATCGACATTGCGATCCCGCTGACCAACATCAATATAGACGATCTCATATTTGTCCTGCAGCATCGCGACGAAGCGCGGCTGCGCGAACCAGCCAGCCAGTCCGCGGCTGTCATGGCACCAGTTGGCACCCAAGACGAGGACGACCCGCTTTTCTACCAGCGCTGCCCGGGCAAGCGCCGCGTCGACCGCTGCGGCCGCATCGACCGCTTCGTCGTAGGGTTGCGCTTCGGGATGCCCTGTTTGAGCCGGCTCTGCCAGCAGAGCAGACGCAGGATACAGGGCCAGCCCGGCGAACAACAAGAATATATATCTCATACACCGGCTATTACACTTCCAGCGGCGTGAGGGAACAGGCTTTTGTCAGACCAAGGCCGCGCTTCATCGCGGGAAAGCTGCGTACCATTGCTGCCGTCATTGCCAGTTCGAAGCGGACAGCTCGGCCATATTGCGCTTCAATCCGGTCACCCAGCTCAAAGGCGTCCATCGACTGGGTCGCAATCGCCTGACCGAACCGGAAGGCAAGCGCCTCGTCCTCTGGCAAATTGTCCGCTCCCTTGAACCAGGCATTGACGGTTTCTCTGGGAACATCATCGGCAAGCGCCCAGTTTGCACAGCTGATCGCGCAGGGTCCGCAATCCTCGACCATATTCGCACCCATCCGCGCGGCGTGGAACAGCAACGGCGGCGCCGCGTGCCGGTGCATCGAAGTGGGCAGGAAGTGCATGAATTTTTCAAGCACATGACCCGGCGCGGCGGCGATTTCATCATGATATTGCCGCTCGCTCTCCTCTGCCTGCGCATTGGCCAATTTGAGAAAGATGGCTTTCGGGATACCGGCAGGCGCGATCCGCTGGCGCGCGAACAGAATGCCCAGCGCCAGGAACACCAGCAGGGGCGGCCCCAGCACGCCCGGCGCATCAGCGATAAAGGCATCGGGCGAGCATATCCCGACCGACACTTCGTAAATATGCAGGATACCGTGGAGAGACAGCCATAGCGCCCCGGCCAAGGCGGCCAGCCAGCGCACATGAATATTGAGGCTGGCATAGAACAGGATCACACCACAGGCCGCATAGGCAATTCCGATATCACGGATGAAATGCTGGTTCGGCGGGCCGGTCGTGATGACCGTCGGGATTGCGACATACCAGTCCAGCGGGGCGATGATCATGAATAGGCCGAAGAGCAATGAGAACAGGCCGACCCCCAGAACAAGCATCTGCGCCAGGCGGTCAAGGGCATCAGGTTTTCCGGTGAGCATCGATCTTTTCCTTTATCCGGCTTCAACTCCATGTTATTCGGATATTTATTGTCCGATTTCGAGGGAGAGTCAAGACGTGCAGATTTCCAAGGGCGTTGAATGGGCTGCCCATGCTGCAGTGATGATGATCGCATTGCCGGAAGGCCGCGGCCTGAAAGCCGAAGCACTCGCCCGCTATCACGACGTGCCCACGGCCTATATGGCGAAGCAGTTGCAGGCGCTCAGCAAGGCAGGGATCGTGCAATCCTCACGCGGCGCCCACGGCGGCTACCGGCTGGCAAAACCCGCCACCGATATCACGCTGTGGGACATAACCGCCGCGATCGAAGGCCATGCCCCCGCCTTTCGCTGCACCGAAATCCGGCAGAACGGTCCGTGCGGGTTGAAGAAAAAAGACTGCAAGAGCCCCTGCCAGATTGCGTCGGCCTTCGCGGTCGCCGAGCGTGCGTTTCGGAACAGTTTGAAAACAGTCACACTCGCGAATTTGGCGGCGCAAGTTTTACAGACTTCCCGGCCGAAACATCTGTCGGATGTCGGCAACTGGCTCGAAAGCGAGACCATGCCGCTCAGCGAAAAGAGGTGACCGGCCGCTTGCGCCTCTAGCTGCGCAAATGCGTGTCGAAAAAGGCCAGCGTCCGTTTCCAGGACAGCGTTGCGGCTTCCTCGTCATAGCGCGGAGTCGTGTCATTGTGGAAACCGTGGTTCACATCGGGATAGAAATGGACGCTATATTCTTTCTGGTGTTCCGAAAGGGCCGACTCATAGGCTGGCCAACCGGCGTTGATCCGCTCGTCATTGCCAGCGTGATGGATCATCAGCGGTGCTTTAATCGCCGGGACGTCCGTGGCTTCCGGCTGGCGTCCATAATAAGGCACCGAGGCACCAAGATCGGGATAGGCCACCGCCAGCGCGTTGCAGACGCCCCCTCCGTAACAAAAACCGACCGCGCCGACCTTGCCGGTCGAACCGTCATGGTCGCGCAGAAATTCGAAAGCGGCAAAGAAATCCTCCATCAGCTTCGCGCTGTCCAGCGTACGCTGCATCGTCCGGCCGTCATCGTCATTGCCGGGATAGCCGCCCAAGGGTGACAGGCCATCGGGAGCCAGCGCCAGATAGCCGGCCTTGGCCACCCGCCGCGCGACATCCTCGATATAGGGATTAAGCCCCCTGTTTTCGTGGATCACCAGTACCGCCGGCAGCTTGCCCGTCGCCCCTGCGGGCTTTGCCATCAGCGCGTTGATCTCGCCGTGCCCATCGGGGCTGTTGTAGCTGACCCGCTCGGAAGTGATCGCCGGATCATCCGGCTCGACCTGTGCCGCCCAGACATAATTCGGCTGCAACTGATCGAGGACCATCGCCCCGGTCACGCCCGCAGCGGCAAATTTCCCCGCCTGCCGGATGAAATCCCGCTTCGAGATCGCGCCGTGGACATAGCCGTCAAAAATTTCAAGAATATGGGGGTGAAAGTCACTTGCGCGTTTGCGGGTCGAAGTCATGATGAATCATCCTTCAGCGAAGGTTTGGCCGGAACTCGCCCGAACATAGCATAGAATGAATTTTTGCAAATCCCGTTCGTGCTGAGCAGGTCGAAACACCTTGGTTCCTCCGACACTGACGAAGCGCGAGCCGAGAGAGGCCCTTCGACAAATTCTGGGCGAACGGTCATCCTGCCCGCGCAACCCTTCAGGCCGCTTCGCTAACCCCCGCCTCGATCTCCGCTGCCTTGGCTTCGACCAATCTCACAATATGATCGACCATATCCTCGTCCGCCACATGATGGTCGGTGACGCCGGAGAGATAGACCATATGCTTGCCCTTGCCGCCGCCGGTGATTCCGATGTCGGTTTCGCGCGCCTCGCCCGGACCGTTGACAACGCAGCCGAGCACGGACAGCGATAAAGGCGTGCGAATATGTTGCAGCCGCTCTTCCAGCTTCTGCACCGTGCGGATCACGTCAAAGCCCTGCCGCGCGCAGGACGGACAGCTGACCACGCGGACGCCGCGCGTGCGCAGGCCGAGCGCCTTGAGCATTTCATAGCCGACGCGCACTTCTTCTTCGGGTTCAGCCGACAGGCTGACGCGGATCGTGTCGCCGATTCCGGCCCAGAGCAGATTGCCCATGCCGATGGAGCTTTTCACGGTGCCGCCGATCAGACCACCGGCCTCGGTGATGCCGAGATGCAACGGGCAGTCCACCGCGTCGGCCAGCTGCGAGTAAGCCGCGACCGCGAGGAACACGTCGGAGGCCTTCACCGCGACCTTGAATTCGTGGAAATCATGATCCTGCAAAATCTTGATATGATCGAGCGCGCTCTCGACCAGCGCCTCGGGGCAAGGCTCGCCATATTTCTCCAGCAAATCCTTTTCCAGACTGCCGGCATTCACCCCGATCCGGATCGCGCAGCCATTGGACTTGGCCGCGTCGATGACTTCGCGCACCCGCGCCGAAGACCCGATATTGCCCGGATTGATCCGCAAGCAGGCCGCGCCCGCCTCTGCCGCTTCGATCCCGCGCTTATAGTGAAAATGGATATCCGCGACGATCGGTACATTGCTCGCCCGGACAATCTGCTTCAGCGCCGTGGTGCTCTCGACATCGGGACAGGACACGCGGATAATATCGACACCCGCCTCTTCGCAGCGGCGGATCTGGTCGATCGTCGCCTTGGCGTCCGAGGTCAACGTGTTGGTCATCGTCTGCACGGTAATCGGCGCATCGCCGCCAACCGGTACATCACCCACCATGATCTGGCGGGATTTGCGCCGATCAATATCGCGCCAGGGGCGCAACGACGGATTCTCTGAGGTCATATCTTTGCTCTTGTCAGAAGGGCCTGTTTGCCGGACATATAGGCTGTTCGCGAAGAAATGATAAGAGCCAATCGGGAGGGACGTCTGATGATCCGGAAATTACTGAGCCTGTTGGCGCCAACCTTGATGCTTTCGACCATGGCAACGGCGGCCCATGCGCAGGACCGTGTGGAAGCGGAAGCCTATTGGTCGATGGCCATTCACGGCGGCGCCGGGACAATCGACCGCGACAAGATCACTCCGGAAAAAGATGCAGAAATCAGAGCGGCGCTGAACAAGGCCCTGGCCATTGGCACCGGCATATTGAAAGACGGCGGCAGCGCAATGGATGCTGTCACCGCTACCATCATCTCGATGGAGAATGACCCGAATTTCAACGCCGGCAAGGGCGCGGTGTTCACTTGGGACAAGACCAACGAGCTCGACAGCAGCATCATGGACGGCAGCGACCTGTCGGCGGGGGCGGTCGCCGGGATCAACGGCACCAAAAACCCGATATTGCTGGCCCGCGCGGTCAAGGATCATAGCCCGCATGTGATGCTGTCCGGCGAAGGCGCCAACCAGTTCAGCCGCGAGCAGGGTCTGGAACAGGTGACACCCGATTATTATGCCACCCCGCAGCGGCTGCAGCAGATTGAAGCCGTCCTAGCCAAAGAGATCAGCGCCGCCGATGTCGATTATAAATTCGGTACGGTCGGAGTGGTAGCGCAGGACCGCGGCGGCGATATGGCCGCAGGCACCTCGACCGGCGGAATGACCGGCAAACGCTGGGGCCGGATCGGCGACAGTCCGATCATCGGCGCCGGCACTTATGCCGACAACCGCAGCTGCGCGATTTCGGCGACCGGATCGGGCGAATATTTCATCCGCCTCGGCGTCGCCCACGAAATCTGCACCCGCATCCGGATGCGTTGGCAAATGGCCATCGAGGAAGCACAGCTGACCGTGCCAAAAGATGCAGATGGCGTGTACACTTATATGATCCACGCCAGCGAATTCATGTTGCCAGACTCGGAAATCCAGCAGATTACCGATGATGTCATCGCCGAACTGGGCGAACTGGGTGGCGACGGCGGCATCATTTACGCCACCCCGTGGGGCCAGGCCGGCTACAGCTTCAATACGGCGGGCATGTATCGCGGAAGAGCCACCAGCGATGGCGAGCAAAGCGTCGCGATATACGGGGATGAGCAGTAAGGTGAATATCTGCGCGATCGCATTAATATTCTAGAGCCAACCTCCATTGCGGGCGTCAAAGAACGCATTATGGAGATAGAAGCTTTCGATCCGCCGTCTCATCCGATTTGATGCAAGATTGCGGTTCTTGGATCGTCACTTCCCGCGAAATCAAAACGCACTTCAGTTCACGTACTGATTGGCGCATGCATCGCTTGCGTAATTATCTGCAACCCCTACATCTGAAATATAGTCATATCGACAGAATTTGCTGTTTCCGGAGAGCTTCAATGCGTGTGTTCGCCTGCCTATCCCTGATCCTTAGTGCCGCGACGCTTGGCGCGTGCTCAATGCCTGGGGGGACGCCGAAAGCCGATGAAACGCCTATGGTTTCACCAATACTCACCAGTGAAGATGCGAAAGACCCTTACAGCTATGCCCAGCCGGAGGTGGCGCGGGTGACGCATGTAGCGCTCGACCTGGCGCTTGATTTCGAGAACAAGAATGTTGGCGGCACTGCCACGCTGGATATATTGGCGGAGGACGGCGCCGATACTGTTGTTCTGGACACGATGGGGCTGGAAATATCGTCGGTCACCGACGCCGCAAGCAATGATCTGCCGTTCACACTGGGTGCAACACAGGAGGGAATGGGCGCACCGCTTACGGTCAATATGGGAGACCAGCGCCAGATTGTAATAACCTATACATCAGGCCGCGACGCCAGAGCTCTGCAATGGCTTGCTCCTGAACAGACGGCTGGCGGTGAACATCCCTATTTGCTTAGTCAGGGCCAGCCGACGCTGAACCGGACCTGGATCCCCACACAGGACAGCCCCGGTATCCGCCAGACATGGGAAGCGAAAATCACCGCGCCGGAATCGTTGACGGTGGTAATGTCCGGTCTGTCGAACGGTGAACCAGAGAGCGCGGGCGAGGGTCGCCATGCTTTCAGCTTCGCCATGGATAAACCCGTTGCCCCTTATCTGATCGCGATTGCGGCAGGCGATATTATATTTCAGGAACTGGGGCCCCGTTCCGGCGTCTGGGCCGAGCCGGTCATGCTTGAAAAAGCGGCGGCAGAGCTAGTCGATACGGAAAAGATGATCGACGCTGCGGAGGAGCTGTACGGCGAATACCGCTGGGGTCGATACGATATGATCGTATTGCCGCCGAGCTTTCCTTATGGCGGGATGGAAAACCCGGTGATGACGTTTCTGACGCCTACTTTTATTGCCGGCGATCGCAGTCTGACCGGCTTGGTCGCGCATGAATTGGCGCATAGCTGGTCGGGCAATCTGGTGACCAATGCGAATTGGTCAGACAGCTGGCTCAACGAAGGGGTTACAAGCTATTTCGAAAACCGGATTATCGAAAAATTATACGGCAAAAAGCGGGCGAGCCAGGAACGCGCACTGAACTTTGCCGCGATGGAAGAAACAATTGCCGAAGAAGGGGCCGACTCAGCGATCACGGCGCTGCATCTTACCGGTGACAACGCCAGTCCGGAAGGCGGCACGAGCGGTGTCATTTATGATAAAGGCGCGGCTTTCCTGCACAGTGTGGAAGCAATTGTCGGGCGGGAGAAATTCGATACGTGGCTGGAAAGCTGGTTCGATCGGCATGCGTTCCAACCCGCGACATCGGCAATGTTCCTGGCCGATATGCGACAAAACCTGATCAAAGGGGATGCGCCGTTGGAAGCAAAGCTGATGCTGGACGAATGGGTTTATGAGCCAGGCCTCCCATCCAATGCGCTGCGACCAGATCCTGCCGCCTTTGCCGAGGTGGACAAGGCGGCCGAAACATATGCAGCTAACCGCACGATTGATAAAGTTGCATGGGGCAATTGGACCAGCGCCGAACGTCTACGCATGCTGAGCAAGCTGCCGGAGGAACTGTCGGATGATGAACTGGCGAAGCTTGATAAGGATTTCGGACTGTCGGCATCGGGCAACAATGAAATCCTGTTCGCCTGGCTTAACCTGGCGCTGCAGAACCGCTACGATCCCGCAGTAGCGCTCGCGGAAAACTTCCTCGGAACGGTGGGCCGCCGAAAATTTGTTGCGCCCTTGTTCGAGACACTGATGGAGCAAGGTGAATGGGGTATACCACTTGCCAAGCGCATTTATTCACAAACACGCGGCGGCTATCATTCGGTCACGACAGGGACGGTGGATAAACTGGTGCTCGGCGAGGACTGATCTACAATCAGGCTTGGAATTCGAGTATATCCTTTGTCCTGTTCCCTCGGTGATCGTCCTATTGCGCCGCTCGCTACGCGCCGCATCAAGACGCGGTGGCACAGCGTTTATCGAAGCCCCGGCTGAGTTCCGCAAGGCTGATCGCGCCCAGCCGCTGCACCAGTAGTGCCTCGGCCTCGTGCAACACATCCTCCACCGCTTCATTCACCAGTTGCTCCACCGCACAATCCGGATTTGAATGCTCGTTGCCGATCACAAACAGCCTTGGGCCGCCCACCGCCCGGTGCACGTCAAGTAGCGATAGCTTCTCGAGATCACACGCAATGACCCAGCCACCTCCATGGCCCTTTTCCGACCGGACATAACCTGCGTCGCGCAGCCCGGCCATGGTCCGGCGAACGACTACCGCATTGGTCCTGAGCATTGCTGCAATCGCTTCCGAGGTCATCGGGCCGTCATGCCGCGACATATGCAGCAGTACATGAAGCATTCGGGAAAGACGGCTGTCGTTTCGCATCATTTAATCCTTCGCATCCTTATCGCGCTTGGCAAGCACAATAAGTCATGATACTTTTAAAGTTACAAGATTTGTGGAGAATATCAAATGTCGGAAGTTCAAGCACCCCCGTTCGAAAACCCCGACCACTGGGATAAATCGGCGCGCCAGTATCAGCAGACCGCGCATATCTTTACCTCCCGATTTGCCGAGGATGCGCTAGCGCGCGTCAGCTTGACGGCGCAGAGTCATGTCCTTGACGTCGCAGCCGGCACCGGGGCCCTTGCATTGGCCGCAGCGCGAACGGGGGCACGGATATTGGCAACGGATTTTTCGCCCGGCATGGTGGCGTGCATCGCCGAAGCGGGACTGCCCAATGTCGAAGCCCGCACGATGGACGGACAGGCGCTCGACCTGCCCGATGTAACGTTCGATGCGGTCTTTTCGATCTTCGGCGTGATCATGTTTCCCGACTGGCGCAAAGGCCTGACCGAGATGCACCGCGTCACCCGGCCTGGCGGCTATGGAGTGGTTTCGACCTGGCTGGATGAAGGCGCGGCCACGTTCCTGCTGCTTGGTCAGATACGGAAGAAATTATTTCCGGATCGGGTAGGAATGGCGATGCCTCAGGCTGTGCAGGCTCTAAGCAATCCGGACAATTTCGCACGCGAACTGGTCGCTGTCGGCTATCGCAATCCCCGGATCAAGAGCGTCACCCATGACTATCTACTTGACGTTGAAGCTTTGAACCAACCGGACACATTGTTTGGAATGTCGCCGGATTGGGTAAGCCTGAGTGATACGGATAAGACTAGGGTCATCGCGGAAGTGCGACTAACGGCTGGTGATCAGCCGATCCTGCCAATCCCTTCGACGGCATTGATTGCTGTGGCGCAGCGATGAGCCCCGCCCGCAGGGTTCGGGCTACCAATCTGGCCTGTCCTACATCGACGTCGAGCGCTATGCTGGCAGGATGACGACTGCATTCCCTACCGGGCCGATCGAGCCAGCACTTCCGAAAGGTCACACTCGACACCACCATGCTTCGGCGTACGTACCGGTTTTCTGCGGCCTCCGGTCGAACGTTACAGAAAATATAAACCCCTGTATCTGTAAAGTTCGCTTTGCCCGGCGATAACCATGCAACCGGACATTGCAACATGCGCACCGACTTGCAAAGAAGCTAAGAAAAATTGTGCAATGTGTGAGGAGCAAAAATGAAAATACTGGCGAAAGCGATTCCACCGGTCCTGACGCTGTTCATGGCCGCGCCCCTATATGCGGCGGAGCAAGCACCGCCTGCGCAAACCAGAAGCGCCGAAACTTTTGATGCCGGGCAAGCGTGGCAGGAGTTTGAAGACCAGTTCCGCCTTTTCTATGCCTATGCGCAGCGCAGCGACCTTGATGTTGATGCACAGCTTGCGCGCTCAAAAACCCTTGCGCTGCAAGCCGGAGACCGCGACGAATTTCGCAAGATCCTGCACCAGACGGCGCTGACCTTTTCGGACCCGCATTTCATCGTCGGTCCTTTCGACGAGACGGACTATTCGATCATTCCCAGCGGATCTGATATTGCCACGGAATATGTCAGCGGGCGCTTCCATGTCGCGGATATCCGTGCTGGTTCCGCTGCGGACGAGGCCGGGATTCGCCCTGGCTGGCAGATTGTCTCGGCAGATGGCATCATCATAAAAGACGCAGTGATCCGGCCTTATGGGCAGTTGCTGCCCGATCCGACGGATAAACAGCTGAACTATGGTGCGATGCTGGCGGTCAGCGGATTGCGCAACAAGCCCCGCACTCTGGTCTTTGAAGTCGGCGGGGAACTCCGGACGATTGATCTGCCGGCAACCTACGCACTGAGCAAAACCATAAGCGCAGGCCCTTTGCTGGAAACCAGCAGGAACGGCAGTGTCGGCATCATCCGCATCAACAATACATTGGGCAATAATGATCTGATCCCGGCCTTTGATCAGGCTATCGAAGG
>Ga0207901_1000030_pt1 | contig 106807 bp, 110 predicted proteins | sample LinPmetageLP46_FD_184057 | JGI IMG/M metagenome (GOLD analysis project Ga0207901, IMG submission 184057) | Marine viral communities from the Pacific Ocean - LP-46 (SPAdes) | ecosystem: Environmental > Aquatic > Marine > Oceanic | place: Pacific Ocean | collected 2011-06-12
CGGTAAACAAACTGAATAACCGGCCACGAAAACGGCTGGGTTATCGCACACCGGCAGAGGTTTTCTGGGGCGAATACTCAGGAGGCTTGGATACGAGCGGTGCTGCACTTAATACTTGAATCCAGGATCAAAAGCCGAATCCCCAAACGCTTTAAGGTGGGAGTCGCGGATACGATCGGCCGAGGTTTTTATCACGGTGCAGTCGTTTTCGTTATGCAGCACCATAAGCGGAATGGGATAGGCATCATCTACCTCGGACCCTATATCGGAAACCACCCGAGACACACTGTGGAATGTCGCACTCCCCGGGCACTGACCAGACAGAGATACCGAAGCTGCGTCCTCTCCATAAGGGATGCCGGCCGCCGGCGCAGCTGCCGCCCAGTACTCATTGTGTGCAACGGCAGTAACAACGGCCATGGCCCCACCAGAGGACAACCCTGTGATGTAGCGGCGCTGAACATCAACATCGTAGTTGGTATTATTTTCTACCGCGAGCGCGATCTGATGAAGATCCTCTACTTCTCCTGCGCCCTGGTGGCGGTGATGCTCAAACCAGAACCCCCAGCAGTTCTGATTACGCAACCCGTCATAACTGGTGATATAAGGGGCAACGAGAATAAAGCCGTACTGATCCGCAGCCGCCTTCAGGCCCCAATCATTCAACACATCATTGTTGGTCTGTTTACAGCCATGCAGCGCCATAACCATGGGAGCAGGCGACTGAATGTTATCCGGGACATAAACTTTGTAGTCCCGGGCCCGAGACTGACTGTATGCCTGCTGTGGCAGTGTGTAGGAGTCGGTCTGGCCTGCACTGGCAGGCAGCGATGGCAACATTAATGCTACGAAAATTGTCAGTGCCGGTATAGCGACACGACGAACCCAGTTGAACGCAATGTTCGACATGGAATGCTCCTTCTTGAATTTGTTGTTTAGCACCCAAATAAGATGAAAAAATCATGCCACACCGATAACACTTTAATTTTAAAGCAATATCATTTTTGAGTAAGATAAAGAATGACCGGGTTACCGGACGATGTGTCCGAAAACTGCGACATTCGCTCTCGCAAGCTCGCTGCGCCGATGTTGCTGTCGTTGGCATCCGGTGCCAAGCTCTGAAAACAAAGCGGCAAACCGCCGTTACAAGGAGAATGCCATGGGAAGCTCAAAGCTCGTCGGTATCGTTTTACTCGTAGTTGGCATTGCCCTGCTCTACTTCGGTTTTCAATCAACACAATCAGTTGGTGACCAGATAAGCGAGACGTTCACGGGGCGCTTCACTGACGACACTATGTGGTACCTGATCGGTGGCGCAGCGTTAATCGCCGCCGGCGGATTTCTTTCGTTTTTTAAAAAATAATCACCGAGGACACTTATGACACTTCACCTGGAACTCGCCCCGCTTATTAGCTTGGGTGCAGGCATTGGCATTCTGATATTTCCCCGCTTACTCAACTACATCGTTGCAGGTTACCTGATTACACTTGGCGTTCTTGGGCTACTGGGACACCCGCTATGATATATCGCTTTCCTCAATAAGGTTCGAGCCTACGGCGCCTGTAGGAGATATCTCACAAGCCAGCGAGCCAATCTCCGGTATCCCACAAATGTACTCCCGCTAGAATAGGCAATGTCAGGGATGACAAGCCAGCAAGGAACGTTGGCAGAGGGATAAATGCTCCATGGAACTGGAGCTGCCAAAAGGAATTGGAACTGCCCGAAGGATATGGGCTTTCAAGGACGACCAAGGATGAAGCGCTCAGGACGAGCGAAGCCTGAGGGAACAGGCGGGGGTCAGCCACGGAAAGGGGATTACATGGAATGTAGTCCTTCTCCGTGCACTGTCTTTCACGAGCATTCTGTCATCTCTCCTCGAACTTTGCCCTCACCCTAAAAAGCCAGATAACCTGCTTTTGCTGCATTGTGCCCTGACTTATAACCACAACGACAAACGTTAGTCTCAGGAGTCACTTACATGAAGCACACACCCTTTTTCGCCACACTCGTATTGTTGTTCAGCCTGGCAACCGGATTTGCCTATGCAGAACAGCCTGTTATTAATATCAACAGCGCAGATGCAGTTACTCTGGCGAACCTCGACGGCATTGGCGCCAGCAAGGCCGAAGCCATCATTGCGTATCGCGAAGCAAATGGCCCTTTCCAAGCGCCCCAGGATTTGTCCAACGTAAAAGGAATTGGCGCTCGTACCGTTGAAAAGAACGCTGACCGTTTAACTGTAAAATAAGTGGTTGGAAATAATCCCCTGCCGCTTGCAAGGCGGCGGCTTGCAGCCGCCGTTCTTTCCTCTCCACTTCCTGCCGCAAACCTTCCCCCACAAAAGTCGTCTGGCAACCAGTCAGCCACCGCCCTATGATTACTGGACAAGAACTCTAACCAGCTCGAGTGGCATGCTATGGCTGATCCCATTAAGGTTTACCCGCCAAAACCCTCACACGTTTATTTTTACGCAACCTGCCTGATAGACATGTTTTACCCGGATGCGGGCATGGCTGGCATACAGCTACTCGAACGCGAGGGTATTAAGGTCTGCTTCCCCGAAGATCAGACATGTTGTGGCCAACCGGCATATACGTCCGGCTACCATGATGAAGCCCGTGCCGTTGCGAAGGCTCAGCTTGGTTTGTTCCCTGAAGACTGGCCCATCGTAGTGCCTTCTGGCTCCTGTGGCGGGATGATGCGTAAGCATTATCCAAGCCTGTTCAAAGATACCGATCACGAAGTCAAAGCTGCTGAGGTTGCCGCCCGAACCTGGGAACTAACGGATTTTCTTCTGAACGTATGCCACATAAAGCTGAAGGACTTGGGCGAGCCCACCACCATTGCCATGCACACGTCCTGCTCAGCTCGACGTGAGATGGGCGTGGCGGAGGTCGGCCCCAAGCTGATAGGGCAACTGCAAAATGTAAACCTGGTTGAGCAGGTGCGCGCTGAGGAGTGTTGCGGTTTTGGCGGCACCTTTGCCGTACGCCACCCTGAGATTTCCGGGGCCATGGTGAGCGAAAAAGTGGACACCCTGACCGACACCGGCGCAGAGGCATTTGTGACAACAGATTGCGGCTGCCTGATGAACATCTCGGGCTACGCAGAAAAAAACGGCAAACCCCTCGCCGGCCAGCATATCGTGAGCTTTCTCTGGGAGCGCACTGACAATGGGAGTGGATCATGAGCCAGGCAAGCTCGGAAGACCCGCACCACATCGACGTAAAAGAATTTCACCCTCGTGCGCGGGCAGCCATTGCGGATCCCAAAATACGCCAAAACTTCCGCAAAGCCATGGACGGACTGATCAGCAAACGCAAAGACGCGTTTGAGGGCATGGATCTGGAGGCCCTCAGAGACTTGGGCGCCAACATCCGCCTACGGGCGCTGGCAAACTTGCCCGACTTACTCGAGCAGCTCGAAAAAAAGCTCACAGAAAACGGCATCAAAGTGCACTGGGCGATTGATGGCGATGAAGCCTGTCGAATTGTCCGCGATATCTGTGTCGCCCGGAATGCCAAAACGGTCATCAAAGGCAAATCCATGGTTTCTGAGGAAATGGAGCTCAACCATTACCTCGAAGAGCATGACATTAAGGCTCTGGAGTCGGACCTGGGCGAGTACATCGTTCAGCTTGCAGGAGAAACGCCCTCCCACATCATCATGCCCGCAATTCACAAGAATACCGGTGAAATTTCCGAGCTGATGCACGAAAAAACCGGCACCGACCTATCCAACGATGTGGAGTACCTAACCGCCAGCGCCCGCCAACAGCTTCGTGAAAAGTTCATGAATGCAGATGTGGGCGTCTCGGGCGTTAACTTCGCCGTCGCTGAAACCGGCACCCTTTGCCTGGTGGAGAATGAAGGCAACGGCCGCATGACCACCACGGTGCCGCCCTGCCATATTGCGGTTACCGGCATAGAGAAAGTAGTAGGCAACCTGGAAGATGTGGCTCCACTTCTCGCCCTACTGACCCGCTCGGCCACCGGGCAGCACATCACGACTTACTTCAACATGATTTCCAGCCCACGCAAGCCGGAAGAGCTGGACGGCCCGGAAGAAGTCCATCTGGTACTGGTTGATAACGGCCGCTCATCCATATATCAGGATGACGAACTGCTGGACACCCTGCGCTGCATTCGGTGTGGCGCCTGCATGAATCACTGCCCGGTTTATACTCGCGTGGGTGGCCATACCTATGGCACTACCTACCCGGGCCCTATTGGCAAAATTCTGATGCCTCACCTTATCGGCCTGGATGAAGGCCGGCATCTGCCAACAGCCTCAAGCCTTTGTGGTGCCTGTGGCGAGGTGTGCCCGGTCAAAATTCCGATCCCGGATCTGCTGGTGCGCCTGCGCCGGGAGTCCGTAGATGGCGACAAACTCAACCCTGCCAAAGTACGCGGCCACGGGGCAAAACGTGGCACCTTGGAAGCGCTGGTTTGGAAAGGCTGGAGCTGGATGCATGCACGCCCCGGCGCTTACCGGTTTGGCACTGCAGTGGCAGCACGCCTGCGAAAGCTGCAACCTGGGCAACTTGGAGGCTGGACAGAATACCGTACGGCACCAAGACTGGCCGCCAAAACACTCCACGAACGCATGAAGGAGCGCGGCCAATGAGTTCTCGGGACACTATTTTGCAGCGCCTGCGTAACCGCAGCGGCGGCGAGCTGAAAGTGCCGAACTGCGACTTCTCGGTAATGCAACGACCACCCTCCTCCGTGGCTGAACGCATTGATCAGTTTCAGAAAACCATAGAGTCGGTGCATGGAGAGGTTCACCTATGTACCCGGGAATCCTGGATTGCCCAGCTTGCCAGCATCCTCTCATCTCGCGGTGCCCGCAGCTTGCTGATACCCACGGCACACCAGATTGGCCGCGATTTGCGTGACTCCAGGCAGGACGATCTACCGGAGCTGCTGATCTATGACGAGCCCATCGAGAACTGGCAGCCTCATCTGTTCAACGAGGTAGATGCTGCCATCACCTCCACTCGGGGCGGCATTGCGGAAACCGGGTCGTTGATTCTATGGCCTACACCGGATGAGCCTCGCCTGATGAGCCTGGTGCCGCCCATCCATATTGCAGTGCTGAAAGCCTCCGAACTTCACGCTACATTCCACGAGGCGATGTTGGCCCAGAATTGGGCTTCTGGAATGCCAACAAACGCTCTGTTAATCTCCGGGCCATCCAAAACCGCCGACATTGAACAGACCCTGGCTTACGGTGTTCACGGCCCCAAAGAACTGATCATACTGGTTATAGGATGATTCGAGGCGCTCTGCTAATCGCCCTGGCAGCACTGCTTTGGGCCACCACGGGAATCGTTGCGAAATTCCTGTTTACCGAGACTGAACTGCAAGCTACAACTCTGGCTTTTCTCAGGCTAGCCGTTGCCTTGCCATTTTTCTGGGTGCTGATGCGCAATGAGCAGCGGCAACTTCGAAAAGCCAGCACAAACGCAACGGCACCGGGCAGCTTCCTTCGACAACTGGATTTGAAATCCCTCGCGCCCCTTGCAGCCCTTGGGCTCTTTCAGGCTATTTATCAAGGCAGCTACCTTCTGGCCGTGGATCTGACGGGCGCCGGCATCGCCACACTGATTGCCCTGTGCTTGCCTCCGGTGCTGGTCGCATTGCTTGCGGCGCCGTTGCTGGGAGAAAAGCCAAGTCTACTCACCATTATGGCGCTGATTACTGCTGTTATCGGTACCACCATGCTGGTCTTCAGCGACATGGACACCAGCGGCACCCTGCGACTGGCGGGCATACTCATGGCGCTTTTGGCAGCGCTTGTATACACCGGATTCACGCTTACAAGTCGTTACAGTTCAACCGGCGCGCCTGTCTTTACCACCGCATTCATCTGCTTTTTTACCGCCGCGCTAATCCTGCTGCCCGTGGTGTTGCTCAGTGGTGGTTTTGACGGAATTGAAGAACTCGAGCTTCGGCATTGGCTGATGGTCGCCATTATCGGCATTGTGCCTACCTGCATCGGCTACGCAAGCTTCTTTGCCGGAATGAAGACCACACCAGCCACGCTTTCCAGCATTATCGTCACGCTAGAACCGCTATTTGTCGCCTTACTTGCCTGGATCTTTTTGGAGGAGGTTCTTGGGCCGGTTGGCATTGCAGGCGCCTTCATACTCACCGCAGCGGTGATTGTGGCCTCGCGTTATGGCGGGAAACCCGGTGCCGCCGCGAAAGGCGACACGGGCACAGCAGACTGATCAGCTGCTCTTGCGATGCTTTTCCAACATGTTCGGCTGCAGTATCTCAATCCAGTAGCCGTCGGGATCCTTGATGAAAGCGAGGCCTTTCATTTTGCCATCGTCCGGTTTCTTGACGAACTCAATACCCAGGCTCTCAAAGCGCTCGCAAGCGGTGTACACATCAGGCACTGCGATGCCGATATGTCCGAACCCCTGAGGCTCATCGTTACCGTTGTGATAGGTAAAGTCCTTGTCGTTTTCTGTGCCCCAGTTGTGGGTCAGTTCCAACATAGCTTCGCGCCCGAACGTGTAGGTGGTTCGGTGAGCGTCGTCCGATGGCACGGAACCGGCTTGCCGGTCATCAAGATAGCCCAGAAAATAGAGCGTAAATTTCATTTCCGGGAAGTCCAGCTTGCGCACCAACCTCATTCCCATTACTCGGGTGTAGAAGTCCATGGAGCGCTCGGGGTCTTTAATACGCAACATGGTCTGGTTGAAGACGTAGCCTTCCGTTTCCGGAACCGGCTGGTCATGCAGGCCGGGGGCTTGCTCAAAGTGCTTGGGCATGAAATTTCCCTTTATATTTTCAAAGTTTAGTTAATATATGTGCGTGCGCTTCTGCCGAATTTCAAGGGTGTCGCCACCCTAGCATGGCGGTTAATAGACAGGCTGCGGGGTATGCTAAACTTCCGCCCCATACACTCTCCTGCCGGAGCAAGACCAACTTATGGCCTGCCGGCCTTAAAGACCTGTTCAGAGAACCTTTATGGATTTCAAGGTGCCTAATACCCTGGCGGAGCAGATCGCCAACTACCTGGCAGAACGAATTATGACCGGGCAAATACAGCCTGGCAGGCGCATTCAGGAGGCCACACTGGCCACTGAGCTCAAAGTGAGCCGGGCCTCGGTAAAAGAGGCGCTGTACACTTTGGAGCGCTGGCACTTGGTAGAAATCACGCCTCGCAAGGGCGCAGCTGCCTCAAAGCTCGATGCAAACCATGCCTCAGAGCTGTACGACGTTTACATGCACCTGCTGATGATGCTTGCGGCAAGGCTGTGTGAGCGCTGGCAGGAAAGCGATCGGGATCGCATGCTGGCTGTGGTCGCCAATGCTGTGGAGCAAATGAAAAAGCCATCGGTTGACCTCACCGCTGTGGTGGAAGCCAGTTTTGAGGTGATGGAGGCTTGCTGTGAGCTTGTAGGCAATGCATACCTCACCGAAGCACTCTCAAACTTTAAGCCAGCGGTGAGCCGCGCTTACTACCTCAGTGCGGAGCGCTATCGCCACGGTCTGACCGAGACAAGCCAGTTTTTCAATCGCCTTCCGCAGGCTGTATTAGCGCGGGATGTAGAAGAGGCCCAATCTGTTATCCGGGACTTTGCCGAGCACCAGAAGGTGATGATTCAAACAGCTCTGTCTTCTACCTCCAACTGTGATTGAGCTCACAGACATCTCGCTGCTTCCTGCCTATCGTAACAATATGTAACAAACAGACCGTAAAGCCGGGGCCATCATGATGCAGCCGCACACCTTTCGCAGCACGACGCGATCAACAGCGCTTTCACTCTGGGTGCTTGCACTCTCTTTGCCTACCACTGCCATGGCCGAATTCCAGCCATTGACGGACAGTACGCTCTCAGGGGTAACGGGGCAGGCCGGAGTAACCATTGAGCTGGAAACAAAAATCAACATCGATCGCCTGTCCTGGACAGATGAAGGCTCGCTGAATGTAAACGACATGCGGCTTTCCGGTCATAACAATACGGCTCTGGACAACCTGACGCTGACCGTGGACATTGCCGGCACCGGTGAAGTCCTTGAGCATGGCTTTTCGGAAGTTGCGCGCCGGGCGAATGCAGGGCTTCTCAGTACCAGCAATGCCGATGTCTCCGACGCACTAACGAAATATTCCGTGGGCGGCGAGTTTGGCAAGCAGTTCAACAGTGGCGATCTGGTTATTCACTTGGGTGCCACAGACTATGGCGACCCAACCAGCCTGACCGACTACCTGCAAGCGGTGGATTTTGAACTAGAGGTTGGCAGTATTACTACCAACGGTACTGAAGGCTCGGCTACCCTGTTTTCCGATGTGCTTCTGCAAGGCTATGTAGGGCCTACCGATCTGGTTATCCGTAACGCGGGCGGGGCAACCAAAACACTAGCCAATGGCAACGTCGTGTCTGGGGCCGAATTGCAGCTGGATACCCACTTTGAAATCACCAACGGCAGCCTGAACTGGGATGCAGCGGATGTCATTTTGCTGTTCAACTTTGCAGCCGTGGGCATCGAAGGCTTGCAGATTCATAATCGGCGCGGCAACGACACCCTAGGTCACTTTGGAATGGCAAGCGCCACTGCCAAGCTCTCTCGCGGTACCGGTTCGGTTTCTGGCAAAGAAGGACTTTCGATTCACGAGGTCGAGTTCCGGGCCGACATTGATATGCCTGTGTTTAAGGTAGGCCAAGTCAGCATTGGAAGCGTTCAGTTCACCGACTTTGCCATTACAGATACCACCATGATGGTTTATGGTCACTAGAGTCCTGTAAACTGCCCGTCTAATTTTGACGGGCTGCTCATGACTGACAACACCGACACCAGCTACCAAAAACGTACCTCCGCACAACGCCTTATACTGTTCAGCCTGCTTTTTATCGCGCTCACAGCGGCAGGGCTTTACACCGTGTACGATCAGTTCGCGGGGCGTAGCATCCGTTTTGATAGCCGGCTGATTGCACCACAAACCCTTGCGGCTATTGCTGCCCTGTTACTGGTGTATTTCGTTTCTGATGGTTTGCGCTTGCACTTCACTCTGCGCGCGCTCGGGCACCGCTTGTCCTTTCCGACAATATTTCGCTTGGTTTTTATCAACCTGTTCTTTTCCAACGTCACTCCCATGGCTACCGGCGGCGGGTTCGCACAGATCTGGTATCTGCACCGTCATGGGGTTCCGGTGGGCAGAGCCACGGCTGCAACCACCATTAGAACCGTATTGGCCGTGCTGTTCATCTTTTCCCTTACGCCTGCTTTCTTACTAACTCTGGATGCATTTGATGGCCAAACCATCACCGCCGATCTGGGTTTCGCACTAGCCATCCTCATCCTGCTGTATCTGGGTTTTTTCATTACTCTGCTGTTTCGTACTCGCTGGCTTATCGGGCCGCTCAGCAGCCTGCTTCGAACGCTTAATCGCTGGCATATCATAAACGACACCCGCCATAGGCACTGGCAGTTCAAGGCTAGACGGGAAATGCTGCGATTCTCACACAGTTTTGGTGACTACCTTCGAGGCAGGCCTCTTTTCGTGGCGCTGTCAGTCCTTTTTACCGCCGTATTCCTGCTTAGCCTGTTCAGCTTTCCTGCCCTATTGATATACAGCCTGGGTTACGATGTTGATTACCTGATGTCGCTGGGGCTGCTGGTTGTCACTACATTCATTATGTACTTCTCGCCAACACCCGGAGCATCCGGCATCTCAGAAGGTGTCTTCGGCAGCTTCTTCAGCGATATCCTTTCAGGGAACCATCTGATTCTGGTTATTGTAAGCTGGCGCCTGATCACCATTTATCTTGGCATGATCATCGGCCTGATCGTGCTGCAAAGAGAACTGATTAAAAGTCGCAGGAAACCCGGATGATTTTCCGAAACCCGCCAAAGCTACTGTTCTATCTCTGCCTTTTAATCGTGGTACTGCTGGTTGGCTATAAAGGCTATCTGAACTTTTTCATGAAAGACTTTGCCGGCGTGCACACCGAGCAGGTAGAGCGCATTCATCGTGATATATCCGCCACCGAACCCTTCAGCTTTGCCGTGGTGGGTAACATCAATAACTCCGTCGGCATTTTTGAAGAGCGCATTATTCCAGAGCTGAACGCCTCAGGAATGGATTTTCTGGTTTCAGCCGGCAACGCTGTGAGCGGGGGTGGCGAAGACAAATATCGCGCCCTTTATGGAAGCCTCAGTCACCTGAATATTCCTTATTTGCTCACATTTGGCGCCCATGAATACGATAACTTTGGCAGCTTCCGTTTTTACGACCACTTCGGGCCGCACTTCTACAGCATTCAAGCGGGCAACAGTCGGCTAATTTTTCTGGACAGCACCGGAAAAACACCCTGGCAATGGCAGATTCGTTGGCTGGACGACCTTCTCAGCCAGGACAGTTCGAACGCCCGATTTCTGTTTATTGGGCATCCTCCTCTAAAGCCCAAGGAGGATGCCCTGTTCGACCAGCCGGAGGACTACCTTGCACCCTCGGAGTTTCGCAATGCGCTCATGAGCATGGTCGAAAAACACAATATTGATGCAGTATTCTCCTCCAACCTCTCGCTGTACTCAGAGAAGCAGTTGGGTAACACGCTGTTCGTCACCACCGGCGGCGCTGGTGGGTTAGTATTGAACGACGACACCAGCTTCTATCACTACGTGCGAGTGAATGTTAGCCCGGCGGGCGAGATCACCCATACGCTTCAACAACTAGAAGTTGGCCAGCATCCAATCCTTAAGCGACTCGAGAGCTTCTGGTTCTTTGTGTATTCGCTATTTTATGCCGGCTATCTGAATTTCCTCCTGATTGTGGCAGTGTTTGCCGCCATCACAATCAAACTCTACTCGATCATTTTTGTGGGCAAGGATTACTACCCAGACTACAACCTGGATCCGACACCATGGCTGGAGAAGCCGTTAAGGGTGGCCATGTTCACCAATAACTACCTACCGTTTATAGGTGGCGTGCCTATATCCATTGCGCGACTCAGGCGAGGGTTAGAAAACCTTGGCGACAAGCTATTGGTTGTAGCGCCGCGCTACAAAGACCAACCAGAAATAGAAGAGCGCGTGCTCCGGGTTCCTTCGCTTCTTGCCATGGGCGAGAAGCGAGAGTTCCGGCTGGCCAATATCTTTCTTGGCCGTATCCGCAAACGTGTGCGGGCCTTTCACCCAGACATTATTCACCTACACCACCCGTTCTGGCTGGGCTCGCTTGGGCTTTTTATGGCGCATCGCCTCAAGGTCCCAGCCATTTATACATACCATACCCGGTTAGAGCATTACGCCCATTTTGTGCCTCTGCCGGGGCTTATCTTCCGCAATCTCATCTCTCATGCACTAATCAAACGCTTCGCCAACAAGTGCGATGGCGTTATCGTGCCCACTTATTCAACTGAGGAATACCTTCGGATGATCGGTGTGAAGACACCCACATTCGTACAGCCCACAGGGATCGAGTACACACGTTTTCAAACAGTCACGGACGCTGAGATTGCAAAGCTTCGTAAGGCTCTGAAACTGAACGAAGAGAAAATTTTCATCAGCGTGTCACGGCTGTCGAACGAGAAAAACATTGACTTCATGATCGACGCCATCGGTGCGCTGCGCCAGGAAACAAGCAGGCCTTTTCACTTCCTGATGATCGGTGAGGGCCATCAGAAAGATCGCCTTCAAGACAGGATCCGGGAACTCGCCCTGGAAAAACACATCACGCTGGTTGGCGCAGTGCCACCGGAAGATATGGCGGTGTGGTACCGCCTGGGCGATGCCTTTTTGTTTGCGTCAAAATCCGAAACTCAAGGTATGGTCATACTGGAAGCCATGGCCGCAGGCCTGCCGGTGGTCGCCGTGCGGTCAAGCGGCATTGAAGATGTTGTCCGCCAAGGCTTTAACGGTTTCAAAACCCCCGAGCGACAAGATCAGTGGTGCGCACAGGTAAGGCGGCTGCTGGAGGATGACGAGCTGCGTAACACACTTTCCAAGCAAGCTCTGGCATTCGCCAAAGATTTTTCAGTTGAACAGTTTGCCAGTGATGTTCGCGAGATTTACGCTACTACTTTGGCACTCAATGATAAAAAACTAAGCAAACGGAGAGAAACGTGAGCGACATTCCTGTGGGGATCAGCACTTGTTTGCTAGGCAAAGAAGTTCGCCATGATGGCGGCCATAAACATTCCAGATACTGCACAGAAGTGTTATCACAGCACTTTGATTTTCGGCCTATTTGCCCAGAACTGGAAGCCGGTTTGGGCGTCCCCCGCCCGGCCATTCATTTGCGCGAATACCCGAGCGGCATGCGCCTGTTAGACACGAAAGGCTCTGCCGACCACACCAGCGCTATGCAGGAGTTCACAAACGGAATTTTGCCTGAACTGGCCCACCTGCGCGGCTACATTCTGATGGCTAAATCCCCAAGCTGCGGCATGGCGCGTATCAAAGTTCACAACCCGGAAGGCCAAGTAGTGCGCCGTGATGGACAGGGAATGTTTGCAGAAGCGCTCATGCGTGCCTACCCGTTGCTGCCGGTAGAAGAAGAAGGCCGGTTGAACGATGACGCACTGCGGGAGAACTTCATTGAGCGGGTGTTTGCCTATGACGACTGGATGCAGAATGTGGCGAGCGAGAACCTCACTGCGAAAGCGCTAATCGAGTTCCATACCCGTCACAAATTCCAGTTACTGGCGCACTCAGAGAAAATCTATCGGCAGCTTGGCCCCATGCTGAGCGACCTAAAATCAGACGCACTGGAAGCCATCGCGAACCGCTATATTCAGGCATTTATGGAGGCCATGAACCAGAAAGTAAGCCGGGGCTCACATATAAACGTAATGCAGCACCTGATGGGTTATTTGCGGGATGCTATGGAGGGCGAGGATCGCAAGGTTCTGATTGAACAAATTGACGCCTATGGCCGCGGCGAGGTGCCTCTGATTGTGCCCATGACATTGCTGAGGATGGCGCAGCGCAGGGAACCCGCAGATTACCTGCGTCTGCAACAGTACCTGGCCCCCTATCCGGACGAATTGGGGCTCAGGAACAAGGTGTAAGGTTTTAGCTTAGAAGCCGTACAACAGTGAGAGGGACGTCTCGGTATCGGTGGAGGCTGTGCCGGCCGGCGCATCGGATACATGCTTCACGCGATAAGCTGCCTTCATGGAGAGGTTGCCCATTATGTTTGCTTTGATAGCCGTCTCGGATTGGCTGATCACGTTGTTTTCATCCAAACCAATTTCGGTACTTAGCTTTTGATGAAACAGCGCGTTTTCAGAAAGCGCATAGTTAAACTGCGCAGCCAGACGTGCAATTGCTTCGTTCTCAGCATCGTCACCGTCGGAGTTCACAACTACCAGCTTGTTATAGCGATAACCGACACCCGCCGACAGATCAAGGAATGAGCGCTCGCCACGCTGCCAAACTCGATTCCCGTAACCGGTGGTGGCAGTGGATTCAAAATCGTACCCGGAAAAACGATCTTTCTCGTAGGTGCCGCGCAAAAACCAATACTGGCTTTCATCAAACTTGTAGTTCGTTTCAAGAGCCGCTTTGTACTTCTCAGCGGTGGTTTGATCTTCACCCGTGTCTTCATTTTCAGATTCAGAGTAGTTGGAGCTAAACTCGGCAATGTTGCGCCAGTCTATTCCCTCATGAACCAGCCCTAAACGCCCGTTTACGTTGGTCTCGTCAGTATTACCAGAAGTCATAAGTACGCCGAGCTCTGCCTCGCCTTCCCAGTTTTTGTCATCCTGGCCATAAGCAAGTGGTGCAGCCGAGATGGCGATAATGGCAACGGTTTTCTTAAATCTCATGAAAGCTCCTTGAATAATTGGTTCAAGCGTATTAACACTTGTTAACGCACGGGTAGGTTCTGACACTCACCTTTCAGGCTTTTTTCGGCCTGGCGTTCACGTTCAGATTTCTTGCGCGCTTTACGTTCAGCAATAATGCGGGCGGCGTCACCGCCCACATGGGACTCTCCTCGAGCCTCTGCCAAGCGCATCTGAAGCTCGCGCTCGGCGAAGCGCGCCTTCTGGTCTTCACTCAGGGAATCGATGCACCTGCGGCAGCTCACACCCTGCTGGTAGCCCGGGTGTTCTTTATCCGCCTCAGTAATCGGGCGACGACACGCATGACACTGGTCATAGCCGCCGCGCTCAAGACGATGATTGACCGTAACCCGATCGTCAAATACAAAACATTCACCTTTCCAGAGACTCTGATCTTCCGGCACCTCTTCCAAGTACTTCAAAATGCCGCCCTTTAGGTGATAAACCTCCTCAAAACCCTGCTCCCTCAGATACGCCGTGGACTTTTCACAACGAATGCCACCTGTGCAAAACATGGCAACCTTTTTATGTTTTGCCGGGTCCAGGTTCTGTTTCACGTAATCCGGGAACTCGCGGAAGGTGTCCGTGGCGGGGTTCATGGCATGTTCAAAAGTGCCAATCTCCACTTCGTACTGGTTACGGGTATCCACAAGAAGCACTTCCGGGTCTGAAATCAAAGCGTTCCACTCATCGGGCTCTACATACGTGCCCACGATGCGTTTCGGATCAATGCCATCAACGCCCATGGTGACAATCTCTTTTTTGAGCTTCACCTTGGTGCGCTTGAACGGCTGGATATCTACGAAGGATTCCTTGTAATCAATACCACTAAAACGCTCATCGCTGGCCAGCCAGGCCTGCACTGCATCAATACCGCTGCGGCTTCCGGCAATGGTGCCGTTAATACCTTCCCGGGCAAGCAGGAGCGTGCCGTGCACACCGTTGGCCTGCATGATATCCAGCAATGGATGACGAAGGGTTTTGTAATCATTCAGAACGGCGAACTTGTAAAGCGCGCACACAACAACGTTGTTGCTCATGGGGATTCTCCTGCGGGCCGGATCGTAAATCCGGAGCATGGGTTTGTTTATCTGGAAAGATTAAGCCAGAGAGGGCGCAGATTTTAACCCACTCTGGCTTTTGTTCAAGTCAGGGCTGGCCGAAGCCTGAAGCTAGCAGTTACTTTCCAGCGTTGGAAAGCTCTCGCTGCACAACAGCTGAAAGCTGCCCCCAACCCGGGCGGGTAAGGCGAATGTTGTCCACAAGCACCGTTGGGGTGCTGGTTACTTGCAACTGCATGGCAACGCGGCGGCTTGCTTCAACGGCTTCCCGATGCAGCTCTGTTGTCATGCAACGGCGAAAGCGGCGCTCTTCCAAGCCCAGATCGTTACCATAACGGGTGAAGGTCGCAACGGGGTCGTTAGAGGTATTCCATTCAGACTGAGAGTCAAAGAGGCGATCATGCATCTCCCAATACGCGCCTTGGTCGCCGGCACAGCGGGCAGCCTCAGCGGCTGGAAAAGCATTCTGATGCTGTCGCAACGGTAGGTCGAAATACACAAAGCGTACCTGCCCTGCCTCAACATATTCCTTTTTCAGTCGCTTGCTGGCCTCCGAGAACATACCGCAGGCCGGGCACTGGTAGTCTGCAAACTCCCGCACAACAACCGGGGCGTCATCAGCACCTACAGAAACTCCGTATTGGTCCAACCGCTCCGGAAAGGCTTCTGCATTAGGCACAGCGACTGGCAACGCATCTGACGTTGGTTTGGGCGATGCGGTAAGGAAAAAAGCACCGAGCACAATAGCGGCCAGAACCAGCACGCTCACGCCGATAACCAAAGGCTTTTTCGAGGCGGTTTTTCGGGGCGGCGGTGCACCGGTTTGTTTACGACGATTAGCTTCACCCATTCTTTACTCCTTTTGTTTTACAGAGGTAGCCCGATGTTTGTTAGCAAACGAACGTTCCCACAATTGCTCAAGCAGGCTAAGATCCTCTATATCCTACATAAGTTCCAATACAAATTAAGGAGATCTCATGCCACTCCCTGCCTTTCGCAAGAATTCTCTCAGCCTGCCCCTCATCGCAGCCCCCATGTTTATCATCTCCGGCCCGGAATTGGCGCTTGCGTGTTGCCGAGAAGGCATAGTTGGCAGTTTTCCAGCGCTTAACCAACGCACCAGCGAAGGGTTTGAAGAGTGGCTGATCCAAATGAACGAGGGCCACGGAAAGCTGAAAGAAGAACACTCTGAAGAAAATATCGCCCCCTATGCCGTCAACCTGATCGTGCATCGCTCTAACCCGCGCTGGCAGGCTGATCTGGAGTTGTGTGTAAAACATCAAGTACCCATCATCATCACCTCGCTGGGCGCGGCGAGCCAGGTGGTGGAGGCCGTTCACAGCTATGGTGGCGTGGTATTTCACGATGTAACCAACCAGAAGCACGCGCGCAAAGCCGCCGAGGCAGGTGTGGACGGGATTATTGCGGTTGCAGCCGGCGCCGGTGGGCACGCGGGCACCATTAACCCGTTTGTTCTGGTGCATGAAATACGCGACGTGTTTGATGGCATCATTTTGCTGGCCGGCGGGCTATCCCACGGCGAAGATATACTGGCCGCCCAAGCCCTTGGTGCGGACCTGGCATACATGGGCACACGCTTTATCAACACCACAGAATCCCGGGCAGAAGATGCCTACCGCAACATGATCATTGAATCCGTATCCGGCGACATTATTCATACTCCAGCGGTTTCTGGCATACCCGCCAGCTTCATGCGGCAAAGCCTGGAAGCCGCCGGGTTCCCTATGGACAAGTTAAGCCAGGCTGGCGAAATCAATTACGGCGAAAAACTCAAGCCGGTGGATGACGAAGCCAAAGCTTGGAAAACTGTGTGGTCAGCCGGTCAAGGGGTTAGCCAAATCAACGACGTAGTCAGTGTTCAGGCTCTGGTATCGCGGCTCAAACAGGAATATGAAGGCGCACGGGCACGTGTTTGCGGGTAAACAAACACAACACCAAGGCACCCCGCTCCCTCACACGCGGAACTGGGATGCTTTGGTTTGGAGTGCGGCAAGCAGTTCGCTGATTTCTGAGCTGGCATGGTCAGAGCGCTGAATCGCCTCAACAGTGCCCGAAGATGAGCGGGCAATATCTTCAATACTGACGCTGAGTTTTCCTGCCTGCAGGCCTTCTTGTTCTGCCACAGACGAAATACTCAGAGCCTGTTCCTGCAAACGGCTGAGTAACTGATTAATCTGATCGAAGTGCTCATCCGCTCTACGGAACTGGGCAGACGATTCCGCAACCTGCTTAGACACGTCACCAATCACCGATACTGCTTGTTTGCTGCCCTGCTGCAACTGCGCAATGATGGCTTCAATTTCTGTGGTGGATTTCTGAGTCCGGCTTGCCAAGGTTCTTACCTCATCCGCGACAACTGCAAAACCACGGCCTGACTCCCCAGCCCTTGCGGCTTCAATGGCCGCATTAAGAGCGAGCAGGTTGGTTTGCTCGGCAATGGCGCCAATAACCGACAACACAGAAGTAACTTCTGAGCTTTGGTTGTTGAGTGTGCTGATCGCTGCTACAGCTCTTTCTACATTGGATACAACCTCATCCAAACGCTCGCGCACGTTCCGGGATATCCCCGCGGTGGCTTCACTCTCTGCACTGACACTACGCACAGCCCCCGCAACCTCTTGAATGTTACCCGCAACCCCGGCAATGCTGTGGGACATAGCCGCCATGGTTTCCGATACCTCTGCCACTTCGCGCTGCTGGGCATTAACCGCTGCAACCGCATCGCGGCTCACCTCTCCCTGGATTTGCGCCTGCCCGACGGCAGACTCTGCGGAACTCTTAACATCGGATACCAGCTCCTGAATGCGGGCGATAAACTGGTTAACACCCCGGGCCATCTCCGTCAGCTCATCATTGCCCTTCAGGTTCACCCGGCGGGTCAGATCGGCCTCCCCATCAGCGATACCGCGAATGGCAGAGTTCAAGCGAAGGATACGTGGCAGAACGCCACCCCCAAGCACAACAGCCATCAAAATCAAGAGAATAATCATGGAGCTCACTGCAACGACTACCAGGCTGGAGGACAAACCAGATGCTTCTGCCCGTAGTGCGTCTACTGTGTCGCTAATACTCGATTGCGTATCAGCACCCATAGCCGAGAGCTGCTCTTGAAGCCGCTGATTAACTTGTTCGGTTTCCGTATCAAGCGTTTGACCTGATGCATCGATGGTGCTCGCCAGAGTCGCGCTAAACTCCTCTTTAAGTTGGGCAAGGTCTCGATTTATACCTTCCAGCGAAAGTCCAAGCTTTAGCTGGCCAATAGCGGAGCCTTTTGGCTTTATGTCTGCGGTTATGATGACGATATTCGGGTCACGATTAGCCGCATCAAGCACGCGGCTGGCCGCGCCACGGCCCTTGCCTTGTTTCATAAGCTTAACAACACGCTCATCGGTACGGTCTACGTACCGAGTCATACGCTCACTATACTGATCAAAATAGACAGCAAACAGCACCGAATCTCTGGCGTCGGCCAGTTCCACAAGTTCGGTCAGTCTTGGAATGTCTCTGTCCCAGATCAGCGGCCCCGCAACGGCTGCCAATACATCTGCCAGGCCTTGCGTTTCCGCCATAACTGCATTGCGCACATTCTCTGCAACTCGCTCCTGCTGGTCGGTCTGCTGCTGCGTAAGCTCATTAGCTAATTCACCAATGCTCTCCTCTCGCATAGTCTGCAAGCGCACCCGAACATCGTCACGGGTATTTCCAAAGGACTCGCTAAGTTCACTACTGCTGGTCTCAAGTTCTGAGCTGGCAGTGTTTACCAGTCGATCAACCTGCTCTGTGATCAACCATTGGCTGATCACAACTTGTGCCACGCCTGCAACAATCAAAACCAGAAAGACCGGCCGAAGCAGCCGGCTGGAGATCAGACTTTTCAGAAAGCGAGAGGCCATGGGAACTCCCTTAAAGTGTTATTCCGGGGCCGGAGTATTTGTTTTTGTCGTCGTTAAGATACTTCGCACCATAGTTGTAGCAAAGCAAACAATAAAAGGGGACTTCTTTATGTAGGGTTTTGTTGCAGATTTATAAAAGATGGTTGGCGCACTTGCCAACACCTGCAGTCAGGCTTCATCGCTATGCCGCCTTCCTGCAACTGAGCCAGAGCGATGCTTCTGTCGCCTCGCTTTGGGCGAGGTTTCAAAACCGGGGACATCCTGTATATAGGTACTCCGCCTGAGTAGCACGCAGCCACTATCTACCTGCTCAACAATGCCTTTACGCAGTAGCTCATTGAGAACCACAGAGGGTGCAAATCCTGGATCCACAGCTTGTACGAGCTGGTTAAAGGAAGGCTCACTCTCATTGCTCATAGCCAACAGAACCGGATGCTGATTTTCATCAAGAAATGCAACAGCGCTGATCCAATGCCTTACCACTTCGCGGCTAGACGCAGACAATATAGTGCTTGCAAGCTCGGTGGGTTCCCAGCGACAAACAAAATTGGGCGGGCTGCTGGAATTCATGATGCTTTCTCTCTTTTAGAACCGGACGAGGTGTTTCTTCAAAATAGAAAACACTGGTGGCGCCTTTACTACAAACCACACTGTGGTTCACTGTCACTACAAGATTAGATACGTCCTCACTGGGGATCTGGCGCATTTCCTTATTGTAACTGGTGAGCAAAAGTAACGACACCGACGTAAAATTCTAAACACAATGCAAAACGAGACGAAAGCATGCTGGGATTTTTAAAGGGCAATCCGAAAAAAAAGCTACAAAAAGCCTACGAGGAAAAATTAACAAAAGCGCTGCATGCACAGCGCAATGGGGATCTGAGAAGCCACGGAACCCTAATGGAGGAGGCAGAAAAGATTTACGCCGAGATCAAGGCGCTCGAAGAAAATCAATAAAACGGGTTTGGCAAGGAGGCTTACCACTCTCCCGTTAATTGTCGCAGCTGGCGCTTAACCCGCTCCATCTCCTTCCGCATGTCTTGAACTTCATCCAGAAGCTCCAAGGACATGGCCAGGCCAGGCAAGTTCATTTTCAGATCTCGCTGTAAGCGCAGGGCCTTGTGCAAGCGGGCAAGGGCAGCCACATCGAACACCCACTGGCGGGCCTCAGTTGCCGGCTCCACTGGCGTGATAATGCCGTAGTTTACCAGTTTAATTACAAACTCCGCGTGACACTCACCCCGCTCACACACTTCGTGAAGGGTGAAGGTGCTGCCATTAGAGTCCATCACTTCAACGGTCAGAATGCTGTTTTTGTCACTCATCCTTTACTCTCCCCCTCACAGATGGAACTTGCGGCGTGGATCGAACGCTTTCTCGGCTTCGGCGAGCTGCTCGTAAAGTTTCTCTGCTTCTTCGGAGTGCTGTTCCGGCACGGCTATCTGCAAGATAACCATCTGGTCGCCTGGGTGCTTACCCGGCAGCCCTTTACCCTTGAGGCGCAACTTGCGGCCCGAAGAGGTGCCTTTGGGCACCTTCACATTCACTTTGGAACCCACTGTCGGCACAGTGATTGTCGCACCCAACGCGGCCTCCCAGGGCGCTATCGGAATGGTAACAACAACATCTCGGCCTTCGATACTGAACAGCGGATGCGGCGCCAGCTCTACCTCAATCAATAAATCGCCCGGCGCTCCGCCACCTATACCAGGCGACCCCTGGCCTTTAAGTCGCAGATGCTGCCCTTCCCGCATGCCTGCGGGGATTTTCACTTTCAGGTTTTTCTGGCGCGCAACAATGCGGCCTTGTTCATCTGCCTCATGCACTACAAAGGAAACCTGCTTCTCGATCCCGTTAAACACTTCTTCCAGTGAAAGCGGCAGCCGTGCGCGAACATCTTCTCCACGCATGCGCACGTTCTGCCGATAACCACTGCCAGCGCCGCGCGCCGAACCTTGGCCGCCACCAAACATCTGTTCAAAAAAGTCGCTGAACTGGCGAGTATCTGCATCGGTATAACCGCCGCTGCCAAACCCTGACGAGCTCTGCCAACCAGGGGGTGGCTGGAAAGACCCGTCTGACCGGGTACCGTGCTTGCGCAGCTGGTCGTACTCGCCGCGCTTTTCCGGGTCTTTCAGCACCTCGTAAGCCTCACCGAGATCTTTAAACTTCTCATCGGCGTTATCCTCTTTACTGACATCCGGGTGGTACTTTCGTGCCAACTTCCGATAAGCTTTTTTAATCTCCTCAGGTGAAGCAGATTCACTCACACTGAGTACGGCGTAATAATCTTTGAAATCCATCGAACCCCTCGCATCTGGTCAAAGATTGTTCTCTGGTTATATATAATTGGCGCGAATGGAGGAATTACAAGCTCTGCACAGCGCTTTCAAAGATGTAGTACCCTCATGAACAACCTTAGCCCAAAGCACTCGCAAAGAAAGGATGTTATGCCTGAGAACTCGTCGAAACCCGTATCCGCATCTGCCATTGAGAAGCACGTTTACAAAGTCTTCCCTAATGACATGAACGCCCACGACACTGTTTTCGGGGGCATGATTATGGCGAAGTGCGACCGCCTGGCACTGGTGGTTGCCGAGCGCCACTCGGCTCATGTTTGTGTGACCGCTGCGGTGGATTCCATCCACTTTCGTGCCCCGGCGAAGGGTAACGATACCTTGCTGTTCAGTTTGTCGCTGAACCGCAGCTGGGGATCGTCTATGGAAATCGGCGCCCGGGTTGTAGCTGAGAACAGTTATACCGGCGAGACACGTCATATTCTGTCTGCGTTTTTCACATTCGTAGCCCTGGACGCCAACGACAAACCCGTGGATGTGCCCGCAGTCATTCCAGAAGGGGGCAAGCAAAAACGACGGTTTGATAATGCAGAGATTCGCCGAGAGGGGCGCCTGAAGACCCGGGCTCAGCTTGCGAAGGTGACCGATGACGAAGAGGATTAACGAGGCTAAGATTCTGTAAAGTGCCAAGCTATGATAGGGTCTCGCAGGTTCAAACCTCCCCTATCAACGTTATCTAGGAGAACTCCATGATCTGGACTGTGTATCTCTCTGGCGAAATCCACACTGACTGGCGTGAGCAGATTCAGGCTGGAGCAGAAGCCGCCGGATTGCCGGTGGAATTCACCGCACCTGTCACCAACCATGAAGCCAGCGATGCGGCAGGCGACATGCTGGGCAAGCCAGAAGTAGGGTTCTGGCGTGATCACCAGTCATCCAAGGTGAACAGCATTCGCACCAAGACTCTGCTGGAACAGTGCGACTTGGCGGTGATTCGTTTTGGTGACAAGTACAAGCAATGGAACGCAGCCTTTGATGCCGGGTTCTGTGCCGCCATGGGCACACCTTACGTTACTCTGCACAACGACGATATTATCCACCCCCTGAAGGAAGTAGACGCATCCGCCATGGCGTGGGCGCAAACTCCCGAGCAAGTGGTTGAGGTTCTGAAGTACGTGACAACCGCACAGTAAACCCCAGGATCATCTGGAGAAAAGCAGCACCAGCAGCTATTTCGCCAGATGCCCCACATAAGCTGCAACAAAAGCGGCTTCCTGAAACACTTTCAACCCTGTCGCTGCAAAGGGAACAGGCATCGGCTTGGAAGAAAGTGTCGATTTGATGGTCGCAGGTGAGAACAGGCTCACCTCAACATCCGCGGCTGGCATCAACTGAATAGCCGCTTCCATTTTGAAGCTGATGGCCCCCCCAGCAAACTTGCCTTTGGGCATACGCTCCTTAATCGCCACTTTTTTTACATCGTGTTCCGCCAAAAACGCCACAAAAGACGCCTGAAACTGCTGCAAGTCTTCACGGGTATGGTTCTTTTTCAACGTAATTTTGCGAACCTTGTTCTCTGGCAGGCTGAACTGCCCCGCATCCAGGTTCAGCAAACACACCACGGCATCACTGCCACTGAGCTCAACACCGCAAATAAGCATGGGTACTCCTTTTCTGTGTATTAGGCACAGCACTTCTTGAATTTCAGGCCGCTACCGCAACTACATGGGTCGTTTCGAGAAGGCGTTTTAGCCTGCTTCTTAATGGTGCTGCCCTTGCTCAAAATCGCGGTAAGCTCCCCAATAGATTCGACAGCGCCGTTGCTGGAATCGAGCGTGATATCCGCATACAGGTGAGCCTCTTCCACCAGTGCCTCAACCTCTTTCTTGCGGGCTTCGCAGGTAACCACAAGCTTCAACGGGTGCTTTTTGCTACCGCTTTTTTGACTGGCGTTGGTTTGGAAACCGCCGTAGGTCGTGTGGTGCTGGCGTGCATCCTGTCGACCTTTGAAGAAAAATTTATCAGACATGCTGAAACCCTGATGAATTGAAATAGGCAGACTGTTCCTGAAACACACGCTTGAACAAGGCCGCCGCCGAGATGGCCATCTTTTAGCATGCTTGCAAGATTCGTTATATAGCGGATTAAAGAAATACTCGGCACAAATCGCCTGTATTCCGTGCCAAACAGGTAAGGCCATATCTTCAGCCTCCTCGTTGGGACCACCTGTTCGGCTCTTGAACGCCCCTTCTTCGATGGGCACACGGAACAAAGCCGTCACTTTGCGTTCTTTGGCATTGGGAGCCCGCTCATAGCCGCCAGCGCATGGGGTGGCTGGCTTTCAGCACTCCGTCCGCATCCCAGTCATCCCATCCTGTAAACGGAATCGCGGACTCGTTTTCCAAACCGGTTAAACGGGCAGCCCAAGCTTTCTTCGCCGCTTTCAGATGCTCCTTGAACTCACCCTCCTTCTGATAGGCAAGGCCACCACCCTGAACTCCATAATTCACCTGGGGTGCGAGCACATCATACCCAACGTAATACAGCGACGATTGAATCGGCCACAGCCATTCCACCATGTTGCCCGCACGCCCGAACGGCATGAATGTGTGTTCCGGCGAACCGGTAGTGACGGAACAAATAGCGCGCTTGCCTCGAAAATACCCGTGGTTGTAACGCATACGCCCAGAGTAGAGACCTCCGTATACTAAAACCCGATCAAACCAGCCTTTGAGTATCGCCGGCTGAGCATGCCACCAAAGGGGAAACTGGAAGATCACAAGTTCTGCCCATTCCAGCCGCGCAATTTCTCGCTGTACATCCTCGGGCAAGGAGTTGCCCTCGTGATGCGCCCGCTGCTCCGTCAGTGGGGCAAAATACCTGCTATCCGCTCTTTGCGTATACCAGGATGCCCGCTCAACGGGATCAAAACCTTCCATGTAAAGATCATCTATCTCAATCTCATGGCCAGCATGCGCCATCACCTCGGCGGCCAAGTCGACCAGTCCACCATTGAATGAGGCCCGCTCGGGATGAGCCAGTAATATAAGCACCTTCATGTAATAACACCTCTGTCCATATGTCTGGTGACAGGCTAACCTGTTGAATAGAGAACAGACATTCCAAAAACTTGAGATGTTAGCTTGCATGAATGAACAATCAATCCGTTGGGATGACCTACAGATTGTACTTGCGATCGCCGAAACTGGCTCCTTGTCCGGTGCAGGGCGCCTCCTGAAAGTGAGTCATGCCACCATCTTTCGCCGCTTGACAGATATGGAGCAACGAATCGGTGTAAGCCTCTTCAACAGGACACGCAGCGGCTACACCCAGACCTTGGCAGGCGAAGACCTGACGGCTTCTGCCGCCCGCATTCGGGCGGAAGTTCTGGGCGCCGAACGTCGCATTGCAGGAAAAGACCTCAAACTCACTGGCACCATTCGCGTTACTACCACCGACACTTTATTTTTTGGCCTTCTGGCCAAGATATTCGCGGGTTTTCGCAAGAAACATCCAGAAATCGAGTTGGAAGTCGTCATCTCCAACCAACTTCATAGCCTTTCCAGACGCGAAGCCGATATCGCCATTCGTCCCACCCGCAGCCCACCGGAAACACTCGTTGGTCGGCGGGTTAGAGATATTACCCAAGCGGTCTACGGCCAACGCGAACAATGGCAGGCCACTCACTACCCCCTGCCAATACACAATCTTTCAACACAAGCGTGGATAGGGCCGGACATCCACATGGGCGACGCCAATCTGGAAAAATGGATGACCGAAGGTGATCGCGGCGATCATTGCCATTACCGAGTCGACTCCATGCTGGGAATGCAAGGAGCCGCACGTGAGGGCTCAGGGATAGCGGTACTACCCTGCTATATCGGGGATTCCGACAGGCAACTCATCCGGCTTTCCGAACCGGTGCCGGAATTGACGACCCAACTTTGGCTGCTAACTCACCCGGATCTGCGGCGAGTAACCCGAATCCGGACCTTTCTCTCAGAGGTTGGAGAAAACCTGCGTCAGAGCCCTGAATCAAATATGGCGACAAAATGAATCTACAGCAAGTGATGCAAAGTTCGGCCAGCCTTGTTCTTTCGCAATTTTGATTTGAACAATTGCAGTTATGCTAGGCGGGCAACATATTGTGATGGCAGAGGAGTCAATATGACTGACCACATGCCGGATGATTTGTCCGTAGCTGGGTGCGACTTGCGAGCCTACACCGACGAGCTACGCCCCAAACATCCTGTCGTGCGAAATATTAAGGGAGAATGGGTGCTGCTGCGCCATACCGACGTTCTGGCTGCAGCTCTGGATAACAAGCGGTTTTCCAGCCAAGTCTCTCGCTATTTGCAGGTCCCGAATGGGCTAGACGGAGAAGAACATTCCCTCTACCGCAACGTTATCAAACAGTATCTTTCCCAAGAAGCGGTAGAGCCGTTCGTACCCATATTCAAACGCGTCGCGACTCAGCTGGTGGCGGAATTGCCCCGTGGTGAAGTACTGGATGCCGTAAATGACATAGGTGCCGTGTTTGCCGTTCGTGCTCAGTGTGCCTGGCTGGGATGGCCTGCGGAACTGGAGCCAAAGCTGCTGGCCTGGATGAAAGAAAATCATGCGGCTACCCGTTCCAGTGACCATGCCTGGATGGCGGACATAGCTGAACAGTTTGATGAGATCATCCGCTATGTTGTCCAAACCCGTCGTGCAGCTGGCAGCAATGCGCCCGACGACCTAACCACAAAGCTCTGTCGTGAGACCGTCAATGGGCAACCGCTCACAGAGCCAGAACTGGTTTCAATTCTGCGCAATTGGACAGGCGGCGATTTAAGCTCCATCGCTCTGTGTGTTGGTGTGCTTATCGCCCATCTAGCCCAGCACCCCGAGCTTGTAGATCGGCTGCGAACTGCCCCGAATGCCGAGATGGAAGCGATCATCGATGAGATACTGCGCATCGACAACCCATTCGCCTCCAATCGGCGCGTGACCACCTGCCCCGTTCGAATCGGTGGCCGGGAAATCCCAGTTGGTGCAAAAATTAAATTGAACTGGACATCCGCCAACCGCGACGAAGCTGTGTTCGGCAACAACCAGTTTGATCCAGAAGGGAATGCGGCCGCGAATATTGTGTACGGCGCCGGAAAGCACATCTGCCCAGGCCGGCTTCTAGCCACTTGGGAACTAAGGATTGTATTACAGACTTTGCTCAGCGAAGTGCAGTCCATTGAACTGGTGCCAGGACAACCGCCAGAGCGAGAAGTTGCGCCGGTAGGTGGATACCACAGAGTTCCGGTGTTGCTAACTTGACGAGCTCGGAGCCAGGCAATTAATCAACGTAATCGACACATCCCGGAAAACGGCATCTGACGCCACAATGCTCGGAAATCGATCGTACACCCCGCGCCGGCAGGTTGAGGTGCGTGCCTCTGCCTGCTTTATGCAGCGGGCTTTGTCGCCTTCGGCTTTGCCATTCGCCTGCCCGCAAAGGGCCGGCACCTGGGTAACAACCCAATCCACGGTTGTACTAAGCTTTACGGGATTTTCCTTCAGATTGGTAAACCGACTTGCATCAACCGTTTGCGTCTGTTCTCGGGTTTGGTCCCATAGAACAAACAGCAGCGCGGCCAAAACCAGGGTGACAGTAACGATCGGAAATTTCATAGAAGTGTTCACTATTTCACCGCCAGAGCAGGTTCAAAAAAGCCATTGATATACCCAGCCACCTCTTCTGGTTTTTCCTCATGCAGAAAGTGTCCGGCTTTTACCTGAACAACCTGAATATCCTCAAAGCAGCCCTCAATGTGATTCAGGTATTCGGGAATGATCACATGATCCCGGTTGCCGTAGATATAAATGCTCGGCATAGGCCATACATGATCGGATAGAGTAGCCCAGCGTTTGGCATCGCTATTGAAGGTACGATAATAGTTGGCTGCCGCGGCAGGCGTGCCGGGGATGGAGTACATGCGCACGTATTCAGCAATCGAGTCTTCCGGGATAGGGTGCTCTGCCCCTCTCATGAAGTACCGGAGCCAGACTTCCTCGTTTCCGGGAATCATCGCTTCTGCCATGCCAGGCGCTTGCTGGAAGTGCTGATACCAATAGCTGGCGCCACCTGTTGAGCGCACTTTCTTAACAACCTCCATGTTGCCATTCAAGTTATTGATCACAGCAATGTTCATGATACCCAATCGGGTAACCCGTTCCGGGATCGCCAGCGCCATCTCCTGCGCAACAATGCCTCCCCAGTCGTGCCCTATAAGCTGAAACTGCTGTATACCAAGAGCATCCAGCATGCTGATCACATCCTGTGCCAGCTCTGCCTTATGGTAATGCTCCTCGCCGACGGCGCGCTCACTGTCGCCCAAGCCGCGCAGGTCTGGCGCGATGATTTTGAACCCGGCAGCCAAATGGCGGCTAACGTGCTCCCAGGAATAGGAGCTTTCTGGCCAACCATGGATCATCACCAATGGTGCCCCTCGGCCAGCGTTGCGGTATGTAAAGGTGCCACGGGGTGTCGTCAGTGTTTTGGAGTCGCTCAGAAACATTAGCCGATGCATTCCCTGTTTTTGGAGTTACCAGAAATCCGTCTGGGATAGTAGACTGAACACAACAGCCCTGAAAGGGGCATTATGACACTGACACTTTATATAAGGAGTGGAATGGACAGCGCCCTCGCCCTCTTTGCCCGCATTGGATACGCCGCCCGCGGCATCGTTTACCTGTTGGTCGGTGGGCTCGCCGCATTGGCAGCAGTTGATCAAGGCGGCCAGACCACAGGAAGCAAAGGCGCTCTGTCACAGTTGCTGACAGCGCCGATGGGCAAACTACTACTGGCGGCATTAAAAGCGCAAGAGCACAGTTTGGTCGTCATTTTGACATGCCACCTCAAACCCAACGGTGGGCCTACCCCGTATGCCGGTTTGGATTAATGATTCGCGGTTTGGTGTTCGTGGTCGTCGGCCTATTTTTTATTATTGCGGCCTATCACGTAAATCCGGAGGAAGCCGGCGGCATAGCTGAGGTATTTGACACGTTTCGCAGGCAACCCTTCGGAACATTCCTTATGGGGTTTGTCGCCGTCGGGCTATTCGCGTTCGGTGCGTACAGTATGCTGGAAGCGTTTTATCGCCGCGTGAATCCGGTGTCCGGCACCGACTGACTCACAATGAAACTGTCATCGCGCAACTCACGAATGTCCCGATGGCGATCGCAACAAGTACAGGTAATAGATTAAAATCAATTGTAGAGGAGGCCATTGAAATGAAGCGCATTACTCTTTCCAAACCGGGCGGACTGGACCAACTGCACCTGGATGACGGACCGCCGCCAGGCGAACCGGGACCAGGCGAGATGCGCGTGCGCATTCATGCCTGCTCCCTTAACTTCCACGACTACGCGGTAGTCGCCGGAGCAATCCCGACTGAAAACAACCGCATCCCCATGGCAGATGGCGCCGGTGTTGTGGAAGCCGTCGGCCACGGTGTGGCCGAATTCAGGGTTGGTGACCGTGTAGTGTCAACCTTCTTTCCCCAGTGGCTGAATGGGCCCGCACCCATTGATGATTTCACTACCACTCCCGGCGATGGACAGGATGGTTACGCACGTGAGCAGGTGATCCGCCCGACAAACTGGTTTACCCACGCGCCGAAGGGCTACAGCCACGCCGAAGCCGCCACACTCACCACCGCCGGCCTGACCGCCTGGCGTGCATTGGTCATCAACGGAGGCCTGAAAGCCGGCGATACCGTCCTGACCCTGGGTACCGGCGGCGTGTCCATCTTTGCACTGCAATTTGCAAAAATGATGGGCGCACAAGTGATTTCCACTTCGTCCTCGGACCAGAAGCTGGAACGGCTCAGAGAGCTGGGTGCAGACCACACTATCAACTACAAAACGACACCGGCTTGGGGCGAGAAGGTCCAAAAACTGACCAATAGGCAGGGCGTCGACCATGTCATTGAGGTTGGTGGCCCCGGCACACTGCCGGAATCCATTGATGCCGTACGCATTGGTGGCCACATCTCACTGATAGGCATTCTTACCGGTCGGGCTGGCGATGTGCCAACCGCAAAACTGATGGCCAAACAGGCCCGCCTGCAGGGCCTAATTGTAGGCAGCCGGGCTCACCAGCAAGAGATGATTCGCGCGATCGAAGCCAACGACCTGCACCCGATCCTCGACCGTTCCTTTGCACTGGAAGAGATTGCTGATGCCTTCCGCCATGAGGAATCCGGCAAGCACTTCGGCAAAATCTACCTGGAGTTCTAACCTGGGCCAACTTGTAAAACCGGCTTAATTCCTTTGCAGCCCCCTAAAGAGCGCTTTATGCCAGAAGATATCCATTTTTACGAACCCGCCAGTGGCCACGGGCTGGCCCATGACCCGTTCAACGCCTTGGTGGCGCCGCGCCCGATTGGGTGGATATCATCCAGAAGCCGTGACGGTGTGCTTAACCTTGCGCCCTACAGCTTCTTCAATGCTTTCAACTACCATCCTCCCATCGTCGGATTCTCCAGCATTGGCTACAAGGACTCCGTCCGCAATGCTGAAGAGACCGGCGAGTTCTGCTGGAATCTGGTGACGCGCTCACTCAGTGAGGCCATGAACAAAACCTGCGCCGCGGTAGGGCCGGAAGTTGATGAATTTGCCCTCTCTGGCTTGGCGCCAAAGCCCTCCCGGGTTATCTCGGTGCCGCACGTAGCGGAAAGCCCGGTAACCCTGGAATGCCGGGTTACCCAGGTGCTCCAGCTTGCGGGCGCAGATGGGCAGAAAGTGGACACCTGGATGGTATTTGGTGAGGTGGTCGGTGTGCATATCGCGCAACACCTGCTTAAAGATGGAATCTACGATACTGCTGCGGCAGAACCGGTAATGCGAGGCGGCGGACCAGCCGACTACTTTACAGTGGACGGGTCACAAAAATTTCAGATGTATCGACCTGGTTAGATCCTGGTAAACCAGAGACCGAAACGGGCAAAGTAATCTAGGAGATCTTTACCAGACCATCATGCAAGCATCAACCACTCACACAGACCCACGCAGTTTATCAACATTCCTGGCTTTTCTTGGCGCCGCTTTCTCATTTAGCGTCGTGATGATCGGTACCACCATGCCGACTCCGCTCTACCCGATTTACCAGGAAGCGTTCGGGTTTTCCCAGTTGATGATTACCATTATCTTCGCCGCGTACGCTTTCGGTGTGATTGCCGCACTGGTGATCACCGGGCGCTGGTCCGATCAGCTGGGCCGCCGGCCGCTGTTACTTGGTGGCCTGGTGTGTTCGATTATCAGTGATCTGGTTTTCTGGCAGGCCGATGGACTGGCGATGATCCTTGCTGGCCGTGTGCTTTCTGGCCTCTCCGCCGGTATTTTTACCGGCACCGCGACCGTGGCTGTGCTGGAGTTGGCACCGCCACACTGGCGTGAGCGGGCAACGTTTATTGCCACCGCCGCGAATATGGGTGGGCTGGGCCTTGGGCCTATGCTTGCGGGCGCACTTTCGCAATACCTGCCCTCGCCGCTGGTGCTAACCTATTTGATACACATCGCGCTTGCCACGCTGGCGCTCATCTGTGTTTGGTGGGCACCAGAAACCGTAAAAAAACCAACGCACCCAAAGCTTTCACTACAACGCTTGAGCGTGCCCCCGGAAGTACGCGGTGTGTTTGTGCCCGCCGCCATTGCGGGTTTTGCGGGTTTTGCGGTGTGTGGTTTTTTCACCTCGATTGCGCCGGCAATGATGGGCAACGTGCTGGGTTATGATAACCGGCTACTGATCGGTGTTGTCGCAGGCAGCATCTTTATTGCCTCAACACTCGGCCAGCTTTTGCAGGGAAAATTGCCACTGCACCTGCGTTTACCAATCGGGTGCGCTACGCTCGTTGCTGGCGTTACGCCGGTGGCGCTCGGTATCCATGTGCAGTCGCTCGCCCTGTTCATGGCGGGCGCGGTAATCGCCGGCATGGGTCAGGGCATCGCTTTTCGCGCTGGCATGGGTGCCATAGCTGCGGCCAGTCCTCCATCGGAGCGCGCAGCGGTCACCTCAACCTTTTTTATTGTTGCCTACATCGCCATCTCAGTACCCGTGATAGGCATCGGCTTAATGGCCAGCGTGCTTGGCCTTAAAACAACCGGCGTTATATTCTCCGTCTTCGTCGGCATTATGGCAGCGCTGGCACTGTTGATTCTGCTAAGGCGTGGCCGCGATACAGATTGATTAAAAGATAAGCGCCTGCGGTTTTTATTCATTTAGCGGGCGGCGTCCAGACCGGGACATCCTCAGGCCTTGGCTCTTCCCAGTTCCCGTGCATAGTGCTGCTTAGCGCCTCTTCAAGCTTCATGAACAGCTCGCCATAGCGTGGGCTGAAATTAATGCCCTCCTCTATTTCTTTCCACGCCTCAAATAACTGCTCCTCATGAGCCTGCTCATTTTCAACAAACGCCCAGGTCATCTGTTTCGCTCGCATCGGATGCACGCCCACAGCCGTGAGGGCATGGCCACCAAGCTCCAGAGCAGAATGGTAGGTCTCGCTCATCACGTCGTCAGCACCCGCTTCCCGAAGCTGGTAGCCGTGGCCACGGTCGAACGCACGCGCCAGCACCCAGACACCCGGGAAGAAATGCTTTACATGTTTTACCATCTTTACGGCGCGATCCCGGTCATCAATGGCCACAACCAACAAGCGCGCCTGCTCAATACCGGCCTTTTCCAGCAAATCGGGCCGGCTGGCATCCCCAAAGAAGCTCTTGATGTTAATTTGACGAACATTTTCAATCTGCTCGAGTTCGTGGTCGAGCACAACAATGGGAACGTTATTGGCCCGCAGTAAGCGGCAGACAATCTGTCCAAACCGCCCCACCCCGGCCACAATGACCGGTGCCTGCTCATCAATGGTGTCCGCTTCCCGTTCATCGTTCCTGGAGCGTCGGTACCGTGGAAGTACGATGCGGTCGTAAACGATGAACAACAGTGGCGTGAGGAACATGGACAGTGCGACAACCAGCGAGAGAATCTGAGAGATCTCTGGCGGAATCACATTGCTTTGCACGCTATAGGTGAGCAACACAAAACCGAATTCCCCCGCCTGCGCCAGCCCCAGGGTAAACAGCCAACCGTTGCTGCTGCGAATCCCGAACATCTGTGCAAGGACCAGCAGGATCAGTGCCTTGACTGCAATCACAGCCGCGCCCAGTGAAGCAATGGTGCTCCACTCTGCCACCAATACCTCGAAGTTGATTCCAGCACCCACTGTGATAAAAAACAGGCCCAGTAACAGCCCCTTAAACGGCTCAATATTGGCTTCCAGCTCGTGGCGGAACTCACTGTTAGCCAGTACCACACCTGCCAGAAAGGCGCCAAGGGCCGGAGAGAGATTTACGAGGCTCATGAGCGCGGCAATACCAATAACCAGCATCAGCGCCGTGGCGGTGAAAACCTCCCGCAACCCGGACTTCACCACATAACGGAACAATGGACGGCTCAGGTAGTATCCGCCAACAATAACCACCGCGACTGCGCCCACAACAACCAGAGCATGTGCCCAGCCCGGCAGGCTGGCCACCAGGCTCAACCCCCCTTCGGGACCAGATTCAGAGCCAGAATCACCCTTCAGGCCCGGCAACGCCAGTAGCGGGATCAGGGCAAGCATGGGAATAACAGCGATATCCTGAAACAGCAACACAGAAAACGTATTGCGTCCGCCCTCTGTCTTCGACAAGCCCTTCTCTTCCAGGGTTTGCAGCACGATCGCGGTAGACGACAGCGCGAAAATAAGGCCAACCGTTAGCGCCGTCTGCCATTGAAGCCCAAGCCACCAAGCCACCGCCATCCCGGCGCCAGCCGTCAACGTCACCTGTAAACCGCCAAGACCCAAAAGGCGAACCCTCATAGCCCAAAGCGCCTTCGGATCGATTTCCATACCAATCACGAATAGCATCATCACAACACCAAATTCAGCAAAATGCTGAATCGTGCTGGTTTCCTGTCCGACAAGCCCCATAACCGGCCCGATCACCACACCCGCAACCAGATAGCCCAACACGGAACCCAGGCCAAAGCGTTTTGCCAAAGGCACTGCGATCACGGCAGCCAAGAGATAAATAAAGGCCTGAATGAAATAAGCGGTCATAGATCAGAGCTCAAATAATCTGGGGGTTTGTATAACGCGAAAGTCTCTGGCGAAAAAACCGGCCGTTCCAACAGTACTGTCAAAATCGGCCAACTTACTCATACACATCAAGCAGCGTCAGCTGCTCAAAATCCGGAACCACACCCAACCCCGGGCGATCACTGAGGGTCATCTGGCCGGAAGAAACGACAGGCGCTCCGGTTGCCAATTGGGAGGTATTGTAATTGTGGAGATCCGTTGTGGTCAGCAAAGCTTTTGCAGGGGTGCTGGCAGCCAAATGCGCGTAGGCTGCCGTGGCTATACCACTGCCCCAGGCATCTTCAATGGTCATGGCTATGCCGGCATCCACGCACACGTCTCTAATGATCCGTGACGGCGTCAGACCTCCGACCCGACTGACCTTCAGAGCCATAGCGTCCATGGCATCGTCGCGCAAGGCCCGTTGCACGTCGGCCAGGGAGTTCAGGCTTTCGTCCAGTTTAACTGGATGGCGAATTCGACGGCGAACCGACAGGCACTCCTCGTAGCTGTAACAAGGCTGCTCAAGATAGATCTCCAGATCTTCAAGCGCCCGCGAGAAACGCACCGCTTCATCCTGCCGCCAGGCCCGATTGATGTCGCACATCCAAAGCTCGTCTGCATGTTTGACCTTGCTCAGAGCGCGAACGAGATCGATATCTTCCTCAACACTGCGCCCCAGCTTGATCTGAATACGACGAAACCCTTCTGACCGAAACTGGCGCAAAGATTCTTCCATCTCATCCGATTCCGCCAATGGAACATTTCGGTGCAGCGGCATAGACGGCGAAAGCAGCCCGCCGAGCAAAACGTAGACTGGCAGCCCAGTATGCTTGCCCAACAAATCCCAGCAGGCAATATCAATGGCCGCCTTGGCAACCGCATGCCCGGTCAGCGCCTGGTCCATGCATTCGTGGATACGCGTGAGGTGCGTGGGATCCTCACCTATCACACTGGGCGCCAGCATCGACAGGCAAGAAGGAACCCCCTCAGAAAAAGCCGCCATATAGTTAGGGCCGCAGGGGCAAACTTCACCGTAGCCATGCAGCCCCGTATCCGTGGTCACCACCACCACTGTACTGGTAAACACCCGATGCGATCTTCCTCCCGCAAAGGCATAGGCCTTACCCGCGTAAGTTAAATCTGCGGTATACACCGCAATACTCTCAATACGCATGTCGCACCTCCTCGCCCGGTAGCGTTCAGTATCTTTTCAGCATAGTAGTCGCAGACTTATGGCGCCGATATTTCCTTACCCAAATTTCGATTCATCAAAACCATGTTAATGTATCTGTCACGGCCCCCTAAGGCTTACTGGGAAAATGCCGCAACCCAGAACTCAAGCAGGACAATGCCATGATGTACTTTGCCCATGAGATAGGCCGCGCCGCGCTGAAGCCCATACGCATGCTAACCGGCGCCCAGAGCACCCTGCTCCAGCACCGTCTGAGCCCTTTATCCCGCATTCCCGGGGCACGCAGCGTTGCCTCAGCCTACGGTGTATTCGAAGACCTTACTCGCCGCTACCCAAAGCCTGCCTTCAATCTGCCCACAACCGAATGTAACGGCGAGCAAGTCGCCGTTCATGAAACCATTGTAAAACGTAAACCATTTGCGCAGCTCAAACATTTCCAGCGCGACGTGGCGCGGCCTGATGACCCGAAATTGCTGATTATTGCGCCTCTATCTGGCCATTTTGCGTCGCTGCTGCGGGGCACTGTAGAAGCCATGTTGCCGGATCACGACGTATACATCACCGATTGGCGCGATGCGTGCCGGGTTCCGCTGTCTGAGGGCGATTTTGGCCTCGACGATTACATCGACTACGTTGTCGACTTCATCAGCCACATAGGGCCCGACACTCACGTGTTGGCGGTCTGTCAGCCTGTGGTCGCGGCACTCGCTGCAACCGCCATTATGGCCGAGGATGGCCACCCCGCGACACCTCGCTCGCTGGCGCTGATGAGCGGCCCTATAGACGGCCGTGTCGATCCCACCGCGCCCTGCAAACTGGCCACCGAGCACAAATTGGCGTGGTTCAAACACAACCTGGTCCATCCGGTACCCGCGCCCTACCCCGGAGCCATGCGCAAGGTTTATCCCGGATTCTTGCAACTGGCAGGGTTTGTGAATATGAACCTCGACCGCCACGTTGATGCCTATCGCGGGCTATTTAGATCCATTCGCGATGATAAGGCCGAGAAGGTCAGTCGGCACCGCGACTTCTATGACGAATACCTGGCGGTGATGGATCTGCCAGCAACGTATTATCTGGATACCATTCAGCGTGTCTTCCAGGAATTTCACTTGGCGCGGGGCTGCTTCAAGCACCGCGGGCGCCTGGTGAACCCAGCCGCGATTCACGACACCGCCCTGATGACGATCGAAGGCGAGAAGGACGATATTTCCAGCCCCGGACAAACCCGGGCCGCCCACGATCTGTGTGTCAATATACCTGAATCCCGCCGTCTGCATCACTTGCAGCCGGGTGTTGGCCATTACGGTGTATTCAACGGCAGCCAATGGCGCGAAGCTATTGCGCCGCGGTTACGGGATTTCATCCGTGCGACGTGACCCATTGATTTTCTGCTGATTCCTTGTTAAGCGGCGGGGCCTCTGCTAGCTTGAAATAGAGCCCTTCTCGCAGCATTTCCCTGCGTAGGCGTGATGTTTTAATAATCAAAATAATTAAGTGCCAACATCATCTCAAGGAGAGTGCCATGCAAGACCTCAAAGGTAGAGTGGCAGTGGTGACCGGTGGATCTCGTGGCATCGGTCGACACATCGCACTTCAGCTTGCCCAACGCGGCGCCGACGTCGCAATCAACTACCGATCGCGCCAGTCCGATGCAGACGAAGTCATCAAGGAAATTGAGGCCACCGGCGTCCGGGCAATGGCCATCAAAGCGGATCTTTCAACGATGCCTGCGGCACGGGGCATGATCAAGAAGGTGCACGAAGACTGGGGCCGCATCGACATCCTGGTTAACAACGCCGGTATCACCCGCGACAAGTCCATGAGAAAGCTCACCGATGATGACTGGAACGAGGTTCTCGATACCAACCTGGGGAGTGTCTACGCAACCTGTTCCGAAGTGCTGAACATCATGTTGGAACAGAAGTACGGGCGCATCATCAATATCACTTCTTTCGTCGGCCAGGCGGGTAACTTCGGGCAAGCCAACTACGCCGCCAGCAAGGGTGGCATCATTGCGTTCACCAAAACCCTGGCGTTGGAGGCGGCCAAGCACAACATTACCGTTAACGCCATTGCTCCTGGCTTTACCGAGACCGAAATGCTCGCTCAGGTTCCTGAGAATATACGCGAACAGATCGTTGCCAGGGTGCCAATGGGCCGTTTTGGCCAACCGGAGGAAATCGCCCGAGCCGTCGTGTTCCTGGCAGCAGAAGGAGACTACATCACCGGCCAGCAGATTAACGTTAACGGCGGCGTGTATATGTAACACCACGTCTTGGTAGACGCATCGAACACCTGCGTCCGTTGTCGTTCCTGATACTTCTACGGCCCCAGTGGCCGTAGAGCGGAGACTGCGTAAATGTCTGAAAAACCATTTAAAATTACATCCTCCACCGAGTTCGAGCCCGACGTTGTGCCCCAGTCCCTGATGCGCGCAAGCATACATGGCGGTAATATTGTAAAACGCTCGATTATGCGCCGGTTGCGTGGCAGCCCGCCCAGCCCGGTCAGCGTCAAAAGCATAGCCAAACCCTTTATTTCTCTAACCGGCAAGCTCGTAACCCAGCCAGACACTCTGATCCTGGCCCAGATGCGTCTTGTCAGGGACAGCTCTCGATTCGGGTGGGGGTTACTGACCAGCGGTTTGCGAAATAAGCCACTGGACGTAGCGGAGCCAGAACCCGGTGACGGGCGCTTTCGCGATCAGGCCTGGAGTGAGGCGATGGCGTTCAACGTCATCAAACAGGCATACCTGCTGTCGAATCGCTGGATCATGGACACCGTCAACGATGTACGAGGCCTGGACAACCACACCCGGCGCAAATTGCGATTTTTTACCGGTCAGATGACCGACGCTTTGGCACCGAGCAACTTCATCCTGAGTAACCCAGAGGTGCTGCGTGCAACAATCCAGAGCCGGGGGAAAAATCTGCTGCGTGGTTTGGCCAACCTACTACGTGACATGGATGAGGGCGAGGGCCCTATGCCCTTCCGAATGTCGGATCCGGACGCCTTTAAAGTTGGTGAAAATCTGGCCACCACCCCAGGCGACGTAATTTACCAGAACGATCTAATGCAACTCATTCAGTACCGACCAACCACCGAAACCGTCCATCGGCGCCCGCTGCTGGTGATTCCACCGTGGATCAACAAGTACTATATTCTTGATCTGGGTGAGAAAAAATCGTTCATCCGTTACTGGGTAGAGCACGGCCACACTGTGTTCGTCGTGTCCTGGATTAATCCAGGACCAGAGCTGGCCCACAAGACCTTTGAAGATTACATGCTGGAGGGACCAATCGCCGCCATGGATGCCATTGAGCAAGCCACCGGCGAGCGTGAACTCAACACCGTCGGGTACTGTATTGGCGGCACCCTCCTCGGCTGCACCCTGGCTTGGCTCGCAGCGCGGGAAGACAACCGGGTTAAAAGCGCAACCTTTCTCAATAGCCTCATGGACTTCTCAGAGGTCGGCGACCTCGAGGCGTTCATCGATGAGGACTCCGTCAGCAAACTCGAGAAAGCCATGGAAAAGCAGGGCTGTCTTGAGGGGGCCTCAATGGCGACGGCCTTCAACATGCTGAGGGCCAACAGCTTGATATGGTCATTCTTCGTCAACAATTACCTTCTGGGGCGCGATACTGCACCCTTCGATCTGTTGTACTGGAACTCAGACTCCACCCGCATGCCGGCGGCTATGCACAGCTTCTATCTGCGCAACATGTACCTGCACAACCGACTGCGGGAGCCTGGTGGTATTGAGCTGGCAGGCACACCGATTGATCTGGGAAAGGTTAAGGTACCAAGTTACTTCGCATCCGCCATCGAGGATCACATCGCCCCCTGGATCTCATGCTACCAGGGCTCCCGGTGCCTGGGCGGCCCGGTGCGCTTCGTACTCGGCGGGTCGGGACATATCGCAGGCATCATCAACCCTCCGGATCGAAAGAAGTATGGCTACCGCCTTCATAAAGACAGCAACCTGGATCCGGATGCCTGGTTACGTCGCGCCAAATCGTTCGAAGGCTCCTGGTGGCCTGATTGGGTCACTTGGGCGGAGCAGTTTGGTGGTGGCGAGGTGAAAGCTCGTGCCGCAGGTGAGGGAAAACTGCCAATAATTGAACCGGCGCCCGGTGCCTATGTGCAGGATTTGCCAGCGGCAAGCTAGCCAATCACGCCGCAAATTCGCCAGTAGAGAAAAAGCTGACACTGTTCGTGCCTGAGATTTTGGCAGCATACATCGCAGTGTCGGCATTTCTGATTAAATTAACAGATGTAAGCCCGTCGGCTGGGAACATGGCTATGCCAATGGATACACCTATCTGGAGTGTTTCTCCATGAAAATCTATTGGCTCACTAATCGATCTGACAATACGGTTCGCGACATCAGCAATCTCATTACTCGCTTGAGGATTGTCGAGGATGAATATGAACTCATCGCCACCCACACGGGCCACGGTATCGGATCGTCGCACCAGAGCCAGAAGCTTATTCGCAACAGTTTTTAACAGGTCGTCGCCTACATGATGGCCAAGCTTGTCGTTAATGAGCTTAAACCCATCAAGATCGAGAAACATCAGGGCAAAGTGGTTCTGCTCAAGATCCGCATGGCGAAGCTTTTGATCCATGCGATCCATCAGCAACGTACGGTTAGGCAAATCGGTCAACGCGTCGTGAAAAGCCAGGTGCTTAATATGTTCATCTTTGCGCCAAAGCGCCGTAATGTCGCTGAACACCGACACATAGCGCACGGGCTCACCATCCTCGCCAAGCACCATGCTGATAGTCATGCGTTGCAGATAAAGGTCCCCGTCTTTACGACGATTCCATATCTCGCCGTGCCAGCGGCCATCCGCTTCTATAGCCTCCCACATGGAGGCATAAAACGCATGGTCGTGCCGGTTGGATTGCAGAATACGGGGTGTTTGGCCAACGGCCTCATTCGCTGTATATCCCGTTATATCAATGAATCCCGGGTTAACGGACAAGATAGTTCCATCAATATCAGTAATCAAAACACCATCAAGCGTATTCTCAAAAACACACGCCGCCAGCTTGAGTTTCGCCTCAAGCTCTTTGAGAACCGTCACTTCACTGGCCTGAATGGAAAACCCTATGACCGTACCATCGGCGTCAAAATCAGGAATATAGTGACCAATGATATGGCCAACGCTGCCATTGGATTTTTTCAGCGTACGCTCAAAGCGCTGTGGCACACCAGCTAACACTAAACGTATATGAGGCTCATTCAGCGCAAACAATTGCTCACTTACCAGATCCTGAAACCGGATCCCGATTACATCTTCCGGCGATATGCCAAACCATTCACTATAAGCGTTATTGGCATAGCGGCAACGTAAATCCCTGCCCCAATAGCCCATCATATTGGGCGTGCTATCCATAATGGTTTTTATGAACTGCTCGCCCTCGGCAATGGCCGCACTAACCTTCTGCCCTTTGTCATTTTTTTCTCTCATGGGTTACCACTGGACATAGGTATTCAAGTTCCAGAACGGGTCTTTGGCGGTGAGAAGCTCAATGCCTCATACAAACTTAGCATAACATGGCAGATTATTAATGTTTATCCGGGCGCTGCGCAAACATCGAGACCAGTGCCAGGCACGCCGACCCCACCATCAGCAACACCGAAACTGCGTTCAATACCGGTGTTGAGCCCTCCCGAAGCCGGTCAAACATGGCAATAGTGAGTGGAGCGTCTGAACCAACCAGCATCAGAGTAGTATTGAAGTTTTCAAACGACATCAAGAATGCCACCACGCCGGCACCCAACAAAGCGGGCTTCAGGAATGGCACGGTTACAGTAGCGATGGCCGTCAGCCGACTGGCCCCAAGGTTCATTGCGGCTTCTTCTTGGGTGATATCGAATTTGCGCAGGCGCGCAGAAATCACCAGGGTGGCAATGGTTGTAATGAAGGCAAATTGGCCGAGAGTGACTAACAGCAGGCCAGGCCGCAGAGCTTCAATCTCGTAGTTAAATTGCACCTCAAACCAGTTAGCCACAGTGCTGCTGAACACCAGAATAGAGACCCCAAGTATCACTCCCGGCACCACCAAAGGCATTAGCATGAGCACATAAAGAAAATTCTTTCCCGGAAACTGCTCCCGCTCAAACAAAAACGCATTGCAGGTTGCCAACGCCAAGCTTGCCAGCGTGGTCACAGCCGCCACCTGAACACTCACACCAATGCTGTCGAGCAGGGCTTCATCATGAAAAAGGCCAAGCCGGGGCTCGCCTTCGCCAAAATACCAATCCCAGGTAAACCCATTCCATGGCAACGATGGAAATAGCGAATCGTTAAACGAGAACGCCGCCACAACCACCAGCGGGGTGATCAAAAAGATAAAAAACAGCGTCACATAACCCAGATAGGACATCCGGAAAAAACGACTGCTGGCAATAGACGGAATCACGACATCACCCGTGTAAAAGACTGTTTGGTGATCTTCAAACCCAGCCAGACAATCAGCGACGACAGCACCAGCAACAGAATGCCGAAAGCTGCGCCCTGCTCCCAATTAAAACGGGTGATAAACTGGGTGTAGATTTGCTCGGTAAACCACAAGCTGTCTTTACCCCCCAGCAGAGTTGGAGTTAGATAGTTCCCAAGCGTGAGCATAAACACCACAATGCAGCCGCTCATAATGCCGGGCATGGCATGGGGAATAACAATGCTCTTCATAACGTGCAAGCTACTTCCACCAAGGTCGTAACCAGCTTCAATCAGGCTGTTATCCAGGCTATCCAGCGTGGTGACCAGTGGCACCACCATGAACAGCATCGAGGTATAGATAAGCCCCACCATAATAGCGACATCGTTATACAACATTTCAACCGGTTGATCAGCCAGCCCAAACCACTGAAGTGCGCCACTGATTAGCCCGGTTTCTCGCAGTAATATCATCCAGCCGTAAGTGCGCACCAACTCGCTTACCCAGAATGGAATCAGGCATAAAATAAACAGTGCGATTTTGGGCCTGCCTGTGAGCACCTTGGCAATATAAAAAGACACAGGGAAGGCAATAATCAGAGTGAGCAACGTGGCAATAACAGACATGACCGCGGTGCGAACAAAGGTATTCCAGTACAGCGGTTCGGTAAAAAATGCCGTGTAGTTACTCAGGCTGAAACCATATTGCCGCGAGGCAATGCGCTCCCGCAGAGACACCAGCACCATGTCGATATGCGGCAGGATAATCAGCAAGCTTAGCCATAGCACAATAGGCGCCAGCAGCAGCCAAAAACCAAGGCGATATTGTGTGCGGTTGACGTTGCCGGGCTCGCCACTCACTGCGCAGCCTCTGCCGGTTCCGGTGAAACAGGGAAGCACAAGCACTGGCTCGCCTGCCAGCTCACATACACCGAACGGCCCGCCTCCAAGGCTTGAAAGTCCGCGGTTTGCGGCAGGGCCACAGTGAGCACAACACGCTCGGCTGTTTCCACCTGCACCTGGCTGTGTGCGCCATCAAACAGCATGCGCAAAATGGTAACTTTCAGGCAGTTGTCCTGTTCCGTTACCGGCTGAGAGGTACTGATTTGCATCACCTCTGGCCGAATGAACAACGTGACGGGAGAGCCTGAAGGCATAGGCTGGCTACCGTAGCTCAACAAACGCACTCCGTGCTCGGTCACAATGGTGACAACCTGCCCTGACTGCGCCTGTACAGTGCCTGCGTACTGATTGCTGTCGCCCACAAAACTTGCAACAAACGCCGTTTTTGGTTGGTAGTAAAGCTCTTGCGGAGTGCCTACCTGCTCAAACCGGCCCTTGTTCATCACCGCCACCTGGTCGGACATCACCATCGCTTCAGACTGATCATGGGTGATGTACACAAACGTGGTATTGAACTCGCGCTGCAGTCGCTTGAGCTCAATTTTCATTTGCTCGCGAAGCTTTAGATCCAACGCGCCCAAAGGCTCATCCAGCAATAACACGGCTGGGTTCAATACCAGGCAACGAGCTATTGCGACACGCTGCTTCTGCCCACCGGAGAGTTGATCAATGCGTTTGTCGCCGTAGCCTGGCAGTTGTACCTTGGCCAACACCTCATCGATCAAACTAGCGTGTTCGCGCTTGGGAACACCTTTGCGCTTCAACCCGTAGGCAATGTTCTGGGCAACCGACATGGTGGGGAACAGCGCCAGGTGCTGGAACACCATGTTAACCGGGCGCTTGTTTGGGGGAGTGTGCAGTACCGAACTGCCCTTGATCAGGATATCCCCGGAATCCGGTTGCTGGAAACCAGCCAACATTCGCAACAGCGTTGTTTTACCGCAGCCAGAGGGGCCAAGAATGGAAAAAAACGCCCCCCGAGGAATACTGAACGACACCCCATCAACCGCGGCAAACTCACCAAAATGCTTGCTCAGCAAGGCGCAGGCAAGGTCCTCCTGCACCTCCGCATCGACACCCGAAGCAAATGCTTGATCCGTCATAGACAACAACCCGTTGTGGAAAAAATTGCCGTGTCTAGTTAGCGGCTTTCACCCTGTCGAGCACCTTGCCTTCCATCTCTTCCAGGCCTGCCGGAACGGGTGGGTACCAGTTGATGTTATCGAGATCAGCTTGTGGAAAGCTTTCCTTGAACTGTGCTTTGAGGGTGTCGTTAACAAATTCGTCGCTGCCTTTCGCAGCCGTAAAGTTACCGGCAGATTCGGTAATGCGGGCAGCAACTTCTGGCTGCATAACAAAGTTGATCCACTTGTAAGCCGCCTCTTCTGCCTTGGTTTTACGGGGCAAAACAAACGTGTCGATCCAACCCAGCGCACCGGAGCTTGGTGCCACAAAAGCGATATCAGGGTTTTCTGCGTTAAGCTTCCAGCCGCCGGCATCCCACGCCATCGCGGCAGATACTTCCCCTGAGCGCATCAGGTTCAGCAAAGCATCGCCACCGGACCAATAGGCTTTCACGTTAGGCTTACACTCGGTTAGCTTTTTCTCCACTTTATCCAAAATGGCCTGGTATTTTTCAGTGTCGCCGTAGGCGGCGAACGGGTCTTCACCAAGTGCAAAAGCAAAACCAATCAGCGTTGGGCGTTTAAGACGATACGACACGGAGCCACTCAGTGAGTCATCACACAGATCTGTGTAATCCTTTATCGTGCCTGCGGCTTTGCGGTTAACGATCAGCCCGCTGGTGCCCCAAACGTGGGGAACGCCATAGACCTCGCCTTCAAACTGCGTGTTCTTTTCGGTGGCGGCCAGCATGGACGGGATAATTTGCGCCGTCTCGATCTTGCTCATGTCCATAGGCTTATAAATATCGAAATCAGCCTGAGCACTAACGATGCGGTCCTGGCTTGGCTGAGCCAGATCGAAGCCCGAACCACGTGTGGCACGCAGCTTGGAAATCATGTCTTCATTATTGGAGAGAGTAATTTTGACTTCAATACCGGTTTCTTTCTCAAACTGCTCAACGACATCCTGCGGTGCGTAGCCTCCCCATGTGAGCAGCCGCAGAGTTTCAGCCTGTACAGAAACCGAAAACGCCGCAGCTGCGGCAGTGGCCACTGTAAGGTATTTGAATTGACGAAAAGATCTCATGGTATGGCTCGTCCTTGTGTGCGAGAAGAAACAAACTCGAAGAACTCGTGACCTTAAATGTAGTGTGTTACAGGTTTTTGACAAGGCACTGACTTGCAGTGTTCATCGCCCAAAACGTTGTAACTGCATTTCCTGCAAGCGGCTCAACGTGCGGCGAAACGGGAAAGCGAGAGCCCCCGTGCTGTATAGCTCGTTCAAGGGCACTGCCGCACCCAGGTAAAGCGGGATGCCGCGGTCGTAACATTCATCCACCAACGCAATAAACCGGCGTACACCGTCATCCTGATGAGACAGCGCCTGCAACTGTCGATCCCCTGCGGCCACCTGTGTTACGCCATCTTCGGTGCCACGTGCAATAGCAGTTTGCTGGCCGCCACCCGTGAGCTGGGGCACCTCGCTCAAAAACACATGAGAGAAACGGTCACACAGCTCGATAAAGTCCTGCGCCGCCAGCTTTTGCTCACATAGGTCATCGTAGCGACACCACAATGCCTTCTGGCTACGCTTCACTACCTTGATTTCACGATGTCCAAGCAGCAAGGGCTCGCTGTCAGCTGGCTCACTGTCACTGAGCAGTTCGGTAAATGCGGCTTCCAGAGCTTGCGGTTCACTCACCCAATAACGTTGCAGGCGCTCCCCAGGATGTAGCCGGTGATCCTGGCCACCATCCAAACTTACCACCTGCATGTGCTGTTTGATGGCTGCAATAGCTGGCAGCAGGCGCTCACGGTTAAAGCCGCCCTCGTACAAATCATCCGGCGTCTGATTAGAAGTACTCACCAGCACCAGGCCGTTGGCAAACAGTTGCTGAAATAAACCACCTAACAGCACTGCGTCGCCGATATCACTCACGAACAGTTCATCCAAGCATAGCACCCGCGCCTCAGCAGCCAGTTCTTGTGCAAGTAGGCTAAGTGGATGTTCCTGCCCGGTTAACTGAAACAAGCGCCGGTGTACCCAGCGCATAAAATGATGGAAGTGCTGCCTCCGTGCCGGCACGGTTAAAGCTTGGTAGAAACGATTCATCAACCAGGTTTTACCCCGCCCTACGGGCCCCCAAAGATAAACGCCTTGGGTGCTCGGATCCCCAGCCTGCAACTGCTCATAGCATCGCTGCAAACACATGGCCGCCTGGTGTTGCGCGGGGTCGTCTTTAAAGCCTGAGGCCAGTGCCTGCTGATAAGCGGCGTAGGGGGAAAGCGACGGTACCGTTGAGCTACAAGGCTTCATATAACCGCTCAGAATTCCCGCACTCATAGCACTCATTCTCCCGCCGCATAGTTGGATGATCTTTATTGTGATACCAAATTTGTATTACTCGAAATGATATTCCCCAAAAAACCTCTTAGCGTCACGCTTCCCACGTGGGTAATAACGGAAATAATGTTCCAAAGGAGATCACCATGACCGACGATAAACGAGTACCTCTAACGCTACCTCAGCGCAGCCTGGGCGACAACCTGAAGGTATCTGCACTTGGCTATGGCGCCATGGGCATTAGTGAGTTCTATGGCCCTTCGAACGATACGGAATCTCTCAATATGCTGTCATTGGTGGCAGATAGCGGCATCACAATGATTGATACAGCCGATATGTATGGAAATGGCCACAACGAAAAGCTGATCGGGGAGTTTTTCAAAACACGCCATGGTAAGGGGGAAAACAACAGGCTCAAGATTGCAACGAAGTGTGGCATTGACAGACAAGGTAACGAGTATGACCGATCGATCAATAATCGGCCAGAATATATCCGCGCCTGTTGCGAAGCGTCGCTCAAGCGACTAGGTGTGGAATGCATCGATCTTTACTACATTCATCGAGTTGATCCAAAAGCGGATATCGGTGAGACCATGGAGTGCCTGAGAGAGCTGGTCAACGAAGGTAAAATCAATCATGTAGGTCTGTGCGAAGTTTCTGCGCTAACGTTGGAAAAGGCGCATCGTGTACACCCCATCGCAGCCCTGCAAACTGAGTATTCCCTTTGGACCCGTGACATTGAGCTCGAAACCCTACCCAAAGCACGTGAACTGGGCATCGGTATCGTAGCGTATTCGCCTTTAGGTAGAGGGTTCCTGACTGGGCGCATCACATCGACCACGGCACTAGCCGAGAATGACTTTCGGCGCAATAATCCGCGCTTTCAAGGAGAGAACTTGAAACACAATCTTGACCTTCTGAACAAGGTGCGCCAGGTGGCAGGCCGTCATGGAGCCACACCCGCCCAGGTTGCTCTCGCGTGGCTTTTGGCACAAGACAAAAGCATCGTTCCAATTCCCGGAACTCGACGCTCACAGTACCTTCAAGAGAATCTGGGCGCGATTGACCTGAAGCTGACCGCCCTCGATCTGGCCGACATAGAAGCGTCCTTACCCATCAATGCTGCGCACGGCGCTCGATACACATGGGAAGGTATGAAGGGAGTAAATGTCTAAGGTAGCCTGCTAGCGCCGAAACACTAAACCACTTCGGCAGCCTGTTGCAGGCTGTCGACCGTTCGGAGAACCTCTGCACGTGTCTCGCTCGAGCGCCATACGATTTGGAGTGATATAGTCAATCGGTTGCTGATCTCGGGAATGAACGGTCGATAGACTACGCCAAGCCGACTTGCCGCTCGCATGGATGCAGGGAAAAAGGCCATTCCTTCTCCAGCAGCAATCTTTGATAGCAGCATCATATGCTCATTTGGCTCGGGCTTGCGTAGCGGTTCGTACCTGAAATCAATGAAAACCCTCTCACAGCGATCATAAAATACCGGGTTATCTTTTCGTGGAAACCAGAACAGAAGAGTATCTTTTAGATCATCAAACGATACCTGTTCTTTAAAAGCCGCGCTATGCCCTTCTGGTAAAGCAACCATCAACGGGTCTTGTGCGACTTGCTGCACTTTGAACTCCCCGCTCTGCGCAGGGATATTCCCTACAACCACAAGGTCGACTTGGCCGCTTCGTAATCGCTCAAGTAGGTGCTTTGAGTAAGCATGTTCAATACGAATTTGCACCGGTAAAACCGGATCGCCAAGAACGCCCTGAATTCCTGGCACGAGACTGAAATCGATCACACTGGTTAGGCCTAATCGAACATCGGCTTCGTCAACGCCTTCTTCGAGACGTAAAGAAACGAGTGCCGCGTCAAGCATGGTGAGTATGGCATGCGCTTCTTGCTCAAATGCTTCGCCAGCCGAAGTAAGGCTTACGCTATGGGTATCACGCTCAAACAGTTTGATTCGCAGCAACCCCTCTAGGCTTTTGATTTGCCGAGATAGCGGTGGCTGAGACATGTTCAAACGTTCCGCCGCACGACGAAAGTTCAATTCCTGAGCGACTGAGACAAAACACTGTAGCTGTTTAATGGTGGGCATTCGCCCAGAGAGAATCGACAAGAGCAGGTTCCTTCCGAGCTGGTAATAACACGAGTGTCGATTAGAGAGAGTCGTAACTCTCATGTGTCACACGGCATTCCCGTCCGTGATGCAATAAGGGTAATTCAAAATACACACTTCTGTGAGCAAAGAATACCTATCTATTATTGCATTGCGACATCGGTTACCAAACTTACCAACGGAGACACTACATGGCTGCATATATTGTCCTAACCTCACGATTTCCAATCGACCCCAGCATGATGACATCTGTTCGAGATCTTCTCGTTGATGACGTCAGAACTCGTTACCTAATCGATATAGACCAGCAAGAAATACTACAACTCAGAGCTTACAAGAATCTCGAAGATTTTTCGGCTCATGCCAATGAACTGGATAACGACTGGAATCAATTTTCTGAATTCATGACAGGCGATGTCCACCGAGAACTTCTGCAATATGTTGAAGCGCAGGCTGGAGACACACCGTCTTGAGGGAGTGCAACCCGTACTAGTCTCAGGCTCAATGCTGCCTTTGCTTAAGCCAATCGCTCGTGACCTTAAAGTATCAAACATCTTATGTACAAAATTAATCGTTAATGCGCGCAGGTGTCTCACTGGTGAAATTGGCTCGCCACAAACCATCGGGGAAGGGAAGGCAACAGCGGTCAAACAGTTCTTAGCTATTCATCATACGAAATCAGCCGATTGTTTTGCTTATGGCGATGACATTTCAGATCTGGCCATGCTTGAAGCAGTAGGCAACCCAGTCACCGTAGGCTCGCACCCGGAACTTCTTCAGATCAGCCGGCAGCGCGGTTGGGCCCAGCTAGCCACTTAACTTTCCCCTTGCACTAAAAGGAGTAGCTTATGACTCACCCCCTTAGTACATCTTGCCCAGAGCCCGGACTCACGCGCACCTGGCTGGCTATCATCGTATTAGGCATTGGCGCGTTTTCAATTGTCTCAACGGAGTTGGCACCAATAGGCCTTCTATCACTGATCGCTGGTGATCTGGGCCGCTCAGAAGCAGCCATTGGTCTTACTGTAACCGCCTATGCCTGGATCGGAGCGCTAAGTGCGCTTCTGTCCACAATATGGCTCGGGAAAATCCCCCGCAAACCTCTAATGATTGGACTTATGCTGGGGCTGGCCATCTCCAACGGCGTGGCTATGGCTTCCAATGAGTTTTCGATGCTACTAGGAGCTCGCGCTATTGGAGCAGTATTTCACGGCCTCTTCTGGGCAATGATTGGTGCTTTGGCTGCTCAAATTGCACCTGCCCGGCAGATTGGGCTGGCAACTTCAATAGTGTTCGGAGGCGTGTCTGCAGCCAGCGTTCTCGGCGTGCCCCTAGCCACACTAATTGGTCAATCAGATGGGTGGCGCTTTTCCTTCGGTGCCATTGCAATTTTATGCTTTGCCACAGCTTTGGCCATGATTGTTTTGGTTCCGCACGTAAAAGCGGAGGCTCCTGTCGGTCGCAAAGCTCTAGCCGAGGTATTGCGCAGGAACGATCTAAAAGCTATATACCTGGCCACAGCCCTTGTCGTTACCTCGCATTTCACCGCTTTCACCTATATTGAACCATTCCTATCAAACACTGCGGGCGTATCCGGCTCAATGGTAGCTACCTTGCTGTTCAGTTTCGGTGCAGCAGGGATAGCTGGTAACGTTGTAACAGCGGTCTATCTGGACAAAAATCTTAAAACCACCTTGATTTTAGCGATGGCGACAATGAGCGCGACTCTCATCTGCCTGGCGACATTTGGTGAAAGCCTCGCGATTGGGCTCTTGATGGCTCTGGTGGCGCTCTGGGGTATGGCGATCGCCATCATCTTTGTAGGCTTTCAAACCTGGATTCTAAAGATTGCCGAAAATGCGGCCATGCCGGCCTCTGCCATATATGTGTCAATCTTTAACGCGGCAATTGGTAGCGGTGCCATATTGGGCTCCTGGGTCCTAGGTCATACCGGCCCCATGGGCTTACTCGGTCTGGCTGGCGTTGGCGGTATGATCAGTATTGGTCTTGTTTCACTTTGCAATGCACCGGCAAGGAATACACTATGAGTGGGCATCTGGACGAGACAGCTTTAAATGAGAAAACCGCTAAAGGCAAAGAGATTATGGATCGCCTTGAGGCAGGAGCTGGTGACCGCGTAACAAGTCGGCTTGCTGAATTAGATGCAGATCTGCCCAAACTCATCACGGATTATGCTTTTGCGGATGTAATAGGAAGGCCAGGGCTAAAACTAAAAACGCGCGAAATGCTCACAGTTGCGGCGCTTACTGCCATGGGAACCGCACATGAGCAACTAGAGTTTCATATGCGTGGCGCGTTGAATGTAGGCGTAAGCAAAGAGGAGTTACTCGAAATCGTTATTCAAATGGCCGTCTATGCGGGTGTTCCTGCTTGCATGAATGGAATTACAGCCTATCGTTCGGTGCTAGCCGCGCAGAACGATAGGCTGTAATTCAAAACTGAAATGCTCTGAGTGTGCGCCTTAGCGGCGTACGCGCAGTTTCTCCAACACCCCCATGAAAGCCAGGTTAGTGGAGCCTTCAAGGACCACCTGTGGCCGGGTGACCGAGATCACGCTACAGCTGAGGATTTGATTGGTGCCACACTCGCTTTCATTCAGGCTGCGCCGGCTCAATGAAGCAGGTCGCTAGCTGGATCGCTCAGCAGAGACGCCAATGCTGGTTCGACATGAAGCGCCGTGTGCTTTTGTCAGCTCAGTGAATGTTCCGATAATGAGCATCAGAAACTTCTGACGCTAGGACAGGTTGAGCTTCACGGAAGAGTCTCCATTGTTATTAGTGAATAACTATATAATAAAGCGACATATAGATAACGTCCCGATTCGATTAAGTGTTGAAATCGTCTTTGTGTCAACAAAATATCGACATCGTGAGAAATAACTTGAGCTTCTCCATCGACGTTTCGACACTTGCCTGGAAAGGGATATTTATGCGCAAGAATAGGTCTGTCCCATTTTCTTCGGGATAGCGCGGTATTGTTCAGGAGGCGAGCAGGATTGTCGCCTGGGGTAACTAATAAGGCAAATTTGAGATACGCTTCACAGTCTCCTGTCGGGCAAATGCGGCCATTCAATAATTTCCCAGACAGCCCAAGGAGCAACTCAAGATACAAGAGGTGCAGCAATGGCGGAAGCCAGCCCTGGGCGAAAGCTCCAAGAACTCAGAAGCAGGTATATCGCAGGCTTACCCGATCGCATGGGCGAACTCAGAGACTCATGGAACCGGCTCGTGCACGTCAGCTGGAACCCAAAGGCGCTGGAATTCATGCACCAAGGCGCCCACAAGCTGACCGGAAGTGGCGCCACCTTTCAATTTCCTGAGATCAGCAACACAGCGCGAATACTTGAAGATCAGCTACAGGCGCTACTGGCAAAATCTGATGCCACCTCCACAGAGCGCCAGCAAATCGAAAACTCACTCAAAGCGCTCGAAGGCGCCATTGAGGAGGCCTCGCGTGCCTCCCTTAACACGGAGATAGCCGCCTTCGTGTCAAAAGCCGATGTAAGGAAGCGTCAAGCGTACCGAATCGCTGTTATTGAAGACGATGAAAGCCAGGCCGCCCACCTCAAGAACTGGCTGGAACAACAAGGTTATTCCGCTGAAACGTTCAAAGATCCAGACACCTACAGCCAGCGAACCGACGGCCATGTTTATCAGCTGATTCTTCTGGACATCAGTTTCCCCCAAGGCGCCCTGGAAGGTATCGGTTGGCTGGAGAGCATGAAGTGCCAGTCAGGCACCAATACTCCGGTGATTATGATGTCCGCCAGGAGCGATATGGTCGCCCGCATGCGGGCGCTCCGGGCTGGCGCAGATATCTACCTGACCAAACCCATCGACATGGGCATACTCGAAAAGCGTATCCACCAATTACTGGAGAGCGCCCCCTCGGCAAAGCCAAGGGTGCTTTGGGTGGATGACGATACCGATCTTCTCGCCTACTACAACGCCATGCTCAGCGAGGAAGGCTATGAGGTAGAAGGCTTGAGCCAACCGGTGCGCGTTTTGGAACGCATCGGAAAGTTTCAGCCGGATGTCATCGTGCTGGATCACGACATGCCCGGTTGCCAAGGCATGGAGTTAGCTAAGGTGCTCAGGCAGGATGCTAACTATATGACCATCCCGATTCTTTTCGTATCGGCGTCACCCAAGAGCCGGGAACTGCTCGAACAGCACAGTATTGCCGGCAACGATTTCTTCCAGAAGCCGCTAGACAATGAACTGTTCCTAAGCTCGCTGCACCGTCACCTGACGAACGCCAAACTTATTGCGGCGCGCATCAACCTGGTCAGCCAACGCAAGGAATCCCGTAGCCTGCAGAACCACGACTACTTTTTGACCGAACTCGTGGATGTGTTGGCCCGAGTAGAAAGCGATCAGGAAGACCAGATTCACTATCTAATACAGGCAAACGTAGACCGACAGGCGTATCTCCGGGCCCAACATGGTGCCCGTGCCATGGCGAAGCTGAACGCTCGTATGGAAAAACATTTCGCGGAACAACTCGCCGCTGGGGATTCGGGCTGCGCCCTTGGAGGCGGCAGCTTCCTGTTTCGGATAACAACGCCTGCCGCTGATGACGGAAAAACCTGTCTCGAACACTTTCATCACACCTTGAACAACGCCGCCTGGGCTTTGGAAAATGCCCCCGACCCAGTCACGCTGAGCCTGGGCGCGCTGACCCTGAACCATACCGTGGATGAAGACAAAGCGCTGATCGAGGTGGAAAAAGCCTGTCACAAGGCCATGCAATCCGGCAGCAACAGCCTGGTATGGCAACAGGCGCCCGAACGGTCACCTGAATCCAAATTGGACGACCGCATAAAAGAATTGGTAGCAGAGCAGGCATTCAAGCTTTATTACCAACCCATAGTCAACATGGAAACCGATCACACCGTTTTTGAGGCACAAGTGCGGTTGGTGGGCGATGACAACGCAGTGTATCTGCCTTGGCAGTTCCTGCCTTGTTTGCCTCAAAGCGATCGAGGCCCATTTTACGAGCTCGATCGCTGGGTGATTCAGCATGCAGTAAACAGCCTTGCGCTCCTGGAAGGCAAAGCCTCCGCCAGCCATTCAGTATGCATAAAGCTGTCCTCTCCCATGGTAGATGTGGAGCGCCTTCTCACGTTGCTCAGCACAACAATGCGCAACGCTCGCATCAGGGGCGATCGCCGCATCTACTTGGCGCTGTCATGTCCAACCGTATTAAAAAATGTGCCCAAGGCAAAAAAGATAGCCAACCTGGTTCGGGAAATGGGCTGCGGGCTAATCATAGAGCACGTTGATGCGGCCGCCGCCCCGGCGGAGCTGTTAAAGGAACTGGGCTCTGTAGATTTCGTAAAACTGGTGCCAACACTCGGCGCCAGCGCCCAACAAACACCTACGCTTGAGGATCTCCTGCACCAGCTCAAAGCCGCCCTCAACTCCAGCCAGAAAATTGTGGTAACCGGCGTAGAAGACGCCAAAGCATTGTCCTGGTTCTGGGAGCGTGGCATTCGCAACTTCCAGGGGTACTTCATACAGGAGCCGAAAGGGGCCATGAGTTACGAGCTATGAGCAGTTGGGCCGTCTCAAAATCCATGAAGGCCATAGTTCTGCAACTAAACTAGACTATAGAACAACACCTGAGTTCACCGAGAAGGGCGGGCCATGGCTGAATCCGATAAGGCATCGAAACCTGGCCGCTCCGCGGTCGGCTTGGCAGTGCTAGGCATCGTTTACGGCGACATAGGCACCAGCCCAATCTACGCCTTGCGAGCGTGCTTTCGCGGGGTCAGCCCAGTGCCTATCAACGAGGCCAATATCCTTGGCATTCTGTCGTTGATATTTTGGGCACTCATCATTGTCATCTCCCTGAAGTACATGGTTTTTATTCTCCGCGCCAACAACCATGGCGAGGGCGGAATCTTCGCGCTGCTAGCCCTGTTACGGCCGCATCAAGATCGGGACAGCCGGCCCCGCCGCACGCTGATTCTGGTCGGCCTGTTCGGCGCAGGCCTGCTCTATGGCGGCACCATGCTGACGCCGGCTATCTCAGTACTCAGTGCCGTGGAGGGGCTGGAGGTCGCAGCGCCGTCGCTGCACACCTACGTGCTGCCAATAACCATTACCATCCTGGTGCTGCTATTTGCTATGCAGAAGTACGGTACCGCCAAGGTAGGAGCCATGTTCGGCCCCATCATGGTGGTCTGGTTTGTAACCTTGGCCGCGCTGGGCGTGAACAGCATTATCGGACACCCCGAAGTGCTCAAGGCAGTCGCGCCTTGGTACGCAGTACAGTTTCTTGCGAGCAATCAATTGACGGGGTTTTTGGTGCTGATCGGGGTGTTTCTGGTGGCCACCGGCGGCGAGGCTCTCTACGCAGACCTTGGGCATTTTGGAGTCACCCCAATACGAGTGGTCTGGTTCTGTTTCGTATTACCCGCCCTGCTACTGAACTATTTTGGTCAAGGTGCCTTGCTGCTGGATAAGCCCGAAGGGGCTCTACAGCCGTTTTTTCATCTGGCACCGGACTGGGCACTGCTGCCGTTGGTTGGCCTGGCAACGGCAGCGACAATCATTGCATCACAGGCTGTGATCACCGGGGCATTCTCACTCACCCGGCAAGCGGTGCAACTTGGATTTATGCCGCGCTTGCGGGTTCAGCAAACCTCCGAGTATTCCCACGGCCAGATTTACATGCCGGGTATTAACTGGTTCCTGGTGATTGCGGCGGTTGCCCTGGTGCTTACGTTCCGCTCATCCGACAACCTGGCAGCAGCCTACGGCGTGAGCGTGAACGCCACCATGCTGGTGACCACCATTCTGGCCTTCAATGTGGCCAGGGAACGAGGCGGCTGGAGCCTGGCGAAGGCGAGTATTTTCCTGCTGGTTTTTCTAACGGTTGATCTGGCATTTCTCACCGCCAATGCAGAAACCATCCCCCGTGGAGGCTGGTTTCCCGTGGCCATGGGCGCGATTATCTTCACGGTGATCGTAACCTGGCGCCGTGGCACCGAGCTTCTACTCCAATCCTACGAAGCCAATACTATTACCGTTGAAACCCTGCTGGGTCACCTTGAGCATGACCCGATCGAACGCTCGCCCGGTGTCGGCATATTTTTCACCGCGCGGGCAGAAGAAGTGCCCAATGCCCTGATACAGCTGAAAAAGCACAACATTCTGCTGCCCGAAGCAGTCGTCATCGTTAACGTAAAAATGACCCGCCATCCGCGCGTACCCAATGACCAGCGCATGCAAGTTAAAGCATTCGGCCAGGGCCTGTACGGAGTCAAACTCAACTACGGCTTCATGCAAGGCTTCAATATTCCATCCGATTTAACCAACTGTATTGAGCACGGCAACTTACCGATTGACCTGGACGACGCCACCTATTTTGTGGGCAGGATATCGGTGATTGCTGACCGCAAGAAAGACGGCATGATGGCCTGGCGCGATAAACTCTTTGCGTTCATGGTTCGCAATACTCTACATGCCACTTCGCTTTACCAGATTCCCTCTGGCCGAGTGATCGAAATCGGGCTGCAATTGGGGATTTAAATACTTAGACACAAAACGTTTAGAGCAGTAACCTTCGCCGTCGAATTTATGCAACAATGCCGTGCTTTATTTGACAGCATTACAGAAACTGAAACCGGCCCGCAACGAGCCAGAGACCAAGCGTAACGATGCCCTATTTGGATTTTCTCACTACCTACAGCGACCGCTTCCTCGACGGCACGCTGATCACTCTGGGGCAGTTCGGGCTAGCCGTTCTGGTGGCAATTATCGCCGCACTTATCTCAGGGCTGATGAAGATGTCGCACTCGAAAACCGTGCGTGCCACAGCCACCGTCTATATTGAGCTTTTCCGCGGCACGTCGCTTTTGGTGCAGCTCTATTGGTTTTACTTTGTTCTGCCGCTCTTTGGATTCACTCTGGAGAAGTTCACCGCAGGCTTTGTCACCGTCGGGCTCTGCTATGGGGCCTACGGTGCGGAACTGGTTCGTGGCTCGATCCAATCCGTTCCCAAGGGCCAGTGGGAAGCCGCACTGGCTCTGAATATGTCACCCGCAGCCCGCATGCGGAGGATCATTTTGCCGCAGGCGCTGGTCACCATACTGCCACCCTGGGGAAATCTGATGGTCGAGATTCTGAAAGGCACCGCCCTGGTTGCCCTGATTTCGGTCGCCGATCTGATGTTTGAAACCCGCCAGATCAACAACAACACTTACCTGTCAGCCCAGGCGTTCGGTACCGCGCTTGTCATCTACTATATTTTTGCGCGCTTTATGGTGACGCCCGTTATGCGCTGGCTGGAACGGGTTATGGCCCGCAAAATCGGACGAATGTAACTCATGCTTGACTGGAAACTGGATTTTACCTGGGAAATTTTGCCCCGCCTGATCGCAGCAGCGGGCAATACGCTAGTGGCAGCCGGTGGCGGCTATCTTGTGGCGGTGGTGCTGGGGTTGGTATTCGCGCTGGCACAACGCACACCTTCGCGCACGCTAACTTTTATCGTGCGCGAACTGGTGGAGTTTGTCCGCTCCACGCCACTGCTCTTGCAGATCTTCTTTATCTATTACGTTGGCCCCCAGTTCGGTTTGCGCCTGTCACCTTGGGCGGCGGGCCTCATCGCCATCGGCCTGCATTACGCTGCCTATCTTTCCGAAGTGTATCGGGGCGGTATCGAAAACGTGCCTAAAGGTCAGTGGGAGGCCGCTCGGGCCATCAACCTGTCAACGGTCCAAACCTATCGCCGCATCATTATTCCACAGGCACTTCCGCCAGCATTGGCGGGTATGGGCAACTATTTGGTTGGCATACTCAAGGACACGCCAATGCTGTCCGTTATCGGGGTGGCTGAACTGATGCACACTGCCAATTCCATTGGCGCCGATAACTTTCGCTATCTGGAACCCTACACAATCGTCGGCCTTATCTTCCTGGCCATATCGCTGCCAACTGCCTGGCTCATCCGGCGATTCGACAAGGCATTGCGCCGCAAAATGGGACTGACTCGATGAAATACGATATGAGCGACTACCCCCTGAAGCTTGAGGGCGATAATGTGCCCATGGTTCGGTTTCAGAATGTGACCAAAAAATACGGTCAGCTGACCGTACTCGACGGCTTGAATTTGGACGTTGCAGAAGGCGAAATGGTGACCATCATTGGCCCTTCAGGCTCGGGCAAAACAACCGTGCTGCGCATGCTGATGACACTGGAAACCATCGACAGCGGTGTGATCTACGTAGACGGCGAACCGCTGACCCATATGGAGAAGAATGGTCGCCTTGTGCGTGCCAGTGCGGCTCATTTGCGCAAGATCCGCTCCAAGATAGGTATGTGTTTTCAGCACTTCAACTTGTTTCCCCACATGACGGCTCTTGGCAACTGCATGGAAGGGCCAATACAGGTGTTGGGGTTGTCTAAAGAAAAGGCCGAGAAGCGTGCACTGGAACTTCTGGATATGGTCGGCATGGCGGAGAAGCGCGATCAGCACCCTTCTCGGTTATCTGGTGGGCAACAACAACGGGTAGCCATCGCCCGCGCGCTTGCTATGCGCCCCAAAGTAATGCTGTTTGACGAAGTCACTTCCGCACTGGACCCTGAGGTCATCAGCGAAGTAACCAGCGTTATCCGCAGCCTGGTGGATCAGCACAACCTGACCATGCTGATGGTCACGCACCAAATTGGCTTTGCTCGGGAAATTTCAGACCGAATTTGCTTCTTCTTTGCGGGTCAGATTGAAGAGCAGGGAGCGCCAAAAATACTGCTGGACAGCCCCCAGAACGACCGCACTCAGCAGTTCCTGAGTGCGGTTTTGGACGCCAACTAGGCCATTAACCTAGTTGGATTTACAGGCCGCTTCCGTTGTTTGCCCTGTAGGCAAGAACGCCTTGATGTACTCATCGGGCGTAACGGTTGCCATCATTTCATCAGAGCCCATGTAATCCTTCAGGGCTTTGTTGAATGCCTCACGAAACGCACTGTCTTCGGCGCGAAAACCGACACCCACAACCTGCTTTTCACGGCCTACGAAAACCTCGGGATCTGAAATATCGAAACTTTCATCCAGGTCTGCAGCGTGCTTGGCTTCCAACACGTTAATCGGAACCGCATCGGTACGGCCTGTACGCAAGGCAGCTAGGGCTTCCGTCGTGCCGGGCACTTCCCTGATATCGCTGCCAGGAACGCCGGCATCTTTGGCATCCGTCAGTGTGTTGTAACCGGAAGGCGCAACCATGGTCAGGTTCTGGTCAATCAGATCCTGATAGGTTTCAAGATTTTTAGGGTTGCCCTTGGGCACCACAAAGGTATCACCGAAAGCACCAATTGGATCTGAAAAATCCATGTTTTCACAGCGCTTTTTAATGATGTACATACCGCCCGTCACTATGTCCACGCGACGCGCTTTCAGGCTGGGAATCAGGCTGGACCAATCGGTCAGAACAGGTTCGATATTGGTGTAGCCCATGCGCTTGAGTACATCAATGGTGATGCCGTTGACAAAACCTTTGGCTGAGCCATCGTCCCCAGCGTAAGCCCAGGGTGGTGCTGCGGCAAATCCGATGCGGATCGTCTCGCCGTCTTCAATCCTATCTCCAAGGGTTCCGGCCTGAACCACGCTAGCAGCGGCCGTTACACCTAGCACCAACGCCAACGTTTTCATTCTTGTACTTTTAAACAGCTTCATTACATTACCTCGCTTTAAACCCACTAAATACTTGCCGCCATTATGGCATAGAACCGGGCTCAAACTTTTACTGCTGTGGCGGGAGGCTTATTTCAGCCCCGAAATAAGCCTGGCCAGCTGCTCGGCCGTGTTCTCAAGATAGTGCACGGCGTTAGCGATGGCATCGTCTTTGCTGATCGGCCCCGGGGCGATCGGGAAAACCGCCGTAATGCCTGCGTTATGAATGGCGGTCATATCGCCTTCCCCCAACTTTCCAGCCAGGCCAATAACAGGCACCTGGTAGCGTTGCGCCAGTTTAGCCACGCCCGTGGGCGTTTTCCCCGATGCGCTTTGCCCATCAATCGCACCTTCGGCCGTGATCACCAGATCGCTGTCCTGCATGTGCGCGTCCATATCCACGGCCGACATCACCAGCTCAATCCCGGGCTTCAGAACCCCTCCGAGGATGCCGGCGACAGCGCCGCCAATACCGCCGGCAGCGCCACTTCCTGCAAAGCTACTTATGTCGTAACCGCTTTTCTCCACGCACCGGGCGAATTTGCCAAGGTTGCTATCAAGTATTTTGACTTCGTCTGGTGAAGCTCCTTTTTGCGGCCCGAACACCGCCGCCGCACCCAAATCCCCAAGTAGAATGTTGGTGACATCGCACGCAACCACAATCCGTATACCTGCTACGCAGGCTTTGGCCTCGGCAAGATCAAAGTGATTGATATGCTGCAGTCCCTCACCACCGGGTGGTATGTCATGGCCGGAAGCATCCAGCAGTTTCGCACCCATCGCCTGCAGCAAACCCGCACCACCATCGGTGGTGGCACTGCCACCCAGGCAGACAATGAGCGTTTCTGGCTGGTGTTTCAGGGCAGCCATGATGAGCTCACCGGTGCCATAACTGGTTGCCGTCATTGCATTGCGCTCAGGCTCGGGCACACAGTGCAGGCCGCTTGCCTCAGCAACTTCCACAATGGCTGTTTTGCCATCCTCTATGAGCCCGTAACTGGCGCAGACAGCGGCACCGGAAGGCCCGGTTACACGTGCTCGATGCAGTGTGCCGCGCATGGCCCTCACAAGAGTGGCGGTTGTGCCCTCTCCTCCATCTGCCAGAGGAATCTGAACCACGTGGTCAGCCGGAGCACCTCGCACCCAGCCAGTGGCAATGGCACTCGCAACGGCTTCTGCCGTGAGACACTCTTTGAACGAGTCTGGGGCAATGAGTACGCGCATGCTGCGTCCTTACTGGTAAGTTCTTTAAAGTATCTCTGACGGCACTTACAGCGCCACCATTGATACCAGCCACACGGCACTGATTGTCACCAACCCCATAAACAGTGTTGCAGCCGTGTGTGAGCGATACGCTGTTGCCACGTCCATTTTACTGAACTGGGATACCACCCAAAAATAGCTATCGTTAGCATGAGAGACGGTCATGGCACCAGCGCCAACAGCCATCACCGTTAATACGCGACCCATATCTGAGTCCAGCCCCAACTGTGGCAGCAACGGCGCAACCAACGCAGACGCTGTAACCAAGGCGACCGTTGAAGAGCCTTGCGCCGATTTAAGCGCAGCGGCCACGATAAACGGCATGACAACGCCCAAGCCCAGTGTAGACAGGTTCTGGCCAAGAAAATCGCCCAGCGGCGTCGCGGCCAGAACTGCACCAAATGCACCACCGGCACCGGTAATCAGAATGATCGGCGCGGAGACAACCAGGCCTTTTTCAGTGTGGCGGGCAAACTCTTTGAGTTTTTCGCCACCCTGAATCAAAAATAACGCAAACCCAAGGCCAATCATCAAAGCATTCAATGGCTTGCCTAGAAAGTTCAACACTTCATACAAAGCGCCATCACCCAGCGGAGCCGTGGGGTAATTGGCTACTGAGCCCAGGCAAATCAGGACGATTGGTACAAAAATAGGGGCGAACGCTTTCCACGGGCCAGGCAGATCGCCGTATTGCTCTTTGCCTTCCTGAAACGCTTCTTCGGTCAGTTCCAATTCAGTGCTGGGCAAGTTGCGTGAAAAATACGCCCAAACCAAACCCGCCAGCGCCGCAATTATCGCAAAACCGAGTCCAACACCGATAACCAGGCCCAGATTGTCTTCCAGCCCTAAATTACCCGCCGCCGCAATCGGGCCGGGTGTGGGCGGTACCAGGGTATGGGTTGCAAACAAACCGGTAGAAAGCGCCACCGTCATGGCTACAGGGGATACGCTCAGGGTTCGTGCCATAGAGCGTTTCAAGCTGTTTAGAATGACGAAACCGGAATCACAAAACACCGGAATAGACACGATAAAACCGACGATAGACATGGTCATGGTGGGAAATTTCTTCCCCAAAAGCTTAATGATGGTTTCCGCCATCACAATAGCGGCACCGGTGCGCTCAAGGATGACGCCAATGATGGTGCCCAAAACAATAACAAGGCCAATGTAGCCGAGAATTTTGCCAAAACCACCGCGAATCGTTGATTCGATTGAGTCGAAAGGCAGGCCAAATGCAAAAGCGGCGATGAACGACGCCAGCAAAAGCGTAATAAAAGGATTGAGTCGCAATCTGCTCGTTGCGAACACAATGAACGCAATAAGAGCGACTAAAATTAAAACCATATACATAGAAAATCTCCGGCATCGCTTTAATTATTATTGTCCCAGTGAAGGGCCCTGGCTCAAACCCTGAGCATAGAAGCTGAACGGAGATTCGTCTTTAGACATAAGGCCTGATGTGCAAGAGCTCAGCTGGGAATTTTTGTGCACTTGCACAAATCAAAAATCACTTGGAAGGCTATCAGAGCTCAGAGCCAGGTATAGATGCAGAAGTTCAGGGAGCCGAAATGGAGATAGCCCGGTCAGTTGTTCAATGCTTTTCAGGCGATACCGAATGGTGTTGCGGTGTAAGTGCAGAGCTGTCGCACATCTTTGCACATCACCATTGGCATCAAGAAACGCTTGCAGAGTACGCACATACACAAGATGACGGGGGTGCGTCTGCAGCGCTTGCAAAGGTCGCAACAGTTCCTGTTGCTGCCAGCCAGGATGCAGGCTTTCCCATAAAATGGTGACCGGGTCATCCGAGTAATAATGGAGCCGGCTTTGCGGTGATTCGCGTCTGCCGTTAGTCATTGTTGCAAGAGCAGATTCGTAGCACCCCTGCAAACTCCCCTCAATGTACTGTCCAGCGGCGAACACAACCGACATATAAGTGGTGGCTGACAAGCTCCGTTGCAGGCGTAACAATGCCTGTTCTGCTATTGATCGCCCCCCTGTAGCGCCCGATGGCTTTACCGGAGCGAGTACAAGAAGCCGCTGTGGAGCTACCTGTGCCAATAACAGACTTTTGTCACTGAGTTCCAGCTGCCGCATCAACGAAATAACAAAATCATCGGCCCCAGGAAGTTGCGCAGGTTCGATGATCAAGGCAAGGCGCGGCTGAACCAGATCGACATCGATCCTATCCAGCCAACTCTGCGGCACGGTACGGCCATTAATCAAAGCTAACAGCGTGTCTTCTATTTGCCGGCGACGATGCTGGCCTATTTCCAACAGAGCCGTTTGCTCGAGCATAAGCTCCGCCGTAACCTTCACCAAATCAGCAAACGGCAAGACCTTCGCAGGCTCTCCAGAAATACCAACAACCGCTACAACCTGATGGCCAACTGTGATGGGAACGTTAACGCCATGGCGAACCCCGGGGAAGTGCTCTGCATTAGCGGCATCAACCGACAGAGACTCTCCCTGCAGAGCGACGTGCCGCGCGCCCTGATGAACTTCACCCACTCGAAGTGGATCTCCTGACGCGATGATAACGCCGTCTGGGGTCATCACATTTACCGAGTGGCCAATAACCTGCATTGCCCGGTCTACAATGCGTTGAGCGGTGGTGTGGTCGAGATTAATGATCACGATCCTCAACGCCCGTGCTCATCATACCAACGCTCCATTAACGATCGCCCGCAACTCCTGCCTGATCGGGTAGGACGACGAAGGAATTAACTGCGCCATAAAAATCACCACCAACTCTTCGACCGGATCGATGAAGAAGTTGGTGCTCGCCAAACCACCCCAACCGTACTCCCCCACCGACCCGTTGGTCTGGGATTTGGCAACGTCAGTTTTGACAGAAAAGCCCAGGCCAAAACCACTTCCGGCATAGGGCGTCTCGCTGAACGCACCCACGGAAAGGCCTGGCAGATCCTGATTCCCCGGCAGATGATTGCTGCGCATGAACTCCAGGGTCTTGCGACCAATAATTCGCTGCCCCTGAAACTCTCCACCCTGACAAAGCGCTTGGGCAAAATGGAAATAATCGTCAATAGTAGAAACCAGTCCGCCGCCGCCCGACAAAAACCTCCCCTTACGACGGAAAGGCGATGTCTCAGGATCGTCCTGCAGCTGGAACCGATCGCCAGGCTGGTACTGATAGCAGGCGGCGAAGCGGTCAAGCTGATCATCACGAACGTGAAAGCCGGTGTCGGGCATATCCAGGGGGGCAAAGATATGCTCACGCAGGTATTCATCAAATGGCTGGCCCGACAGCAGCTGTACCAGATAGCCCAGTACATCCGTGCTGACGGAATAGTTCCAGGCTGTGCCCGGCGAAAACTCCAATGGCAATTCCGCAAGCTGATCGACCAGTGTTTCCATCGTCAAATCCCGGCTGCCATCAAGCTTCAATTCCCGGTAAGCCGCATCAACATTCGTGCGGTTCATAAATCCATAGGTCAGGCCAGACATATGGGTGAACAGGTCGCGAATGGTCATGATGCTGGTTGCGGGTGTGGTCAGGAAATCAGGATAGACACCGCTTTTATACACCCGCCGATTTTTCCAGGCCGGAATATACTTGTGCACTGGATCATCCAGCAAAAACCGCCCTTGCTCATAAAGCTGCATCATGGCGATAGACGTGATCGGCTTGGTCATGGAGTAGATGCGAAAAACCGTATCACGGCACACCGGCTTGTTGCGTTCCACATCCATCAGCCCTTGGGCTTTTACATAAGCAATCTCTCCGCGCCGGGCCACCAGTGTTAATGCGCCGGGCAATTTACCAGGCTGGATATAGCAACGGTCAAGATGGCCTTCAATGTTGAGAAGCTGGCGGGGAGCGAGGCCGGCAACCTGTTTGAGTTCCGTCATGGAAAAGGCACCTTCTTACTTGTGTGGTTATGGGTCCGCAAACTATTCACCGACTGTATCAGGATAGTAGCAAACCTGCGGCGCCCACCATTTGACAAAAAGCCGGGAGAAGAGAAGTATCGAATGATCATTTTAAGGGTCGCTCGCCCTGCCATACCTTTGGAGTCCATGATCCATGCGTGTTTTTTCCAATCCAGTAGGCTCCGGCACACTCTGGTTCGACAACCTGGCTACAGCCGAAGGAACTCCTGTTGCTTACGACCCGCAGGCGCGGGAATTCGTGCCTATGCCGCCTTTTTGCGCGAACCGGGAAATTATCGGTTGCAACTGGATTGCCCCCAAGCAAGGCGCTTTTTGTCGATCCTGCGCAATGACCGAACTAGCGCCAGACCCGGCTATTCCCAACGCCATTCCCAACTGGGCGCAAACAGAGGCAGCCAAGCGCTGGGCACTGGACAATCTTGGCCGGTGGCACTGGTTCCGGCCCGAAGACCCTGGCGCGCCACCTGTGTTCCACATGCTTGCCGAGGGTGCCACCCCAGTACCCATGGGGCATGTTCAGGGTAAGGTGACCATCAGCGTGGCCGAAGTAGACCCTGTTCTGCGAGTAACCCGCCGTGAAGCGCTGGAGGAACCCTATCGCACCATGATAGGCCACATGCGACACGAGATCGCCCATATGCTTTGGTGGCGACTCAGCCTGCGCGAGGATTTTCTCGATGCTTTTCGAGGAATGTTCGGCGACGAGCGCACGGACTATCCAACGGCCTTACAGCAATATTACCAGGAAGGCCCGCCACCCGGCTGGCCGTTGAGCTTCCTGACCAGCTACGCCTCGGCGCACCCTCATGAGGACTGGGCCGAAACCACCGCCCACTTGCTACACCTGACCGATATAACCGACAGCTTCGTCGCGGCAGGTCTTTCCTCACCGGAATTGCCGCACCAAAACTGGGATCCCTATACCGAACCCAGCGCGGAACGCCTGATCCATGTTGCTGCCTCCCTTGTTCCTGGCGTCAACCACGTCAACCGCTCAATGGGCCTGGAAGATCTCTATCCTTTCGTGCTGTCAGATGTTGCTCGCCGCAAGCTTGCCTTTGTGCATGACTGGTTGCGGCGCGGAGCGCAGGGGCTCTAAGGCGCTGACAAAACCGATTGAAACCTGTGTCGTTCAGGCAGGCTCTGCGCCAATCTCCTGCAACGCCTGAACCAAAGTATCGGGCTCTTGTGCTCCGGAGATGAGGTACTGGCCGTTGATTATGTACGCCGGTACAGCCGTAACACCCGCCTTCTGGTACGTGGCTTCGTCTTCTCGCACCTCAGTCGCGTACTGGTCAGTGCCCAGCACATCTCTGGCTTTTGTGGAATCCAACCCGAGAGATTCAACGCATTTGATCAGAACATCGTGGTTGGAGACGTCTTCCGCTTTGCCGAAGTAGGCTTCAAACAACGCTTGCTTCATGCCCGTCTGCTGGCCCTGCTCGCCGGCCCATTTTACCAGCCGGTGGGCATCGAACGTGTTGCAGGTGAGCCGCTCCTGAATGCTGTCAAAATTAAGGCCAAGATCTTCCGCGATCGTCATCATCTGGTTCTGAGTGACGCGCAACTCTTCCTCGCTCCGCCCGTACTTGCGGGCCAAAGCCGGCAGAATCGGCTCACCCTCACCGCTGTGATCGGGGTTCAGCTCAAATGCATGCCATTGAACGGTGAACTCATACTCTGGCGCCAACTGCCCCATGGCGCGCTCTAGGCGGGCATAGCCAATGGCGCACCATGGGCAGGCGATGTCGGAAACGATATCAATGTGCATATTGTTCATAGTGAGCCCCAAATAAGAGATTACAAAAACTTCGACAAATCAAAACCGCAGCTGCTGCTGCCCAAGCATTGCCGCTATGGTAATAAACAGCAACTAAGCCGGGCAATATTCTCCAGTCGAAGTTAATAATGGTAAACCCGAAAGGCATTTGCAGACTACTCTGCTAGTCTGATCTCTCTTTTGAAGTGAACGGAGTTCTGCATGATTACAGTTCATCACCTTAATAATTCCCGCTCGCAACGCGTTCTCTGGATGCTGGAGGAGCTTGGAGTGCCCTACGAGATCCAGCGTTACGAACGCGACAAAAAAACCATGCTGGCGCCTGCAAGCCTGAAAAAAATACATCCATTGGGTAAATCACCGATAATTACCACCGGCGATCTGGTAGTAGCGGAGTCTGGCGCCATTATCGAATATCTTGCCCACACCTATGGCAAAGACACCATGCTGCCCGAGAGCGGTGGCCAGGCGTGGCTTGATTACACGTACTGGCTGCATTACGCCGAAGGCTCTTTAATGCCTCCGTTGGTTATGCGCCTGGTGTTTGAAAAGGTGAAAAACAGCCCAATGCCGTTTTTTATCAAGCCAGTAGCTAAAGGCATTGTGAACAAAACCCATCAAACGTTCATAGGCCCGATGATCAACACGCATCTGGATTTTGTCGAGTCTCACTTGGCGAAAAACACTTGGTTTCTCGGGGACAACCTCAGCGCCGCAGACATTCAGATGAGTTTCCCGCTGGAAGCCTCAGTAGCCCGGGGTATCGTCGGCAAGAACCGGCCCAACATTTTAGCCTGGGTAGAACGTATGCACGCCAGACCTGCTTACCAGAAGGCGCTTGAGAAGGGTGGAGAATACGCTTTTGCGTGAGCAACAGGCCACTTCCTTCAAGAAGAGTCGCCGGAGCTGCTCACATTATAGGCATAGCTAATCTGCCAGTAACGTTTCAAGCAGCTCGTCTATGTCTGTTTTTAATTCTCTATCGTCAATTTTATTAGCATTGATTTTTGCATCTTGAAGATTTTTGATAGCTGCGTCGGTTTGGCCCAGCTCAATTTGCACGGTAGCCATAGAAAATGCGATCGATGACATATGGTCTTTCGCATTGATAGCCATGGCTTTTTCCATGGCTTTTTCGTAGCCCTCCAAAGCCTCTTCTAAATTCTCTGCAAAGTCCGCAAGTGTTTCCCATTGTTCGGGGTGGTCTTTGTCGGTATTTTCATTATCAATGCAAACAGCCCTTAACTCTGCATACAGCGAATTAAACGCCACTTTATCGCCGTTTTTATCAGCCTCCATTAGCTTCTCAGCTAAGCCATAAACGGATTTATATATTTTGGTACTAATCATTGCGTTTGCTTCCTAAGAATAAGATATCGTTCCATGCAGAACCGTTACCCCGCCAGCGCAGCCCGCACCTTCTTGCTCAGGTGGCCCATTTCGACCCGACCAAGCACCTGAGGGCGCAGAGTGTTCATTACACTGCCCATATCCTGCATTCCCTGAGCATCGGTTGAACTGATTGCCTTACGAATCAGCGCATCCAAATCATCCTCGGAAAGGGCAGCGGGCATGAATTCCTCAATAATCACCATTTCCGCCCGCTCCGTGTCGCCCAGCTCCTTGCGGCCGGCATCATCATATTGTCGCGCAGAATCACGGCGCTGCTTAAGCATTTTGTCCAGCACCTTCAGGACTTCCTCGTCATTCAGATCGCGGCGTTCATCAATCTCGATCTGTTTAACCGCAGCCTGAGCCATACGCAGGGTGACAAGCCGGGTTTTATCCCTGTTCCGCATTGCCTCTTTTACCGCGTTGCTCAATTGTTCCTTGAGTGATAATTCCGCCATTGTCGGGCTCCTGTTCTGGGGGTTAAGCGTGTTGGTTTCGCACAGTGAGAGAAATGAGAGAAGCTAGGTTTAACCGAAAACCTGCGCAGGTTCAATCACCAACAAAGCAAAAACCAATAAGCAATCGCGCCCTATCGTTTATAGTTTTTTTATCTTTGCGTAATGATTCCGAGTTTTTTGGCTTGTAGTGTGTGCAATAGGGCCAAGCGACTCGAAATAACAAAGAGTAATTTCCGAATCAGGCGTGTATTTGATCCGGAACTCCGCAGAGGGATTGTTCCATGAAGAATTCAAAAGCCCATACCCGCACGTTATACCGGCATGGGCTACCAATGCGGATAACTCACTGGGCAAACGCTCTTTGCCTGTTTTTTCTTTTGTTAAGCGGGCTTCAAATTTTTAATGCCCACCCTCACCTGTATTGGGGCTCGGTTTCTGATTTCGATTCGCCATGGCTGTCCATGGGTGCCCATCGTACGGAGGCTGGCGAAATGGTCGGGCATACCCGCCTGTTTGGCTGGGAGCTGAACACGACGGGTGTGCTGGGCCTATCAAGCGATGCAAACGGCGATCCGCAGGTGCGCGGTTTTCCCTCCTGGCTGACCATTCCCAGTGGCCGCTGGCTAGCTATGGGTCGAAACTGGCACTTTTTCTTTGCTTGGCTTCTGGTGATTAACGCCTCCCTCTTTTTTGTCTGGGCGGTAGCTTCAGGCCACCTGAAAAAACTGATACCCACACGCGAGGACTGGCGCAGCTTCGGCAGCTCGGTAATTTCACACATCAAACTGCAGCACCCCGCTGGCGAAGAGGCTACGCGGTACAACATCCTGCAAAAACTCGCGTACTTGATCACCATCTTTGGGCTGGGGGCTTTGATCGTAATCACTGGCCTGTGCATGTCACCTCGCATGGACACGGTTATGGGCGGCGTACTTGAAGTGCTAGGCGGGCGGCAGTCAGCCAGGAGCATTCATTTTCTGATCGCATGCTCCTTTGTATTGTTTGTGTTTGTCCACCTGTTTGAAGTGGTCGTTACCGGCCCGTTGAACAACCTGCGCTCCATGATTACCGGTAATTTTCGTTATCAAACCGATACACCTGATAAGCATGAAAAGGAGTCCCACCATGACGGATAACAACCGACGGCGTTTATTGAAAGGCCTGCTCGCGTCCGGTGGGTTACTGACACTCACCGGGTGTGACAAGCTCTCTCGCAGCGATTGGTTCGTTGACACTTTGCGCAGTAGCGAAAAGTTATCGAATTTTGCTCAGCATGCGATCACACCACGAAAAGCCATGGCTAAAGAATTTACCCGGGCCGACATATCGCCGATACACCGCCCCAACGGCAGCACCAACGGCAGTGGTCAAGAGTACCAACGCCTGGCCGCCAACAACTTTGCAGATTATGCCCTGAGAGTGGACGGCCTCGTCAAAAACCCCGCCCGCCTGTCGCTGAACGATCTCAAAGCCTTGCCGTCCCGTACCCAGATCACCCGGCATGACTGTGTGGAAGGCTGGAGTGTTATTGGTGAATGGACCGGCGCCAAACTCAGCGCAGTACTTGAGCAGGTTCAACCGCTACCCAGCGCGCGTTACCTGGTATTTCACTGCGCCGATTCCTACGGCTCAACCGGCAGCCGCTACTACGAAAGTATCGACATGGAAGACGCCTACCACCCGCAAACATTGCTCGCGTATGGACTCAACGGCGAGACCTTGCCAACCGCCAATGGCGCACCGCTTCGGTTGCGAGTTGAGCGACAACTGGGCTACAAGATGGCCAAGTTCATCATGGCGATTGAAGTGGTCGAAAACTTTGAGGATATCGAAGGCGGTAACGGAGGTTTCTGGGAAGATCGAGGCTACGCTTGGTACGCCGGCATATAAAACTGTATGGATTTTTGGCACTTTTATTTTGCTACTGCCCCCCAATATATTAAGGAACCTCTCGACCACACACCCCGCAGGAAGTAACAATGAACGACATTCTCAAGAAGTTCCTTTTTGTTTCAAGTATTTACCTGCTAGCACCTAGCGCTGGCGCTTTCAGCCTGAACGACACCATCTCCAGCGGCACCCAAGCATTATCCTCAGCCACACAGGTCAGCGGTGAAGCCCAGCAACTGTTAGGTCAGCTAGAGGGCCAACTCGACGTTACCGAAACTCAGGCGGCTGGTGGTACCAGCGCCTTGTTGCAACTCGCTAAAAATGAGCTGGGCACCAGCACCATGAGTGGTCTCACGAGCAAAGCTCCGGGCCTATCCAACCTGCTGGGGGGAGGTAACAGCTTGAGCGACAGCCTCCTCTCCGGCATTTCGTCCATGTCCGAGGTGCAATCGGCCTTCTCAGCGCTGGGCATGGACAACGCCATGATCCAGCAATTCGTACCGATTATAATGGGCTTTCTGGGAGACCAAGGGGTTGGCTCTTCACTGCTAGGCCAACTACAGGGGCTTTGGGCGCCTGCCAGCTGAGCTACAGCCGGCTCCAGGAACTGGCTTTGGGCTGAGTTTCGTTTCGTTACAGACATTTTTTCCCTTGCCCGTTATTCTGACGCAGCATGAGCCATTTTGATGGTTGGCTGGTTTCCGGGACACAGGGTTTGCGAATGGCAGGAGATTATCGTGTAAGAAGAATAACTCTGACGGGAATACTCCTAATCACCGGGCTTTCCTGCCCCCAGGTGTGGAGCGAACCGATGAGGGTGGTGACTGAGCACTCGCCTCCAGGTGAATATCTCGATGCAAACGGCCGTGTAACCGGAGCGACAGCTGAACTCGTCCGCGAATTGATGAAACGTGCTGGCGAGCCGGGCGATATCGTTCTGCTGCCATGGGCACGTGGTTACAGGATGGCCCTGCAAGAGCCGAATGTAGCACTGTTTGAAGCCACCCGCTCAGAAATACGGGAAGACCTGTTCAAGTGGGTCGGCCCGATCAAGCGTGTCACCGGCGGTTTTTTTGTTCGTCGCCAAGATGACCTTGCAATAGAAACACTGGACGACGCGCGCGAGCTGAATGGCGTCTGTGCGTACCGGGGAGGCTCTGACGGGCAGTCACTGACAGCTCTGGGCTTTACCAATCTGGAACAACCCACCCGGCCGGCGCAGTGTCTGGAGATGCTAATGCACAGGCGCGTTGATGCCTGGATGACCAGCGATATTGGGCACCTGCCATTATTTGCCGAAACGGATTATTCAGCAAACGATGTGACCCTTGCCTACATCACCTCAGCGAAATACCTATACATTGCTATGTCGCTGGATACCGCAGATGCAACCGTTGCCCGCTGGCAGAAAATCCTGGACAAGATGAAACTGGATGGCACATTTGCACAGTATTACCGTGGCACCTACCCCGATGAAATGATCGAAGCTCTCAGCCACCCAGGACATCCAGATTTTCCCTGGCTGGACCAAGGAGGTTAAAGGCGCCTACCTCCCCGACCGGGGAAGACATGTATCCATCGTGGCCAAGCAAACTGTTTATTTATCTCGTTCCTTTTGCCCTTCTCCAGCCAACAACTCAGCGGCCGGCATACCGAAATACTCTCCTTGCGAGAAATCAATACCCAGCTCCACGACACGCCGCTGTACCACCTCACTGTGTACAAACTCTGCCACCGTTTTGATCCCCAGGCTCCGGGCAAATTGCACAATCCCCTTGGTGACAAGAAACGCCGTGTGGTCCTGCGCCAGATAGCGAATCAAACTACCGTCTATCTTGATGAAATCCACGTTCAGCTTGAGCAAATGGGAAAAGTTGGAGTAGCCGGTGCCGAAGTCATCAATGGCGATCCGGCATCCAAAAGATTTCACCTTGTCGATAAAGTGCAACACATCACCATAATTGCCGATGCCATCAGATTCGAGAATCTCGAAGATCACCCGTTCGCCAACATTGCCCGCCCGCAGATGCTCCAGAATCAGAGCAAGGGTTTCCGGATCAACGATATCCATATAGGACAGGTTGATGGAAAACTCGTGGGGCTGCGTGGCAAAAGCGGCGAACGACTTTTCCACCATGATCCGGGTGATCTGGCGGTTAAGCCGAAGCTTATTGGCCACCTCCATGAATTGCCCGGCGGCGATCACCCCATGCTCAGGATCATCCATCCTTACCAAACACTCATATTTGGTAAACGTGCCCAGCTGGTTATCGTGAATCGGCTGGAAGTGTGGACGTAATGCGTTGGTCTCGATTGCCTTTTTCAGGCGCCTCGCCCAATAGATATTTTTCTCGTAGCCTTTTTCAACTTCCTGGCTTTGGTCATAAAACAGGTACTGACGCATCTGATCTCGTGCTTGAGAAACAGCAATAGTTGCCTGATTAAGCAAAAGATCCGATGCTGCGTTTCCATTGCTCTCGCGGAGAAAGGCAATGCCCGCGCTGGTGTCCAGGGTTAACGCCTGCTGCTGCCAGTTAACACGCTGCGCACAAAGAAATTCGGTCAATTCACTGGCGAACGTGCGCACCCGAGACTCCGAAACACCAGGGCCCAGAAGTGCGAATTCGTCACTGGACAGACGGTAAAGCTCGGGGGCAGGTCCAAAGGGGTGAGAATGGGTACGGATAAACGAGCGCACCTGCTTACGCATGGCCAACAGCACGGCATCGCCGCATTCATTGCCAAACAGGCTGTTAACCTCTTTGAAACGATCCAGATTCAGGAGAATGAGACAGGCTTCCTGCCGATCCTGCAAGTCTCTCAACAGGCGCACTCGATTGGGCAGACCGGTCAGAACGTCGGTGTAGGAGGCCTGCAATTCACGCATGAGCTGCAGAATCCGATAAAGCAGGTAAAGGCTCAGAATCAACAAAACCGAGCCCGTGGTCACCAGTATCCGGTAATTAGTGTCGCGCATGGGCACCAGCACCCGGTCGATCTCATCCTTTGGAACGCCAGCGCCGTAAACCATACCTGCCGGTGTTGTGGCGTAATACAACTCATAGAGTCGCCCGTCAACGTTAAGCTGCCGTGTACGCAGCCGCTTTTCAGGGGATTTGCTATCACCTAATGCTGATGACGTGTCCGGATCATTTCCGGAAAGATTCGCTGCCAAAATTGCATCGATAATCTTCTGCTCCTGAACCGGATCTTCGTTTTGACTAAGACTGGACAGGTTTCGGTTGTTACGGTCGTTAAGGAAAGCAAAGCTGCTTTGCGTGACTTCCATACGGCTGACCAGATCAACAACCTGATCCGATGCCCAGTCGATGGTCGCGACACCAATTAACACACCTTCGGCGCTGACCACCGGCTGAGCAAGGGTAAGAACAACGCGTCCGGTTGCCATGTCAAAGTAAACCGGTGACCAGTAGGCAGTCTCGCCAGAGGCGGGACTGCGGGCACCCTCCCTCCCCAGGGTCAACTCAAACCAGCGAGTCTGTTTGAAATCAGTTGATTGGGATTGCATTCTGGGGTCGCCAACTCCGGCCTTGACCAGATAGGGCGCATAGCGTTTACCGGCAGGCGCTACAATGCCCGGCTGATACCAGAGACCAGCACCGGATACACCCAGCTCGCTTTCTAGAAGGCTTTGCAGTGTTTTTTCAAGCTGGCTCTGCAGTTGGCGCTGGGCTGTTCGCGAACCCTGCTGTTCCCGCGATAACCGGTAGAATGTCTCGCCTATAGTCGCGAGTGTCGCCACCTGGCGCTCCAGAGCAGTTTGGTGGGCATCAATGCGGACCAATCCGGTGAAGAACACATCCCGAATCTGATCCCTGCGCAACTCATACATCGCCTGCTGGGAGTAGTTCAGGTTCAAGTGGGATAACAGAAACATGCCAATAGCAAAAAGCGCAATCAGTAGCAGTAGCAGCCCCATAATGGAGTGTATAGCATAGCTGCTTCTCCAGAAGCCAAGATGTGGCCGTGCCCACCTGGACAAGGCTGGCCACGGCAGCTGTTTAATTGGCACTTGCACCTTCAGGGGATGAAACCAGATTGTTAAGAGCGTTTTCAGCCCCCGCGTGGCCGAGCCCTGCAGCAGTTCTGAACCACTTCGCAGCCGCATTCTTATCCTGCGCTACGCCAAGCCCCTGGGCGTAAATTTCGCCTAGCAGATAGGCCGCCTGCCCAGATTCAGGCACGGCCATCTGGGCCCAGCGATAGGCTGATTCGTGATTGCCCAGAGCGTACTGGATCTGAGCCATGTTTGCCTGCGCACCCGCAGCGCCATCTTCGGCAGGGCCGCGACAGGCAATCAGGGCATCACTGAAGTTGCGAATCCGGGTGAGCAAATAGCAGTCGTTCAACTGGCGGGATACGGCAGCTTTTTTAGCTTCACCATCGCGCACCTCAGTGTTATCGCTCAGGAGAGCATTGAACGGCTGCTGCGAGGGTTTTGGCGCCGGCGGCATAGCTTCGAGCCGCGCCTCATAGGCCGCCACATCCTGCGCACAGGAAAAACTATATCCACGGCGATACGAGGCCAGGCCTGCTGCGGTAATCTCATCCGTGTTGTAACGCCGGGCGACAGCGCCACAGCGGCGTTCACGCTCTTGGCTCACTTGCTCCAGCTGGGTCGTGCGGGCCGGATCACGCGCGTAACGTTGGAGGTATTCCGTTAGCGGATCAATGTATGGTTGATCAAAAAGCGGTTTAATTTCCTGGTCAGGACCCGCAGCCGGAGCCTTTTGCCCGATTTTACTCAGCGCGTCACCGGTGCGACTCAGGAAGTCACTCGTCTTTAAATTGCCACAGCCTGCAATTAGCACTGCACTCATCATGATGACAAGTAATCGATGCATCGGATTCACCAGAAGATCTGAAAATTGCAGCTGCAGCTTAGGAAAACAACCCAATTACATGAATTCTAGTTCACCTGTTTCCCGATGTCCCCGATGACATTGTAACGTATTGAAACCAATCTAGAAGGCAAGGCAACCGCAGACAGCCGCGCCTGCCGGCCTCACCTTTAGCTCAATTATTCGACCGTGACTGTGATCTGCTCAGAGACGACCGGTTGGCTGTGCGGCACATGCGCGTAGTTGCCAATTAACAACTGCAAGGTGTGCTCGCCAGGCTGCAACGTAATCTCTGTTTCTGTTTGCCCGCCACCAAAATGCTTGATTTGGTCTGTGGCTGGAAGCGGCTTGCTCAAATCGGACGGCACCTCAGTGTCGATCAACAAATGGTGATGCCCGGTACCCTCTTTATCGACACCCGCCGGCGCGACGCCCATGTTGCGCAGACCAAACACGACGTCGAAGGTGCCCTCAACCGTTGCACCGTCGCTTGGCTGAACAAAATACACTTCGGCATTTTCAGGGGCATCTGAAATCATGCTCTCAGCGAACGCGCTGACCGGCGCGATTAACAGTGCTGAACATAAGGTGATTGCGATCCTGTTCATTTCACTTCCTCCTTTGTATTCGACAAATGTCAGTATAGTGGGCGAAATGCAGTATCGATACGCGCACCCGAGTGACTATTTTTTAACTGAATTTGAGCTACCTCAGCGTGTCAAAAGACGAACACCAAGCCAGCGGTAATAATTCCAAACAGGATGGACAAACCGATTAAGGCCTTCCATGGGAAAGGCGGCGGAGGCGGCTCCACAGCGAGTTGCTCTTCCAGATAGTTTCTCAGCAAACGAGTGTTGCGAGTATTGGCCTTATAGATGGCATCAAAGGCATCTCCCACCACTGGGACCAGCCCACCGACAAAATCGATACCCATATTGCGCAGGATAAGTCGCTTCACATCCTTGCTGGCCCCGGCCCGTTGAGCTTCGACCAACACATAGCCAGACAACAAAAGGCCTGCGGCATCGCCCACTACAGGCACCAGGCCGATAATGGCCTCAGCCCCAATCTGAAATCGAGTAAAGGGAATGCCGATACTGTTGTCGGTAAAGCGGCTAAACTTATCGAGCCGTTCAAGTATCGCCCGCTGCCGGGCTTCGGTAGGCTTTGCCATAAAATATCCCGAAAAAGAAAACCTCAGAAACCTGGCGCCAACCAACGGGTTCCGCTCTTCCTGAATCGACCTTACCAAATAAAAGGCCGCAAAGACCTCAAAAATCAAAGCCTAACTGCAGTCGGCTGCAGAACTACGGGGGAGAGACAGGAGAACCCTGGGCGATCTGAGCCCAGGCTTCTCTTGCAGCTTTTGGGGAATTTCAAAAGAACAAATAAGTTATTGATCAGAAGTTGTAACCGATACCCGCGCTGTATGCGAAGGCGCCATCATCAAAGTTGTCGTCGGCGTCACTGGCGCTGTCAAAGAAGACCTGATATTCCATCTGAACGGTGATGTAGGTTTTTTCCCGAACATAGTACTTCACACCAGCCTCGGGGCCAGCGAAGAAAGTTTCATCCACATCATCGCCATAGATACCACCGAGATTGGCACCGACAAAGGGCTGCCAGCTACCACCGTCAAAATGGTAATCGACAAAGCCCCGTGAGGCGCCAGACCAACTCGAATTATTTTCCGAATCCGCAAAGCCAAAACTTTGGCGCAAGCCAGCGGCCAGATTGTCGGAGAAGAACTTACCCACATCAAAGCTGACGGCAGCAACGTTGTTATCGAACTCATTGTCACTTGAACCGGTGCCGGTCAAAGCAAAGAGGCCATCACCGGCCTCGGGTTCAGCCGAAACCAGCGCGGGTGAGAGTGCCAGGCAAATAATTGCCGCAGAGTACTTGAGTTTCATAAATTGTTTCCTCGTACATTCCTGCTTTTATTTGAAGTGCTACTGGCTTTTGAGCGACTGCTTGCGACTGCTCTCGTATTCCCGGAACCAAATGCCAGATCAGTGCCGGGAAGAGCATTGCAACTGCGTTATAAAAGCATACGTCACACAATGGGTTCGCAATGGAGTCAACGGAAATTTGTAATAGTTCGGCCGTTGAGCATTGAGACCAAATTCGATGGGTTGAATAGGGCGAGCAGGCTTGATCAAGCGAAGCGGTAAAGACGAATTCGCTATTAAAACGCCCAATGGCTTATTAGCAATAAAATTTAGTTACTACTTAATACTGTTGATTATTATGTTTCATATATTATTAAAACTCTCGAAATTTATGACGCTTATAACGACATCATTATATATCGTTACGAAATAAAGCCGAAAATAAATACACGGAGCCAAGCACTGCTTAGCGGCACATCCGGAAGGGATAAAACGCCCAAAAACATTAACGCATGTTAATAATAAACGTTAAAAAAGCTTCAACAACTACTGGTCCGAATCGCCCTGGCAGGTGACACTCCAACAACCACCTTCATCAAAACGATCGCTTATGCCTGAACCAACCCCACTTCAAACCTTGTTCGACACCCTCCCCCAATCCGGCAGAGTGGAATGGATCGGTATCCGTCCAGCCCGTGGTGAAGCAATGAAAGCGCTCAATAGCGTGGTGATCGCACCGGGCACAGGCCTGGAAGGCGATCGATTCAAGGGCAGCGAAACCAGCAAACGGCAGGTTACCCTGATTCAGAAGGAGCACTTGTACGTCATTGCTTCCTGCTTGCAGCGGGAGGCAATTAGCCCCGACGTTTTCCGGCGCAACATCGTGGTATCGGGCCTAAACCTCCTGGCCTTGAAAGGAAAAATGTTCAGAATTGGGGGCGTGGTGCTGGAATACACGGGCCCTTGCCACCCCTGCAGCAAGATGGAGACCACTCTGGGGCCCGGCGGGTACAACGCCACGCGCGGGCACGGTGGTATTACGGCACGAGTGGTAGAAGGAGGCGAGCTGACACTCGGCGACAACGTGCAGGCTTGCTTATGAAGCTGGAACAATCATCCTCTTCAGCAACGGTTTGCTGCTTGAGTTTCTTTTTGCAACTTTGCACTCCGGACAATCAGAACTATACTTTTTATCTCTTATTTGATTGGCAAATGGCTCAAAACGAAATCTAACCGGCCACAAAAATAACCCGGAGATTCAAATGCTTAACCATACGTGCACTCGATCCGTTTCTGTTTTTGCCTCCACCGTTGTTGGCCTTTTATTAGCAAGTAGTGCTTTCGCAGCTACCGAAATTAAACTCGGATGGACTACATCCGATAGCGAGGTAGACCCTTACGCGATCGCCGCGCACTACTTTGCAGAAGAACTCGAAAACGCAGCACCCGGCGAATTCGACGTTTCGTTCTTCCCTAACCATCAGCTCGGGAATGATACTGCGATGCTTGAGGGGCTACAGTTTGGCACCATGCACGCAGGTGTAATTACCGGCACCCAGATAGGCCAGTTGGAGACGGCGTTTCAGCTCAATGACCTCCCATTCCTTTACGCCAATAGCGCCCAGGCCCATGAGGTTCTGGATGGCGAGGTCGGTCAGGAATTACTCAAGCGGCTTGAAGCCCAAGGCATAATGGGACTAGGTTTTGCCGAGGCCGGTTTCCGCCATACCATCAATAATGTACGGCCAGTGGCAAAGCCAGACGACTTCAAGGGCATCAAGCTGCGCGTCCAGCCCAGTGACCTGTTTATCGACAGCTTCCGTGCGATTGGCGCAAACCCAACGCCAATGGCCTGGAGTGACGTTTTCACGGCAGTACAGCAAGGCACTGTTGATGGTTTGGAGATTCCGCTTGCCGTCATCTTTGCAAACAAGTACCCGGAAGTTACTAAATACCTCTCGTTGACCAGCCATACTTACAACGCCCTCGCGTTGTTGATGTCGAAAGACGTCTTCGATGGCTTGCCGGAAGAGCTTCAAGACGCCGTACAAGACGCCGCCAAAAGCGCCATCGAACGCCAACGGGCTACTGTAGCCGCCAATGAAAAAGACATCCTGCAAAAAATCAAAGATGCCGGTATGAAAGTGAATGAAGTTGAAGATGTCGAGGCTTTCCGAGCCAAAGTCGCCAGCGTTTACAATGCCTACAGTGCCAAAATCGGTGCCGATCTCGTCGATAAAGCGCTGGGTCAGGTAAGCGAATAAGCAGACATAAAGCGATCGCCGCCAGAAGTTGGAAATCGATCTTTGCGGGACATGTTATCAATGTATCGTTGTTTGGATACTGTAGGGAGCTGGGTAGTCAAAATTTCCCACCTTCTCGGGGCGCTTAGCGCCCTGATTATGTTGGGCAGCCTCCTCCTCGGCGTCTTTTACCGTTACGTACTTGACGCATCTTTAGCTTGGAGCGACGAGGTCGCTACCCTGGCTTTTATTTGGACCATCTTCCTGTTTGCAAGCGCTCTTGTCCGCGACTTCGGCCATGTCCGGGTCGCGCTTTTGCTGGACGCCCTTCCGCGTGTGGCCGCTGAACTCTTCGAGCGGGCCATCGTTATTTTAGTGTTAATCTTTGGCTATATCCTGCTCACGACTGGCTGGGATTATGCCGAGTTTACGGCGAACCGTGTGTCGGCGGCTGTCCGGTACCCGATGTGGCTGCAGACTGCAGCAATCCCCGTTTGCGGTGGGCTGATTGCCTTTCATGCGTTGGTTCTCTTGCTGCGCCCTTCGTGGATCAGGGATATGCCTGAGGTGAACAATGGGTGACATCGGCACGGTTATGATTGTCGGCCTCTTTGTTATGCTCATTCTCGGGGTCCCCATTGCCATTACCCTGGGCCTGCTCACAGCCGTCGGCGTTTGGATGGCGGACAGCAATCCCATGATCATGGCGCAACGCTTTCTCGCCGGTGGTTCAGTCTCCAGCCTTCTGGCTATACCCGGATTCATTCTTGCCGGCGAATTGATGAGCGCGGGCGGGCTCTCCCGCCGTCTTGTGCGAGTGGCATCGGTATTTTTTGGTCATCTGACCGGTGGACTCTCCATGTCTACTGTCGTGGCCGGCACGTTCTTTGGGGCAATTTCCGGTTCTGCGCCAGCGACTACCGCGGCAGTCGGCTCGATTATGATCGATGAGCTTGAAGCTAAGGGGTATAAACGGGGTTACGCCGCGGCACTGGCCACTGCAGTGGGACCGCTCGGTCAAATGATTCCACCGTCTATCCCAATGGTCGTTTGGGGCGTACTCGCAGAAGAATCCATTTCCAGGCTTTTTCTCGCCGGGATTATTCCCGGGCTTATTGCAGCGGCTGGTTTTTGTGTCGTCAGTGTTCTATACGCACGGCGTATGGGGATACCCAAGGAACATCGTGCAACCAAAGCAGACATTCTGTTTGCTCTGCGCGATGGGGCCTGGGCGTTGTTAGCGCCCGTGGTCATCCTTGGGGGTATCTACAGCGGGATCTTTACACCCACAGAAGCTGCGACTGCTGGGGCATTCTATAGTGCCCTGATAGGTCTGTTTTTTTACCGCGACCTACGTTTCAGGGAACTCCCCGCCATCCTGGTCAAGTCCATGCGCACAACTGCGGTCATCATGTTCATTATCGCTGTGGCCTATGGGTTCGCGTGGGTTATGGCCAGCGAACAGATCCCCGGGAGAATCACGGAAAGCTTGCTCACTCTGACCACTAATCCGTTTCTTCTGCTGTTGATCATCAATCTCATGTTGCTGGTCCTGGGCGCCGTGATGGATAACATCTCCGCCATGGTGATCCTCAGCACTGTATTGATTGGTCTGGGCCAACAGATTGGTCTGGATCCGATACAACTCGGCGCCATGGTGGTTATTAACTTTGCGGTTGGAATGGTAACGCCTCCAGTTGGCTATTCCATTTTCGTGGCCTCCAGTATCAGCGGAATGCGAGTCGAGACTATAGCCCGCCATATCTGGCCGTTCCTTTTGGTACTCCTCGGCGTGGTTGGTCTGATTGCATATGTACCCGCCGTGACGCTCTGGCTTCCCGGTTTTTATGACTGACTATGACACTCATGACCAACAAGTGAGAAACCGACGATGATTGCGCCTTCTGATATACCAGCACCGGATCCAGCTCCCGGCCAGCCTGCTCAAAAGCTACCTGCTGGCGCCTGTGACACCCACGCTCATCTCTTTGGCCCCCAAGAACGCTACCCCTATCATCCAGATCGAAACTACACACCGCCCGATGCCAGCGAAACTGCTTACCGACACCTGTTAAAAACCCTTGGTTTTGATCGGGCGGTGTTAGTGCAACCAAGTGTCTATGGGACCGATAACAGCAGGATGCTAGACACCATATCCAGCATCACCGCTGACGATGAGCTGCAATGGCGGGGAATTGCCGTCGTCGACCGCCATGTCAGTGATGACGAATTACACTACATGCACAAAGTAGGGGTGCGTGGGATCCGAGTAAACATGGTGTTCCCGGGCGGAGTCACCTTTGATGACGTCAAAGCCCTCGCTGATCGCATTAAGCCGCTGAATTGGCATATTCAGTTTTTGGTTGATGTATCAAAGTTTGAGCGCCTTGCAGAACGACTAAACAATTTGCCGGTGCCCTCAGTGGTAGACCACATGGGCCATGTACCGGCCTCGTTCGGCATCAACCACCCAGGCTTTAAAGAGCTTCTGAGCCTACTAGCAGATGGACGAACCTGGGTAAAACTCACAGGCCCAAACCGCATCAGCGCTCTGGACCAGGCACCGTTCACAGATGTTGATCCTTTTTTCCTGTCGCTGCGCGCAGCGCGCGAAGACCGTTGCCTATTTGGCACAGACTGGCCGCACGTAAAGCTGCCAGGGGCCATGCCCAACGATGCCACTCTTGTTGATGAGTTTTTGAGGCTGGTACCTGACTCTTCTGGTCGTCAGGCTATCCTCGTAGCTAACCCCGATCGCCTGTATCAGTTCACCTAAAACAAAAGCGAATAGCCGAGTAAAATGTCTCCAAAGTTGCGATAGAGCAGGCAATCCGCTCAGGTTGACATATTCTAAGGTTAGCTAAAGGATAGGACGCTATGGCTAAAGCAAATCATGAATCTGAAAATCAAAGTAGCGGCGCGCCTGTTGAGTTTGTGAAGCCACTAGACGCGGCCCTCAACCGCCTTGCTGAACGCAATACTATTGAGGGTGTCTCGCCGGTATTCGAAGTGATCGATGCTGCACAGCCCCTGATGTTCAGCCCTGAGGGCCTGGAAGCGCTTTACGAACGCGTGCCCGCCATTGAGGCGGCCGGGTTCTTTGGTGGGAGCGATTGGGACTACCCCCAAACACTGGTGCCCTCACTGGCCGCACGCACGGTTCGCCACGGTGAACCGGCTGCAACAATGGTTGAAAGCCTGAGCCAGATTCGCCTTTTGGCGGTGGCAAAAGGCGATTACACCCACGCGTCTATCTCGGCGGAGCACGCCCATCACTTTCTCGCCCAGGTACTGGCGTTGAACCTCGACCTGGTGGTCGGTGATCTCCATGAGAGCGACCGACTGCGACCCGATAGGCTTGGCTACGCCGTTCAGAACCTGTATCGCTACCTGCTCAGGCATCTGGGCTACGACAACCTTCTGGAACACCTGGTGGCCGAAGTCTGGCGGATTCTGGCGCAGCGCCCGGTCCAGGTTGATGGTGTCAAACAGATGGTGACCCAAATAGCGGTCTGCATGGAAAAACCGGACGCCCTGGATGGCGAAGTTAGCGACGACGCACTGCAGCTGATTAACGCCGTATTCAGCCCCACCGAGGGTTGCCGTGAAGATCCCGGCTTTAATGTCTACACTGAACGTCTGGCGGAAATGGACGATGCCACCCTGCTTCAAGAAGCCATCGCCTTTGCCCACGCCATGCACAGTACTGGCCTGGTATCGGCCTACATGCCGGTGTTCGTGCGCTACCTGCGCGGCCGCTGGAATGCTCTGATCCCCACGGCTTTGGGGCTCAGCTACACAGGTGCAGACGCGTTTAACTGCTACCCTGCGTTGATTCACACCCTGATTGACGAAGCTCTGTTTCCAGAGACCAGCCAGTGTGCCTATGGCCTGGCCATGATGCTTGAGCGGGGTATTCTCTACGCGCCTTCGGTGGCGCCTTCCCTGTGGCGCCAGATACGCCTATCGCTGTGCGATGCCGCGGCCGAGAAAATTGTGACCGTCTTTGGGAGCAGCCGTTCCCCCGAATGTTTTTTGCTCGCCGACGTGCTCAATGTGCTCGGGCGCCCACTAGGGATAGGACAGGGCAACTATCCCACCTGCCAGTCTACGCGCGCCCTCTCCATGTGGGCTTACAACATGCCGGCAGAGCTGCTTCGGATCCTTGCTTGGGCGGCGCGCGACGATGAAATCGTAATGCGCTTTGAAGGCAACAGTATTTCTTCGCGGGAACTTGGCACCGGGCTGGCGACCGAGCCGCCGGTGGATGTGGATGCAGTATCACTGCTGACCGTGCCGCACCTGGATCGCATCTATTTTGAAATGGGTCGACGCAGTATCGGGCGCGGAGAAGACCCTCACAAGTGGGTTAACGCTGAATTCCACGGCGATCATGTCGGCCACGGATTTCGCATAGCCGTGGATGTTTTCACGGGTAGTCTGAAAGACTTTGAAGGGTTTATTCGCGACTTTTATGCCGCCTATCACCCCTTTTACAATGGCAACATCCCGGTCATCAGCCCCCAACCGGCCGGTATTGCGGTGACCGACAGCGCCACGCGCTTTCTTGGCTGGCACGCCATTACCATCCAGCGGCTTTCGCTGGATCCAGACGAGGTTATGCGGGTCTATTTTTTCAACCCCAACAACGACAGTGGGCAAAACTGGGGCCAGGGAATCGTCACCTCAACCCAGGGCCATGGCGAGCGTTTCGGTGAAGCGTCTTTGCCGGTGGCCGAGTTCGCCTCCAGGTTGTATGTATTTCACTATGACCCGCTGGAAAAGGGCGAGCCAAGCGATGTCCCAACCGATGAAGTCAATCGGGCAATGCAACTGGCCCAAGGCAGTTGGGCCTCGGGGCGATAGAAACCGGGCAACCCGCTTCAGTCATGGAATTTTTTGATTGCTGTAACTAATATTCATAGTAATAAGGAAAGCTCACCAGCAGTTCTTTCCTGATCAGATTCGCCGTACTTGCGAAATCGCCCGATCAGACAAAGGAGGAACATCAATGCCACGGAGATCTTCAAACTCAGAAACCGTTCAATCAACAAACCAGGCTTCCGGCACCGACAAGTCGGCCAGATCCCCCAGGCTTGTCTATATTGTCGATGGCGCCCGCACACCCTTCATTAAGGCCCGCGGCCAACCCGGTCCGTTCACACCCGTTGACCTAGCTGTCCAGTGCGGCCGCCCGCTGCTTTTGCGGCAGCCCATACCGGCAAGCGCCTTCGACCTGGTTATTCTTGGTTGCGTTAACGTACTCCCCGAAGAAATGAATCCAGCACGAGTGGCCGCCTTGCGTCTGGGCATGGGCGAGGCCATGCCGGCCTTTACTGTGCAGATCAATTGCGGGTCCGGTATGCAGTCGATTGATACCGCCTACAAATACATCCGTGACGGGCACAGTAATCTGATTCTGGCAGGCGGTGCGGAGGCGCTAAGCAAAGCACCAATGATGCTCACGGAAGACGCAGCGCGCTGGCTCGCCGGGCTGAATAGCGCCTCATCACCCCAGGACTATGCTCGCCAACTGGCTCAATTCAGCCCCAGCCAGTTCAAACCGGAAATCAGCCTGGCAAAGGGGCTGACCGATCCCATCGTAGGCCTGAGCATGGGGCAAACCGCCGAAGTGCTGGCACAGCAATTCAACATCACCCGCCAAGCCGCTGATGAGTATGCCGTCAGCAGCCACCAGCGACTGGCCAAAGCCCAGCGCGAAGGCTGGCTCGACGGCGAGGTTGTGCCTGCCGTTACATCCGACGGCACTCTCTATACGCAGGATGACGGTGTGCGAGCAGATACGTCCGTAGACGCCCTTGCCAAGCTCAAGCCAGCGTTCGAGCCGCCGTACGGCCAAGTCACGCCGGGGAACAGCTCCCAGATTACCGACGGCGCCTCTTGGTTGATTCTGGCATCGGAAGAAGCGGTTGAAAAATATGGGCTGGAACCACTCGCCATAATCAAAGACAGCGAATGGTCAGCGCTGGACCCAAAAATCATGGGACTTGGCCCAACCCTGAGTGCCACCGAAATCCTCAAGCGCCATAACTCCGGTCTGAACGATATAGACCTCTGGGAGATCAACGAAGCTTTTGCGGCACAGGTTCTGGCCTGCACGTCAGCCTGGGAAGACCCTGAGTTCTGCCGCGTCGCACTGGGGCTGGACGAACCCATGGGGTGTCTCGATCCCGAACGCCTGAATGTCGATGGTGGCGCTATCGCCCTGGGTCACCCGGTTGGCACCAGCGGCAACCGGATTGTGCTCCACCTGGTAAACGCGCTGCGCCGAAAGAAGTTAAAGCGCGGTATCGCAACCGAATGCATTGGCGGTGGCCAATCAGGCGCCATTTTGATCGAAACGGTCTAACAGCTTTAAGGAGGAAAACCATGACCGGTCATATTCTCAAAGCACTAAGCGCCCGTGAAATGGCGCTGGGACCATTCAGCACCAATGAGCAATCAAGCAACCAAGCCAGCCACGGGAACAACTGGAAACACTGGCGCCTGGGCTGCGACAACAACGATGTCGCCTGGCTTCTTTTTGACAAGCATGAGGCGAGCGTTAACGTGCTCTCGGCCGATGTTCTGGAAGAGCTTGATTCGATTGTCAGCGATCTCGAAAACGACCCACCCAAAGCCCTCGCCCTTCGCTCCATTAAATCATCCGGTTTTTGCATGGGCGCCGATATTTCCGAGTTCAAAGAGTTGCAATCGGAAGAGGAGGCGATCAAAAAGCTCTCCCGCGCCCACGAGGTGGTCGACCGCTTTGAAGCATTGCCATTTACCAAAATCGCCGTGATCCACGGTGCCTGCCTGGGCGGTGGTCTGGAGATGGCACTGTGTTGCGACCACCGGCTGGCCATTGCCGGAGCCAAACTGGGTTTCCCGGAGGTGCAACTTGGCCTGCATCCAGGCCTTGGAGGGACGGACCGCCTCACCCACCTGATTGACCCCATTGAAGCCATGACCATGATGCTGACTGGCAAAAACACCCATGACAGCAAGGCTAAAAAGCTAGGACTTGTGGATGACGTGATTCAGGAGCGCCACGTGGAGGCGGCAATTCGCGCTGCCGCTCAGGGTGACCTAAAACACAACGGCAACGGCCTTCGTGAGCGCCTGCTGAGCACCCGCCCGGCGCGGCAGATCCAAGCCCGTCAGATGCGCGCAAAGACCTTCAGTAAAGCGCCCCCAGAGCACTACCCTGCTCCCAAGGCCTTGATCGATCTGTGGGAGACTCACGGCGGCCATGGCAAAGCCATGCGCAAGGCGGAACTCAAGTCCTTCGCTCAGCTGCTGAATACGGACGCCTCCCGCAACCTTGTGCGCGTGTTCTTTCTTCGGGAGAAAATGAAAGGCATCACCCGGGCCGATGTGGAACCGATCCACCACGTTCATGTAATCGGGGCCGGTGAAATGGGGGGAGACATCGCTGGCTGGTGTGCTTTCCAGGGTTTGAAAGTCACCCTTTTCGATATGGAGCCGGAGAAAATTGCCCAGGCCGTGGCGAAACTGTCGAAGCTGTGCGAGAAGAAGCATCGCTCCCGATCAGAAACCCGCGATATTCTGGATAATATGATCCCGGATTTCCAGAACCACGGCGTCAGCCAGGCGGACCTTGTCATTGAAGCCGTCCCCGAGAAAAAGGACATCAAACACAAGGTCTATGCCGAAGCAGAACCCAAACTGAAAGAAAACGCTATCCTGGCGACCAATACGTCCAGTATTCCACTTGAAAGTCTGCAGGAAGGACTGAAAAACCCCGAACGACTGGTTGGCCTGCACTTCTTTAACCCGGTGGCCAGCATGCCGCTGGTGGAGGTGGTCACACACGATGCCATCTCAGAGACTACCTATAATCGGGCCAGAGCCTTTGTCGGCCAGACCAACCGCTTGCCAGCGCCTGTTGCCACCGCCCCGGGCTTTCTGGTTAATCGGGCGTTGACGCCGTATCTGGTCGAAGCTATCACCATGCTGGATGAAGGTATTCAGGCGGAAACCATCGACAAGTTAGCGGAGGACTTCGGCATGCCAATGGGGCCCATCGAGCTGGCAGACCAGGTCGGGCTCGATATTTGTATCAGTGTGTCTGACATGCTTAGGGAGCGCCTGGATACCAACATGCCGGATTCCCCGAAATGGCTGACAGATTTAGTGGAAGAGGGGAAGTTGGGCAAGAAATCTGGCGAAGGCCTGTACCAATGGAAAGACGGCAAAGCCGTTAAGAAGGACGAAACGACCTCAGCGCCTGACGATGCCCTGGATCGCCTGCTTTTACCCATGCTGAACGCCTGTATGGCCTGCATTCGCGAGAAGGTTGTTGCCGATGAAGACATGGCCGACGGGGCCATGGTTTTCGGCACCGGTTTTGCGCCTTTCCGTGGCGGGCCAATGAAGTATGCCCATGACCGTGGGTTTGATAACATCCGGCAACAACTGGTTAGCCTGGCCGACCGATATGGCCAGCGGTTCCAACCGGACGCGGGTTGGCCGGTGAGGCCGTAAAAATAAATCTGTCCCGATTTTTGCTCAATTGCGGTTTAATGCGCGAGACACTCATTTGCCTGTAAATACGCCTATCACTATGCCCCTTGCCACATCGCCTGAGCAAAACGTATCCGAAGCTGAGATAGAGCAGGCAATCCGCTCAGGCATCGAGCGCTACTTTGACGACTGTCGGGCGCGGGTACCGGCGTTTATTGACCGTCATTTTCATTATCCCGGTGCCATAGCGACCAACCGGATGGCGCTGGGATGGGACATGTTGCGGGCCCCCATCAACCTGCTGTGGGCGCCGGTGTACGCGCTGGCATGCCTGATAAAAATTCTGGCCCCCAAACGTACAGGCCTGAAGTGGCTACACAGTGTGGCAAATCGTCTACCCGCCGGTTTTACGACACGGGTACAACAACACATCTCGCACCTTATCCTGGTGGATCTGCTGAATGATGGCCAGGCATACCCAATACTGGAGAACTATCTGATTGAGGCGCTGGAGGCGGTCTATGAGCGCCATACCTCAAAGCCGGTCGATCACCAGCGGTTTAGCAAACTGACTGAACCGCTGGTCGCCGACGCGCTCAGTCAGTACCGGATAACCCGAACAGCGTCTGCCGACATCACCAACAGTATTTCCTGCACGGTGCTGGGGGCGTTCGCGTTCCAGAAGTTTACTCCGGGTGGTATTGGGCTTGGGGTGGTGCTCGCCTCCATGGTCGCAACGACCCTGGCCGCTCAGGACTTTATCCTGGGTGAAACCATCGGCGGGTGGTATTACAGCTGGTTTCCACCGGAGCCTTCGCTGGCGACAACGGCCAGCGTGATGGTTGCTGTTATGGCCACACTGGCGGCGTTTGCGGCCTTATCTGGTGTTATTTTCGATCCCGTTCAGGCGGCGGTTGGCCTGCATCGTCGGCGCCTGCACAAGCTACTGGACCACCTGCAGCGAGACGTGACACTCAGCACCCAAAGCAGCTTTCGCCCGAAAGACCAGTTTGTGGCGCGGATTCTGGACACCTTCGATATGATCAAATCAGGTTTGCTTTAATTAACGAGGCTTTAATTAGCCGGGCCTTAAAACAGACCCCACCCCATTTCCATTTTCTGATCACAAAGAGGCAATACCCATGACACAGCAACTCCCGGTCATACTCATAACCGGCGGTGCCCAAGGCATCGGCAAGGGCATTGCCGCCTATTTCCTGAACAAGGGCTGGCGAGTTGTGGTCTTGGATAGAGATGCAGAAGCCATCAAGGCATGCAGACAGGATTTCGACAATCCCGGCAACCTGCTGCTGATCGAAACGGATGTGTCCCGCGAGCCCGAAGTGGCTTCCGCCGTGGCCGAGGCAGTGAAATGGGGTGAGCGGTTAGACGCAATGGTCAGTAATGCGGGAATCGCGGATCCGGAAACCGGCCCAATAGAGTTGCTTGAGCTTGCCCAGTGGCAACGGCGAATCGACGTCAACCTGACCGGCGCCTTCCTGATGGCAAAGCATACTGTGCCGCACCTACGCCAGAGCCGAGGCAGCATAGTCAACATGGCCTCCACCCGCGCTCTGCAGTCCGAGCCCCATAGCGAGGCTTACGCCGCCAGCAAGGGTGGCCTGATCGCCCTGACCCACGCTTTGGCCATGAGCCTGGGCCCCGATGTGCGGGCCAACAGCATAAGCCCGGGCTGGATAGATGTCAGTGCCTGGCAGGCTCATGCGCCCTCTGAGCCGCAGCCGCTGTCGGATTCCGATCACAATCAGCATCCCAGCGGTCGCGTCGGCACACCCAACGACGTAGCGGCCATGGTCGCCTACCTGGTCTCGCCCGAAGCCGGCTTTGTGACCGGCCAGAACTTCGTGATCGACGGCGGCATGACTCGCAAGATGATTTATGAGGAATAGGCCATTGGGTTTTCGTCAACCCCTATCAGCACCCAGTCCGCCGCTCCTTTCTTTAGCTGGCGTTTGGCCGAGTAGTCCTAGTCTACATTGCTCGTCATCTGTGTTCTCCGGCTACGCTCCTCATCAATCCGTCAGGAAGTTTTTGTTATTCGCCGTTTTTTCGATCACAACCTCTTGTGTTCGATCTTTAAGACTGACTCCCGATATCCCGAGCCGTCTTGCTTCACGCATCAGATAGAGGAGGCGCTGGCTGGCATGTTCAAAACTCAAACCCGCGGGCCGCACATTCGAGATGCAATTGCGGCGCGCATCGCTCAAACCACTTTTCGGCCCCCAGGAAAGATAAATCCCCAGGCTGTCGGGTGAGCTGAGGCCGGGGCGCTCACCGATCAGCACAACCACCACGCTGGCTCCCAGGCATTCACCGATCTCGTCACCGATAGCCACCCTTCCCTGTTCGACAATGATCAGGGGCGCCAACAGCCAATCTCCAGCTTCTTCCTCTAGATCCCTGAGAAACTGCGTGACCATGGGCACTGCGTTGTTCTGGATGGCGGATGAAGACAAGCCATCAACAATCACGATGGCCACACTTGGCTCACCCGAATCACCCCTGCAGAGCCCGGCAAGGCACTCCAAAGATTCCTGGGACAGACTCCGGCCGAGATCCGGCCGCTGAAGGTAGGTCAGCCGGTCTTCCGCCTGGCTTTTCAGCAACAACGGAGACTGGCCCGGTAATGCAGCACTAGATTCGCCCAGGTCTTTCAACAGGCGTTTCACATCCAGGGGAAAGTGGACAGCATCTCTTGCCTGGGCATGGGCGAGCTGAAACTTGAGCAATTCATGGGTGGGCAGGCTGATACCGGCCCGGCCCAAGCCAATTCTGGCGTCCGTGAACTGGCGCAATACCCGCCAGACATTCTCGGTTACCAGCGATTTTTTTTGCTTACTCATGCCCCGCCTCCCGGGTCAGCCCTTTCAATGGCCCCCTGAACAGGTCCGGTAACTCCCTGCTTGGCTTATAGCTCGCTGCACTCTCGAAAATCTGCATGCGAACAAGCCAATCCTCAAACTCGGGTGCCGGCTTCAGGTCAAGGACCCTGCGTGCATACAGGGCGTCGTGGAAGGACGTGGTCTGGTAATTCAACATGATGTCATCGGAGCCGGGAATACCCATGATGAACGTGCAACCGGCAACCCCCAACAGGGTAAGCAGGTTGTCCATATCGTTCTGGTCGGCTTCGGCGTGGTTGGTGTAACAGATGTCGCAGCCCATGGGCACGCCGAGCAACTTTCCACAAAAGTGGTCCTCCAGTCCCGCCCGGATAATTTCTTTGCCGTCATACAGGTATTCAGGGCCGATGAAGCCAACCACGGTGTTCACCAGCAAGGGGTCGAAATGCCGTGCCACAGCATAGGCCCTGGCCTCACAGGTCTGCTGATCGATACCATGATGGGCGTTTGCCGATAGCGAGCTGCCCTGCCCGGTCTCAAAATACATCACGTTGTTGCCGACCGTACCCCGCTTCAGTGACAGGGCCGCATCCTGCGCCTCCTGCAGTGTCGACAGACTGAAACCAAAGCTGCTGTTGGTGGCCTCCGTACCCCCGATGGACTGGAACACCAGGTCCACAGGCGCACCCTGCTCTATCGCTTCAAGGGTATTGGTGACGTGGGTGAGCACACAGGACTGGGTGGGAATGTCGTATTTCCGAATAACATCATCCATCAAGCCCATCAGTTTGATGGCCTGGCTGACGTTGTCCGTCGCCGGATTGATGCCGATCACCGCATCGCCGTTTCCGTAGAGCAGGCCGTCCAGGAGGCTTGCGGCGATGCCCGATATATTATCGGTCGGATGGTTCGGCTGAAGGCGGGTGGAGAGATGGCCAGGCAGGCCGATGGTGTTTCGGAAGGCCGTTGTCACCCGGCATTTTTTTGCCACCAGGATGAGGTCCTGATTGCGCATCAGCTTGCTGACAGCAGCCACCATTTCCGGTGTCAGACCGCTGCGGAGCTTTCCCAGGGCGGCCGGCGTGGCATCATCGCCCAGCAGCCAGTTCCGAAAGTCCCCCACCGTGAGATGAGAAACCGGTGCAAACGCGGCCAGATCGTGTGTATCCAGTATCAGGCGGGTCACTTCATCCTGCTCATAGGGAACCAGCGCCTCCGAAAGAAACGCCCGCAGCGGCAATTCGGCAAGGCGCATCTGGGCAACGACGCGCTCTTCCGCCGACTCTGCGATGACTCCGGCGAGCCGGTCGCCGGAGCGCGCGGGAGTGGCTTTCGCCAACAGGTCAGCCAGACTCCTGAAGTGCCAGGTACGCGCCCCCAATGTATAGGTGTACTTGTAATCCATGTGCTTTCTCGCCCCTCGACAGGGTTCCCCCGGAACACTCACCAGATCCGGGGGAACGGATATTGCTATCCATTCCACTGTAATCCTTCTGTCACAGCTGAGTTATCGGAAAATGGCCAATATCAAGGTGGAGCTACTCTCTGTGGAGAAGCCCAACCCAAAAGTTGCGCCTAGCTATGCCCATCGAAAAGCCGTGGAGGAAAAGATCAAGGCCTCCATAAATACTGTCGACGACGCGCAATCCGTGTCGGATATTGCGGCGTTCAGTGGCTTTTATCATCACAGCCAGTTTTCCGCCCTCTGCAAGCAGTTATTTGGCGAGTGTCCATCAGAGCCAATGAACCGTTTCTCCGGGCGGTTCGAGAAGTTGAGGTGCCATGAGAGACACAGCACTAGTTGTTGTTGGTTGCTTCTTTTGCTTTGTCGCCCATGCTATCGACACCCTCACGCACGTTGTGCCATGCCGAAGACGTTGCTTCCTTGGTGCTCTCCCAGGCGCTTTGGCTGGTATCTTTCGTATTCTCCCAGGCCTGACTGAGGCTTTCTTTGGTCTGGTTCCACCATCCCTCGTTGTATTCCGGAAGCGCCTTTACAGCATCCTGAGTGGCTTCCATATGCACTTCGTAGTCAATATCATCAAAGGCCTCGTTGTCGTCCTCCAACTCCACCCTGACGGTAAAAGTTCCACGCTCGGCTACTACCTCGCGGCCCCCCAAACCCAGTACTGAACCCGTTTCGATGATCAGCGAATGAATCGACATATCGTCGCTTAACAGGATGTCCTCTACTTCACCAATTTCCTGGCCATCAGCATCATAGACATCGGCATCCAGGAGTGCTTCGACCGAATACAAGCCCTCCGTCGCGGCCGCAGAAAAGCTTAAAACCATACTCCCTGCCAATAGGGGAACGCTCAATTTCCGAATCAGTTGAGTGCGCATTGTGTTCTCCTTTTCGTTGCATCGGGTTGATTCCATTTTTTCTCATCACAGCACTAGCCTCTAATGATCGGAGCATAGCTCCGGGCCACGGTCAATCACATGTCCCAACTTTAACGCAGTGTCGCTTTCTGCCAGCTATAACTTGGTAACGCATAGGAGCGAACCCACCGGCGATTTCTCGGTTTCTTTATGATGAAGGAAAGTTTCACAATCTGTGTCAGGATTAACCCATGACAGACACAACCGACAGTAAGCAGCCACACTTAGGCTCTACCCGGCAGTTTCTTCAATTCGCGCACCGGGTTTTACGCAATTTTCTGCGCAATCATGGGGTGTTGCTGGCGGGCGGTGTTGGTTATAACGTGCTGCTATCGGCGGTGCCGATGCTTGCCCTGCTGGCGGTATTGCTTACCCGACTGGTGAACGAAGAGCAACTGCTGGAGGTCATGGCAGTGCAGGCACAGCATTTTGCCCCGGCCCATGCCAGCCTGCTACTTGATGCGGTTCGAGCTTTTATGGAGTCCAGAGACATCATCGGTATTGTCGGCCTGCCGGTGATGCTATTTTTCAGCTCCTTCGCTTTCCGTATGCTGGAAGATTCCATTGCGATCATCTTCCACCGGCCCGACAACCCCCATCGCAGTTTCTGGGTGTCTGCCGTGCTGCCCTATCTTTTTATCCTGATACTGGGCGCCGGTCTGCTAGCCCTGACCCTGCTGTTCAGCCTGATCAACGCACTTTACGAAGCCCCGGGCCTGATTCTGTACTTGATCAGTTTTGTTGGCGTATTTATTCTGTTCAGCGCCATCTACAAGGTTCTGCCCATTGTGCGAGTCTCCTCCCGACGGGCGCTGGTGGGTGGCCTGGTTGCGGCCGTTCTCTGGGAAGCTACCCGCTTGCTGTTGATGTACTACTTTCTCAATATATCCTTCGTTAATGCAATTTATGGCTCCCTGGCCACAATCATTGTGATACTGATCAGCCTGGAAATTGCGTCCATTATCCTGCTGCTCGGCGCCCAGGTAATCGCGGAACTTGAACGGAGCGAGCGGCTGGGCCTGTCCTGGCATGTCTCCCCGGATTGAACCGAGTGCAGGCATGATGGTCTCGAGATCTTGACCGGGTTCTGAGCAATACCGCCGTCTCTAGTCGAAACGGTTGCTATAAATATAGGAATCTGAATTCAAGGACTGCACCCAATACGCTGTCCCGACACCGGCAGAATCAACCGCTATCTGAACCAGGTTTTTGGGCACGGATTTATCTGATGAAATGGTTTCAGGTGCCTTCCAGCCGCTATCTACTGCGTAGCGGGCAGCGCGAACTTCAAGCTCACCATTCACGTCACGCTCCCACACCGCCAAAGCATTGCCATCCACATCAAGCGCCAACCGGGGAGACTTCACGCTGTCGCTATCACCCGCACTGATGTTTTCAGGCTGGCTCCAGCTATCGCTTTGTTGCGAATAGCGACTGGCACGATTCCGGTCGCTCATGCCATTATTCTTACGCCACACCACAAGCGCGTCGCCCTTCGGTGTTACCGCAATCTGCGGGCCCCTGGAAGCACCTTCGTCGTCCGACTCAATCATCCGAGCGGTTCCCCACTCCTCGCCTACCGAATAGCGATTAGCCCATATATTTGGCGTTGGCCCTGACGGCTGGTTCCAGACCACAATAGCATTGCCTTCGTCATCCGCTCCGATCTGCGGTTCAGAAGCGCAGAGCCCCGGGCCAACAATCTCGGCGTCAGTCCAGTCGCCGCCACCAGGTGCATAACGGCTGGCCTGGATAGCACAGACGCTAGAGCTGCTCTCCTGCACCCACGTGGCAAAGGCGCTTCCATCGGCGGTTATCGTGAACTGTGTGTGAAGCAGTTTAAGCGATCCATTGGACGCTATGGGGGTCTCGCCACTCCAACTGTCGCTTTGCTTGGTATAACGGTTGGCCAGAACCTGATAGGTACCAGGAGGGCCATAGTTTTTCCCAGCGCGAATGACCAGTGCATTGCCCTGCTCATCAAACCCAAGCAGGGCTTTCTCATTTTGTTGTGACAAGCCAAGGTATATCGGGGCGGTACCAATTGTTACTGCCTCACCCCAGCCCTCGTCCTTTGTATAACGGTTAGCGCTGAGCGAATACGATCCATTGTTGACGTAAGTCTGCCAGATCGCGATAGCATTGCCTTCGTTATCGATGGCAATCTGCGGATATCGCTTAACTGCGGAAAAACCGCCGCCATCAAGATTGACGGAAGAACTCCAGCCCTCCTCTGGCGTATAGTGGCTACTGACAGGATTTCCATTAGCCGTAGCCCAGACGGCGAACGCCTGGCCATCGTTGCCTGTCGCCACTTGAACATCAGTATTCGTTTCCTGGATGTTGAACGACGTCGCCGTTTCATCCCAGCCCCCATCACGCACGGTAAATGACGACATCACCGGGGAAGACAGCGCATTACCGGATAAATTCGCGATGGAAGCATCCAGCGTGAACTGGTAATGACCCAAGAGGCCAAGCCTGGAGTCAGGCGTCAGTGTTACGACATTGCTGGCACCATCAAACGTTACACCAGCAGGTACGTCATTGCCGTTTCGGGATAGGCGAACGGTACGCTCACTAATACTGGTGCCCAACATATCTTCGGCGAAAGCAGCAGTAACTGTGGTGTCCGGGCTGACGCCGGCGGCGCTGTCAGCAGGCATTACACTGCTGACTTGCGGGCTCTCCGACGACGCTGTGCCGCCACTATTGTTGTCGTTACAACCGGACAATAAAAATAATCCTGTCACCAGACAAAAAGACTTTAAAAACAGTGGCCGATAATCGGACATAAATATTCTATTCCTTTTGATCCTGAGATCAGGAGTTAGGTACAGCCCCTATCAAGCAGGAGCTTGAGCGACTGAGAACGCTCTTTCGGCAAGCGAATCCAGACTGTAGAGAGGAAGGACACGTGGGACAATTCAATTAGGTAACGAAATAGAAAGGTTGTGTTAAAAACGGCGGTCTGCCCCGGTTTTTACTGCGCCTTACGATAGCTACCCTGATAATCAAAGATCCGTTCCTGCACCTGCCAGTAGTGCTTTTGTTTGCGGGCAATGACAAAATCCGGTGCTGGCAGCAAGGCTTGCACCTCAAGCACCTCTTCAATTCTGCTGAACGCTTGCGGGGCCTGGCCATTCGCCAAACGACGCCCGAACAATTTGTTGAAGACGTTGCGCTGTGCCGGCTTGCTGAAATCAAACGACTCGTTAAGCTCTTCCCCATCTTCACCGTGATAGGTGATTCTCAGTTTGCTGCCCGTGCCACTCATGGTGATTCCAGCGCAACGGATTACCATGGCATCTTTCAGTTTCAGGGCATCTTTTAGCTGATCATCGGGATCGATAATGGCTTTTTTACACTGGTGACAATTACGGGCGGCGATATCATTCTCGGCACTGCAGTGTGGGCATTCCTTGAAACGAAAACGGTAATCGCACTGTTCCCGGCGTCCGCTCTGCGCTCCAGGCTCACCCTCTTCAGCAGGCTCCAGCAGCCCCTGACAACGGCGACCATAGTGCTCGATCACATGACCTTCATCGTCTGTTTTGCCCCAGAATATGTTGGCAAAACCACAGCCTGGGCAGAATACCTGCACCGGCTCGCTATCGGGGTCCGGTTTCTTCTCCCCAACTTCCGGGTGATGCAGATTCACACGGTTACCCGCGTAATCGACCACCAGGCAATCCTCTTTCCCTTCGTCCAGACGAAGACCGCGACCCACGATCTGCTGATACAAACTCACCGACTGGGTGGGGCGAAGAATGGCGATAAAATCCACATGGGGTGCATCAAAGCCGGTGGTGAGTACGGATACATTCACCAGATACTTTAACTGCCGCTGTTTGAAGCGATGAATCAGCGTATCCCGTTCATTCTGATCGGTCGCGCCAGTAATCAGCGCTGTTTGCTGTTCCGGCAGATAACCGGTGATTTCCTTCGCATGATCCACCGTTGCCGCAAAGATCATCACCGCCTTCCGCTCAACGGCCAACTCCATCACCTGCTCGATAATGGCGCGGGTTACACGCTGGTGTTTGGCCAACAGCTGATTAACGTCTTTTTCAGCGTATTCGCCAAATCGGTTCTGAGACAACGTAGAGAAATCGTATTGCGACACCGCTGCATCAACTAACTCGGGTTTGGTGAGATACCCCCGGTTAATCATATAGCTCAATGGCAGTTCATAGATGCAATGCGCAAAGGGCTTATCTTCTTCACTGCGAACAAAGCCCCGGTAGTGATAGCGATAGATCCAGCCCATAGCCAAACGATAGGGCGTGGCAGTTAGCCCGAGCACTTTAAGGGCGTCATTCTGCTGCCTTAGCAACTCGATGATCCTTTGATACTGACTGCTGTCATCATCACTGACCCGATGGCACTCATCGATGATGATCAGCGAGTATTCATCCCTGAACTGATCCAGATTGGCCGATACAGACTGCACACTGGCGAAGGTTACCTGATACCGGTTTTCCTTTTGCTTTAACCCCGCAGAGAAGATGCCGGCCGTTAACCCATAACTCTGGTATTTGGCGTGATTCTGCTCAACAAGTTCTTTTACGTGGGTCAGCACCAGAATTTTCCGCCGGGCAAGTCGGGCCAACTCGGCAATGACCAGGCTTTTACCCGCACCGGTTGGCAACACAATAACGGCAGACTCATCCGATTTGCGAAAGTGTTTCAGCGTGGCATCAACGGCTTCTTGTTGAAAAGGCCTAAGCGTAAAAGGAGCATTCATTCTGCAGGGCTTAATCGTTCAATGATGCCCACCCGGCCCATGCGCGTGGCCGTGCGATATTTCTTCCGGACTGGCAGCGCGTACTTCGATAATTTCAACATCGAAGGTCAGGGTTTTACCGGCCATCGGATGGTTGGTGTCCACATCGGCAAACTTGAGGCCGACTTTGGCAACGATCACATGGCGCGGGCCCTGCTCGGTTTGCAGCTGGGCGATCATGCCTGGCTTCCAGCGTTTGGCTCCCATCAAATGCTTGATCGGCACGCGCTGCATAGCATCGGCCTTGCGCGGACCATAGCCTTTTTCGGAAGTGACGGTGACACTGAAGTTTTCGCCGGCGTCGCGACCTTCCAGGGCTTCTTCCAGGCCCCGGATAATGCCGCCGTGGCCATGCAGGTAAGCGTTCGGCTCGCCGCTACGGGAGTTCTCAACGGCGTTGCCTTGGTCATCACTGACACTGTAGTGAAACAAGACAACTTGATTCTTTTCGATTGGCATAGGGTTCTCTGCAATGGTTTGAGGTACGCCATTATAACCAGCGGCGGCGTTGCGCGCTCAAATAGTAGGAACTGATCCACCTGAAATGTCATTTCAAAAAAACTTTCTTCACGCAATAAAACATATTTGCACTACCTAACCATGAATTCCCTGTAATAAAATAACCTCTTTAAAGTAGTGGTGAACAAACGAATTTTCATCGTGTCCCCGGACCACCACCTCACATAAAATAGGTTTTCGATGTTAGAAAGCAGTTACAACGAAGTTTTGGTTGCCTGCTCCATCATAGTTGCCATTCTTGCATCCTACACGGCTCTGAACATGGCCAGCCGCGTATCCAGCGCCTCGGGCAGAACGGCTGTACTGTGGCTGGCTGGCGGTTCTTTCGCCATGGGGTTTGGCATCTGGTCGATGCATTTTGTCGGCATGCTGGCCTTTAGCCTTCCCATTGATCTGGGCTACAACATTCCCCTGACCCTGCTTTCGTTGCTCATTGCCATCGCCTCCTCAGCACTCGCACTTTATCTGGTGTGCCAAGACAAGTTGCCTTTCGGGCGACTGTTATCGGGCGGCATTCTGATGGGGCTGGGCATTGCTTCCATGCACTATACCGGCATGGAAGCAATGCTCATGAATCCGTACATTTTTTATGTACCCTGGTTGGTTGTGCTATCCATCATTATCGCCATTATTGCCTCCCTGGGAGCCCTTTGGCTGGCTTTCCGCCTGCGCGAAGAAGCCAAGCGAGCCACTGTTAGCCGCATGGGTGCGGCTCTGGTTATGGGCTGCGCCATTATCGGAATGCACTACACGGGAATGGCTGCTTCCAAGTTCCCCCTCAACAGTTTCTGTGGTGCGGCTAACAGTGGTATCGATACAAAATGGTTGGCCGTGCTGGTCATCATTGTGAGCCTCGCAGTTTTTGCCATTGCGCTTATTGTGTCAATGCTGGATGTACGCACGAACCGACTGTCCAACTCACTTGACGACGCCAACAATGAGCTGATCAAGCTGGCCCTGCACGACAACCTGACCCGCCTACCAAATCGTGTCCTTCTAAGTGATCGCCTGGAGCAGGCGATACACCGGGCCCAGCGAAACCATAGCGAGTTTGCAGTGCTCTTTCTGGATCTGGACGGCTTTAAGGCTATCAACGACATGCACGGTCACCATGTGGGAGATCTTTTGCTAAAAGAAGTCTCTCACCGCCTTCTGGTAAGCAAGCGTGAAGGGGACACGGCTGCAAGGCTTGGGGGGGATGAATTTGTAGTGTTACTGGAGCCCAGCACACCGGGAATTTCCGCCGCTTTTGCACAGCGCTTGATTGATACAATTGAACAGCCTTATGAGGCTTCGAATAATTTCCTTCAAATATCGACCAGTGTCGGTATCGCCATTTACCCCCAGGATGGTCAGACCGAACATGAGCTGATGATCAACGCCGACGCCGCCATGTACCACGCCAAAAAGCAGGGTCGCAACGGCTACTGTTTTTTTGAGCACGGTATGAATGCCGATGTGCACCTGCAAATGCAGATGCAACAGAACCTGCGACAGGCGGTCGATCGCAACGAGCTGGTTTTGCACTACCAACCCAAAGTGATCGCACCAAACGGTCCCATGACCGGAATGGAAGCATTACTGCGTTGGCAAAGCCCTGATTACGGTTTTCTGTCACCAGACCGCTTTTTGCCGTTGGCCGAGAGCTCAGGACTGATCGTCCCCATTGGCAATTGGGTCATCAACGAGGCCTGCCGGCAAATGAGGGTTTGGTACGATCAGGGCCATCGGGACTGGACTATGGCGGTGAATCTCTCCGCTGTTCAGCTGGAACACGACAGCTTGGTGGAGGTTGTTCGCTCGGCGTTAACGCAACACTCGCTGGCACCCTCACACCTGGTACTTGAAATCACCGAGTCGACTGCCATGCGCGATGCCGAAGCCAGCCTCAAAGTGCTAAACGAACTGTCTGCCCTTGGCGTGTCCATTTCCATCGATGATTTTGGCACGGGTTACTCAAGCTTGCTCTATCTGAAACGCCTGCCAGCCAATGAGCTGAAAATCGACCGCGGCTTTATTACCGAGTTGGCCCAGGGCAACGACGATGAAGCGATCATTCAGGCAATCATTGCTCTGGGTAAAACGCTGGGAATGAGGATTGTCGCAGAAGGTGTTGAAACATTGGGCCAGCAGGAGCTGCTGACGCGGCTGGGCTGCAACACCTTGCAAGGCTACCTGTTAGCCAGGCCCGCCGCGCCCGATGCATTGCTCGAAACAATCACTCTCCTGGCCGAACGCGCTGAGCCAACTCTCGTTACTACTTAACGCGTAACCCGCTCTGATATTCAGCCAGCTTTCGGGCTAACCTGCGTTGGACCTGCAGGGGCGAATTGCCCACTTTTACCCTTGCCCACATACTCAACAGCGCCGCCGGACTTTAAAAAATCAGCAGTCTGCTTCTCAATCATGGCAGTAGTTAATGTCGCTTTTGCGGGTGTCTTACTCATTATATTCTCCAAGTTAACTGTTGCTTATTTACCAACGCCAAACCTCTATGATATTCCAATTAGGAAATAATTGTTTGGAATAGGCAGCGAAAACCAAACTCGAAAAACCTAAATGGGAAAACCGGGACAACTCCGCTTTTCGTTGGTTAATAGCGACGCAAAAAATCGCGATAAAGCCGGTTATTCCAGTCCTGAACGATGATCTGGGATCTGAACAATTGCCACAACTCCCACGAATAAACGATCAAGAGCAAGATGACTCCCGGCCAAACCAACCCAACCAAGAAACAGCCAATCGCAACAAACAGAGCACCAAGATCAAACAGCCCCCATTGCCAGCGCCCCAGATAAAAATGATGCAACCCGGCGATAAAAAACCAGTTCAATGCGGCGTATGTATCCGGATCTTTAACTGCTTTCCCGGCTTGTCGATAGAATTCTGCCCGCTTATCTTCTGAAAGCTCCCGAATCGCCTTTCTGAGCGACTCTTCCTCAGCATCAACCTCTTCTTGCTTCAGCATGCTCAATATCCCACGTTACCGGCTCGATGCATTTACAGATCACGTCAGGCCTGTTGCACCTTCGAAGACGGTGAAGCGTCAATGCCAGCCCCTTGCGAAGACCGAATTTCCGAATGGCCTCCTCAGAGTATGCAGAGCAACTCGGTTCAAAGTTGCAGTCGATGCCAAACCATCGGGTACCGCCTCCAGTGCGGCGATAAAACCCGATGGCCTTCAGAGCCAGCGCTTTCAGCACTTGTTAACGCCCCAACGTAACAATCACAGCTTCACGCTGCCAAAACAGCCAGAAGCGCTTCATCTCCAGAACCTGGAATACAACCTGCCAACCTTCAGAAGCGTAGCGGTTTAATTCCGCTTCAATCTTCTTTAAAGGCAAGCCGGAGGAACCCAGCAGCAACGTCCCACAGCCACCCTCTGCGATATGGACCATCTTGTATTCGGTATAATGTTTAACCGTCATAACATCTCCTTTTTTAAATAAACCTGTCGGCTACCAGATAAGCGGCCGCAAAGAGTTCAACAAATTAAAGCCCAATTGCTGCCGCAAAACGCTCGCTTCCGGGGCAACAAGCAGCCAACCCAGAGCACCCAGATTGGCGAGGACCGCCAGCCAGAAAACAAACTGATAGCTCCCCTTTCGTGTTTTGTGCCGAAAAACCTGCTGGGCCAGAAGCGCACCGGGCCAGCCACAGCAAAGCTCAAAGACGTGCAACGTTTTTTCGGCCGTGCGTTGTCCACCCCGCTGCGCCGCCCGCTTATCAATCCAGTACATCACAAACAACACCAGACTCACCCCGCCGTAGGCCGCCAGGATAGAGACCGGCAGATTACCTCGATGGAACAAGCCCGCCAGAATGGAGAAAAACACCAACACTACAGCAGCCGCCACCCAGACTCCCGGAGCAATGAAACCAAACCCCTTGGCGTCGTTCCATGCAGTGAGTAATCCTTTCTGCTTCAAATCTCTTCTCCCTTAAACCAGGGCGGTTTGATCAGGCCCGCAATGATAGCAAGAGGTAACAGATACCAGAGTGCGGCAATAAGGAGCTGGTAAACCGGGCTCAAATCCATTTCTCAGACATCCTTGTTATGCACCCTTGAATCAATCTGATGTGAAACATAAATCAGTCTTTGATTCGGTGCCTTAGGATTTTTGTAACTCCGGCCAATGGAACATCAGGCCTCCCTGGCTTGTCTGAGCATCAACTTCGCATTGATACTTAAGATTATATGAGACGTATACTGGTTGGGCTTTGATTACCAACCAATGCATGCAGTCCGAGGTACCCCGGAATGATTAAACCCCTTCGATGGCTCATCAGAACCACAGTATTTTTGTTGGTTCTGTTGGCAGGCCCCGCACTGATCGCGGCCTGTAGCAGTCAGTCTGGCCAGAGCTGGCGTGACACCGATCGCTCCAGCGCAGGCATTGCGCCACTACCCGGCCAGACCGAAGAAGCTGTTGTACAGGTTTATGGTGCCCGAGCTTATAATTGGCGCGGCAATTTTGCGGTCCATACCTGGATTGCGACCAAGGCGCGCGGGGCATCCACCTACGAGGTTCACGATGTCACTGGCTGGGGTCATAAGGCGGTGCGGTCCCGCCCCGGTGAGCCGGATACCGCTTGGTATGGCAACCCGCCGATGTTGCTGGCAGATCTCCGTGGTGAGAAAGCGGACGCCGCCATCATCAATATCCGGACAGCTATCGACGCCTACCCCTTCCCGAATGAATACAAAGCCTGGCCTGGGCCCAACAGCAATACCTTTGTAGCTTGGGTAATCCGGCAGGTACCCGAACTGGATGTTGCCCTGCCCAACATTGCCATCGGAAAAGACTATCTCGCTGACGGAGTATTTGCGAAAGCGCCCAGCGGTTCGGGCTACCAGTTCTCCCTCAATGGATATTTCGGCCTTATGGCGAGTATCCGGGAGGGTGTTGAACTGAACATACTCGGCCTCAATATTGGTGTTGACCCTCTGGCTTTGGCCGTCAAATTACCCGGCATCGGGCACATTGGCCTGCGCGATCCCTGGATGGATCGCTCAACGTGGCACAAAGCCCCGGTTATGGAGCAGGTTTCAGATGCCAATTGACGGGAAGCGATCAAGCACTGTGTATACCGAACCATCGGCGCTCTGTTTGCTCTCAAAAAGCGCAAACAGATCCACCTGAAACGACCCGAAAGCCGTTTCCCCCATACTCGGCCAGCAAGCCCTGAACCAAACAGGGCTGGCGCTTGAATCTGGACAGGGTGATATGGGGGCGAAAAGCCTGACTTTCAGTTATCAATCCGAGCTTCTCCATTTGGCCTTTAATCGGAAAAACCGGGACAGATCTATTTTTCAGCCTGCGTGCGATATAACAGGAACTGGAAAGGCTGAGCACGTGTTGAAGGCGGGGTTATTATGGACTGCCAAATCATCGATACGCTGTCTGGCTGCAACAGTTCAAAGTAAGCCATTACAGATTGGCTTCTCGCTCGATGAACATCCTGATGTACAACAGGTAACCCGAAAACAAAAAGAGCGGCGCCGTATACCAAAGGTACGCCAGCTTACCCGCGCCCATACGGTAAAGCACAATTACAATGACAGCACTGACAATGCAGCTTGCAGGCACGGAATACATGCCAGAGTCTAACACTGAGGAATCAAACGGCGTGGGCCGGTGAGTCGTGCCCACGGCACTGAACCCGAATACCACCAACATAAACAGCATGTACGCCAGAAGACATTGCCCAATGGTGCCTGCAACCACCCATCCCAGAGTCATCTTTTTTCCTTTTTCTAGAGGATTGCCCGGCAACTACCCAACGATTGTGCCATCAGATACTCACAAAACGCCTTCACATCAGGATTAGTAAACTCACTGGAAATAAACTCTCCCGGAATCAGCCCTTCATCCCATCGCGACGTAACCAGAGTATGCGGGTACACGTTACCGTCGCCGGGATAAATCTGCACCTCGGCTTGGGTTTGATGAATATAGAGATCGCGAAGTTCTTTGGTGCAACGAAGCGCGCTGTGGTCATCGCGGATAACGCACTGATAGCCCTTCCCGGTGAAAAACTCACTGCCTACAGATAACAGCGTACTTGTGCTCAAAACAGACGAGGACGTCGGATGAATGGTTTGGGAGACATCTTTGGCGATATTCGTGCAGCCGGCGATTAACGACAGTAATAGCAGCGTCAGCACCCTGAACGATCTTACAAGAGTGCACTGAAACAAGACCGCTGGATTCTTTTGAATAGGCATCACTTTGGTTGTAACTCTTAAAAGAAAACCATTATAGCCAGCATCTGCGCTGACTCCAGAAGAGGAACGCGCCAGGCCTGTCGCGGCCCTGCGCCTTATGCAATAATGATATAACAGAAACCAAAAATACAATATTATTAGGAAATGCAAGTATGAAAAGGATTTTAGTGTGCACCCTCGTTTCAGCATTGATGGTTGGCTGCGGAGGTGGTGGCAATGGAAGCAATCTGGAATCAGTCAACGAAGATGCTGGGTCGCCTGGGGAAGGCGAAGATAACGGGCCCGTAACGCCAGGCGATCAGATCACAGCACTTGAGGGCACTTGGAAGAAGCAATGCGGAAGAGTTGATGGCGAACTACACTACGATATCGTAACCGTAACCTTTACCCGCGGCACATACACCACAAGTATCGAGAACTTCATCGATAGCGGTTGCTTGACCCCGTTGCCGGAGGCTCCAAACCCTGTTGCATCAGGCAATTTCTCACTGGGTGAAGATGTATTGCTGAGTGACGGCGTCACCGCTACTGAACTCAACACGCAGGTTACGCGGTTCAATGGTGCCGACTTCGAAATCAACGAATACGATATCGTTTACATCAATAACAATATTCTCTACACATCAATAGAATCAGGCAGTTCGCCAGAGCTGCGGCCAACCAGCCTCAACTATAACCGCCCATTCGACCGGCTGAACTAGGCTTATTGATCCAACCGGGGCAGGTCTGTCCCGGGTACCGTGTACGAGGTGGGTTACATGATTGGCCAGGGCAAGCCCGCACTCGGGTTCACCCTGGATAGCCGGCACTACCGGGAACGGGCAGTACCACCGGCCTGGACGCCATGGGCCATACAATCGAGGACTTTGAGCTGAGTGATAACCTGATGATTGAGGGCGGCATCCGCGAATCCGGCGGGCAACTCTTTGTGGCTGAGCAGCCAGGCGAGCACCCGTTTTTCTCTGCAGAGCTGTTCCACCGCTGCGTTCAGGCGCTTACCTGTCATGATCACTTCCGGTTAAGTTAATTTTTTATTAAAAAACTCAATAGTACGTTGCCATGCAAGCTCTGCGTTTTCTTCATCATATCGGGCGGTCGAGTCATTATGAAAACCATGGTTAACCCCCTTATACATATACATTGTGTATTCCACATTATTCGCTTTTAAATCTTGCTCGTACTCAGGCCATGTATCATTAACGCGTTTATCCAATTCACCCAGCTGTATCATGAGCGGTGCTTTAATATTTTTACGTAAGTTTTCGCTTGCAGGCGTACCATAAAACGGCACGCCGGCGCTCAGAAGGCTTGGATCAACCGCCGCCAGGTAATTTACAACATAACCACCAAAGCAAAAGCCAACAGCGCCTAATTTTCCATTGCTATCAGGGTGCGACTTTAAATAATGTGCAGCGGCTACGAAATCATTTTGTATTTTCGCCCTGTCCATCGTTTTTTGCATTGCACGGCCTTCATCGTCGTTACCCGGGTACCCCCCTAAAGGAAATAACGCATCCGGCGCAAAGGCTATAAAACCCTCTTTAGCAAGTCGTCTTGCCACATCTTCGACATAAGGGTTCAAGCCCCGGTTTTCGTGTATCACCAATACAACAGGAAGCTTACCCTCCACATTTCTCGGAACAACGAGATAACCCCTGCCTTTGCCATGTCCATCAGGCGAGTCAAATTCTTCGTACGTTGCCTTTATATCTTCATCATTAAACGATACCTGCTCTGCGAGGGCATAATCAGGCAATAAGGCGGAGGTTAATACACTGATAGAAAAGCCAAGAACAGCCAACCCACTGAGCTTTCGCATAAAAGTACGTCGATCGATCAAACCATGAGCATATTCATCATACCAATCGAATGCTTCCTGAGGGATATGATCTGATGTTGGCGTATTCATAACTGATCCTCGGTTTTAAACACTTACTGACTTTGTACCATAGCGTAACAACACTAAAACTGGCAGTTTTCGTGCTTTGTACTGGGTGATTCAGCAGGCCTGCACCGATATGGGCGCATGACGGTTTGGCAAGAAACCGGAAAAAAGCTTGGCCAACGAGATAATATGGCGCCATCAAGTTCATCCAGAGAGTGGGTATTCAAATGGAATTAAAAAAATTTTTAGCCGTTAGCGCAGTCAGCTCCGCAATTTTTCTAAGCGCCTGTGCAAATACACCCGGGGCCACCGATAACGATGTGACAACGGAAAACCTGATACGTGGCGGCGAGTGGGTTGTGGACGATATAAGTGGCAAAGGCATTATCGATAGCTCTCGTGTCAGCATCGTGTTCATGGAAGGCAATAAGGTAGGGGGTAGCTCATCCTGCAATCGTTACAGCGGAGAATACCAACTCAATGGATCCGAATTTACCGTTGGCGAAAATATGGCATCTACCCGAATGGCCTGTGCGCCGGCGCTGATGAATCAGGAAGAATCTTTTTTGAAGCTGCTCATGCATGTGAACCAGGCGCGCTTTGGCGATCACGGCGAATTGCTGTTGAGCACCCCGGAAGGAGAAACTATCCGCGCTTTCCAGTCGTCACCCAAGCCGTAGCTTGGACAGGTACGCGTGAGCTCGCTGGAGCGCATCTCGCGAGCGCGCATTGGCATGGCGTCGATACGGCGGAAAATAGCGTCAAGATCGAGATGGGAGTCCCGGCTTTTGATGCCGCCGTCCTTGCCTATCAACAGGACCCGGCCATCCGAACGCGACTCTTCCAGCACAGCCTTCACGTCACACTCGAGGCTACTCGAAACAGATTGCTGATTCGAAACCACACCCGAACCAGTGCTTACAAACCAGACAATATCACGGTCATCCACTTTGGCCCGGACACCCCTGAGCGTTTCAATCTCACCGCCATTCTCACTGGCTGCTTGCACCAGAATGAGCCGGCTTTTCCACCGGTAGTCGTTCAACCTGTCCATGTCAGCCCCGTGAGCGGTCAGTGTAATCAGCGAAAGCATCACCGCCAGAACGGTTTTGATTCTAGTAACGAAAAAATTGAGACTCATTTCTTTGCCCCGACATCGTTCGCTCAAAAAATACGAGCGTCTGTACCCACCTGATCATACGAACGGCGACAAGAAATCTCTCACACCTGTTGGAGGGCTGGCTATTCTGGGGCTATCGCTACTAAGCGAAAACCGGGACAGCCACAGAAAAGCTCAAATAGGTGCAACGTCTTCTCAGCCGTACGTTGCCCACCCCGATACACCGCCTGCTTATCAATCCAGTACATCACAAACAACACCAGGCTCACCCCGCCGTAGGCAGCCAAGATAGAGACCGGCAGATTACCGCGATGGAACAGGCCACCAAGAACGGTGAAAAACGACCGCTCAACACTCTATCGCCGGACGGGGCTACCCAATTACCCATACTGGGCATTATTTTACCCAATATGGGTAATTACAAAATTTACCCTGCGGTAAGTGCGACCACGGCCCGACTGATTTCTTCTGTTATTTCCATGAGACTTGTCACCAACGCTTCATCTACCTCGTTCGCATCTACCGCCTCATGGTGGAGTTTGTGTATCCGGACCAGGTTCTCCAGTGCTTCTTCATTCATTGATGCTTCCTTTCAATAATATGTACTGTCCTTCCAGGACCTTCCTCAAAAAAGGGTTATTTGTCTGGCGTCAACTATCTTGTCCGGTCCGCGACAACTATGATGGCCGGTTGGGTGGTCTTACTTTTTACTCTTTCCAGCCTGCTTAAGCTGTTGCTGTCGTCGGTAGCTTTCCCCCTCTAATTCGA
>Ga0207901_1000031_pt1 | contig 101436 bp, 102 predicted proteins | sample LinPmetageLP46_FD_184057 | JGI IMG/M metagenome (GOLD analysis project Ga0207901, IMG submission 184057) | Marine viral communities from the Pacific Ocean - LP-46 (SPAdes) | ecosystem: Environmental > Aquatic > Marine > Oceanic | place: Pacific Ocean | collected 2011-06-12
CGAACTCAGAAGTGAAACAGGCCAGCGCCGATGGTAGTGTGGCATTTGCCCATGTGAGAGTAGGTCATCGTCAGACTCTTAATTACGAAAGCCCCGATAGCTTATGCTACCGGGGCTTTTTTTTGCCTCAAATTTAACCTGGAGTGGATTGGGAGCACTGCTCCTTATACTTCCCGGTGATATACTGCGGGCATCAAATCAAACGCGATATGGAGCACGTCAATGTCCGGCAACGATCATCTGGTCATATTTGATACGACTCTCCGGGATGGTGAGCAAAGCCCCGGTGCCACCATGAACAAGGCCGAGAAGCTTCGGATCGCCAAGATTCTTGAAAAGCTTCGTGTGGATGTCATAGAAGCCGGCTTCGCGATTGCAAGCCAGGGCGACTTTGATGCGATTAAGTCGATTGCTGAAACGATCAAAGAATCAACGATCTGCAGTCTTGCGCGCGCTTTGGATAAAGATATTGACCGTGCAGCAGAAGCTATTCGCCCGGCCGAGCGAGGGCGTATACATACGTTCATTGCTACTTCCCCCATCCATATGAAGCACAAGCTGCAAATGCAGCCAGATGAAGTGGTTGAGCAGGCGGTACGGTCGGTAAAGCGTGCTCGAAGCCATGTGGATGATGTTGAGTTTTCCTGCGAGGACGCCGGCCGCTCGGAATTGGATTTTCTTTGTCGGATCATCGAAGCTGCAATTGATGCCGGTGCCAATACAATCAATATTCCGGATACAGTTGGCTATGCGATTCCAGAGCAGTTTGCGGAGACCATTCACCAGTTGCTAAACCGCATCCCAAATGCAGACAAAGCCATTTTCTCTGTGCATTGTCACAATGACTTAGGGCTTGCCGTGGCAAACTCACTGGCCGCCGTAACCCGTGGTGCTCGGCAGGTAGAGTGCACAATTAATGGCCTGGGTGAGCGCGCCGGCAATGCGTCTTTGGAAGAGATCGTGATGGCCGTTCGTACTCGACAGGATCTGTTCAATATTGATACCCGAATAGATAGCCGACATATAGTTCCAGCTTCGCGGCTGGTCTCGACAATTACCGGTTTCCCGGTGCAGCCGAACAAGGCCATTGTGGGGGCAAATGCTTTTGCCCATGAGTCCGGGATCCACCAGGATGGCGTACTTAAGCATCGCGAAACCTATGAGATTATGCGCGCGGAAGACGTCGGCTGGCACACAAACAGCTTGGTGCTGGGCAAGCACTCTGGCCGCAATGCCTTCCGTACCAGGTTGCTGGAGCTAGGCATTCAGTTTGAAACGGAAACCGAGCTGAACGAAGCCTTTACCCGGTTCAAGGCACTGGCCGATCTGAAGCATGAGATTTTTGACGAAGACCTGCAGGCTATTGCCAGTGACACCCGGCAGAAGGACGAAGAGGGTCGTTACGGTCTAGTTTGTCTTCAGGTCTGCTCGGAAACCGGCGTAACACCGAGGGCAGTTCTGACGTTAACGATGGAGGGAAAAGAGCATAAAGTAGAGGCAGAGGGCAGCGGCCCGGTAGATGCGACGTTCAAAGCCATTGAATCAATGGTTGATTCTGGCTGTAACTTGCAGCTTTACTCAGTGAACAGCATTACCAGCGGCACTGATTCTCAGGGTGAGGTGACGGTTCGGCTGGAGCGAGGAGGGCGTATTGTAAATGGCGTAGGCGCAGATACAGATATTATAATTGCCTCTGCTAAGGCCTACATTGAAGCCCTTAACCTGATCAGCCGCGGTGGTATCCGTCAACACCCACAGGTAGCGGATGTTTGAATGATTCAAACTGAAACACAGAGGCAGTTCTATCTCGGTGTTGCGGGCATCCGCTTATGGTATGCCCGTGAGCCATTGCCCGGTGCTGCGCCTAGCCCTGAGTTCCAGTTTCCAGAGCCTGACCAGCTGGAGCACCAGCCTGCGCGCGGAGAAATTCCAGTGGTCGGGCTGCCTGCTAAAGCTAAAACAGCAGCGCTCTCCTCCGACGCTAGTCAGCGAGGTATCAAACGAATTGCCAGTCTCCAGGCTTTAATGGAGAACAAAAAAGAGCCGGCACCAAACGAGGAGGTACAAGAGCCACAACCTCCTGTGGTTGAAGGGCTGTTCTCCCAAGTGTCTGAAGGCACCGTGGTGACAGTGCCGGAGTCGCAGGATGGCACTGGTCAGGCGTTAAACTTGAGTATGTGTGTATTTTCTGGCGACCATTACATCCTTATCGCGCATATATCGAAAGAGGCCAGCCTTCGGCTGCAGGAAACTCTCGCTGCAAATATAATGAAGAGTCTGGGCGAAAAATCATTAGGGGTTTCGGAGTGGGTTCAGTGGCCGGTGTTCAATAACCGCCTTGTTCCGGGGAGCTCTTTGGCTGATCTACAATCCGTTATGGCGCAGGTTTTTAACGATGCTGGTGCTAAGAAAGTGATTGTTCTGGGCGCATTGGAAGGCGCAAGAACAGGTAGTGGCTGGCTGGTAGAGGCGCTAAAGCGGGCCCCCGATGTTGAATACGAGCACTCCCTGGCGGAGCTGGCCAGTAACCCGGGCTTGAAACGCTCTTTGTGGCAACTGCTCAAACCTTTGGTCACAGCGTGATGCCTAAGTTAGAGAGTTTATATGACCCCTCCCAAGACCCTGAGCTGACCGTGCGGCCCTTGGTGCGGGAGGATTTGCCCGAGATACTTGATATTGAACGCCAGTGCCATTCTCACCCTTGGACTGAAGGCTTGTTTCTGGATTGCTTCAAACCGAGCTATCGCCTGTGGGGCGCTTGCCTGGGGGATTCGCTGGTCGGGTTTTCAATAGTGGTTTATATGCTTGATGAGGTGCAACTTCTGAACCTTTGCGCCCACCCGAACGCGCGCGGTCGGGGAATTGGAGGGCACTTGTTGCGACACCTTATTGCCGAAGCCACTGGCGAGAACATGAATCAGGTAGTTTTGGAGGTTCGGCTGAGCAATAGCGTTGCCAGCAAGCTCTATCGTAAAGAAGGATTTGAGGAAATCGGCCGTCGCCCCCGATACTACCCAGCTCCTTCGGGGCGCGAAGACGCCAGAGTAATGTCTCTACTCTTAAACCCCTGAAGCGTGTCGCTTCTGTTCGCGTAATGACCTCTTAGCCCTTATAATGGCTGCCTTTCCCGAACATCTGACGCAGGTTGCTTTTCGACTATGTCTCACCTTTCCCAGGAAGTGGCTAAGCGCCGCACCTTTGCAATCATCTCTCACCCAGACGCGGGTAAAACCACGATCACCGAAAAGGTTCTCCTGTTCGGGCATGCTTTGCAGAAAGCCGGGACGGTTAAGGGCAAGAAATCCGGCCAGCATGCCAAATCTGACTGGATGGATATGGAGAAAGAGCGGGGTATATCGGTAACCACGTCTGTGATGCAGTTTCCTTACCGCGGCACGCTAGTGAACCTGCTGGATACGCCGGGCCACGAGGACTTCTCGGAGGACACATACCGTACATTGACGGCGGTAGACTCGTGCTTGATGGTAATCGACAGTGCCAAGGGCGTAGAAGATCGTACCATTAAGCTGATGGAGGTTACCCGCCTCAGGGATACGCCTATCCTCACGTTCATGAACAAGCTCGATCGCGATACCCGTGATCCAGTTGAGCTTATGGACGAGGTGGAAGATGTATTGAAAATCGCCTGTGCGCCTATTACTTGGCCAATCGGGATGGGGAAAAGCTTTAAGGGTGTCTATCACTTGTTGCGGGATGAGGTGATTCTTTATCAAGGCGGTCATGGACATACTATTCAAGATGTTCGAGTCATTAAAGGGTTGGATAATCCGGAGCTTGATACCGTTCTTGGTGAGTACGCCAGTGATCTGCGAGGTGAAGTAGAGCTGGTTAAGGGCGCTTCTCACGAATTTGATCAGGAGGCATTTTTGGCGGGTGAGCTTACCCCCGTGTTTTTTGGCACGGCCTTGGGCAACTTTGGCGTGGACCATATGCTGGATGGTTTGGTTAATTGGGCGCCTAAGCCTCAGCCCCGTGAAACTGACCTGCGGCTGGTACAGCCTGATGACGAGGGATTCTCGGGCTTTGTGTTCAAAATTCAGGCGAACATGGATCCTCAGCACCGGGACAGAGTCGCGTTCATGCGCCTTGTGTCTGGCAAATACAAGCAGGGCATGAAGGCTCGCCATGTGAGGATCGGGAAGGACGTGCGTTTTTCTGATGCGTTAACATTTATGGCTGGTGATCGTGCGCACGCAGAGGAAGCCTACGCCGGTGACATCATTGGCCTGCACAACCATGGAACGATACAGCTGGGTGACACGTTCACCGCAGGTGAAGATATGAAATTCACCGGCATTCCCAATTTTGCGCCAGAGCTGTTCCGCCGTATTCGCCTGAAAGACCCTCTTAAAGCGAAGCAGCTCCAGAAGGGGCTGATTCAGCTTTCAGAGGAAGGAGCTGTGCAGGTCTTCCGACCTCTGCGCAATAACGATTTAATTGTGGGTGCGGTTGGTGTTCTGCAGTTTGATGTGGTGGTCAGTCGCCTTAAGACTGAGTACAAAGTTGAGGCCGTCTATGAGCCGATCAACGTTGCAACAGCGCGCTGGGTAACCTGTGCCGATGCTCGAAAGCTGGACGAGTTTGAGCGCAAGAATAACGACAATCTGGCGCTTGACGGCGGGGATCGTCTGGCATATATCGCGCCGACCATGGTAAATCTTAATCTGGCTCAAGAGCGCTATCCAGACGTCGAGTTCCATAAAACCCGGGAGCACTGATGCTGTGGCAGTCGAGGCTGAATTGAAGCTGGTTGATGCCCACTGCCACTTTGATTTCCCTAGGTTTGATGGGTGCAGGCTCAGTGAACTTGATGCCGCTTCGAGTAACGGTATTGTTGGATTGGTCATTCCGGGAGTGCGCCGCCCGGATTGGGGGCGGGTCCGGGATACGGCACTGGCGCATTCTGGCTTGTATTATTGTCTCGGTATTCACCCGTGGTTTGTTGGAGCGCATTCCACAGGGGATTTGGAGAGCCTTGAGCAAATTCTTAGTACACGGCCCGAACGTTGTGTTGCTGTAGGTGAGTGTGGGTTGGATCGTTTGCGTGGCGATCTGAAGGCTCAGCACCCTTGGTTTGAAGCCCAGGTTGACTTGGCATCGAGGCTCAAATTCCCTCTGATCATTCATTCGGTGAAAGCCCACGACGAGATTCATGCCGTGTTGAGGCGCAAAGGGTGGGCGGGCAGTGCTCTTGTGCACGGGTTTTCTGGTAGCTACCAGCAAGCCACGAAGCTGGTTGATCAAGGATGTTTTATTGGTGTGGGCGGTGTTATTACCCACGCCCGCGCCCGTAAAACCCGGGATACCGTTGCACGCTTGCCGTTGGAATCTCTTGTGCTCGAAACCGATGCGCCAGACATGGCGCCAGAAGGTGTTGATGCGGGCGCTAATTCCCCGGTTTACCTTCGCAGAATTCTTGAGTGCCTCTCAGAAATACGGGGCGAGCCCTTGGATTATCTGGCCTCTGTTGTATTTTCCAATACGCGACGGTTATACGGCCAATCTTTATGGTGATAACTGGGCAATAAAACAATGCAAGGTGGGGTTGGTTTTCAATAATCGTTCGAGTATACTTCGCGCCCTGGCTTTTCAAGGCGATGTCACTATCTCAGCCCCGAATAGTGTCACTGCCGATCAATATACAGGTACAGAATCTCCTCCGGGTGTACTACACTTTCCGGTGGCGGTTTTTAACGTTTCTATTTATAGCGTTCAAGGCGGAATCAATGAAGACTCTGAGTGCGAAACCAGAAGCCGTAAAACGTGACTGGTACGTTGTAGACGCAGCCGGCAAGACGCTGGGTCGTCTGTCAACAGAAATCGCCCGTCGTCTGCGGGGCAAGCATAAGCCTGAGTACACCCCTCACGTAGACACTGGCGATTACATTGTTGTTATCAATGCGGGCCAGGTGCGGGTTACCGGCAAAAAAGCATCTGACAAGATGTACTACAGCCATACCGGCTTTCCGGGTGGGATCAAATCCATCAGCTTTGAGAAGTTGGTTGATAAGGCGCCTGAGCAAGTTATTCAGAAGTCTGTCAAAGGTATGCTTCCGAAAGGCCCGCTTGGTCGCGCCATGTTCAAGAAGCTGAAAATCTATGCTGGCACTGAGCATCCTCATACAGCCCAGCAGCCCAAAGAACTCGATATTTAACGGAAGGCGGATATGTCTGTAGCACAAAATTACGGTACTGGTCGCCGCAAGACGTCCACGGCTCGGGTGTTTATCAAGCCGGGAAGCGGTAATATTGCAATCAACGGTCGCTCAATCGAAGAATTCTTCGGTCGTGAGACTCTTCGTATGATCGTGCGCCAGCCTCTGGTTGTTGCTGATTCTGCGGATCGTTTTGATATCAACATCACCGTTAAAGGTGGTGGCAGCAGTGGTCAGGCAGGCGCTATTCGTCACGGCCTGACTCGTGCGCTGATGGATTACGATGAGGCTCTGCGTCCGGCTATGCGTCAAGCGGGTTACGTAACCCGTGATGCTCGTGCAGTCGAGCGTAAGAAAGTTGGTCTGCGTAAGGCGCGTAAGCGTCCTCAGTTCTCCAAGCGTTAAGTTTCGCTGGAGCAGATCTCGAAAAAACCCGGCTATTTGGTCGGGTTTTTTTGTTTCAGGGTCAACGACATTCAAATTGATCTGGGGCACAGAGCAGGCTCTAGCGGCGGCTTTCCGACTTGTAAGGACATGGTAATTTCATTACTATTTGGTCGCTTATAATTTTGGGTTGAGAAGTTCTTTTTGATGCGCACTGCCGGCTTTCTGGCGGGCTGTGACATCGCCTGATGGGAGAAAACCATAATGAATAATGGCGACGTGAGCCAAGGTCGACGCCGATTTCTGATCGGCGCTACGGCTGCGGTCGGTGGAGTCGGCGTCGTCGGTGCGGCAGTTCCTTTCGTGGCATCCTGGAATCCCAGTGCCAAAGCGGAGGCGGCTGGTGCGCCGGTAACCGTCAATATCAGTAAGATTGAACCGGGACAGCAGGTCACCGTTGCGTGGCGGGGAATGCCGGTCTGGCTAATTCGCCGCACAGAGGAAATGGTGAGCAATATAGAAAAGCTCAACGACAAGGTGAAGGATCCCCAGTCTGAAGCCCCGCAGCAGCCGCCATACATTCACGGCATACTGCGTTCGCTGAAGCCCGAGATGGCAGTTCTTGTCGGTCTGTGCACGCACCTGGGTTGCGTGCCGACTTATCGTCCGGAAGTAGCTCCGGCAGACTTGGGTGATGAGTGGCTTGGCGGGTTGTTCTGTCCTTGTCATGGATCCCGCTACGATATGGCAGGGCGGGTCTATACTGCGCAGCCTGCTCCGTTGAATTTGCAGGTTCCGCCTTATCGTTACGACGATGATGAGACTCTCACCATTGGTCTTGATCCGGAGGCAGCGTAATGCGAAAGCTTCTTAATTGGGTAGACGAGCGTCTACCAGTTGTTGATGCCTGGAATAATCACCTGGCAAAATACTACGCGCCGAAAAACTTCAACTTTTGGTATTTTTTCGGTTCTCTGGCAATGCTTGTACTGGTCAACCAGCTGGTGACAGGTATCTGGCTTACCATGAGTTACAACCCGACAGGTGAGGGTGCCTTCGCTTCCGTTGAGTACATCATGCGTGATGTACAGTGGGGTTGGCTCTTGCGCTACCTGCACTCCACGGGTGCCTCGGCCTTTTTCATTGTGGTTTATCTCCATATGTTTCGGGGCCTCATGTACGGTTCCTATCAGAAGCCTCGCGAGCTGATCTGGCTATTTGGCATGCTGATATACTTGGTGCTGATGGCGGAAGCTTTCATGGGTTATCTGCTGCCTTGGGGGCAGATGTCCTACTGGGGTGCGCAGGTTATTGTGAACCTGTTTGGTGCCATTCCGGTGATCGGTGAGGATTTGTCTTTGTGGATTCGTGGTGATTACCTGATCTCGGGTATTACCCTTAACCGCTTCTTTGCTTTGCATGTGGTTGCTCTTCCCATTGTTTTGCTTGGTCTTGTTGTTCTGCACATTCTTGCTTTGCATGAAGTAGGGTCCAACAACCCAGATGGTATCGATATCAAGAAGAACAAGGACGAGAACGGTATCCCAAAAGATGGTATTCCGTTCCATCCTTACTACTCAGTGCACGACCTTGTGGGCGTTGCAGTATTCTTCTTCATATTCTTTATTGTGGTGTTTTTCTTCCCTGAAATGGGCGGCATGTTCATTGAAAAGCCGAACTTCGAACCTGCAAATGCTCTGAAAACACCAGAACATATAGCGCCTGTTTGGTACTTCACACCGTTCTACGCCATGTTGCGTGCGGTAACGGTGGATCTATTCGGCCTGCCTGCGAAGTTTTGGGGTGTGGTTGTGATGGGTGGTGCCATTGCGATTCTGTTTGTTCTGCCGTGGTTGGACAAAAGCCCTGTGCGCTCTATTCGCTACAAAGGCTGGTTGAGCAAAATTGCACTTGCGTTGTTCGCAGTGAGCTTCGTTATTCTCGGGTACCTTGGTCTTGTACCAACCACTGAGGGGCGCACCACCGTTGCCCAGATTTTAACAGTGGTGTATTTCCTTTACTTCATTCTGATGCCGTTCTATACGCGCATGGAGAAAACCAAGCCAGTACCAGAGAGGGTGACAGGATAATGAGAAAGCTGATTTTTGGTCTTTTCATCGCATTCCTGCCGGTTCTCGGCTTGGCAGCGGGTGCTGGTGTTTCACTTGATCACATCAAGACGGATCACACCGATAAAGCATCCCTTCAGCGCGGTGCGGCGACGTTCACAAACTACTGCATGGGGTGTCACTCCATGGAGTATGCTCGCTACAAGCGGGTTGCTGATGACCTTGAGATTCCTGTTAAGTTGTTCGAAGAGAATCTTATTTTCACTGGCGCCCAAGTTGGCGAGCTGATGAAGAATTCCATGAGCAAGGACATGGCAGCGGATTGGTTTGGTGCTCCGCCACCGGATCTTACGCTGGAAAGCCGCTTGCGCGGTGAGTCCTGGGTTTATTCCTACCTGCGTGGCTTTTATAAGGATGAGTCGCGCCCGTTGGGTGTAAATAATGTGGTGTTCGACAAGGTGGGCATGCCCCACGTACTGGTCGACCTTCAGGGGTTATGTGCGGTCGAGCCCAACATTGGCAAGAAAGCCAGCGTTGAGCCGTTGAGCGGTAACATCAATAACGCAAATGCCTGCCCGGAATATGCAATAGAGGGCAGCATGTCTGGCGCCGAATTTGATAGTGCCATGTATGACTTGACCAACTTCATGTCCTACATGGCAGATCCGATCAAGGTCGAGCGTGAGCGCTTGGGGGTCTTTGTTCTGATCTTCGTGGCTATTTTCTTTGTCTTCGCCTTCTTGCTCAATCGTGAGTACTGGAAGGACGTACACTGAGAAATAGGGTATAATCCCGTTCCCTGAGTTCCAGTGGGCGTTAATCGGCCCGCTGGAATTTTTGCGTTTTTCGGGGCCATTTCGGTTTGTTTACTCGTGAGGTAGTTCTATGGGCGTTGTTACCAAGCGGTCATCGATGACATTTTTCTCAGATCCGACCAGCCACTATAGCCATAGAGTGCGCATTGTGTTGGCAGAGAAGGGTGTTACCGTTGATATCGTTGATGTTGATCCGGATAATCCACCGGCAGAGCTGGCTGATCTGAATCCGTATAACGCCCTGCCGACGCTGGTAGATCGTGATCTGGTTCTGTATGAGCCCAACATAATGATGGAGTATCTTGATGAGCGTTTTCCGCATCCGCCGTTGTTGCCTGTTTATCCGGTAGCCCGTGCGAACAGCCGGTTGATGATTCATCGGATCCAGAAGGATTGGTGTGGCTTGGTAGATCAGATTCTGAACCAGCCAAACGCCAAGGCGTCGGAGGTGGCTCGCAAAGAGTTGCGCGAGAGCCTGCTCGCAACTGCGCCACTGTTTGGTGAGATGCCGTTTTTCCTCTCTGAGGAATTTACCATCGTAGATTGCTGTATCGCTCCCATACTTTGGCGTTTGCCGTCACTGGGCATAGAGCTCAATGACAAGCAAGCCAAGCCATTGCATAAGTATATGGAGAGCATTTTTGAGCGCGAGGGGTTTAAGGCGAGTCTTTCCGATCTTGAAGAAGACATTCGTAGCTGATTTGGCAAGGTTCCGCTTTAAGGAACAGGAGACTAGCAGTGCCTGATAATAAGATCACCATGACATCCAGCCGTCCGTATTTGGTGCGTGCTTTTAATGAGTGGATACTGGATAACGACTGTACGCCTTATATCGTTGTGGATGCGGGCATTCAGGGTGTTCAGGTACCCACCGAACACGTAGCGAATGGGCAAATCGTTCTGAATGTCTGTCCGGGGGCGGTACGTGGCTTGGTTGTTGGTAATAGTGCGCTGGAGTTTAGTGCCCGTTTCGGCGGAGTGCCGATGCAGGTATTTATTCCTCTCCAGGCCGTTTTGGCCATATACGCCAAGGAAAACGGTGAAGGTATGGTGTTTGGCAGCGAGCCAGGCTCTCCTGATCCTGACGGTACTAATGACAGTGAGGGCTCCAAGCAGTCTGGCGGTCAGGATGAGCGACCAACCGGGCGGCCTACTCTTAAGGTTGTTAAGTAGCGTCTAGTTCGTGAACTGTTAAAAAGCCGGCTCCTGCCGGCTTTTTTTTAACCCCCAAAAAGCTTGCCGTCTATCAGCGAGCACAAGGCGTTAATAATAAGCAAAAGTAGCGGTGTGGCTTCTGTAGGTGAGAGATCGTTTAGGGCGATCTCGTGATCTTCGGAGTGCATGAGGGAGGTGATATCAGACTTTTCTTTAGCGCTCAGCACTACCACGCTCATTTCACGGTCGTGTGCGGCCTGAATGGCCTGAATGAGATTCGCTTTGTGGCCATCGTCAACAATCACGAATAACAGGTCGCCGGGTTTCCCTATGGCTTTGACTTGGCGCGAGAAAGTGTCGTTGAAACGGTTGTCCCGGCAAATGGCAGAGTAGGTCGTTGCGTCGGCTCCCAAGTTTATCGCGGGTAGCGCTGGCCGATCCTGCTCAAAACGGTTCAGGAGAGCCGTACAGAAATACTGAGCGATTACGTTGGCGTTACCGTTAGCGCAGGTGACGATTTTTCCGTCATTCAGCAGGGCGTTTACAAAGGCGTCTGCGGCTTGCTCTATGTCAGGACCCACGGTGCTGGCTGCCTGAGCGGTATGCTCCATATGGCTCGCAAATAACTGGTTGATCAGGTTGCCCATGTCGTTCATCAGAGTTTATACATCCGCCTGGATTGCGTTTTTTATCCATTGTACCCGGTATTTTTTGACGGTTCCCGGGCTTATTGCCACCACGTCTATACGGCTAAGGGTGTCCCAGAGGTGGTGTCGATGCAGATAAAACGAAGCGGCCTTCAATAATCGCTGTCGTTTTGGGTAAGAAATAGAACTTGCTGGATCGACAAGACTGCCGCTACCTCGATAGCGCACCTCAAAAAAGACGAGAGTATCCTTGTCTTGGCCTATCAGATCAATTTCACCACCGCGGTTATAAACGTTGCGCTCATATATCTGCACACCGTGAGCCGCGAGGTACCGCTCTGCTACACCTTCAAAGTATGTTCCGATAGCTTTGCGGCCTTCCATGGCTCTATTGCTCCTTTGTTGTTGCACTGCAGTGTTAGTTAGTCAGTGCCTGCGGGCGTTCGCTCTCTTCGCCGTTAGGGGTTGCTGGTTGAGGTAGCAGGTTGGGCGTTCCGTTTTGGAACTGTGCCCAAAGCTGGTTCCGATGGACGCTGCCTTCCCGGGTCATGGTTAGTTGTCCGGTCTGGCCGTCAACTGCTGCCGTCTGAACCTGGCGAAGCAGGGGGAGGCGCTTACTTAGCTTCCATGCGTCGGTTCCCATGGCAAACAATCTTCCCAGTTGACCGCGAGTGCCAGGCAAAACGTTACTGGCTTCATCGCGCAATGGGTTGTTCTCGTTAAGTACCCATGGGATATCGGTGAACATGACCTGATTCAGGTCGCGATCCCGGCCAGCATCCGGTGTGCCTTCGTAAATGATCGACGGTGAGTAGACGGGAAGGTCGCCCCCAAAGTAATACGCAAACAGCGGTTTGAGCTGACGAGCCACTGCAGGCTCAGCCACCATGACAATGGCTTCAGCATCCTGGCGCCGACGCGGTTCGAATTCGACGTTCAGGCCAATGGTGCGCTCTACCTGAATGGCCCGATCCCGGGACACGGTAATGCCCAGCAAGTCTGCAGTAACTTCTCGCAAGTTGTCTTCGCGAAAGAATCGTTCGATATCCAACGCTACCGCACCGTTTTGCTTCATGCGCTTCAGCAAGGCTGCCTCAATACGGTCACCCCACTCACCGTGAGGGATCAGTACGAGTACTTGGTTGATGCTCTGCGTTGAGAGCTGGTCGGCAATCTGTCGGGCTTCGTCTTCTGCTGAAAGGCCAAACTGATACAGGCCGCTCGGGGCCTTTTGGCCATCGGGCAGGTAGTTGAGCCCTAAAGCAGGGACTGGCAGCGTTTTCATGCTGGTAAGACTTGCCAATGCTTCCTTCTCAAGAGGGCCTATGATCAGGTCAATGTCTTGAGCGGCCAGCTCTTTATACAGCTCGCCAAATGGCGTATCAGACGTGTCCACAACACGGATGTCGGTTTTGTTGCGGTCGGCTGATTCGTCCTGGTAATAGGCAGCCAAAAATCCGTCTCGGATAGCCTTGCCTGCGCTGGCAAGAGGCCCTTTGAGAGGCAGGGCCAAGGCGATTTTTTCAGGTCGGTTTTCGGCCAGACTGGCTATTAATTGGAGTTCGGAAGGCAGTATCTGGGCGGCTGGGTGACCGGGCCAGTTATTTTGCCAGCGTCGTATGATGCGGCCTTGATCATCAATGCTTAGTTCCGGCGCCCGGATATTGGCTGCGAGTTCTAGCCAGCCCTCGGTTTCGAAACCAATAGTGTCCTCTCCAGCGGAAGCGAGCTTCTGATCCGGAACAGCTTTGAGAAACTCCCAGATCTGGTTGTGGATTTCTTGCGGATTAATCTTGCTATCCGTCTGGGACAGAAGCATGAGTGTCATGGCGGCGGATAAGCGGTCGCCTATTAATGCATAGGTTTCGGCCTGAAGGCTCGCTGCCCGGTTAACCAGGTCTGAGCTGTAGCTTCGAAAGTTGTCTGGTGAGAGCTTGGTTACAATGCTGTTAGCCCATTCACGGTCTTCGAGAGCCACCGCGCTGGCCATAGAGAGTAGTTGCTTCTGTGCCTGCAACGAAGGAGCAGGTTGCGCAAGCTGAGTGCTCTGAAGTAATGTGCGGGCCGCCCGGTGGTCGCCGCGCTCCTGAAACCGGCCGGCGACCTCCAATAAGTATCGCTGAGCTATTTCAGTGTTGCTCTCCCTTGCGGCAAGCTCAAGAGCTTGAGTGGGAGATTGGGCAACCTGCGAATTTAGGTCGACACTGGCACAGCCGGCAAAAAGCAGGGTTAATATCAATATGCCGGCCAGGGCACGAGGGTTAATACGGTTTTTGGTCATGGCAAGCTCTATAGATTCCGGAGTTTTGGGCTTGTGGCGCCGATCTGATGGTGGCAAGTTTAACAGCTCCCGGGCCAATTCACATGACGCAGGTGTCATGGTGGCGCCGTCTCTGCACTTGAGGCATACATTTTGAAATCTGAATCGGATCAGTCAGTCATGCAGGTAATAAAGCCAGGTGATGGCCCGGGAACGCTCTATATAGTAGCGACTCCTATCGGCAATCTTGAGGATCTCTCCCCTCGCGCCGGAAAAATTCTCTCAAGCGTGGCGGTTATTGCAGCAGAAGATACTCGCCATAGCGGGCGACTGCTTCAGCATCTGGGTATCAGTAAGCCGTTGATTGCATTGCATGATCACAATGAACGGGGCAGAGTTCAAGGCATAGTGGATCGGTTATTGGCGGGTGCGGATGTAGCGTTGATTTCAGATGCTGGCACGCCACTGATCTCCGACCCGGGCTATGTGTTGGTTCGGGATGTGAGGGCTGAAGGCATACGCGTGAGCCCAATCCCTGGGCCATGTGCGCTGGTTGCAGCGCTAAGCGCGGCGGGGCTGCCAACAGATCGATTTTTATTCGTTGGTTTTTTGCCAGCAAAGCGTACCGGCAGGCGTACAGCTTTGGATGAGCTTCGTAAGGAGGTTGCGACCCTGGTGTTCTATGAGTCGCCCCATCGGATATTGAACACCGTAGCGGATATTGCAGATGTCATGGGGGCGCAGCGAGAGATTGTGCTCGGCCGGGAAATCACCAAAACCTTTGAAACCTTTTACTCCGGTGGGGCGGCGGATGTGCATACCGCACTTACAGAAGATCCCCATGGCAGCCGTGGTGAGTTTGTTGTTGTGGTCCGGGGCGCTGAAAAATCTGAAAGTGGCTTAATGGCGGGCGCGCTAGATGTAGACCACTTGTTGAACCTTCTGATGGCTGAACTGCCACTGAAGAAAGCGGCAAAAATGGCCTCTGAGCTGACAGGGCTTGGTAAAAACGAGCTGTATCAGCGCGCTCTTGATCTCAAGGACAGTTGAGTCTGTGCTTTCTCTTGCATGGTGCGTGACGCAGGAGTATTGTCTCGCCCGAGCTCGCCAGACAGTCGCCGCCGGTTTTACCGGGGGAGGAAAGTCCGGGCTCCGCAGGGCAAGGTGCCAGGTAACTCCTGGGCGGCGTGAGCCGACGGAAAGTGCAACAGAAAGTAGACCGCCTAAGTGCTCGTGACTCGTTCGCGAACGCCGGTAAGGGTGAAACGGTGCGGTAAGAGCGCACCGCGTGGCTGGCAACAGTTCACGGCGATGGTAAACCCCACCTGGAGCAAGACCAAATAGGAGTCCTATGGCGTGGCCCGCGCTGGACTCGGGTAGGTTGCTTGAGGCCTGTGGTGACGCAGGCCCTAGATGAATGACTGTCCACGACAGAACCCGGCTTATCGGCGAGCTCACTTTTTCCTCTCTTTATGGGGCGTGTTTCTTCTCACAGCACGCCCCTTATAGCCAAAAAATCTTAAACCTCACTTGTCTCCTTCAGACATTTTTGCAGGTGTTTGATTTTCCTTCTTTTCTTTTTCGTAATGTCACCTTTTTCTCACGTCTCTGGCTGTAACTTGTTGTCATAAAAGGAACTTTTCCAAGAGGGCCGCTGTTTGCGGCGCTTGCATTGTGAATTGCGTGTTTCTATAGTGTGCACAAGTGGTAAAAAGTGGTTTCTAGTGGTTATTTGTGGTTTTCGGGTCTCCAGAGACAGACTAAATGAGCAATTTTCTCGGCAGTCATGCCATCAATATGGATGCGAAGGGTCGCCTGGCGATCCCTACCAAGGTGCGCGAAGGCCTCGCGCAAGCCTGTGGTGGCCGCATTGTATTGACAGCGAATGCCGATGAAGAGCGGTGTCTGTTGGTTTACCCGGAGCCCGAGTGGGAAATGCTTCGCCCTAAAATTGAAGCGCTTCCCAACATGAATAAGGCCGCGCGACGCCTGCAGCGTTTGCTGCTTGGTAACGCTGCACCCATGGAAATGGACTCTGCCGGGCGCATTCTGGTGCCGCCCACGCTGCGCAGTTACGCCCACCTTGAGAAAAAACTGATGCTCATCGGGCAGGGCAATAAGCTGGAGTTGTGGAGTGAGGAGCGCTGGTTTACATGGCTTGATGAATCTTCCTGTGATGAAGATATGCCGCCTGAGATGGAGGCGCTTTCCCTATGACCTCTGATCGCAAGCCTGAGGCCGGAGCGGAATTCTCTCATCGCTCAGTACTCCTGGATTCGGCGGTCGACTATATGGTCAGCGACCCCGATGGCAAATATGTAGATGCAACGTTCGGCCGCGGAGGTCATAGCCAGCTTATTCTTGGGCGCCTGGGCGCATCTGGTCAGCTGCTGGGTATCGACAAAGACCCTGAGGCTATCAGTGCGGCCGAAGAGCTTGCGGCACATGACTCCCGCTTTGGGTACTTCCATGGCTCGTTTGCTGAGCTCGGCCGAGCGGTATCTGAAGCCGGCTGGGAGCAGGTTGATGGCGTTTTGATGGATCTCGGTGTGTCTTCGCCGCAGCTGGATGATGCCTCGCGAGGCTTCAGCTTTATGCGTGAGGGGCCACTCGATATGCGAATGAACCCGTTGCAGTCGCCTAGCGCGGCTGAATGGCTCGCCAGTGCCGAAGAGCGCGAAATCGCTGATGTAATTTTCCGCTACGGCGAAGAGCGGTTTTCCCGTCGTATTGCCCGCCTGGTTGTCGAGCGTCGCCAGGAGGCGCCAATTGAGACCACGCTCCAGCTTGCTGAGCTGGTAAGCACTGCGATACCAAAAAAAGAGAAACATAAGCACCCGGCAACTCGCACCTTTCAGGCGGTTCGCATTTTTATAAATCGCGAGCTGGAGGATCTGGAAATTGGGCTGCAGGCTGCAGTAGATCGGCTTGCGCCTGGCGGTCGACTGGTTGTTATCAGCTTCCATTCGCTGGAAGACAGGCTGGTGAAGCGTTTTATGCGAGATCTTGCTCGTGGCCCCAGGCTGCCTAAAGGCATACCGGTGACAGCAGAGCAGGAGGCTTCGGACTTTCGGTTGATAGGCAAGGCCAACAAGGCGGGCGCCGGTGAAGTGAGTGAGAACGTTCGTGCCCGCAGCGCGGTTATGCGAGTTCTTGAGCGTATTGATCCTAATCAAAAAAACCCAGGGAGCGCGTAGTTATGGGCGCGGTAGCCATAGAGCCGGAAGTAAAACCGGCGAAGCTGAATAAAGAAAAGGTTCGTGAGGGCGTTGTTGCAGCTGTGCGGATTTCGCGCCGGGTATTTGATGCCACGCGTCAGAAGAGAGTTCTGGTGTCGCTGGCTCTTGCCGTGCTGCTTGTCGGTTCGTCTATTGGCGTTGTTGTCAGTGCCCATGAGAACCGCACGCTGTTCAATACGCTGTCCCAGCTTCAGGGGGAGCGTGACAGCTTTCAAGCAGAGTGGAGTCAATTGCTTTTGGAGCAAAGCGCCATGGGTGGTCACGGTCGGGTAGAGAAACTTGCGGTCGAACGTTTCAGCATGGTGGTTCCTGGGCGGCAGGATATTGTTCTGGTCCCCCTGATGTCGCCGTTGGCGGCCCGGTAATTCATAGTGACAGCAACCTGCAGGGTGAACTGATTGTCCAAACAGGAAACAGCAAGAACATTGAGCCAGAAAATAGCGGCAGGCTTGAAGGCCTGGCGCTTTGGTTCTGTGCTGGGCGTGTTCCTGGTGGTTGTGTTGGCGCTTGGTTGGCGTCTGGTTGATCTGCAGGTTATCGATAATGATTTTCTGCGTCAGCAGGGTGACGTACGCACCATTCGTGTGGAGTCAATTGATGCCCACCGTGGCGTAATTACTGACCGTTACGGTGAGCCGCTGGCAGTGAGCACTCCTGTGCAGACACTCTGGGCAAACCCTTCAGAGACGGATCCTGGTGAGCCCCGCCTGGCGAATCTTGCGAGAGTGCTGGACATCAGTGAGGCAAGGCTGCGCGAGCGGCTTGAAACCTATGCTGGGCGCGAATTCATTTATCTGCGCCGAAAAGTCCAGCCCGGGCTGGCTGCAAAGGCCATGGAACTGGATATTCCTGGCGTGTATACCCGCCAGGAATATCGTCGTTATTACCCGGCAGGCGAAGTAACCGCACACGTTGTCGGGTTTACCAATGTTGATGAGCGCGGTCAGGAAGGCCTGGAGTTGGCTTACAACGACTGGCTATCTGGAGAGTCTGGACGCAAACGCGTGCTGAAAGACAATCGCGGGCGCGTTATTAAAGACCTTACACTCATCCGAGATGCAAACCCGGGACACGGCCTTGAGCTTAGCATTGATTTACGCCTGCAGTATTTAGCCTATCGCGAGTTGAAAGCCGTTGTTAGCGCCCACGATGCTCATGGCGGAACCCTTGTTATGCTGGACGTTGAAACCGGCGAAGTGCTGGCCATGGTTAATCAGGGGTCTTATAACCCTAATGATCGCAGCCAGCTTGCTCCTGGAAATCTTCGCAACAAGGCCATCACGGATCTGTTTGAGCCAGGCTCAACCATGAAACCGATCTCGATGGCTGCAGCGCTTGAATCCGGGAAGTACTCCCTGAACGCAACAATTGATACTTCGCCCGGTTATCGGCGTTTTGGCCGGTTTACGATTCGCGATTACCGGAACTACGGCGTCCTTAGCCTCACCGACATTATTGTGAAGTCTAGCAACGTGGGTATCAGCAAGATTGCCAGCGAGTTGGGTGGCGCCACTATTCGCAACCTGTATGCACGGCTCGGACTTGGTCAGCCCACGGGTGTTGGCTTCCCAGGTGAGGCCGTAGGTGTGCTGCCAGCGCGACCTAAATGGCGTCCCTCAGAAGAGGCTACGCTCGCATACGGTTACGGAATGAGTGTGAATGCGCTTCAGTTGGCCCAAGCCTATATGGTCATTGCTAATGGCGGTATACGGTATCCGTTAAGCCTGATGAAGCTGAACGAAAAGCCCGTTGGCGAGAGGGTGCTTTCCGAGAAAGTAACCAGCCAGGTGCGCACCATGCTGGGAGAGGTGGTTTCCCGGGGTTCTGGCAAACGAGCACAGCCGGGTTTTTACAGCGCCGGAGGCAAAACGGGAACGGTTCACCTTGTGGGCGCCAAAGGCTATGAAGACAGCGAGTATAAGTCGATTTTTGCTGGGATGGCGCCAATCGATAACCCGAGAATAGTCACAGTTGTGGCCGTGGATGCGCCGCAGTCTGGGGAGTATTACGGAGGGGAAGTGGCTGCGCCTGTGTTTTCCCGTGTGATGAGCGATGCGCTTCGCCTGTTGAATGTGAAACCTGAGCTGGATGTTGACACTGCTGGTCTGCGAGCGGGAAAAACAGGGGAGCGGGGGTAAGCCTATGAGTATTACATCTCTCAGTACCCTGTTGCAGGGCATCGTATCCGTACCGTCAGTTTTTGACGTGACGATCCATGGCCTACAAACCGACAGTCGTGAGATCAGCTCTGGTGATGCCTTTGTTGCTTTGGCCGGCGCCACTACGCCGGCTGATCAGTACGTGGAAAGCGCCGTAGCAGCAGGTGCAACTGTTGCGCTTCTGGAGTCTGAAACCGAGCAGGAGTGCTGGGAGCATCACGGTGCACTCGTTGTGCCTGTTGTAGGGCTGCGGCAACTGCTGGGCAAGATCGCTGCGCGTTTTTATGAACACCCATCCCGCAGGCTCCGATTGATCGGGGTGACTGGAACCAATGGCAAAACCTCTGTTAGCCACTACATAGCCCAGCTTCTAAGCCTTACGGGAACACCTTGCGGCGTGCTGGGAACATTAGGTTATGGTATGCCGGGAGCCATGCAGGAGGCCTCTCACACCACGCCCGATGTGGTTCAGGCTAACCGGGTGTTATCGAGAATTCTTGCCAAGGGTGCTCGTGCCGCTGCCATGGAAGTATCCTCCCATGGCCTGGACCAAGGGCGTGTGGATGGATTGAACATAACCGGGGCTGTTTTCACCAATCTGACCCGGGATCACCTGGACTATCACGGTTCAATGGAGGCCTATGGGGCCGCCAAGGCACGTCTGTTCGAGCGTGAAGACGTGCACTTCTCAGTCATCAACTTTGACGACCCATTCGGCCGGCAGCTTTACGAAACCCTTGACGGCAAATGCGACCGCATTCGGTACAGCCTGCATGAGCCCCAAACAGAGTTGTGGCTGAAAGAATTCCAGCCCACGGATGGCGGCTTTGATGCCGTGATTGATGGTGAGTGGGGCGCTTTTGAACTTTCCGTGCCCCTTATGGGAAGTTTTAACGCCAGCAACGTGCTGGCTGCAGTGGCAACGGTTATGACACTCGGAGCCACGGAAGAGCAAGTTCAGCAGGCAGCAAAGCAATTGATCCCGCCTCCGGGCCGGCTTGAGCGTTTCTGTAGTGCGGATGGTGTTCGTACCGTTGTGGACTATGCCCACACGCCAGACGCTCTGGCTAATGCATTGGCTGCATTGCGCCCGCATGTAACGGGCCGATTGATTTGTGTGTTTGGCTGTGGCGGTGACCGCGACAGTGGCAAGCGCCCGGAAATGGCGAAGGAAGCTGAAAAGAGCGCGGATGTCATCGTCGTTACGGATGACAATCCCCGTACAGAGTCCCCTGAGGCGATTGTGCAGGATGTTCTGGCGGGCTTCTCCAGCCAAGACTCCGCAACGGTTGTTCATGATCGGGCCGAAGCAATCCGTTTTGCTATCAGCATGGCAACATCGGAAGACCTGGTGCTTATTGCGGGCAAGGGCCACGAGGCATGGCAGGAGATTGCGGGCAAAAAGTTACCGTTTAGCGATGCCGCCCACGTTCGTCAGATGCTGAAGCTTGAGGGAGGTGCAGCATGATCGGCACATTCTCACTGGCCCAAGCTGTGCAATTTACCGGAGCCGTCTGTGTGGCTCCAGAACTGGACGCCGTCCAATATGCGGGTGTGTCCACGGATACGCGCGCTTTGAGGTCGGGCGATTTGTTTGTTGCTCTGCGTGGCGAACATTTTGATGGCCACAGGTTTTTGCGCGCCGCGCAGGAGCTTGGAGCTTGTGCTGCGGTCGTTGATACGTTTGATCGCACTCTCGATATCCCTCAGTTGGTGGTGGCCGATACCGTTGAAGCGCTGGCGGGCCTGGCAGCAGGTAATCGCAACCAAAGTGATGCGAAGTTGATCGCGATAACCGGTAGCAGTGGCAAGACCACGGTTAAAGAATTAGCCGCCGCTATTTTGGTTCGTGTGGGCAACACCTTAGCGACCGAGGGCAACCTGAATAATCACATTGGTGTTCCGTTAACGCTGTTTGGCCTGGAGCCAACGCACCGGTACGGCGTTATAGAACTTGGCGCCAGTGGGATTGGCGAAATTGCCCACACAGTCGCCATTACCAAGCCCCAGGTTGTGATTCTCACGAACGCGGGAGAAGCGCATCTTGAAGGCTTTGGCAGCTACGAAAACATTGTGCAGGCCAAGGGTGAAATCATTGAGGGTGTAGCCGAGGGCGGTCTAGTGGTATTGAACCGGGACGATCCCGCGTTTGATCAATGGATGGGCCGTGCTGGTGACCGCCGGGTTGTGAGCGTAAGTCGTTGTGACCACCCAGCCGCTGACTACAGAGCTGTGATAGAACAATCGCACGGTCAAAGTTCAGAAATTGTGGTAACCGGACCTGACGGCTGGTCTTGTGCAATCACACTGCTACTGGAAGGCGATCACAACGTAACTAACACCCTGCTTGCTATTGCGGCAACCCGGGAGCTGGGCGCGACCGATATTGCTATCACCGACGGGCTGGCGTGCATGGAGTCAATTCCGGGGCGCTTGCAGGAGATCAACCTGCCAGGGGATCTGTCGGTTATTGATGACAGCTACAATGCCAATCCCGCCTCCATGAAAGCGGCACTCAGAGTTCTGGTAAAACGTGAGGGTAAGCGCATTGCCGTCTTTGGCGTCATGGGTGAGCTTGGGCCAACTGCCTATGAGCTGCACCGTGAAGTCGGAGTCCTTGCCGCTGACCTTAGAATTGATCGCCTTCTGACTGTGGGAGCTGGCTGCGAAGGCTATGCCGACGGTTTTGGTGAAACAACTGAGATGTATCAAACACACGAAGAGGCCGCCGAGGCCATCGTTCGCACCAATGAACCGCCGATGACCGTGCTGGTGAAAGGGTCCAGAAGCTCTGCCATGGATCTCGTGGTGGAAGAGATAAAAAATAAGGTGAATAGTTCATGCTTCTCTGGTTAACAGGGGTTTTATCAGAATATTTTTCAGCACTGACGGTGTTTCAGTATCTAACCCTGCGTGGGATTTTGGGCATACTCACGGCTTTGTTGATTTCGCTATTTATTGGCCCTGTGATGATCCGAAAGCTGGGCCAGTACCAGATTGGCCAAGCCGTCCGGGACGATGGACCTCAGACGCACCTCAGCAAAGCGGGCACCCCCACAATGGGCGGTGCGTTGATTCTGGTGGCAATAGGCATCAGTACCTTGTTGTGGGCAGATCTGACCAACCGCTACATCTGGGTGACCATACTGGTGACCCTGTTGTTTGGTGCGATTGGGTGGGTCGATGACTATCGCAAGGTGGTTGAGCGGAACCCTCGCGGGTTGCCTGGGCGTTGGAAATATTTCTGGCAATCGCTGATCGGTGCCGCCGCGGCCATCGTGCTGTATTTCAGTTCGGCATTGCCTCAGGAAACCTCCCTGTATTTGCCCTTTGTGAAAAACGTGTCACTGACCCTCGGGCCGGTACTTTTCATTCTGCTGACTTATTTTGTGATTGTCGGCAGCAGCAACGCGGTCAACTTAACTGACGGCCTGGATGGCCTGGCAATCATGCCAACGGTTATGGTCGCTGGTGCTTTGGGCATCTTCGCTTATGTATCTGGCAACGTTCAGTTTGCAAACTACTTGCTGATTCCGCATTTACCCGGCACCGGTGAACTCATTGTTTTCTGCGGCGCACTCGTAGGTGCCGGGCTCGGCTTCCTGTGGTTTAACACTTATCCCGCACAGGTCTTCATGGGCGACGTGGGTGCCTTGGCCCTGGGTGCGGCGCTGGGTGTAGTGGCGGTGATTGTGCGCCAGGAGATCATCCTTTTCATCATGGGCGGCGTGTTCGTGATGGAAACCGTCTCGGTAATTCTGCAGGTAGCCTCCTTCCGGCTGACCGGGCGCCGGATTTTTCGGATGGCACCACTACATCACCATTTTGAACTTAAAGGCTGGCCCGAACCGCGCGTGATTGTGCGCTTCTGGGTTATCACCGTGGTTCTTGTTCTGATTGGCTTGGCCAGTCTGAAGATACGATAGGAAATCGGACGAATTATGAGTGTCATCACATCAGATCGTCGCACATTGGTAGTGGGGCTCGGTAAAACCGGGCTCTCCTGCGTGCGCTATCTGTTTGCGCAGGGTCGGGAAATCGCGGTGGCTGACAGCCGCGAAACGCCGCCGTGCCTGGATGATCTGCGTGCCGAGTGGCCGGATATACCTGTTTATCTGGGGCGGTTTGACTCAGAGCTATTTGCTGGTTTTAACGAATTGATCGTAAGCCCAGGTATCAGTATTGCCGAGCCTGCTATTGCCCACGCCGCTGAACAGGGTGCGCGCATCCGTGGCGATATCGATGTGTTTGCTGAAGCTGCCGATGCGCCTGTCGTGGCCATAACTGGCTCCAACGGCAAGACCACCGTCACAACACTGGTGGGTGATATGGCTCGTGCAGCTGGCCGCCGGGTGGAAATTGGCGGAAACATAGGAACCCCTGCGCTGGATTTGCTGGGCCGAGGCGCCGAACTGTATGTGCTTGAGCTCTCCAGCTTTCAACTGGAAACCACTGCACAGCTGAATGCCCTGGCGGCTACGGTACTGAACGTCAGTGACGACCACCTGGATCGATATCCAGACAAAATGGCTTATTTTCAGGCCAAACAGCGAATTTTTCGTGGTTGTCAGAACGCCATTGTGAATCTGGACGACGCGCTGAGTACCCCCATGGCGCGGGATAATCTGCGGTTCATCTGCTTTGGGTTCAACCGCGTCAATCCAGATACCTTTAGTACCCGGGAAGATGACCAAGGCCTTTGGCTAACGCTCGGGTTTGATAGCATTCTGAACGCCAACGAGCTGAAGCTGGTGGGTTGGCACAATCTCAGCAATGTGATGGCAGCGCTGGCATTGGGGCGCGCCGCTGGGCTGCCAATGGACGCAATGCTGAGCGCTGCTCGTGAATTCAGCGGGCTGCCGCACCGATGTGAATTCGTACGCAGGCTTGGCGATGTTGACTACATTAACGATTCCAAAGGCACCAATGTTGGAGCGACCGTTGCAGCCATAAATAGCCTGGTGCCCGAAGGTGACCAAAAAATCGTACTGATTGCTGGCGGCGAAGGTAAGGGTGCAGAGTTTTCTGAGCTAGCGGCGCCGATCACAACCTGTTGTCGTGCCGTGGTGCTGATTGGCCGTGATGCAGACCGTATTGCAGATGTTGTAAGTGCTGATACCCCGGTCTATCGAGTCTCAACCCTGGCCGATGCGGTGACCAAGTCTGCAGAGCTGGCCCTGAGGGGAGATCGAGTTCTGTTTTCCCCTGCTTGCGCAAGCTTCGATATGTTCCGGGACTATATGGATCGTGGTGACCAATTCCGTGCCCAGGTTCAGTCTATTGGGGAGGTGTCGTGATGCAGGCAGGACTGTCAGTACCCGCGCGGACTCAGTGGATGGGCGAAATTCAGCCTTTGGCGGTTCTGATTATCAGCTCGATAGCGCTGCTGATAATCGGCGTTGTGATGATTTCTTCAGCCTCTATGGATATGGCAGTAGAGACCATGGGCAATGGTTATCACTATGTGATTCGCCAGCTCATGTTCGCCACCATGGGGTGCATGCTTGCGCTGGTGTCGGTCAATGTGCCTATGGCCTGGTGGGAGCGCAGCGGCTGGTTGCTGCTTGGTATTGGCCTGCTGTCGCTGATTCTGGTGCTTACGCCCCTGGGCCGTACGGTAAACGGATCAACCCGGTGGATTCCGTTTGGCTTGTTTAACGTGCAGGTATCAGAAGTCGCGAAATTGTGTCTGATCGCTTACCTGGCGGGATACGTGGTGCGTCGTCGTGACGAGTTGCTAAACACCTGGCCGGGCTTTCTGAAGCCTTTGGTGGTTCTGGGTGTGGCGTCTGCACTGTTGGTGATTCAGCCCGACTTTGGGGCCACGGTGGTTCTTGTTTCAGCCGCCGCGGGGATGATCTTCTTGAGTGGCGTGCGCCTCAGCCGGTTTGTACCACTGATTGCAACCCTGGTGGGGCTCGGAGTGGTGCTGATCCTGACTCAGCCGTATCGCCTGAAGCGGGTAGTTAGCTACCTCGACCCCTGGAAAGATCAGTTTGACAGCGGCTATCAGCTAACTCAGTCCTTAATTGCATTCGGGCGTGGCGAATGGGCCGGTGTTGGCTTGGGTAATTCGATACAGAAATTGTTTTTTCTGCCCGAGGCTCACACAGACTTCATTTTCGCGATTATTGCTGAAGAGTTCGGGCTGTTGGGCTCTTTGATTGTGCTGGCACTATTTACCGCCCTGGTTGTTGCCGGCTTTGTGATTGCCCGTCGGGCAGAGAAGGCCGGCATGCCATTTGGTGCTTGTTTTGCCTACGGCATCACTCTGCTGATTGGCCTGCAAGCAGGTATCAATATGGCGGTCGCCACCGGGCTGCTGCCCACTAAAGGTCTGACCTTACCCTTGGTGAGTTACGGCGGCTCCAGCCTGATGATCAGCTGTGTTTGTATCGGCATTCTGGCTCGGATTGAAATGGAGCGAATAGACAAGGAAAAACAGGGCACCGAAAAGACTGGCCCTCGCAAACGGGGAGGGGCGCGCTATGACTGAGCCCCGTCGTTTTTTGATGATGGCCGGCGGCACCGGAGGCCATGTGTTTCCAGCGCTTGCCACTGCGCGGGCACTTGAAGCCAAAGGGCACGAGGTGCACTGGCTGGGCGCCAGCGGAGGCATGGAGGAGCGGTTGATTGGTGATACGGGTATTCCGTTGTCGCTGATCCATATCTCGGGGCTCCGGGGTAAGGGCAAGCTGGCGTTGGTCATGGCGCCGTTCCGCTTAATGCGCGCGTTAGGCGAGGCCTTCACGATCATGCGCCGTATTCGCCCAGATTGCGTGGTAGGCATGGGCGGGTTTGTAACTGGCCCTGGCGGCTTGGCTGCATGGCTCACAAAAACGCCGCTGGTGATTCATGAGCAGAACGCTATAGCCGGAATGACTAATCGCATTCTGGTGCGATTTTCGAAGGCGGTGTTAGAAGCATTCCCGGGAAGCTTCGGTTCGAATGTGATTACCCGGTGTACGGGCAATCCAGTACGTGAAGACTTGGCAAACCTGCCAGAACCGGAACAAAGGATGGCTGGGCGCAATAGCGGCCAGAACGAACAGAAACAAGCGCTACGTATTCTGGTGGTGGGTGGCAGCTTGGGGGCTCAGGTGTTTAATCAACAGTTGCCAGAGGCCTTGGTCATGTTGTCCGAACAAGAGCGTCCGCAGGTTCGTCACCAGTGTGGCGAGAAGCATGTGGAAGCGGCGCGGGCCTCTTATGAGCAGCATGGAATAAAGGCCGATGTTGAGCCGTTTATTAAAGATATGGCGGAAGCTTATAGCTGGGCCGACATTGTGTTGTGTCGCGCCGGAGCCCTAACGGTTTCCGAACTTTGTGCTGCGGGTATCGGCGCAGTGCTCGTGCCATTCCCCCATGCGGTGGATGACCATCAAACGAAAAATGGCGAGCAAATGGTAAGCGCAAAAGCGGCCGTGCTTATACCACAGTCACGGCTGACACCGACTGTGCTGGCAGAAACCCTGGGCGACCTTGCCAGGGATCGCGCCCGAGTCATGGATATGGCTATCGCTGCACGTACTTTGGCTCGCCCCGATGCAACGGAGCGAGTTGTGAATTATTGCCTGGAGGCCGCTAATGGCTGATATAACCAATCCGCCGCTTGCATTTCAAGTACCGGAAATGCGCCGGATTCGCCACATTCACTTTGTGGGCATCGGTGGCGCTGGCATGAGCGGCATTGCCGAGGTGCTGAAAAACCAAGGCTACGACGTATCTGGCTCAGACCTGAAAGAGGGTGTGGTCACCGATCGTCTCAAGGCCATGGATATTGAAATTCATATCGGTCATCGGGAAGAAAACAGCGCCAAAGCCGACGTGGTGGTGGTGTCTTCTGCTGTGGCGTCCGATAACCCGGAAATGGTGTCAGCTCGTAGCCGGAGAGTGCCCATTGTGCCCCGGGCAGAAATGTTGGCTGAGATCATGCGTTATCGCCACGGCATTGCTGTAGCCGGAACTCATGGTAAGACGACCACCACAAGCTTGATTGCTTCCGTGTTGGGTGAGGCGGGGCTTGATCCTACGTTTGTGATCGGCGGCAAGCTGAACAGTGCCGGTACCAATGCCAAGCTGGGTGGATCCCGTTATCTGGTCGCTGAAGCGGATGAGAGCGATGCCTCGTTCTTGCACCTGACGCCGACGATCTCGGTAGTGACCAATATCGAAGCCGATCACATGGACACCTATGACGGCGATGTAGAAAAGCTCAAACAGACGTTTGTGGACTTTCTCCATAACCTGCCATTTTACGGCCTGGCTGTGATGTGTGTGGACGATGATTACGTGAATGAAATCATTCCTCGAATTTCCCGCGCAATTATCACCTATGGCATCCGTAATCCGGATGCGGATTATCGTGCCGAAAATATAGTGACAGACGGGCTCAGAACCCATTTTGTGGTTAAACGGCCCGGCGGGCGAAGCGACCTCACCGTAGAGCTGAAAATGCCTGGGCGCCACAACGTGCTGAACGCGCTTGCGGTGATTGCCGTAGCGACGGACGAAGGTGTCGCAGACGAAGCCATTTGTCGGGGGCTGGCGGTTTTTGCGGGTGTTGGTCGTCGTTTTCAGGTCTACGGAGATTACCAGACGCCTAAAGGCACCGTCACGTTGGTGGATGACTATGGCCACCACCCCACCGAAGTGGAGGCGGTCATTCGTGCTGCCCATGACGCTTGGCCGGGGCGCCGTCTGGTGATGTTGTATCAGCCCCACAGGTTCAGTCGAACCCGTGATTTGTATGAAGATTTTGTACGGGTGTTGTCGGAGGTCGATGGCCTGTTGCTGATGGATGTCTACTCCGCTGGAGAAGCCGCGATTCCAGGTGCAGACGGTCGTGCTTTGTGCCGCAGCATAAGGCAGCGGGGCAAAGTAGAGCCCTTGTTTGTGGAAGATAATCGTGAAATCGAGAACTTGCTGTCCAGTGTTTTGCAGGACGGCGATCTTTTGATTACCCAGGGTGCTGGGGACATTGGTGGTATAGCGATCCGATTAGCGGCGCAAGGAGTCATTTCAGGTGAGTGATATGCAGCATCCCGAGATACCAGCGTATCAGGCTGAACCAGATGTGGTTCAGGCGTTGGGGCGCGTGGCTGTGTTTATGGGAGGGGACTCAGCAGAGCGCGACGTTTCTCTCAACAGCGGCAAGGCGGTTCTTGCGGCACTGATCTCCGCAGGCGTGGATGCCTTTGCTATGGATGTTCAGGGCTGTCTCTTGAAGACCGTAGAGAGGCCAGAGTTTGATCGGGTTTTTATAGCGTTACACGGTCGCGGTGGTGAGGACGGAACGCTGCAAGCCATCCTGTCCCAAGCGGGTATTCCCTATACCGGTAGCGAAGTCATGGCTTCGGCGCTGGCAATGGACAAGTTGCGTACGAAATACGTGTTTGCTGGCTGTGGTTTGCCAACACCGAAATTCCGAACCATGACGGCTGCCAGTGATGCTGAACAGATCGTTCAAGAGCTGCGATCGCCACTGAGTGTTAAGCCTTCCCGGGAAGGTTCCAGCATCGGAATTCGTAAAGTAACGACCGCCGCTGAACTGGTTGAAGCCTACGAGGCGGCAGCAGCGCTGGATAGCCTGGTTTTGGTAGAAGAGTGGATAGAGGGGCCGGAGTTTACAGTCAGTCTGTTGCAGGACAGTGCGTTGCCGGCCATAGGCTTGAGCACAGATCATGTGTTCTACGACTACGACGCCAAATACCTGGCGGATGATACCCGTTACCGAATCCCCTGCGGCTTGGCGCCTCAGGATGAAGTCAGGTTACAGAACTTGGCGCTGGAAGCTTTCCGGGTAGTGGGCTGCCGCACCTGGGGCCGGGTAGACATCATGCAAGATGCTAACGGCGAGTTTTGGTTGCTGGAAGTGAATACCGTGCCGGGGATGACCGACCACAGCTTGGTGCCTATGTCGGCAAAGGCCGCCGGAATGAGCTTTGAAGAATTGGTTGTGCGGATTCTTCAAGACACCTTGGAGGGGGCCGATGCTTGAAACACTTCTAATCCGGAGTCGGGCGATACCGTCCGACCCTCCCCGGCGCCGGGGAGCAACAACCCTTGGGCCGGAGCAGGACCGGTTTGGCGTGTTTAGAGCTGTGCTTGCCGCTGTGCCTTGGCTTCAGGCAGGTATGGGCATCGCAATCTTGCTGGTTGCAGGCTTGGTGCCCTGGGCAACTGGAAAAGTGCTGGGCGCCATGGATCAGCAAATTCTGGCCATTGACGTAAACGGTGATTTCATCGGCGACAGTCGCATTGCCATTGAGCGGCAGGCAGGAAACTGGATCGGAAAAAGCTATTTCTCTACGGATCTTTCGGACATAAAGGCTGATCTCGAGAAACGTCCGTGGGTTGAGACGGTAGCAGTGCGGCGAGTATGGCCTGATCGCTTGGAGATCAACATTCGGGAGAAAAAGCCCCTCGCGTACTGGAACGACGGTCGTTTAGTCAGCCGCACGGGCGAGCTGTTCATGCCGTCCAACCCTGAGATTGCAGGCCGCTTGCCGCAACTTGCGGGTCCAGATGCGCGAGTACGTGATGTGATCAGTATGGCCCGCACCATGAGTGACAAATTAGTGGGGCACGGTTTGGGGTTTTCGGGGCTTTCACTGGAACGTCGAGGGGCTTGGACTCTTCGCCTCTCGAACGGAATTGAAGTGGTGCTCGGCCGAGATCAGGTCGCGAAACGCTTTGAGCGTTTTATAACGGTTTATGAAAACCGGCTTATATCACGGTCGGACGAAGTTAGCCGGGTAGATGCCCGCTACACGAATGGTGTAGCGGTTCAGTGGAAGCCAGCACAAACGGCTTCCGGCCCGAAAACATAGAAACAGTAAATTCAGACCTACGGTTTGGTGGAATACATGTCATCGGTTGAAACGGAAAACATGATTGTCGGTCTCGATATCGGAACCTCGAAGGTGGTTGCGATCGTCGGCAAACGCAAAATGGACGGAACCATTGAGGTGGTGGGTATTGGCTCCCACCCATCTCGGGGACTGAAGCGGGGCGTGGTGGTGAACATTGAAACCACGGTTCAGGCGATCCAGCGCGCGGTTGAGGAAGCCGAGTTGATGGCAGGTTGCCGCATTCACTCCGTGTATGCGGGGATTGCCGGTAGCCATATTAAGAGCCTCAACTCTCATGGCATTGTCGCCATCCGCGATCGGGAAGTGACCCAGGCTGATATCGACCGAGTGATTGATGCCGCACAGGCGGTCGCCATTCCTGCAGATCAGAAAATTCTGCACATATTGCCGCAGGAATTTGTGATCGATAATCAGGAGGGGATCAAGGAGCCCATGGGTATGTCCGGTGTGCGCCTGGAGGCGAAGGTGCACCTGGTGACCTGTGCGGTCAACGCAGCTCAAAACATTGAGAAGTGCATTCGCCGCTGCGGTCTTGAGGCCGACGACATCATCTTGGAACAGTTGGCTTCCAGCCATGCAATCCTCACCGAGGATGAAAAGGAACTGGGTGTCTGCGTTGTGGATATGGGGGGTGGTACCACGGATATCGCTGTGTTTACGGGCGGTGCCATTCGCCACACGGCGGTAATCCCCATTGCCGGCGACCAGGTTACTAACGACATTGCTATGGCGCTGCGTACACCCACGCAGAACGCCGAAGAGATCAAAATAAAATACGCCTGTGCGTTGACACAACTGGCCGGCGCCGATGAAACCATCAAGGTGCCCAGTGTGGGGGATCGCGCACCTCGTGACCTTTCACGCCAGGCTCTGGCAGAGGTTGTTGAGCCGCGCTACGAGGAGTTGTTTACGCTTGTTCAGTCAGAGCTTAGGCGGTCAGGTTTCGAAGATCTGGTTCCGGCTGGCATCGTGATTACAGGCGGAGCTTCAACCATGGAAGGTGTGGTGGAGCTGGCTGAAGAAATCTTCCACATGCCGGTACGGCTGGCGTGTCCGCACGCAGTTTCCGGTATGACAGAAGTTGTTAATAACCCGATCTACGCCACAGGCGTCGGGTTATTGATTCATGGTTTCCGGCAAATGGATCTTGGCCGGACACCGGTGCTCAAGGGTGAAGATGCACCCTCGCTGTTTGAGCGCATGAAGGCTTGGTTTACCGGTCAGTTCTGACGGTTCCGGGCAAGTAGTAAACGAAGGTGTCTCGAAAATACAATCTCGAATAAACAGCCTGGAACAAGGCTGAAACAGCACGAAGGAGAAGGGGAATGTTTGAACTTGTCGATAATGTCCAACAAAACGCTGTCATTAAGGTAGTTGGTGTAGGCGGCGGCGGCGGTAACGCTGTGCGCCACATGCTAAACAGTGACATTGAGGGTGTGGAGTTCATCTGCGCCAACACAGATGCCCAGGCACTGGCTGATATGGATGCGCGTCAGATCATCCAGCTGGGCGGTAACATCACGAAAGGTCTGGGCGCAGGGGCGAATCCGGAAATCGGACGTCAATCTGCCCTGGAAGATCGCGATCGTATTGCCGAAGCTATCAAAGGCGCAGACATGGTGTTTATTACCGCTGGTATGGGCGGTGGTACTGGCACCGGCGCTGCACCAGTGGTCGCAGAGGTTGCGCGGGAAATGGGTATTCTTACCGTTGCCGTGGTTACCAAGCCGTTCAATTTTGAAGGCGGCAAGCGTATGAGCTTGGCCGAACAAGGGCTTAGGGAGCTGGAAGAATGCGTTGATTCGCTGATCACCATCCCTAACGAAAAGTTGCTCGCTGTGTTGGGTAAAAAGACCAGCCTGTTGGACGCATTTGCTGCTGCGAATGATGTTCTGCTCGGCGCGGTTCAGGGTATTGCTGACCTGATTACTCGCAACGGCATGATTAACGTCGACTTTGCCGACGTGAAGACGGTGATGTCTGAAATGGGTATGGCAATGATGGGTACGGCACGCGCCACTGGTGAAAACCGTGCGCGGGAAGCTGCCGAAGCCGCAATTCGTAGCCCGTTGCTGGAAGACGTCAACTTGCAGGGTGCCAAGGGTATTCTGGTCAATATCACTGCCGGTATGGACTTGAACCTGGGCGAATTCTCCGAGGTTGGCGACATTGTGCGTGAGTTTGCATCCGACTCCGCTACGGTCGTAGTAGGTACCGTTATCGATCCGGAAATGACTGAAGAACTGAAGGTGACCGTTGTTGCCACAGGTCTTGGCGGGGATCGCGAGAAGCCAACCAAAGTAGTGGATAACACCCGCACTCTGGATGGCAAAACAGATTACAACCAGCTGGATCGCCCTGCAATCTTGCGTCGCCGTGCGGTATCACACGGTAATGTTGCGATTGATCAGAGCAAAGAAAGTGAAGAGCAGGGGGTCGACTATCTCGATATTCCCGCATTCCTTCGCAGGCAGGCTGACTGATAATCTAGTGTAATTAACATCCGAAGTGGGTCGGTTTTTGTATGGATAGACCACGAAATCGGATAACGGTGCGCTGATTGCCGGTGGTGACATTGCATGAAATTCAGGCAATGTCGAGCTGTGCAAATGGTACTCAGTCGTATTTTTTGATATTCTACGGGCAGATTTTTGCCTAGAATATCGCCAATTTTTACGGAATAACGAACCGATGATCAGACAACGGACACTAAAAAACACGATCCGTGCTACTGGGATTGGGCTGCATTCGGGGGAAAAGGTTTACCTTACCCTGAAGCCGGCTCCGGTAGATTCGGGAATCATTTTCCGGCGCACAGATCTCGACCCTGCGGTCGAAATCCTGGCCTGCGCTGAAAATGTGGGTGAGACCATGCTGTCCACGACGCTGGTAAAAGACGGTGTCCGTGTGGCGACAATTGAGCATTTATTGTCAGCCATGGCTGGTCTCGGTATCGACAACTGCTTTGTTGAATTGAGCGCTGCAGAAGTGCCGATCATGGACGGCTCTGCCGGTCCGTTCGTCTTTCTGCTGCAGTCTGCCGGCATTGCCGAGCAGGAAGCTGCTAAGCGGTTCATTCGCATCAAGCGCGAAGTGACCATTGAAGAAGGCGACAAGAAGGCTACCTTCCTGCCGTTTGAAGGCTTCAAGGTGAGCTTTGGCATCGACTTTGATCACCCAGTGTTCAAGGGCCGTGCCCAGACTGCGACGGTAGATTTTTCGAGCACGTCTTTCGTGAAGGAAGTCAGTCGCGCACGAACTTTCGGGTTTATGCGTGATATTGAAAAGCTACGGGCGATGAATCTGGCGCTGGGTGGCAGTGTAGATAACGCGATTGTGGTCGACGACTACAAGATTCTTAACGAAGACGGTCTTCGTTATGAGGATGAGTTCGTCAAACACAAAGTACTGGACGCAATTGGGGATCTCTACTTATTGGGCAACAGCCTGATTGGCGAGTTTCGTGGTATCAAGTCCGGTCACGACCTGAATAATAAGTTGCTGCGCAAACTCAGGGCAGAAGAGGATGCATGGGAAGTGGTTACCTTTGATAACGAAGAAACCGCCCCTATCTCCTACATGAAACCTGTGTTGGCGGTGCCGGTTTAAGGCCGGATGCCTTAATCCCGGACGTGGCTTGCGAGTTTTTCGAGAACCTCGCGTAGTTTTTTGTCCTTCGTGTGCCCGGCTTCCTCTTTGAGGAGTCGGGCATTTTCTTCACTTAGGGGAATCTTTTTCGCTGGCGGTTTTTCATGAAACCGTGGCGGCACCACTTTCACCTTGAGCTTCCATACAAACCGGAACAGCTCATTCTCACGCAATGTTTCCATGATCTCGTGTTGCCGAAAGCGAATCTGGCTCGCTTTTCCTGCGCTTTCTGCCGACAAAGTTAGTTCGCCTTCTAAACAGCAGACAAACCGGGTACCAGGTGCCAATGCTGGAGGTAACGAGGCCATAACCTGTTCTTCTGCCATGCGGTGAGTGTTGGCTTTTGCCACCAGTTCTCTCAACACTGGGGTTCTGCCCAGGTTGTCGAAGGTCATTTTTTGTTCACTTTTTCGCTTCATAAGGCGTTTTCTTCTCGACGGCCACGATAACGATTGGTTACACTTCGGCACCTTTTGTGCGTAGTGCCAGCGCTGCTCTTGTTTTACCTTGTTGTAAATGAGTATGTCTACCGGGCGCTACGATTTATCAGTACGTAGTTGTTGCTAAGGATGGCAAACCCGCTCGGATTATTCCGGGCTGCAACACTACAGGACACGGTTGCGGCTCATCTATGAAGTCTGAAGATAATATGAATATCATTCTTGTAAGCAAGGGCCACGGAAAATCCCGTGTGTTGGCGCTGAATGGCACGACTGCCTTTTCTCTGGCCTTTGTAGGGGCTATTTTGATTGCTGCTGCAGGCTGGGCGGGGTATAGCGTGGCGATGAGCCAGGCAGATGCGCGCGAACCTTCGGACTCTGAACTCATAGCTCAATGGCGAAGCAAGCTCAGCGAGCAAAAAACTGAACTGGCCGGCGTACAGCAGAATGTACAAGATCAAGTAGATGCACTGACACTGCGTCTTGGCGAGATTCAGGGCCGTTTATTACGACTCGATGCATTGGGTCAGCGTTTTGTGGAATCTGGTCTGGTTGCCAGTGACGAATTTGATTTTAGCCAGCCGGCGGCGGTTGGTGGCCCAGAGGATTCGCTTCCTGCTGACTCTTTTTCAGCGCCCGAGCTTACCCGGATGATTGATGAGTTGGAGCGCAAAATGCTGGATCGTGAGCAGCAGTTGCGGCTTCTGGATCAGGTTTCGTCCCGTCAAAAGCTGGAGGATGAGTTGTACCTGGAAGGTCGCCCGATAACTTGGGGCTGGTTGTCCTCGCGTTACGGCTTTCGTTCGGATCCGTTTACCGGAAAGCGCACTTGGCATGCGGGCGTTGATCTTGCGGGTAAGGACGGCAGTGACATTATCTCTGTTGCGGGCGGCGTAGTAACATACGCAGGCGAGCGTCACGGTTACGGCAACCTGGTTGAGGTTGATCATGGGGATGGCCTTGTTACCCGCTACGCTCATTGCAAGACAATCAAAACCAATGTTGGTGATGTCGTACAGAAGGGGCAAGTGTTGGCGTTGATGGGAAGTACCGGTCGCTCCACGGGGCCCCATGTGCACTTTGAGGTCATTCGCGGTGGCAAAACTGAGAACCCTGAAACCTACATTAAAAGGGCAAGCCGTTAGTCTTTCGGATTTTGCCTGACGTTTGCCAGCGCCCCACCTCGCCCCATTAGGTTCTTTAACTCCCGGCATTTGGTGCAGTATAGCCTCTGATCTTCGGCTATGTGAGCCCTACCTTTTGTCCTGTCACGAAATAAGGTTAGAATGCCGGCTTCCTCCGTTTAATCAAAGAAGCAGTGGTCTATGTTCTCAAAGTTTGCAACCAAGATGTTCGGCAGTAAAAATGCCAGAGAAATCAAGAGAATGCGTAAGCAGGTTTTGCGTGTTAATGAGCTTGAAGAGCAGTTTGGTAATCTGGCGGACACCGAGTTGCAGGGCAAAACGGCTGAGTTTCGTCGCCGCCTTGATGAGGGCGAGAGCTTAGATGCACTGCTGCCTGAAGCTTTTGCGACGGTTCGTGAAGCTGGGCGCCGCGTTATGGGCATGCGCCACTACGATGTACAGCTGGTTGGCGGTATTACCCTGCATGAGGGTCGGATTGCGGAGATGAAGACCGGTGAGGGTAAGACACTGGTCGCGACCGTCGCTGTTTATCTCAACGCCCTGCCAAGCAAAGGCGTACACGTTATAACTGTAAACGATTACCTGGCCAGCCGTGACGCAGAGTGGATGGGTAAGCTTTATGGTTTCCTTGGGTTGCAGGTAGGTGTGGTTGTTTCAGGCCAGCCGTCGGAAGAAAAGCGTGCGGCTTACCAGGCCGACATCACCTACGGTACAAACAACGAATTTGGATTTGATTACCTGCGGGATAATATGGCATTCAGCACCGACGACAAGGTGCAGCGTGGCCTTTACTACGCCATTGTCGACGAAGTCGACTCTATTCTTATCGATGAAGCCCGTACGCCACTGATCATTTCTGGCGCCGCAGAAGACAGCTCCAAAGCATACTTGGCCATTAATGAACTGATTCCGAGCCTGGAAAAAGGTGAGGAGAACGAAGAGGGCGAATCCTCTGGCGACTTCACTATTGATGAGAAATCCCGCCAAGTAGAGCTCACCGAGGCCGGCCACGAAAGAGTGGAAGAACTGCTGCTAAGCCGTGAACTACTGGGAGAAGGTGAGAGCCTTTATTCTGCGGCCAATCTTAGCCTGCTGCACCACGTGCACTCAGCGCTTCGTGCCCACCACCTGTTTCAAAAAGATGTGGATTACATCGTTCAGGGTGGCCAAGTTGTCATTGTTGACGAACACACAGGCCGTACCATGCCAGGCCGTCGCTGGAGTGAAGGTCTGCACCAAGCGATGGAAGCCAAAGAAGGTCTGAATATTCAGGCAGAAAGCCAGACCTTGGCTTCAACCACATTCCAGAACTACTTCCGGCTGTACAGTAAGCTTTCCGGTATGACCGGTACCGCTGATACCGAAGCCTTCGAATTCCGCCAGATATACGGCCTTGATGTGGTGGTTATACCGCCCAACAAGCCAATACAGCGCATTGATTATAACGACCTTGTTTACTTGACCCAGGATGAGAAGTTTCACGCCATCATTGATGAGATCAAAGATGTGACAGGCGAGGGCAGGCCCATTCTGGTAGGTACCGCTTCTATTGAGGCATCTGAGCTACTCTCTATGCTGCTGAAAAAAGCCCGCATTGAGCACAAGATTCTGAACGCCAAGCAGCATGAATCAGAAGCCCAAATTATTGCTCAGGCTGGCCGCCCGGGCGCTGTGACCATCGCCACCAACATGGCTGGCCGGGGTACCGATATTGTATTGGGCGGTAACTGGGAACACGAAGCAGCTGCCGTTGGCGCTGCAACCGAAGAGGAGCTTGCGCGGCTTAAAGCAGAGTGGGCCGAGCGCCATAATCAAGTGTTGGACGCCGGCGGCCTGCACATTGTAGGTACTGAGCGCCATGAGTCTCGCCGCATAGACAACCAATTGCGCGGCCGTGCCGGACGTCAGGGCGACCCGGGTTCTTCCCGCTTCTTCTTGTCCCTGGAAGATAACCTGATGCGTATCTTTGCGCCGGACAAGGTTAAGAGCCTGATGCAGGCGATGGGTATGAAGAAGGGTGAGGCTATCGAGCACCGCATGGTTACAAATGCCATCGAAAAATCCCAGCGCAAGGTCGAGGGCCGTAACTTCGACATGCGTAAAACGCTGCTCGAGTACGATGACGTAGCCAACGATCAACGTACGGTTATCTACGACCAGCGTAACGAAGTAATGTCTTCTGAGGATGTCTCCGAGATGGTAGATACCATCCGTGAGGACGTTGTTGATGTGTTAGTGAGCGAGCATATTCCGCCCCAGAGCATGCCTGAGCAGTGGGATGTGGCTGGTCTTGAGACTCAGTTGCAGGCAGAAATGTCGATCGATCTGCCAATCCAGGATTGGTTGGCAGAAGACAAAAAGCTATACGAGGATAACCTGCGCCAGAAAATCCTGGACGAAATTGTGGCAGCCTATCGAGCCAAGGAAGAAGTGGCCGGTGCTGAGTCTATGCGTAAGTTTGAGAAGCAGGTATTCCTGCAGGTTCTGGACACGCTGTGGAAAGAGCATCTTTCAAATATGGATCACCTGCGTCGCGGTATCCATCTGCGCGGCTACGCCCAGAAGAACCCCAAGCAAGAATATAAGCGCGAAGCGTTTAACATGTTTGAAACCATGCTTGAAACCATGAAGCGTGATGTGGCCCGTGTGCTTTGCCACGTGCGGGTTCAGGGTCGAGAAGAGATGGAAGAGGTCGAGCGCCGCCGCAAGGAGGAGCTGGAGCAGGAGCTCGCCAAAGCACGCCTACGCCACGATGAGACCAGCGCTACGGCACAGAGTGAAGGCGAGCGCGAAAGAGGAAGCGAGGGCAGCGCAGGCACGACCCCTGAGACCTTTGTAAGACAGGAGCGCAAGGTAGGCCGAAACGAGCCCTGCCCATGCGGATCCGGCAAAAAGTTCAAGCAGTGTTGTGGCAAGGTGAGCTAACGCCCCCACGCTGACACAAAGCAAAGAACGGAGCCCGCAATCGACCAGCTGACTGGCAGACTGCGGGCTTTTCGTTTTCAGACATATTCATTTCAGACGCAGTATCAGAAGGAGTAGCGCGATGGCGGTTGGACCAGGAACCTTACCCGAGTTTTTCCCGGTAGCAGGTGTGAGGCTGGGTATTGCCAGCGCAGGTATTAAAAAGCCGGGGCGCAAGGACATAGTTGTGTTTGAGCTGGCACCGGGAAGCCGTGTTGCTGGCCTGTTTACCCGCAACCAGTTCTGCGCAGCGCCGGTTACTCTGAGCCGCAAACACTTGGCTGAAAAAGCACCGCGTTACCTTTTGATCAATACAGGGAACGCTAATGCGGGCACAGGCGCGCGTGGCATGGATGACGCTCTTGCCTGCTGCCAGGCTTTGGCGCAGCAAGCCGGTGTGAGCGCCACCGAAGTGTTGCCGTTTTCAACGGGGGTGATTGGAGAACCCTTGCCAGTTCAGAAGATCATAAGTGCTTTGCCTGAGGCTCTGGCCGGCACTGGGGATAGCCGTTGGGCAGAAGCGGCCAGCGGCATCATGACAACAGACACACGCCCGAAGGGCGCATCGGCGCGGGTTGATCTGGGTGGCCACACAGTGACTGTTTCTGGCATCAGTAAGGGCGCAGGTATGATCCGCCCTAACATGGCCACCATGCTGGGCTTTATTGCTACCGACGCCCGTATAGCGCCAGATGCGCTGCAGGCGCTGGCATCGGAGTTGGGGGAGCAGTCTTTCAACCGGATTACCATTGATGGCGACACCTCCACCAACGACGCCTGCACGCTGATTGCTAGCGGCCAGTATTCCGGCCCGGAAATCACGTTCGACAGCCCACACCTGCCTATACTTCGGGAGGCGCTAAAAGAGGTCTACCTGGATCTCGCCCACGCAATAGTGCGTGATGGTGAAGGTGCAACCAAGTTCGTGACTATTCACGTCAGTGGTGCTGCCGCCCAGCAGGAGGCGCTGGATGTTGCCTATACCGTCGCGCACTCACCTCTGGTGAAAACCGCGTTGTTTGCATCGGATGCCAACTGGGGGCGGATTCTGGCGGCAGTTGGCCGGGCCGGTGTTGCCGATTTAGACGTCGACATATTGGAAATCTACCTTGGAGACGTATGCCTTGTGAGAGGTGGTGGCCGCGCTGAGGACTACTCTGAAGAGCGTGGGCAGGCGGTTATGAATGAAGAAGAGATTACTATTGCCATTGACCTTAAGCGGGGAGATGTCAGCGAGACAATATGGACCTGCGATTTTTCCCACGACTACGTAACCATCAACGCGGATTATCGTAGCTAAGCATGGCCAGAATAGAAGCGGATGTTCGGGAAGTTCATGTGGCGGTCGGCGTGATTGCCCGGGGTGGGCGAGTACTTATTGCCCGGCGCCCTGATCATGCTCACCAAGGTGGGCTGCTGGAATTTCCGGGGGGCAAGGTGGAGCCTGGCGAAACGGTACAGGCTGCCCTTGCTCGTGAGATTTCGGAGGAAACCGGGTTACACATCCCGCTAGACTCTTTGCACCCAGTGATTGGGATTCGCCATGATTACGGTGATAAACGGGTGTTTCTGGATGTTTGGAGAACAGACCAAGCCCAGGGTGAGGCCCATGGCCGTGAGGGGCAGCCCATAGATTGGGTGAGCCCATGCAGCTTGCGGGATGAAGACTTTCCTATGGCTAACCGGCCTATTATCCGGGCGTTGAAGTTACCTTTTTTGTTGGCCATTACCGGCAGTATGTGCACCGGCCAGGCTGGCGTTCAGCAGTTGCACAAGGCGCTTGCCAACTTGCCAGAGGGTAAGCGCGCCAGGCTGGTACTGCTGCGAGCGCCGGATATGGTCGCAGAGGACTATAATTCGCTGGCAGAATCCGCCTTGGAGGTTTGTGAGGCGGCCGGTGCAGGCCTTATGCTGCATGGCTCGGTTGCGGTGTTTGATGACAACCCTGATGCAGCGGGGCTGCATTTACCTTGGCGTGAAGCCGAAAAGCTAAAGGCCAGGCCGGTGCCAGATGGGATTTGGCTCGGAGTGTCTTGCCACGATGGCCGCGAAATAGACCACGCTGTCGCCATAGGCGCAGATTATGTGACCCTGGGCCCGCTACAGCAAACGGCTACCCACCCCGGGGCTCCGGCTCTGGGGTGGGAGAAATTTCGCGAGCTGGTCTGCCAGGCGCCGATACCAGTTTTTGGGCTAGGCGGGCTGGGGCTAGCTGATCTGGAAGCGGTTCACCATGCGGGCGGCCAGGGCGTGGCCGGCATCCGTTATTGGTGGCCAAATAGCTGATTATGGTCAGTCGCCCAGAAGGGCATCTCTGGTATGCTCCCCTGCGTTGACCGTTATTTATATCGTTACGTACTTAATCATTTAATGAACCTGAACCCCGGGAGACACCGTGAGTAAATTGACCCATCTTGATGACAAGGGTGAAGCCCGCATGGTGGACGTTACGGACAAAGCCGTAACCGAGCGCGAAGCCCGCGCTGAAGCAAGGATTTACATGGCAGGGGAAACCCTCAGGATGATCACCGAAGGGGAGCACCCAAAGGGTGATGTGTTGGCGGTTGCCCGCATTGCCGGGATTATGGCGGCCAAACGAACACACGATCTTATCCCCCTGTGCCACGCATTGAATCTTACGTCTGTGAAGGTGGAGCTCAGCCCAGGTGCTGATGGCGCATCGGTGCACATACTGACCCGTTGCAAACTATCGGGGCAGACAGGTGTTGAAATGGAAGCCCTCACTGCAGCCAGCGTGGCAGCGCTTACCCTTTACGACATGTGTAAAGCTGTCGATAAGGGCATGGAAATCGGCGGCGTGCGCTTGTTGGAAAAAAAAGGTGGACGCAGCGGGCACTGGACGGCCAGCGACCAGTAATAACGTATCTGCACAGGGCCTCGGCCCATGGTAGAATACGTGCCCCGATTTATTGAACCACGAGGAAACACTGTGGCTGTTCGTTACATCGAGACCTGCCGATTGCCGACCCCGTTCGGGGTATTCGATATGCACGGCTTTGAAGAGCCAGACACGGGAAAGGAGCATATTGCCCTGACTCTGGGGTCGCTGGACGGTGACGAGCCCATGCTGGCCCGAACGCACTCTGAGTGTTTGACTGGCGATGCGCTATACAGCATGCGGTGCGATTGCGGTTACCAGCTTGAAGAAGCGTTACGTAGCATTGCCCGTGAAGGGCGCGGTATTCTGATGTACCTGCGCCAGGAAGGCCGCGGTATTGGTTTGCTCAATAAGATCCGTGCGTATAATTTGCAGGATCAGGGGGCGGATACGGTAGAGGCTAACGAGCGCCTTGGATTTGCAGCGGATCTTCGTGATTACAGCATGTGTAAGGATATGTTGGAGCATCTGGGTATCAAAAGCCTGCGCCTGATGACAAACAATCCGCGCAAGGTAAATGCTCTGACCTCATATGGCATTGAGATCATTGAGCGGGTGCCTCTTAATGTTGGCCGCAACCCTCATAACGAGCAATATCTGAATACTAAGAAGAGTAAGCTCGGCCACTGGCTTGAGGCCCATCAAGACGACGACCCCCAGCATTAAGTAAAAGCCCGCTTGAGCGGGCCTTTTTCTATGTGACTATGTTATTTAACCGCTTTCAGCCTCTGATGCTGTAGCCGTTCCATTCGAGTGCTGATACTGGAGAATATGCCCTCGGCGTCCAGCCCGCAGGCCTTAAGAAGCTCTTCGTGTTTGCCATGATCTATAAATGTGTCCGGGAGCCCAAGCTGAAGCACAGGCATGGACACTTCCTGTCGGTTCAGGCACTCGGTGACAGCGCTGCCCGCACCACCGGCAACGGAATTCTCTTCCAGCGTCACGAGCAGTTCGTGCTGTTCTGCCAGTTCGAGAACCAGGGCTTCATCCAGGGGCTTAACAAATCGCATATCTACCACCGTTGCCCCCAGCCTTTGAGCCGCTTCCAGTGCCGGAGTGAGCAGTGTGCCAAAGTTTAGAATGGCTATGTTGCTGCCCTCGCGAACCTTGCGCCCCTTGCCGATCTCCAAAGGTTTAAGCTCTTGCTGGATTTTCGCTCCAGGCCCGGTTCCTCTTGGGTACCGCACGGCTGCCGGCCCTTCAAACAACAGGCCAGTATGAAGTAGCTGGCGTGTTTCATTTTCATCCGAGGGGGTCATCAGAACCATGTTCGGGACGCAGCGCAAATAGCTGATATCAAAAGCGCCTGCGTGGGTAGGGCCGTCTTCACCTACCAGTCCGGCCCGGTCGATGGCGAACAGTACATCCAGGTTTTGGATAGCCACGTCGTGTATAAGTTGATCGTACCCGCGCTGTAAAAACGTGGAGTAAATCGCAACCACGGGTTTGGCGCCATCACAGGCCATGCCCGCTGCAAGCGTTACAGCATGCTGTTCGGCAATGGCCACGTCGAAGTAACGATCCGGGAACCGCTCAGAGAATGCCAGCAGGTCGGATCCTTCGCACATGGCCGGAGTAATGCCGCTTACACGCTCATCTTGTTCTGCGGCATCGCAAAGCCATTGCCCGAACACGTTCGCGTATTTTTGCTTGGCAGGCGCAGATTTAACCGGCTCTGGCTTGCTTGCCGGCACTGGCTCAATCTTGTTTATGGCGTGGTAGCCGATAGGATCAGCTTCCGCCGGAGCGAAGCCCTTGCCTTTGGTTGTCACCACGTGGAGAAACTGCGGGCCCTCCAATTCGCGGATGTTCTCAAGGGTTTCGACGAGCAGTGGCAGGTCGTGTCCATCAATGGGGCCGATGTAGTTGAACCCCAGTTCTTCAAACAGCGTGCCCGGTGCAATCATGCCTTTGAAGTGTTCTTCTGTTTTTTTGGCCAGTGCCATCAGGTTTGGCGTGCCCTGAAGCACCTTCTTACTGCTATCGCGAACCTGGTTGTAGGTGCGGCTTGAAAGCAGTTTGGCAAAATAATTGGACAAACCGCCAACGTTGCGGGAAATCGACATGTCGTTGTCGTTCAAAATGACCAACATGTCGGCGCGCAGGTGGCCGGCATGGTTCAATGCCTCAAAAGCCATACCGGCAGTCATGGCTCCATCACCGATAACAGCAATGCTCTTGCGGCCTGTGTTTTGCTGTCGGGCGGCCACAGCCATGCCCAGAGCCGCGCTGATGGACGTACTGGAATGCCCCACACCAAAGGTGTCGTATTCGCTTTCTGCTCGCTTTGGGAAGCCGGCCAGGCCACCCTTGCGCCTGATGCTGCCCATCTGCTTGCGGCGGCCTGTGAGAATCTTGTGCGGGTATGCCTGGTGGCCAACGTCCCACACCAAGCGATCTTCAGGTGTATTGAAGACATAGTGCAGTGCAACGGTAAGCTCGAGTACGCCGAGCCCAGCGCCGAAATGGCCACCGGTTTGCCCAACCGACCATAGCAAAAATGCCCTCAGCTCTCTGGCGAACTGAGTAAGCTGGTCAGACGGCAGCTCCCGCAGCTGGGCGGGTACGTCAATCCGGTCCAGCAGCGGTGTATTTGGCTGCTGTGCGGGGATTTCCTTGAAAATATACGTGTCCTGCATCTGCTAGGGTCTTTTCCGGTATGTTCGATAACTGGCTGGCATTATAGGGGAACAGGGGCACCTGTTTCACACTTGCCGAGCCATAGGTTACGAAAATGTATGTGTGCAGTGTGCGCTCTGGAGGCTCTGAGCTGCAATGGGGCTCAGTGTGTTCTTGCCACCACGTAATCTGCCATGGCCCGCAAAGGGTCGGCTTCTGGCCCAAAGTCCTGCAGGCTCTCCAGGGCGCTGTCGAGCAAGGCGGCGAGATGTTTTCGCGCGCCTGCAAGCCCCAGTAAAGCGGGATACGTCGGTTTTGAACGGGCGGCATCGGAACCCTGGGGCTTGCCTATAATGTCTGTATCCCCTTCTATGTCGAGCAGATCATCCTGAACCTGAAATGCCAGTCCAAGCGCTTTGGCATAACCGGTCAGGGCGGTAAGCGACCGCTCGCTAACTCCGGATGCTGTCAATGCTCCGATGCGTACGCTGGCTTCAATCAGTGCACCGGTTTTGTGCCGGTGCATGGTCTCAAGTTGCGCCAAAGACAGGTTTTTGCCTACGGATTCCAGATCAATTGACTGGCCCCCTACCATGCCTCCATGGCCGCTTGCCCGGGCCAGCTCCTTAATCATGGTCAGCCGCGCGGGGGCCTCGATGCCAGGGGCATCCGCAAGCCATTCAAACGCCAGCGCCTGCAAAGCATCGCCGGCCAGAATAGCGGTGGCTTCGTTGAAGGCAATGTGTGCGGTTGGTCGGCCTCGGCGTAATTCGTCGTTGTCCATGGCTGGAAGGTCGTCATGCACCAACGAATAAGCGTGAACCAGCTCTATGGCACAGGCCGGCACCAGAGCAACATCAATGCTTTGTCCCAGCGCGGTTGCAGCCGCTAAGGTGAGCGCAGGGCGAATGCGTTTCCCGCCGCCCAGAACGCTGTAGCGCATCGCTTCTTGAAGCTGCTCAGAGGCCGATTGGGATGCAATGCGGCGATCCAGTTCTGTGTCCACTAGAGTGCGACAGGTATTCAGAAAATCCATGGTAAGCCGGGTCTCCATTTGCATTAGCTGGCGTCGTCCGGCGAAAACGGACGGGTTTCCAGTGTGCCGTCGTCGTTCTGTACCAATTGTTCAACCCGTTGTTCGGCGCTTTTCAGAGCGTGCTGGCAGGCTCGGGTAAGCTTTACACCGCGCTCGAAGGCAGTCAGGGATTGCTCAAGGGAAAGTTCCCCTTGCTCCAGATTGCGAACCAGAGTTTCAAGTTCATCTAGAGATTTTTCAAAGTCAGCAATGGATGTGGCGTCTTGTTGACCGGCCATCGGTGGCCCTCCGATCGGGTGAACGAATTTTGCGGATTATATCAGAGGCTGAGCGCTATCGCTGCCAGTGGAACTCCCGGAATTCCTTGGGACAACCTTCAGGGGCCCAACTTTGCTCAGTAACATGAACCTCGCCGGTGTGGGAGATACTAACAATGGTGGTCGCACGTGTGCCGTATTCTGCGCCGATTATAAACGGCGATGAAAGAAACCGCTCAGTGTCGCGGTGTACTCCGGTGTTGGGGAGCAGATGATCTGGCGCTGGTGTTGTGTCCTGTAATAGCCGGGTAAGGTTTTTGTGTAGATCTTCTGCATTTCCTCGCGCCGATGAGACGGTGTGGCCCACGGCCTCCCTGAGGCGCAATAGCTTGGGCCACGGCGTTTGAAGAAGATGGTTGCTCAAACCATATACGCCGCGATGAATGCTGCGCCCCGGGTGAGCATCGCGATTGCTGAAATACCAGCCACTGGTATCGCTGAGACTTACAAGATTAAACCCTGCATACCGGGCAGAGGTATTTGCCAGGCTTTCTTGCAGTCGTGATTTTGGCTCGTTAAGTGCTCGCAGAGGCAGCTCGCCACGGCTAGCATGTCCGGCTTCTGATGCGCCTTCGCGCACGTTGGTTACGGCGGCTACCGCACCTTCAGGGGAAACAGCTAGCCAAGTACCCCCGGATTGCAGATCCTTGCCAGACAGCACCCTGTTACCAGCTTCTGTGTTCCACCAGTCCAGAGGCGCAGTGGGCCGGCGAAAAAACTCATCCCGATTGGCAGCAACCACCAGTGGAAAACGGGTGCTCTGGCCAAGAGAAAATGCGATCAGGCACATGCTAAGTTGCTCTCCGGAGTTATTGGGGCATTCCGAGATGATGAAATTGTTACTGGTGTGTATCATACCAGCCTTGTTTTCCCGGATGTGTGAGTAACTATGTCCCTGTTATCCGTATTTGCCGTGTATATGGTGCTTGGGGCCTTTGCGGGCACGCTTGCAGGCCTGTTCGGCATTGGTGGTGGCCTTATTATTGTGCCGGTACTGATTTTTAGTTTTGGGGCGCAGGGCTTCGGTCTTGAGGTTGCTGCCCACATGGCTGTTGGAACCTCGCTGGCGACCATTGTTTTCACATCCATTAGCTCCATTCGTTCTCACCATGGTCATGGGGCTATTCGCTGGGATGTTTTCCGGCCAATGGCTATCGGCATTGTAGCCGGTGCACTTATTGGTGCCTGGACCGCTGCGTTATTGAGTGGTGCTGCTTTGGAACTGATCATCGGTATATTTGTCATTCTGGTGGGCATCAAAATGCTGCTCGACGTAAACCCCTCGCCGGGCCGGAACGTTGCGGGTAAACCGGGTCTTGGTGTGGCTGGAGCAGTTATTGGTTGGGCCTCTGCCATATTTGGTATCGGGGGCGGAACGCTCACCGTGCCATATTTGAGCTGGAGCAATGTTCGAATGCAGCAGGCAGTGGGCACCTCTGCCGCGTGCGGGTTACCTATTGCAGTTGCAGGTGCTCTTGGCAATGCCTGGACGGGCTGGAATGAGCCAGCGCTGCCGGAATACAGTCTCGGTTTTATCTATTTGCCTGCCTTGATCGGAATTATTATCACCAGCGTGCTGTTTGCACGTGTGGGAGCTAATTTGGCACACCGGCTCAACGCCAAAGTGCTGAAACGCGTCTTCGCCATCATGCTTTTGCTGGTGGGCCTTCGTTTTTTAATGAGCTAAGAGGTTATTGATGCTTCAGCATCCACAGATAGACCCCGTTGCCATCGCCATCGGGCCACTAAAGATTCACTGGTACGGTCTGACATATTTGGTCGGCTTCCTGGCTGGTTGGTGGCTAGGACGAATACGCACACGCAAACCCTGGTCTCCTGTAACAGAGGAGCAGATGGGCGACCTTCTGTTTTACCTTGCCCTTGGGGTTATTCTGGGGGGGCGCTTTGGTTATGTGATCTTCTATAACTTTGATGCCTTTCTGGCAGACCCGCTGTGGCTTCTGCGGGTATGGGAAGGCGGCATGGCTTTTCATGGTGGACTGTTGGGAGTCATGTTTGCCATGTGGTGGTACGGCCGCAAAATCGGAACCGGATTCTGGCGGATTGCAGATTTCGTTGCTCCCTTGGTGCCGGTAGGGCTTGGGGCAGGGCGCATTGGTAATTTCATCAATGGCGAACTCTGGGGTAAGCCTACCGATCTACCCTGGGGCATGGTGTTTCGCCAAGCCCCCGATGCGCTGGCTCGCCACCCGTCCCAGCTCTACCAGTTTGCTCTCGAAGGCGTGCTGTTTTTCATTATTCTCTGGTGGTTCTCCGCCAAGCCGCGCCCAAGAATGGCGGTGTCTGGGCTGTTTCTGATTTGCTATGGCGTCTTCCGCTTTTTGGTGGAATTTGTACGTGAGCCCGACGCACAGCTTGGTTACCTGGCTTTTGACTGGGTCACCATGGGACAGGTGCTTTCCTTCCCGATGATTCTGGCTGGGGCGGTGTTGATGTTTATTGCTTACCGGAGAAACGCGGAATGAAAGCCTATCTCGATCTGATGCAGGATGTCGTTGAAAACGGGTTCAATAAAGGCGACCGGACGGGTGTTGGCACCCGTTCTGTTTTTGGGCGGCAGATCCGTTTTAATCTTCAGGATGGCTTCCCGCTGGTCACCACCAAAAAAGTACACCTGCGCAGTATTATTTATGAGCTGCTTTGGTTCCTGAAGGGGTCTACAGACAACAACTGGCTAAAAGAGCGGAAAGTCTCGATCTGGAACGCCTGGGCGCTGGAAAATGGCGATCTTGGGCCTATCTACGGCAAGCAATGGCGAAGCTGGCAATGCCCGGATGGCCGTGTGGTGGACCAAATCAGCGATGTCATCGACCAGATCCGCAACAAACCAAACTCTCGCCGCCTGATCGTCTCAGCCTGGAATCCGGCGGAGCTCCCGGATGAGTCCGTGGGGCCACAGGACAACGCCCGCGAAGGCCGCATGGCGCTGGCCCCCTGCCACTGCCTGTTTCAGTTCTACGTGATTGACGGCAAGCTATCCTGCCAGCTGTATCAGCGCAGTGCGGACTTAATGCTCGGCGTGCCGTTCAACATCGCATCCTATGCTCTGCTAACCCACATGATCGCCCAGCAGTGTGATCTGGACGTGGGTGAGTTTGTACACACCTTTGGCGATTGCCACCTGTACCAGAACCACCTGACAGACGACATTGTGTTTGAGCAGCTAAAGCGCGAGCCAAGAGCTCTGCCAAAACTGGTTATCCAGCGGAAGCCAGGCTCAATTTTCGATTATGAGCTGGAAGACTTCGAATTCGAGGGCTACGACCCTTATCCGGCCATCAAGGCGCCTATCGCTATTTGATGCTGGCGGGGCGTCTTCCAAAATTTGACCGGAAACTTGAGTGAACGGGCGAGCGGGAAGGGTACTCCGAAAAACGCTGTGAATACGTCCGTGTACGCTTGGCTCCGCCATCCATGGCTCCGCACATTTTCGGAGTCCCCTTCCCGCTCGCCCGAATTATGTTTCGATGTTCGAATTCGAGAGGAAAAGAAATGCGTAAAGCCTTAATAGTCGCCATGTCCCGAAACCGGGTAATCGGCAAAAATAACAATCTGCCCTGGTACCTGCCGGGTGATTTGAAGTACTTCAAGCAAGCGACCATGGGCAAACCCATCATCATGGGCCGGAAAACCTGGGATTCCATTGGTAGGCCACTGCCTGGCCGGATGAACGTCGTCATTTCCCGCAACGCAGACCGTGAAGCCCCCGCAGGAACCGTTACTGCAAAATCACTGGAAGAAGCTCTGGTAAAAGCTGAAGCACAGGCTGAGCTGGATGGTGGTGACGAGGTAATGATTATCGGAGGAGGGCAAATCTATACGGAAGCGCTACCCATGGTAGATCGTATTTACATTACTCAGGTACACGCCGAGGTGGATGGCGATGCGTATTTTCCGGAAGTGAGCTGGGATGAGTGGGAAGAAATCGGACGGGAGGATTTCTCCGCGTCCGATAACAACCCTTACGACTACAGCTTCGTCGTCTATCAGCGCTTGGCGTCTGACTGACGAGGAGGCCGGTTACCGGCCGGCTTGCCACCTTTGCCAGGTGGCTTGCCGCGAGCACCGGCGCCGCCAGGCCCACCGCGTCCTTTGTTGAAGCCGCCTTTTGGTGGTCCTTTGCGGAATTCACCTTGGCGGCCGCCGCCTTTGCGGTCACGGCGCGCAGGTGCAGACGCAGATACTACGGGCAGGGCTTCCGGCTGCTCCAGGGGCAGTGAACCAGGTTGCATTGCCTCCATCCAGCATGCCAACGCGCCGGCAACCATGGCGATGTCCATTTCGTTGCGCTCAGCTATTTCATCCAGCAGAGCCATGGATTTTGCGATCTTTTTGTCTTCTGCAAAGCCCATAAGCTGGCTTTCAAACTGCTCTTCGCGCATTTTTTTCAATTCAACGGGCGTTGGCAGTTGGTAAGCTTCCATGGGTGAGTTGGTAGCGCGCTCAAGAGTGCGCAACCAGCTCCGCTCCCGTGGCGTTACCAGAAGAATCGCCTTTCCTTCGCGCCCGGCACGACCGGTGCGGCCTACCCGGTGGATATAGGCTTCGGTGTCGTAGGGTACATCGTAGTTAATAACGTGTGTGATTCTGGGTACGTCCAGGCCACGTGCGGCTACGTCAGTAGCAACAATGATGTCTTTCTTGCCGCGCTTGAGGTCTTCAACGGTCTGTTCGCGCTGGCGCTGGTTCAAATCCCCGTTCAGGGGCGCCACTGCGTGACCGCGGGCGCTCAGTTTTTCTGCCAACAGCGTGGTTTCGGCCTTGGTGCGCACAAAGATAATCGCACCTTCGATAGGCTCTACTTCCAGGATGCGGGTCAGCGCATCCAGTTTGCGCTCTGCATAAACGGGCAGAACAAACTGCGAAATACGCTCAACTGTGCGGGTTTCGCTTTCGATTTTCACCTCAACCGCGTCGCTCAGGTAGGTTTGAGCTACCTTCTTGATTTGCGGTGGCATGGTGGCTGAGAACAGAGCGCGCTGACAGTTTTCCGGCGTCTTGGAGAGAATGGCCTCAACGTCGTCAATAAAGCCCATGCGCAGCATTTCATCTGCTTCGTCCAACACCAGGGCCTTCAGGTTGCCCAGCCTCAGCGTGCCTTTGCGAAGATGGTCAAGCATACGGCCGGGGGTGCCGACAATAACCTGAGCGCCGCGCTTGAGGCCTTTGATCTGAGGGTAGAAATCCTGGCCGCCGTAAATAGGTAGCACGTGGAAGTTACGAAATTTCGAGGCGTAGGAGGTAAAGGCTTCTGCTACCTGAATAGCCAGCTCTCGCGTGGGCGCCAGAACCAAAATCTGGGGCTCAGTTACCGTGGCGTCAATTCGGCTCAGTAGTGGTAGTGCAAAGGCTGCGGTTTTACCCGTGCCGGTCTGGGCAACGCCCAGGAGATGTTTGCCAGCGAGCAGCGCAGGAATGCACTGGGCCTGGATGGGCGTTGGGGTTTCATAGCCAATAGCGGATACAGCTTCAAGTACGGCTGGATCAAGCCCCAGTTCGGCAAAGGACAATTCAGACATTGATTTACTCGGTATTCGAAAGGTAGAGCATTGCCCGTGCAATGCATTATGTGGCGATATTATAACCGCTTTCTACGGGCTTTAATACGTAAAATCTTTTGTAGTCTGTAGGTAGTTGCCGGGGCGCTGCCATTGCGTTGTTCCGGGATTTTGGGCAATCTTTCTGTTCTCACCGATAGGTTGCTAACAGGAAGGCACTATGACCTTTGATGAACTGATTACCGCTGGCCGTGCCAGTAATGAGTTGACGATGCCGGCATCCTGGGCCCAGGGGCGCGCGACGTTTGGCGGCCTGGTGACGGGCTTGTTGTTTGATCGGATGGAGGGAATAGTCACCGGTGCCAGGCCGGTGCGCTCCATGCACGTATCTTTTGTGGGGCCGGTGGAGGCTGAGGTACCCGCAACTTTTGATGTGCAAATACTGCGTGAGGGGCGGTCGGTTAGTCAGGTAGAAGGGCGAATTATTCAGAACGAAGAGCCCAGGGTGGTATGTATTGCCGCGTTTGCCGGCGACCGAGAGTCCGCTGTGCGGATTGATGGCGTGTCAGCTCCAGAGATAAAACCTGTGGATCAGTGCCAGGCCCTGCCTTATATCGAAGGCGTGACCCCGGGATTTATAGGTCACATAGATATGCGTTGGGCGTACGGAAGCATGCCGTTCACCGGAGGAAGCGGGCGCGAAATGGGTGGATGGATGCGGTTTCGGAAAACGCCGGAGGTTATGACAGATGCACACATTGTGGCCCTGATTGACGCTTGGCCCGCGCCGGTTCTCCAACACTTCAAATCCCGCGTGCCAGCGAGTTCATTGTCTTGGGCGTTTGATATCATCCACCCAAGGCCAGCCTTGAAGGCGGATGACTGGCTCGTGTACAAGGCGACAATTGAACAGGCAGGAGATGGTTACTGCCATTTCAATGCCCAAGTCTGGTCCCCTCGTGGTGAGCTGTTGGCAATCAGTCGCCAGACGGCGACTGTATTCGGTTAATGCCGTCTAAGCTGCCTGGAATAAAAGGGTGGCTTAGGCCACCCTTTCTATTTTCAGCGCATCAATAATGATCTGAGCAAAATCTTCGGGGGAATCTTCCTGCAAAAAGTGCCCGCCTCGCAAAATGAGGTGCGGTTGTCCCAGTGCGCCTGGAATGCGACGTTGCATATAGCGGTCGCCGCCGCGGGTTATGGGGTCGCCGCTGCTAAAGCACGTGATAAAGGGTTTGCGCCATTGCTCCAGAACTTTCCAGGCTGCTTTGTTGGCATCGCTTGCGGGGTCGTCTGGGGACACGGGTACCAGCTTGGGGAACGCCCGAGCCCCGGCCTTGTAGTCGGTTGACGGGAATGGCGCCTCGTAGGCTGCCAGTTCGTGCTTATTCAGTGTTCGCTCGGTTCCCAGTTGGACAATCCGGCCAACTGGGAACCAGGGGCTGTGGGTCGCGAAAGCCTTCCACACACTGAATGCGGCTGGCGCGCGGGTTTCACCGGTTGGCAGCATGCCGTTGCCAACAATGATGCGCTGGAATCGATCCGGAAGCTCTGCTGCAAGCCGCAGACCAAGAAGCGAGCCCCAGTTTTGGCAAACCAAGGTAATATTTCTGAGGTTCAGAGTTTCCAGCCACTGGGTAAGCCACGCCATGTGGCGATCGTAACTGTAGTCGTCCACAGAGGCCGGCTTGTCGGATTTTCCGAAGCCCACAAGGTCTGGCGCCAACACCCTATGCCCCGCAGCGGCGACAAGAGGGATCATGTGACGGTACAGGTACGACCAAGAGGGCTCGCCGTGAAGCATTAGAACGGGCGAGCCGCTTGCAGGGCCTTCGTCAACATAGTGCATCCGAAGACCGGGTTCGACATCCAGGTAATTAGGAGCAAAAGGGTAGTCCGGAAGACCTGTGAAGCGGTCGTCGTCGGTTCTTAGAATACGCATGCCATCGACTATCCTGACTGATTGGTTGCGTGATTGTTACGGGCTTCCTGTTTCAGGAGCCGTTGCAACAAGCTTCAGCCACTAGGATAAATCAGTTCGCAGAATAGTGTGTTTGAGTTGCGTAACAGAGCGTTGCGGCTTTGAATCAGGACTTGTCTGGCTCGACAGTGGGACGACGGTTGGAGCGCTTGTCTTCCCAGTTGAGATCTTTTGGGTTGTACCAGCCGATGGCGTTGAGCACTTTTTCGCGTGTTGTGGTCGATAAGGTTGGCCACAACTCCTGAAAGTCATCCAGCCCCTGGTCGCGCAGCCGCTGTTGCTTGCTCTGCAAGCGGTTAATAATTCGCGGCAGTTGCAGAGCCTCGCCCAGCTGGCCCGGCACAAGAACCTCCTGGCCCAGAACTTTTCGGCGGTGGGTTCTGGCGGCGAGCACTCGGCGCAACTCCGCCGCTGCGTCCAAGGCAGTTTCCGTGGTAAAGGTTTCCAATGCCATGACCTGTTTAATAGTTAATCAACAACTTTTCACTATACCCTGAAGCATGCACGAGTGGCCATGCAGGCGTGGTAGGCTAATGCCCGACTGAATCTGATAGGACAAAACGGAATTATGTACGCAAAACTTGAGACACGAACCTTTCTTGCCATGCTGGTCGGAGTTTCCCTAGCCTTCGTGCTTCTCATGAAGCCTTTTTTCGGGCCCATTTTTTGGGCAATCGCCATTGCACTGATTTTTCACCCGTTTCAGGTATTCCTGGTGCGCCGGCTTGGCGATCGACCAAACGTGAATGCATTGATTACGTTAACCGTATGCATGTTGATTGTGGTGATTCCGGTGCTGGTGTTGGTGACCTCTCTGGTGGCTGAGGGGCTAGGGATTTATCAGCAAATTCAGGACGGTCAGATAAAGCCAGGCGAGTATATTGATCAGGTGAACCAGTCTTTCCCGGCCATTCAATCATCCCTGGCGCAATTTGATATAAGCTTTGGCGAAATCCGTGATCGAGTGGTCAGCCTGTTTGTGGGTGGTAGCCAATTTCTTGCGAAACAGGCCCTGGGTGTTGGTCAGAATACTTTCCAGTTTTTCCTCGGGCTGGCCCTGATGGTGTACCTGGCGTTCTTTCTACTGCGCGATGGCAACAAGCTGGTTGACCTGCTGATTCGCGCGCTCCCGCTGGGGGATGAGCGTGAGCGCTTGCTGTTTGCCAAGTTTGCTGAGGTAACTCGTGCAACGGTTAAAGGTAATCTGTTGATTGCTATTATTCAGGGCGCTTTAGGTGGCATCATTTTCTGGCTTCTAGGCATTGGCGGCGCGCTGTTGTGGGGCGTGGTCATGGCTATTTTCTCATTGCTGCCTGCTGTGGGCGCTGCGCTGGTCTGGGTGCCAGCCGCTATTTACCTTGCCGCCGTGGGGGATGTCACCCAGGCGTTGGTGCTTACAGCTTTCGGCGTAGTGGTTATAGGGCTTGCGGATAACCTGCTGCGCCCAATTCTGGTTGGCCGGGATACTAAGCTTCCTGATTACATTGTGTTGCTGTCCACCTTGGGTGGCATTGCCATGTTTGGTATTAATGGTTTTGTGATGGGGCCGTTGGTCGCTGCGCTGTTCATGGCGTTCTGGGGGATCTTTATTCGGGAATTCAGTGAAGAGCCACAAGCGACCCTTAACAATGATGAGGATGTCGGTTAAGGCGACACGAGACAAAAGTATGCTAGTCTTTTAAGAATTCGCCTCAGCCTGTGGAGATTGGCACCACATAACAAGAAAGAAACGGATATCGGTGAGATATCAGGAGTAAAGCAGGTGAGTATCATGAAAAACGCGACCACCCGTATGGGCCGCTTGGCGCTCGCAGCCGGTGCAACCGTCATTTTGGGGTTCGCGCCCGCCGCGTTCGCGGATGAAGCGGTTTCGCTGAAGAATGCCCTTTACGGCGCTGGGTACAACATTACCAATGTAAACTCTGGAATGGACGAAACCACCCGGTCTGAACTGTCTCGTTTTCAGAAGGATAATGGGCTTCAGGCAAACGGTATTCTGGATGAGGCAACCAAAAAAGCGCTGGGCATGATCCGTGTTCAGGTTGCGGCCGCCGCGCCTGTGTCAGCTCCAAAGAAAGCTCAACCTGCAGCTACCAGCCAGCCTGAGCCAGTTGAGGAAGATGCCGTTGAAGAAGAGGATGACGGCGGTTGGTCATTCTTCTGATTTAGGTGTCCAGAAACAAAAAAGCCCGCGCAGGTTATGTCAACTGCGCGGGCTTTTTGTATGAGGGGCCAGATTAACCGAGCTTTTCCAGATCCCTTACGGCGCCTTTGTCAGCGCTGGTTGCCAGCAGCGCATAGGCTTTCAGAGCCGCTGACACTGCACGATCTCTGGGTTGCTCAGGCTTCCAGCCTTTTGCATCCCGGGCTTCTCGACGACGATCCAGTTCCTGTTGATCCAGCTGTACGTTGATGGATCGTTGGGGAATGTCGATAAGGATCGGGTCGCCGTTTTCGATTAGGCCAATAGCGCCCCCGGCTGCAGCTTCGGGCGAGGCGTGGCCAATGGAAAGCCCAGAGGTGCCGCCGGAGAACCGGCCGTCGGTGAGCAATGCGCAATCTTTGCCCAGCCCTTTGGACTTGAGATAGCTGGTGGGGTAGAGCATTTCCTGCATACCGGGGCCGCCTTTGGGGCCCTCGTAGCGGATAATGACCACGTCACCGGGTTTGACTTGATCATCCAGAATACCTGCAACCGCAGCGTCTTGGCTCTCAAATACCTTGGCCGTGCCCTCGAACACAAAAATGCTCTCATCCACGCCTGCGGTTTTTACCACACAGCCGTCAACGGCGATGTTGCCATACAGGACGGCAAGGCCGCCTTCTGAGCTATAAGCGTGCTCAACCGAACGAATACAGCCGGTCTCGCGGTCGCCATCAAGGCTTGGCCAGCGAGTGCTTTGGCTGAAGGCTGTCTGGGTTGGGATGCCGGCGGGACCAGCTTTGTAGAAGTCAACAACCTCAGGCGGCGGTGAGCGCATAATATCCCAGGTTTTCAGGGCTTCTTTCATGGTTTTGCTATGTACCGTGGGCAAATCGGTATTGATCAGGCCGCCACGTTCCAACTCCCCCATAATGCCCATAATGCCACCCGCGCGATGCACGTCTTCCATGTGATATTTGGGCGAGTTTGGAGCGACTTTGCATAACTGCGGGACCCGGCGGGAAAGCTGGTCAATCTCGTTCAGAGTGAACGGAACCCCGCCTTCCTGAGCGGCTGCCAGTAGGTGCAGAATGGTGTTAGTGGATCCGCCCATGGCGATATCCATAATCATGGCGTTTTCGAACGCGGCCATGGAGGCGATGCTCCTTGGCAGCACACTGGCATCGTCCTGTTCGTAATAACGCTTTGCATTCTCCACAATCTGCCGGCCGGCTTTCAGAAACAGCTGCTCACGGTCGGAATGGGTAGCCAGCATGGAGCCGTTGCCGGGTAACGCCAAACCAATGGCTTCGGCCAGGCAGTTCATGGAGTTGGCGGTAAACATGCCGGAGCAAGAGCCACAGGTGGGGCAAGCGCTGCGCTCGTATTCTGCAACCATTTCGTCGTCGGCAGTGGGGTCTGCTGCAATAACCATTGCATCCACCAAGTCCAGTTTGTGTTCTGACAGCTTGGTCTTGCCGGCTTCCATGGGGCCGCCGGAAACGAAAATAGCGGGAATGTTCAGGCGCATGGCGGCCATTAGCATTCCCGGTGTGATTTTGTCGCAGTTGGAGATGCACACCATCGCGTCGGCGCAGTGAGCATTCACCATATACTCGACTGAGTCAGCAATCAGTTCCCGGGACGGCAGCGAGTAGAGCATGCCATCGTGGCCCATGGCGATGCCGTCATCCACTGCGATGGTGTTGAATTCTTTGGCAACTCCGCCGGCTGCCTCGATTTCGCGGCATACAAGCTGGCCCAGATCCTTGAGGTGGACGTGCCCGGGCACAAACTGCGTGAAGGAGTTAACAACGGCAATAATGGGCTTGCCGAAATCACCGTCTTTCATGCCGGTGGCGCGCCAGAGGGCGCGGGCGCCGGCCATATTGCGGCCGGCGGTCGAAGTCCGCGAACGATACTGAGGCATGGTGTTCTGGTCTCTCTGTAAGAATGCTGGTTGAATGCTTTAATGCAGAGGTAAAGGATACCAGATTAGCCTCTGGGCGCATGGTTGTTTTCCGCCGCCGTGGTTACAATAGTTAACAGATATTACGAATCAATGCCTCGCTTAAGGAGATTGCCTATGGCTAGCCAGGAAAGCCTGCCGCTACGCCGTTTGAAAGCATTTCAGCCACTGAATCGACTGACTGATGATCAGCTGGTATTACTAGCTAGTCGCGCCGAACGCAGGGCTCACGGTCCAGGCCAGCGCGTGCTGGAGCGAGGTGTGCGTGACGGCCTGGATTATTTTCTGGTGTCCGGAAAGGTCGAGTTGGAATCGATGGATGGTCGTAAGTCGGTCATCGAGGCCGAAACCGAGCAGGCACTGAACCCCATCGCCAGACTGCAGCCGCGAATGTACGACGTGACCGCAGTAAAGCCTTGTGAGTTTCTTGTGGTTGAGCAGGACGTGCTCAATCAGCTTTTGCGCGCAGCGCCAGTTGCCCAGGTAGAGATGGATTCGGGTGAGAGCCAAGGTGAGGGTGAGAGCGAAGAGCACCATCTACTGATGAAATTTTACGCAGAGCTTCGCTCCAACCAGCTTAAGCTTCCAAGCGTTCCCGATGTGGCTTGGAAAGTGCGGCGTCTGGTCGACAGAGACGACACTACTGCCGACCAGGTGGCCAGCGCCGTGTCTGCCGACCCGGCCATGGCGGCCAAGCTGGTGCGAGCCTGTAACAGCCCGCTTTACCGGGGTTTCAGCGATGTGCGTAACGTTCGTGAGACAGTTGTTCGGCTGGGCATGCGCACAACTCGTCAGCTGGTTACCGTGTTTTCCATGCGGGAAGTGTTCAAAAGCCGGCATCCGTCGTTACAGAGGGAAATGGAAAAACTCTGGCGGCACTCCCGTGAGGTGGCGGCACTTTGTTGGGTTTTAGCCGACCATGCAACCCGCCTGAATCCAGAGGAAGCATTGCTGGCGGGACTGCTCCATGACATAGGTGTGGTACCGGTTTTGGTGCAGGCGGAGCATCATGTAAATCTGTTTGCTGACGACACTAATCTGCACAGTGCCATCAGCGAGCTGCGGGCAGATGTTGGTACCGCTGTTCTGGAAAGCTGGTCATTCCCGCCCACTTTTGTTGAAGCTGTGCGGCATGCAGAAGACTGGGGCTATGAGGGCCGGGAAGCAGAGCCTCAGCTGGTGGATGTCGTTATTGTGGCGCAACTTCACGCCATGATTGGGTCCAGCCAAAATGAGGGCCTGCCTTCGTTCGACGAGGTGCCGGCCTATGGCAGGCTTGGCAATCTTGAGCTGAACGCCTCTCGCAGTCTTGATCTTCTGACCAAGGCGCGAGCCCGGGTTGATGAAGTTCAACAACTGTTGTCGATTCGATGAAGGTTCCGGTTTTTCCTCTCAATTCGGTTGTGTTGCCTGGGGGCAGGGTTCCATTGCAACTGTTCGAGCCGCGTTACATCGATATGCTGACCCGCTGCCTGAAAGAAGATCAAGGATTTGTTATCACCTTGCTACGCGAGGGTGAGGAATCCGAGCGAGTGGCGTCTTTTTATGAAACCGGCACATACGTGCGCATCATCGACTTTCAGCAACTGGACAATGGGTTGCTAGGGATTACTGTTGAAGGCGATGCCAAGGTTTCTATCACCCGCAGCTGGCAACAGGACGATGGCTTGAATTTGGGCGAGGTGGCCTTTTTACCTGCAGAAACCCGGGCGGATATTCCCATCGTATTTCACGAGCTGCCCTCTGTATTGCGCGCGTTGTTCAGGCACCCGGTTATTGATGAGCTGGGTATGAGTGTTGATTATGATGAGGCTTGTAGTGTCGGCTGGCGGTTGACCGAGCTGCTACCTCTGGACAAGCAGGAAAAGCAGCACCTTTTGGAGATGCAGGATCCACTGACACGCTTGAGTCGCCTACAAGAATTGCTTGAAGCTCTCGAAGAAGGCTGAGGTCGTTAAAGGGCGGGGGCGTAGTGCTGCACGGCTTCTGGCCAAACGAACCAGATATAGCCTCCGCAAAAAGCCAGCCAGGCCAATGCGGCCGAGAGGGTTAGTGCATCGAGGGCGATCGGAACCCGGTCAAATCGGCTGAAGCTGGCTCTTGTTGCGCCGGTAATTGCCAGCCCGAGTAAAAGCCCCCCTATAATGTCGCTGAACCAGTGTACACCCAGATAAAGCCGGCTAAGGGCTACGGGGATCAGTGGTAGCGAGAACATTATATAACTTTGCCAGCGTTTGCGGTTGCGGGCTTCCGCAGCCACAAAGCTGGCCAGCAGTGTTACAAACACGGTGATGCCGGCAGTGTGGCCGCTGGGGAAAGAGCCAGATGACGGCGGGTTTACCACCAGCTCAGGTCGCACAACGCCAATGGCGGATTTTAGACCCCATACCAATACTATGGTCATAATCGCCGCTAGCAGTATATGTACAGCCGCTGCGTAGTGACCCCGGAAAGCCAGTGCCAGGCACGCCACCACGGCCCCAGTAGTGAGGACGGGAGGGTCGCCCAGAAGTGTGGCTGCTATGGCTGGTGCGTCAAGCAACGGTTGGCGCAAATCGCTGAACCATTGCATGGCCAGTTGATCGAAAGGTTCGATTACGCCAGTCATGGTTGCCAGCTGCGCCCAGAGGATAAACAAGGCCAGAGCGCCAAGCGCAAGCATCAGCGAAGCCAGCGGGAACTCTCCTTCTTGGGCAGGGCGTTCATTGGAGTAAAGGCGCCAGAATCGGTGGGTGGTGTCATATTGCGCCATCTTCCGTTGAAGCCAGAAGTAAAGGCGGCTGTCGTCGCCAAGGCCTAGTTGAAAACGGAAAATAACCAAATAGATTACGGCCAGTGTCGCCAGGCTAATTCCCGTGACCAGATACATGTGTGCAGGTGGCTGTACATCGCTTGCCAGAGCGCCTCCCACCAGAAAGCCGGGCAGAATATAAGCCGGAGCCCAGGCAATAGCGGATCCTATATTAAATGCCAGAAAACGACGCCAAGGCATCAGCAGTGCCCCTGCAATCAGCGGTATTATCGGTCGCAATGGCCCCACGAACCGCCCGATAATAACGCTCTTCCCACCGTGTAGATGGAAAAAAATCTCTGCTTTTCTGATGTGTTCAGGGTAGCGACTTAACGGCCACACGCTTGCTAGCCGCCCCTGAAAGAGCCTGCCGATCGCAAAGCTCACAGTGTCGCCGCTGACCGCGCCCAGCCACGCCCATACCAGTACAGTCATAAGTGGCATGTCGATTTGGGCCGCCATAACCGACATGGTAAACAGGAACGCAACGCCCGGGACAAGGATGCCCGCAACCGCCAAAGACTCAATAAACGCGGTACTGAACAATGCCAGCGACAACCAGCCAGGGTTGGCGCTTAGCCATGCCGTCAGATCTGTAAGCCAGGCGCTGCTCATGTCCGGAGCGCTTCTCCCGGGCTAAACCAGGCAGAGTCGGCCCCGCGCCGGCGGGCCTCAATCATGGCTTGATGGGCGCGATTGCGCAGATTGTCGGTGCGGGTGTCGCTGCTGCCACGGGTTGTGCAGCCGAGACTGACAGTGGCTTTGCCGATCAATGGCCATTGGTGTTCGGAGATGGTGCGCCGTATGCGTTCGGCAATCACGCGCACACCTTCTTCCGGGGTGAAAGGTAAAATCAGGAAAAACTCCGAGCCATTCAGCGTATACAGTGTGTCGCCGGCACGAATAACTCCGAATAAATGCTGGGTCATGTTGTAGAACAGTGCCTGCATGCCAGGTTGGCCGTGAAGATCGACCGCCTCGTCGGCGTAATCTATGGTGAGGTCGATTACTGAGAGGCTGTGGCCGGTAGCAATGGCCCGGCTAATTTCTTTTTGCAGGGTCTCGTCCAGAAAGCGGGCATTATGGGCCCCTGTAACCGGATCGGTGATGGCGAGATCTTCTGCGGATTGAGCCATGTGATCGTATTGCCATATATAAAGTGCTGCAACGATCAGAACAATAAGTGAACCACTAACGGCTGTGAGGGCCTCTGCGGGAGGCTGTTTGACAAAAAGCAGAATCGCCATGGGGGCAAGCAGGAGCAGAGACAGCGCGAGTGCCTGGCGCAAGGGCAATATCAGCAGGTTGAGTACCAGTAGTGGCATGGCCCAGTGGCTAATGCCGGTGGTGTCCATTGTAAACATAGCTGCCAGAAGACCGCTGTTCAGGCCAGAGAGAATAATCAAGTGGCCAGGGGCAGAGAGTTGGTGCCTTCGGCTTAGGAACGTATAGGCTACGCCCCCAAGGGTCAGGGCTGCCATGCCCGAAGCCAGATAGAAAAGCTCATAAAATCCATAGCGAAGGTTTTGCAGAGCCAGGGTAAAAATAAATAGGGCCGCCAGGCCGTAGCCAACGCTGTGTGTCCAGGTTCTTAGCCGGGTTTCTGTCATGGCGCAGTTCCTTCCGCACGTGGCTGGGTTGGCGTAGATGCTGGTGACCAGGCACTGTAAGCCTGAGTCCTGTTGCCGCCCTGTTGCTGCGCGCGGCGCAGTGCGTTGGCTGCGCTTTGTTGCAGGCTATCGGCATCATCGCCGATGTTTAGCCCGGCGATGCCGGTGCTTACGGTCAGGTTCATGCCGTGGGTGTCGAGTAGAGCGTCAAGCCCCTTGCGGATGATTTCGGCCCGGGTGATGGCTTCATGGGTGGCTATGCCCGGCAAAATGACCAGAAACTGTAGGTCTGCCGCCCGGTAGTAGGTGTCAAAATCCCGTATCTGCGAGTGCAGGAAGCGTCCGATTCTCGGTAGAATCGACCGGATATCTTCGTCTGGGTCGTTGTCGCTGGCGTGGGCATCAAGGCCGATCATAATGATAGACATGTCAGTTCCCTCGCGCTCGCTGCGTTGGATTTCCTTGTGCAGGTCTGCCGACAGATATTCTCGGCTGGCGGCCTGAGTGAGTTCGTCTGTGCGCCTAAGCGGCGCTAGCTGGCGAGTTTTGTAATCGCGCAGGAATATCAGTACAGCGGAAAGCAGAGTAGTGAGCACAAAGGCACTGATCATTTGATGGCGATCAGCGATGCCTTCAGCCCCCTGGGCAGCGGCTATGGCCAGAATCACCACAATCACAGTTACCAGTGTTGCGATACCGCGAGGCACTAGTGCAAACGCAACCAATACCAGCCCGTAGAGCCAGTGGCTGAGCGCCCATGGTCCTGTCCAGAAACTCGCCATCAGCAACAATACAAGTAACCCGAAAAACAGCTTTTGAATGGTTGGCCATGGGTTGGCCCCGCGCCCCTGATGAAAGCTGCGGCCGCTGATGACGATACCTGCTGCGGCTACGGCACAGGCGGCAGTGAGTGGCTCTCCAAATAGGGCGCACAGAACCGCAATGGCCACAAAAACGACCAGGCTGGCGCGTGATAACCGGTTCAGCAAAAACTTGTCGGCCGTTTGGGCCATGGTATTCGTCCTTTTTCGGAGTTCCTGTTGTACCGCAACGGTATAATATCTGTTTGGGGTGCGTACTTGAAACGGGAAAGGTAAAGTTAGGTTCTTATTCCTGAATTCTGGCAGAAAATACATAAGGTAAAGGGATGGATATTGCAGTTTATATGACCGAAGTCGGCCAGCAGGCCCGGGCCGCGGCGACACTTGTTGCGCGTTCTACCACAGAGGTGCGAAACCGTGCGCTCTTGGCTACTGCCGAAGCGCTGGATGGCGCGCGCAATGAGCTGGCCGAGGCAAATGCCCGCGATCTTGCCAGTGCCCGGGAAAGTGGTTTGGATGCCGCCATGCTGGATCGGCTTGAGCTTACGCCTGCACGTATTGACGCCATGATAGAGGGGCTCCGCCAGGTTGCCTCTTTGCCTGACCCTATTGGTGCAATTACCGACATGACCTATCGCCCATCTGGCATTCAGGTGGGGAAAATGCGAGTGCCCCTGGGGGTTATTGGCATTATCTACGAGTCTCGCCCCAATGTAACGGTTGAGGCTGCAAGTCTTTGCTTGAAATCTGGCAATGCTACTATTTTGCGCGGTGGCTCTGAGTCCCTTCATTCCAACCAGGCCATTGCTTTGTGTCTGGCTCGGGGGCTCGCAGAGGTCGGCTTGCCAGAATCGGCGGTTCAGGTGGTCAAAACTACCGACCGCGCTGCGGTTGGGGAGCTGATCACCATGCCGGACTATGTGGATGTCATTGTGCCCAGGGGCGGGAAAGGCCTGATTGAACGAATTAGTCGGGACGCGCGGGTGCCTGTAATCAAGCATCTTGATGGCGTATGCCATGTGTATATCGACAGCCATGCCGACCCGGAAAAAGCACTGAGCGTTTCTGTCAACGCCAAAACTCATCGGTATGGGACCTGCAACACCATGGAAACCTTGCTGGTGGATAGGGAAATTGCCGCCGATATGCTGCCGCTGTTGGGGCCAGCGTTTATTGAAAAAGGCGTGGAGTTGCGGGGCTGTGAGCAAACCCGGGAAATTCTGACAAACATAAAAGCTGCTACAGAGGCCGACTGGCAGGAAGAGTATCTGGCGCCTGTATTGGCCGTGCGCGTGGTGGATGGTTTAGATGGCGCTATAGCGCACATTAACCGTTACAGCTCTCAACATACCGACTGCATAATCACAGAAAACTACACCCGTGCCCGACGTTTCATCACGGAGGTTGATTCGAGCTCGGTAATGGTTAACGCCTCCACCCGCTTTGCCGATGGCTTTGAGTATGGCCTTGGCGCTGAGATCGGTATCTCCACAGACAAAATACACGCCCGTGGGCCGGTTGGGCTTGAGGGCTTAACCTCGCAGAAATACGTGGTATTCGGCGACGGGCACATTCGAGCCTGATGCCGATGCATGTAATTTATGGCGGTACCTTTGACCCGGTGCACCATGGCCACCTGCGTCTGGCGCTGGAAGTTAGTGAGCGGCTCGGGAACGTGCCTGTCAGCCTTGTGCCCTGTCATATCCCTCCCCATAAGGGCGAGACGGGTGCAACCGCCGCGCAGCGTTTACGCCTACTGGAATTGGCGCTAGCCGGCGAACCCAGGTTGCATGTTGATGACCGTGAGCTGCGCAGGGAAGGGGCGTCGTATACAGCCGACACACTACGCCAGTTGCGCGGCGAGCTGGGTGCAGATACCCCGTTGGTGATGGTTGTGGGCACGGATGCATTTGCCGGCCTAAACCGCTGGAAACAGTGGCGGCAAATTGTGGGCCTTGCACACATTGTTGTTGTGCGTCGCCCCGGTATTACGCTGGACTCTGATGGCGAACCTGCCCGGCTGCTGGCGGAGCGTGGAGTGGAGGATGTTGCGGCCTTGTGCCGCCAGGCGTCGGGGCTGGTTCTTGAACTGGATCCCCCCTGGCTGGATATCTCTGCCACCGGCATTCGCCAACGTATTGGTGCTGGTCAGTCATCCCGCTATCTGGTTCCCGATACGGTCTTGGCTGAGATTCGACGAATAGGGCTTTATCGGCATGCCCCGTGAGGAACTTTTAGTGTTACAATCGCCATCGAATATGACTTTTCGGGTGGCCATTCCGGCCGGCACCCGAACAACAGGGTGATTATGCAGGCAGAACAACTCAAGAATCTGATAGTGAACGCACTTGAAGATGTGAAAGCACAGGACGTCAGTGTTGTTGACGTACGGGACCGCACCAGCGTTACCGATTTCATGGTTCTGGCATCCGGGACATCCAGCCGACACGTTAAATCTCTTGCAGACTCTGTTGTTGTCGACGCAAAAGAGCAAGGCGCTCGTGTCAACAGTGTTGAAGGTGGCGGTGGTAGTGACTGGATACTGGTGGATCTGGGCGATGTGGTTGTTCATGTCATGTTGCCCGCCACCCGTGAGTTTTACGATCTGGAGCGCTTTTGGCGCGACGCCCCGGATCCCGGTGCCGAAGGCAGCGAGTAATCATGCGATTGCGTCTGATCTGCGTAGGGCAAAAGATGCCCGACTGGGTCAGTAGAGGCTACGACGACTACGCGCGTCGTATGCCTCCGGAGATGCCTCTGGATTTGGTAGAAATTGCCATGCCTCATCGTGGCAAAAACCCCGATATTCCCAGGCTGATGCAGCGCGAAAGCGAGGCAATTCTGGCCGCAACCGGTGGCAAAGACAGGGTTGTCGCTCTGGAAGTGACAGGGCGCCCTTGGTCTACCGAAAAGTTGGCAAGCCAGTTGGAAAACTGGCAGCAGGACGGGCGGGATGTGAGTTTTCTTGTAGGCGGGCCCGACGGCCTGGCAGATCCCTGTCGCCAGCGTGCAGACCAGCAGTGGTCGCTATCTCCTCTTACGTTACCTCATCCTCTGGTGCGAATCCTGCTTGCGGAACAGCTATACAGGGCCTGGTCGATTACCCGTAACCACCCGTATCATCGGGCTTAGGAAACATCCATGCCATGGGGTGAATTCAAGGACACTGCTGCCGAACGCCGGTTATTTCAGCGTCGCGTCACCGTTATGTTGGTGTTCGTGTTCCTGCTTCTGGCAGGACTGGTTGCGCGGATGTACCAGCTTCAGGTAGTAGAGCACGATATCTACACTACTCTTTCCGATAAAAACCGCGTGCAAGTTCAGTCTGTGCCGCCGCCGCGCGGGCTCGTTTACGACCGTAACCAGGTTTTACTGGCGGAAAATCGCCCGGTTTTCAGCGTAACGGTGGTGCCAGAGCGGGTTGGCGGCATGGACGCTACGCTGGAGCAGCTTGCCGGTATTCTTGATGTTTCCGAAGAGGATATGGATCGGTTTCAGCGCCGCCTTCGGGAGCCAAGGCGGCCCTTTCAGGAAATTCCGCTGCGTTATGACTTAACCGAAGATGAAATTGCGCGCTTGGCGGTACACCGACATGAACTGCCCGGTGTGGAGGTGGAAGCGGAGCTGGTTCGGTATTACCCACACAGCGAACTCACAGCCCATGCGCTGGGTTTTGTTGGCCGTATTAACCGTGATGAGTTGCAACGGATTGATCCGGTCAATTACGCCGGCACCAACTACATTGGCAAGTCGGGTGTTGAGCGGTTTTATGAAGAGCTGTTGCACGGAAAAGTTGGCTATCAGCACGTAGAAACCAATGCGCGGGGTCGTACGTTAAGAGTTCTGGAGCGAGAAAACCCGGTACCGGGTGAAGATGTCCAGCTGCATCTGGATTTGCGGCTGCAAAATAGAGCACACGAACTTTTGGATGGCCGCCGGGGTGCGATCGTCGCTATTGAACCTGCAACAGGCGGAATACTGGCTCTTGCCAGTGTGCCAGGCTTTGATGCCAATAAATTTGTGACTGGCATCAGCGTGCCAGACTACCGCGCATTGAGCGAAAGCAAAGACAAACCCCTTTTCAACCGAGCCCTGCGCGGGCAGTACCCTCCAGGTTCCACGCTTAAGCCCATGCTGGCCATTGCGGCGCTTGATAGCGGCGCGGTAACAAGGGATCACACTATCTGGGATCCGGGCTATTTTCAGATCAACTCTGCGGGTCGTCGTTGGCGGGATTGGAAGCGAGGTGGGCACGGTTGGGTTGACCTGAATTATGCAATGGCGCAGTCCTGTGACGTCTACTTCTATGAAGCGGCTATGGAAATGGGCGTGGATACCATGGTCAGCTATTTGTCTCGCTTCGGTTTCGGCGAAGACGCCACTCTGGATGTATCTGGCGCGTTAAACGGCCTCTTGCCGTCTCCGGACTGGAAGCGGGCAACGCGCAATGAGCCCTGGTATCCGGGCGATACGGTCAATTTAGGTATTGGTCAGGGGTTTATGCTATCTACGCCCTTGCAACTCGCCACGGCAACAGCGCTGATAGCTAATCGGGGCGAGTGGGTTGAGCCGCGATTGCTGAAGGATATCCAGGGCGACCGGTCGCCAGATGAGTTTCTGCCTGGCGAAACGCACGAGCCTCTGAAGTTAAAAGACACCAGCAACTGGGAATATATTGCAGATGCCATGGCCGAAGTGATGCATGGCGTTAAAGGCACTGCCCGTGGTGCAGGTAGGGGAGCACCTTATCGGATGGCGGGGAAAACCGGCACAGCGCAGGTATTCAGCCTTGCGGAAGATGAAGAATACGATGCCGACGAGATTCGGGAGCGGCTGCGCGACCACGCTCTGTTTGTCGGCTTTGCGCCCTTGAAAAACCCGCAGATCGCCGTTGCCGTAATTGTTGAGAACGGTGGCGGAGGCAGCAGTACCGCCGCGCCTGTGGCCAGGGCTCTGTTCGACGCCTGGTTGTTGGAGTTTTCGGCCATCACAGATGGCCCTTCGATTAGCAAAGCCGATTTGAAAAGCGAGATTCTTTAATGGCCACCCGGGAAGTGTTCAGTTCAACGGCCAGCAACCCTCTTGGTCGCCCGAGAGGCGTGTGGTCGGCATTGCATGTGGATCCTATTCTGCTTGTATTGCTTGTTGCCCTGATTTCCTGTGGCTTGTTCGTGCTTTACAGCGGCGCCGACCGAAATCTTGATGTTGTAAAAGCTCAGGGTGTGCGTTTTGGTATCGCTTTTGTTGTGATGCTGGTTTTCGCCCAGCTTGACCCATCGGTATTCCGGCGCTGGGCGCCTTGGCTATATGTTCTTGGTCTCGCCGGCCTGGTTGCCGTACTGTTTGTGGGGGTTGGTGCGAAAGGCGCGCAGCGTTGGTTGGCGCTGCCTGGCCTTCCCCGGTTTCAACCGTCGGAACTGATGAAGCTGGTTGTGCCTATGATGGCGGCCTGGTACCTGTCGCGGCATTTTTTACCGCCGAGGCTGTCGCGCATAGGCGTCGGACTGGCAATTGTACTGCTCCCCATGGTTTTGATCGTGAAGCAGCCCGATCTCGGAACATCGCTTCTTGTGGGCATGGCTGGGCTCTTCGTTGTGTTTTTTGCCGGCATGAGCTGGAAGCTTATTAGCGCTTTTTTGGTAATGGTTTCTGTAGCGGCCCCGGTTATGTGGTTTTTCGGAATGCGCGAATATCAAAAGCAGCGCGTGCTGACATTGCTGGATCCCCAAAGCGATCCCCTGGGCGCGGGCTGGAATATTATCCAATCCAAAACCGCCATTGGTTCTGGCGGTTTCGATGGCAAAGGTTGGCTTCAAGGTACCCAGTCGCACCTTGAGTTTCTGCCTGAAAGCCACACGGATTTTATTGTGGCGGTTCTGGCGGAGGAGTTTGGGTTTATAGGGATGTTGATACTGCTCAGTGTTTACTTTCTGATTATTCTGCGGTGTCTCTTTATTGCAGTTACGGCTCAGGACTCATTCAGCCGATTGGTAGCCGGTGCGCTGACTATGACGTTTTTCATCTATGTGTTTGTCAACGTTGGCATGGTGAGTGGCCTGCTGCCGGTGGTCGGGGTACCCTTGCCGCTGGTTTCCTACGGTGGCACATCAACCGTTACCTTGATGGCGGCGTTTGGCATTCTGATGTCCATACACACCCATCGCAGAATGATCACGGCCTGATGTCAGGCCGGTAATGGTGATAGGGGTAGGGAACCCGTTACAATGGTAATGATTGCTGCATTTCTTTTTAAACAGCGGCACTTATCTCAGAGGATTTCCGGACAGTGACATCAAATTGCTCAGGTTTATGGCCGTTAGTGCTGGCAACGTTGGCTCTGGCAGGCTGCGCGTCGGCACCTGCCCCCGCCCCCGCCGGCACCGATCACTCATCACGCTATACCATCACACAAGACAGAGCCCCTAAAGGAAACTTTGACGCCTCAGGCTTGTCCGATGCCGTACCTGTGTACCAAGCGCCGGTCAGAGCCGGAAATAAATCGTCTTATACGGTTTGGGGTAAACAGTACTCGGTGATGAGCAGCAACGAGGGTTATGTCGCTCGTGGTACCGCGAGTTGGTATGGCGAGAAGTTTCATGGTCACAAGACCTCTAACGGCGAAACCTTCGACATGTACCAAATGTCGGCGGCTCACAAATCCCTGAGAATTCCGGGTTATGCCAGAGTGACCAACGTAGATAACGGTCGTTCAGTGATTGTTCGGGTTAACGACAGAGGCCCTTTTCATGGTGATCGATTGATTGATTTATCCTATGCGGCGGCCAAAAAGTTGGGGTACCAGTCTCGCGGCACTGCGAAAGTAGAGGTGGAATCAATTACCGTAAAGCCCGACGGCAGCATGTTCATCGCCGGGCAGCCGTTTGCCCTTGATGGACAGCCTCCATCGAAGGCAGTTACTGCCGTCGAAAATGATGGGCAGGATGCAGCTGGTGGGCTTTTTGTTCAGCTGGGATCGTTCAGCAGTCGCGACCCTGCAACAAAGCTGCAGGATCGCGCCAAGGGCGTGCTCAGCAGCCCCGTGAGGGTGCGAGCTGTAGATACTGCTTCTGGGCGCTTCCACCGAGTACAGGTTGGGCCTTTTCAGGATGAAGGCAGTGCGCGAAAGACGCAGAACCTCTTGGAAGCAAAAGGGTTTTCACAGTCAATTGTGCTAACCGATTCTGATTAAACGTAAGCTAATACATAAAAATTCACTTAACGACGAATGAATAGACCCATGGTATTTAAATCAATTTTCCGTTCGCTTAGCTTTCTTTCAGCGACACTCGCGTTTGTGCTGATGCTTTCCGCATCAGGCAACGCAATGTCCCAGACTGTACTGATACCGTCTCCGCCCCAGATTGCTGGCAGCTCCTACGTGCTGATGGATCCGAAAAGCGGCCGGGTTATCATGGAGGAAAACAGTAACGAACGGCTGCCGCCAGCTAGTCTGACCAAAATGATGACGGCATACATAGTTGAGCGTGAGCTTGATGAAGGCCGGATTACCATGTCCGATATGGTTCCTATCAGCGTAAAGGCCTGGAAAACAGAAGGGTCTCGAACGTTTGTAAAAGAGGGCACCAGCGTCTCCGTAGAGAACCTACTTAAAGGCGTGATTATCCAATCGGGCAACGATGCGTCTGTCGCACTGGCAGAGTTTGTTGCCGGCAGTGAAGGGGCCTTCGTTGATATCATGAACCAGCAAGCCCAGCTGCTGGGCATGAAAGACACTCACTTCGAGAATGCCACAGGCTTGCCTGCTCCCGATCATTTTTCCACCGCCTATGATCTGGCCGTGCTGGCACGGGCGATCATCAATGATTATCCAGAGAACTACCCGATTTACGCCGAGAAGCACTTCACCTACAACAACATCCGACAGCCCAACCGCAACAGCTTGTTGTGGCGCGATGACAGTGTTGATGGCCTGAAAACCGGCCACACGGAAGAGGCCGGGTATTGTCTTGTTGCGTCAGCCAAGCGTAATGATACCCGCTTCATTGCCACGGTAATGGGTACCAGCAGTTCACAGTCGCGTTCCCAGGAAATCCAGAAAATGTTGAACTATGGATTCCGCTATTTTGAAAGCGAGCGTTTGTTCCGTGCAGGCCAAGAACTTATTGAAGCCAAGGTTTGGGGTGGCGAGTCGGATAAGTTGTCTGTGGGTATGATGGAAGACGCCTATGTAACCATTCCGCGTGGCTCCCGTGACAGCCTTGAGTCCAGCATTGATCTTGATTCGGTGATCAAAGCACCGATTCGTGCCGGTGACGAGCTTGGGCGTGTGAAGGTCTCATTTAACGGTGAAGTGCTGATAGACCAACCCGTACTCGCGTTGACTGAAGTGCCCGAGGGTGGCCTGTTCAAGCGCATTTGGGATGCCATCAAGTTGTTTTTTGTTCAGTTGTTTCAGTAAGGGCGAGTTGAACCCAGGAGTAAAGCGGCATGAGTGAGCCGAAAACACCAAAAATTGAGTTCCCCTGCGATTACGCCATCAAGGTGATTGGCAACGCCGCTCCGGATTTTAAGGAGTTTGTGGTTGGGGTTGTTGAGCAGCACGCCCCAGGTCTCAGTGAGGCTGATGTGTCCGTTCAAGACAGCAGTAAGGGGCGGTTCTGTTCGGTTCGGTTGAACATCGTTGCGACCGGCGAGCCACAACTAAAGGCACTGTTTGAAGAGCTCAAGGCCAGTGGCCGTGTGCACATGGTGTTGTAAGCGAGATGTCTGAGCTGATTGTCAGGTCATTAGGGCTGCAGCCCTATTTGGAAACCTGGGAAGCCATGAAAAGCTTCACAGCGGAACGAGGCGATCACACCAACGACGAGCTCTGGTGCCTTGAGCACCCCAGGGTTTACACCCAGGGGCAGGCAGGTAAAGCCGAACATATTCTGGCACCCGGTGACATCCCGGTTATTGAGGTGGATCGTGGCGGACAAGTAACCTACCACGGCCCCGGTCAGCTCGTGGTTTACCTGATGATGGGGCTAACACGGCGCAAGATGGGAGTTAGAGCGTTAGTAGACCTCATTGAGCAGGCGATCGTGCGTACATTGGCAGAGCTTGGCATTACCGCCGAACCGCGGCCGGATGCACCCGGTGTATATGTGGGTGAGGCGAAAATCGCATCCCTTGGGTTGCGGGTGCGCCGTGGCTGTTCGTTCCATGGCTTGGCGCTGAATGTTGATATGGACATGGAACCCTTCCAAAGAATCAACCCTTGCGGATACGCAGGACTGGCCATGTGCCAGGTGCGCGGCTTTGCTCCCACTGTATCTATGGGAGATATTGAAGAGCGTTTGGTGACCCAACTGGTCGCTGGCCTGGGTGACTCTAAGGTGAGTTATCGGGATGGCTGGGAGGATGGAGTCGGTGTTTCGCTTTGATGCGCACAAACCCGGTCTCGCCCAAGAGACTTTGCACGGTACAGAGCTTCATCTGCACGCTGAAGTAACTTGTCGATAGACTCTGACCCGCTGATGCTCGCCACCCCAATGCTGGCTGTGCAGGCTACGGGCGTGAACCCAACCATTACGGTATTTCCCGCAATGGCCTCACGGATTCGGTTTGCGATGTGCTTGGCCTCATCTGCAGCTGTTTCCGGTAGTAACACCAGGTATTCCTCGCCACCCCAACGAGCGATAGTGTCCACCTTTCGGCACTGATCCAGCAGCGTTTTTCCAACCAACACAATAAGGTCGTCGCCCACATGATGCCCGTAGGTGTCGTTGATGCTTTTGAACAGATCTATGTCTGCCAGGAGTACGGCGAACGGTCGGCCATTGCGAAGGTAACGCTCGTACTCACTCTCTAGTTGCGCCAAGGCTTCCCGGCGATTTGCCAGCCCCGTGAGGGCGTCGTGTTTGGCGGCGAATTCGAACTCCGAAGCCAGTGCAAGCAAGCCTAGCTTGCTCCGTCGCCGGCTCTGGTCAAGGATGTAACAGGTGATCATCTCAAAGGCCAGTGCCACAACCATGGTCACGCGGAAATTGGTGCTGTAGGGCAAGTCCAGCAATTGACCAGCCAGTGGGCTGAACAGCAATACAATGCCCACAATTCCCATGAGGCAGGTGGCAACGCCAACCCGTGCTTCGCTTATATAAAACACAACAGGGGGGTAGGCGAATAGCCAGATAATGGCAGAGCCGTCTTCTACTGCATGTATGGCAAGGTAGGCGAGCAGAACGGTGGACAGCGAAATAAAACTGCGGCGGTGAAGAGTGTCTTTGCGAAAAAATGCGTACAACAGCGTATTACTAGCAAAAAGCGCAGCAAATGCTGTAAGCCAAACCGCCGTGAACGAGTCGCCCTGATCAAACGACCGCCAGGCAAAAAAAGTCAGTATTGGCGCAGCAACCAGAATCAGCCAGTTAATAAGCACAGGCACGGGTATTTCCCCCGTCACCCGGAACTGGGACCGCGTTTTATCTGGAATTTCAGATACAGTATTCGGCATAGGTGGAAAAGGTTCTGGTTAGGGCCGTCGGTAACATTGCTGGCGACCTAATGGTAGACGGAATCAGGAGTTGGAATTGTATTAAAACGTAAAAAGATCCAACCGTACCTGGCAAACATCTGACAATCCCCCAGTGGTCCCAAGGCCGCGCAGGAGCGTAGGATAGGTATAGACGGACGGGTTTGTGTAAGCAATGGCCGATAGGCCGCAAAATGCGGGTCGAAACGGAGACGTCAGGTGGTTACAGTGTCCGTATAATGGTAGGTGTCACCCAGAGCTGTTACGTTAAAGAGATACAATCAGAGATTAAATCAGGGTGGTTAAACTCTCCGGTTCGGGTAGGTCGTACATGTCATCCAGCAAACGCTCAGGTAATTCAGTCTCCCGCATCAAGACCGGTAGCTTCGAGCGCCGTTTGAGCCTGACTCGTGCGGGGCTTTTCGCCGGAACGCGCATGGCCTCTCACATGGCCACCAACTGGCTCAGCAGCAAAGAAAAGCGAGACGAACGCCACCGTGCCATGCTTTCAAGCCAGGCGCGCTTTCTTGTTGACGAACTTGGCCAGCTTAAGGGCAGCGTGGTAAAAATCGGCCAGGTTATGGCGTTATATGGCGAGCATTTCTTGCCAGAAGAAGTGACCGAAGCGCTGCATACTCTGGAAGATCAAACCACGTCCCTGGAATGGGCTGCCATCGAGCGGGTGCTTAAGGCTGAGCTCGGTGAAGAAAGGCTTGCAGAACTCGATATAGACCCCGAGCCTATAGGTTCCGCCTCGCTTGGCCAGGTTCACCGTGCCCGTAGGCGTAGTGATGGTCTGGAGCTTGTGCTCAAGGTTCAGTACCCAGGTGTCGCCGACGCGGTAGACAGCGATTTGAATGCCGTTGCCCAGATGCTCAGGGTGGCCCGTCTGGTAAGCTTTGGGCCGGAGTTTGAAGACTGGCTTGAAGAAGTCAGGCAGATGATGCTCAGGGAGGTGGATTACCGGCTGGAAGCGCGTACAACAGAAAAATTCCGACAAATGCTCGCCGACGATCCCCGTTTTGTGGTTCCCAGAGTGTTAACCGAGTACTCCACCGATCACGTTATTGGTGCGACATACGAGCATGGCCATTCTGTCAGTTCCGAAGTGGTGGCTAATTTACCGCTTGAGCGCCGTAATGGTTTAGGCAAAGCCGCGTTAGAGCTGTTTTTCAGTGAGTTGTTTGTTTGGGGAGAAATCCAGACAGACCCCAACTTTGGCAATTACCGCATTCGTATTGCCGGAGAGACGGACGGAAAGCACGGTGAAGGTGTTGAGCACGACCGCATTGTTTTGCTGGATTTTGGGGCGGTGCAGTCGTATTCAAAAGAGTTTCTGGACCCGGTTATTCAAATGATCCGAGGGTCGTATGAAAACGACCTTGATGCTGTGATCGATGGCGGCATAAAGCTCCGCTTCATGAGTACCGACTGGCCGAAAGAAGTGCTGGAGACGTTTGGCCAGGTTTGCATGTCTGTTCTGGAACCGCTTTCCAGTGATCATAAAAGTTGGCCAAAGGAGGCGATTAACAGTCAAGGACAGTATCGTTGGAAGCAAAGTGACCTGCCGTCCCGGGTTGCGCGGCAGGCGGCACGATCGGCCATCAGCCGCTATTTTCGGGTGCCTCCCAGAGAGTTTGTGTTTCTTAACCGCAAGCTGATTGGGGTGTATACCTTCATTGCCGTGCTTTATTCTGAGTTCAATGGCGAACCCTTGTTGCGCAAGCATCTTTACGGTGACGGCGATGATACGCCAGACGCTTCAGCAACCAACCAGATTACAAATGCATAGCGCAAGCCTTTGCCAATACCCACCAGCACAATAAAGTTGAGCCAGGGCACGCGCATTACGCCACCCACCAGCGTGAGCGCGTCGCCGCCCAGCGGCAACCAGCCCAGCAGCAAAGACCACTGACCGTAGCGATTAAAGCTGTTTCTGGCTTTGTGGAGCTGAGCTTCGCTGATCGGAAACCAGCGCTTATGCTTTAGGCGGTCTATCTGCCGACCAATAACACCGTTAACCACAGACCCCAGTGTGTTGCCCAACGTGGCCCAGACCCACAGCCACAACATAGGATACCCCTGAACAACCAGCGTACCTGTCAGTATTTCCGAATAGGCCGGCAGCAGAGTGGCTGCCGCGAAAGAGGTAAGAAATAACGACAGATAAACCATAGAGTTCTCCTCAAGAGGGTGAGCATATTCCTCCTTAGAATGAGTAATAGCGACCTACGTATGATCCGGTACTATGGGCGCCATTCAAAGAGCCAATTTTTAATTTTCCAGAATCATGTCATCATCAATTCCTAACTTTTTAACACTCCGGACGTTTTCGGAGACCATCACTTTGGAGGTTTTATGGATCAGGTCACTATCTATGGTCGCTCAAGTTGCGGGTTTTGTGTGCGCGCTAAAAGCCTGTGTGAGTCCCGCAATATGCCCTATACATGGGTTGATATGATCGAACAGGATATGACGAAAGCCGACATAGCAGACAAAATTGGTCGGCCCGTGCACACCGTGCCGCAGATTCTTGTGGGCGACAAGTACGTGGGTGGTTACGACGAGTTCTCTGGTTACGTGCGCCAGCTAGAAGCAGGTCAGGCGCGCTGATCTATCTGTACACACCGAGCTTTAACGAAAAGGGCCCTGCAAAGATATTGCAGGGCCCTTTTTTGTGGCCTGAAAAGACCCCGGCAGTGCTTAAAAATCACACCGTAAATTAATCAGAGGTGAAAGTCTGTTTTCAGCTTCTTCGGCGTCAGGGTGTTGCTTAGCTTTGCAACCCGGGGCAGGCCGTTGTCGAAAGGCGGGAAACTCTCACCGGCAATCAGCGGCTCGAGGTATTCCCGGCACTCCCGTGTAATACCGAAGCCATCATCCGTGATGTAATGGATTGGCATTTTCTTTTCCTGGTTGGCCACTTCGCTGAGCGGGGCCTCACCAATCTTCCAAACGTAGGGCTTCGCCTGTACGCGCACAATTGTCGGCATAACGGCTTGTTTGCCTTCCAGCGCCTTTTCCACAGCAGCTTTGCCAACTGCGTAAGCCTGCTCAACGTCGGTCGCAGAGGCAATATGCCGCGCGCTGCGCTGCAAATAGTCTGCAACTGCCCAGTGGTACTTGTGCCCCAATGCTTGCTTGACCATGTTGGCCAATGCGGGTGCTACGCCACCAAGTTGAGTGTGGCCAAAAGCATCTTTGGCACCAGCGTCTGCCAGAAAGCGGCCGTCTTCGTACTGAGCGCCTTCAGAGGCGACCACCACGCAGTAGCCATACTCCTTCACGCAAAAATCCACCCGCTCCAGAAACGCGTCGCGGTTAAACGGAATTTCCGGGAACAGAATAATGTGGGGAGGCTCGCCTTCGCCCTGGCCAGCCAAACCGCCAGAAGCCGCAATCCAACCGGCGTGACGGCCCATCACCTCAAGAATGAACACCTTGGTTGAGGTCTCACACATGGACTTGATGTCCAGGCTAGCTTCGAGGGTAGAGGTGGCAATGTACTTGGCTACAGAGCCAAAGCCTGGGCAGCAGTCTGTAAACGGCAGGTCGTTGTCCACGGTTTTGGGGACGCCGATACAGGTAATGGGGTAACCCATTTTTTCGCCCATCTGCGAGACTTTGTAGGCAGTATCCTGGGAATCACCGCCACCGTTGTAAAAAAAGTAGCCGATATCGTGGGCACGAAAAACCTCGATAAGTCGCTCGTATTCGCGGCGGTTTTCTGAGAAGTTTTTCAGCTTGTGACGACAGGAACCGAAAGCGCCACCGGGTGTGTGGATAAGTTCTTGGATGGCCTCATCACTTTCGAGGCTGGTATCAATCAGTTCTTCGTTCAGCGCGCCTAGTATGCCGTTGCGCCCGGCAAACACTTTGCCGATTTTGTCCGGGTGCTTGCGCGCGGTCTGAATGACCCCGCAGGCACTGGCGTTAATAACGGCGGTAACACCGCCAGACTGAGCGTAGAATGCGTTCTTGATGGCCATCTCGGGATGGAGCCTCCTGCTGGTTCGACAATGCCGCAGATGATACGCCAAACGCATGGGATTTTCATGGCAAGAAGTGCGGATGGCCGTGCTCTTGACGGAGTGGGGCGGATACGGGAGGCTTGTCGGGTTTCAACGGAGAGGGCAAACGGCGAATGCACATTCATATCCTGGGAATCTGTGGCACTTTTATGGGCAGCCTGGCTGTTCTGGCAAGAGAGCTTGGCCACACAGTTACCGGTTCCGATCAGGGCGTTTATCCGCCCATGAGTACCCAATTAGAAGCGCAGGGTATCGGCCTGATGGACGGCTTCAGTGCAGAGCACCTTGAGCCAAAGCCCGATCTGGTGCTGATAGGTAACGCCATGTCGCGGGGTAACCCCGAGGTGGAGGCGGTACTTAACCGTAATATCGATTACATGTCTGGCCCTGAATGGCTGGCCCGCGAGGTGCTACGGCACCGCTGGGTTCTGGCGGTTGCCGGCACCCACGGCAAAACCACCACCACGGCTATGTTGCTCTGGATTCTTGACCAGGCAGGGCTTGCGCCAGGTTATCTGGTGGGTGGTGTGCCCAAAGATTTCCCCGTATCGGCACGGCTTGGCGAGAGCGACTTTTTCGTTATTGAAGCGGACGAGTACGACAGTGCTTTCTTTGATAAACGCTCCAAATTTATCCATTACCGCCCCCATACCCTGATACTGAACAACCTTGAGTTTGATCACGCAGATATCTTCGATAACGTTGAGGCGATTGAGCGCCAGTTCCATCATCTTGTTCGCACGGTTCCTTCCCAAGGGCTGATTGTTCGCCCAAGCCTGGACGCTCATCTTGATAATGCATTGGCTTTGGGGTGCTGGAGTCCCGTGCAGGACGCGGCCATTGGCAGCGAAATTTCGGGTACAGCGGATTGGCGCGCAGAACTGCTCTCTGAAGACGGCAGCCGCTTCATGGTTATTCACCATGAGCAACCGGTTGCGGTGGTGAGATGGTCCCAAACCGGCCTGCATAACGTTCGTAATGCTCTTTCTGCTATATCTGCGGCCCGACATGTGGGCGTCACACCAGACCACGCCGTGGCTGCGCTGTGCAGGTTTTCAGGCGTAAAGCGCCGTATGGAGCTGCTGGCGGATATTAATGGCGTAAAAATCTACGATGATTTTGCCCATCATCCGACAGCCATAGAGACCACCCTGGACGGCTTGCGCAATCAGGTTGGCGAAGAGACTGTGATAGCGCTTATTGAGCCGCGATCAAATACCATGAAGCAGGGCGTTCATCAGCAAACGCTGCTGCCAAGTGCCGCGTTGGCCGACAGGGTTTATTGGGCCAATCTCAACAACATGGACTGGCTGCCAGAGCTGGTTTCTGCGTGGCAGGCAGGCAACCCGGAATCGGGGCAGCACTGTGTGGAATCTACAGTTGAAGGGCTTGTTGAGCGGGTACTGGTAGACCTCCCTAGCCCTTGCCACATTGTCATCATGAGCAACGGCGGCTTTGGCGGTGTGCACGGTAAACTCATTGCCGAGCTTGAGCGTATCCGTAGCTGATCGTGCCTTTAGGGAATCATTACGATGACAAGCACCAAGAGTAAAAACGTATCCCCGCAGCGAACGATTAACCTGGCCTTCACTGGTGCTTCTGGCGCCCAGTATGGCCTGCGCCTACTGCAGTGCCTGGTGGCTGCCGGCTGCCGGGTTCATGTGATGATAAGCAAAGCGGCACAGATAGTGATCGCAACAGAAACCGACTTGAAACTGCCGGGAACCCCGCCGGCCATGCAAAAAGCCCTGTCTGAATACGCCTCTGCCGAGGACGGGCAGGTTCTGGTGTTTGGCCGTGAAGACTGGTTTTCTCCACCGGCGTCTGGCTCTGGTGAGAAAGCGCCGTTGGTCGTGTGCCCCTGCAGTACCGGTACCCTTTCTGCTCTTGCCACGGGTGCAAGCAATAACCTGATTGAGCGCGCTGGCGATGTAGCTCTTAAAGAGCGGCGCCAACTGATTCTGGTTACCCGCGAAGCACCGTACTCGGAAGTGCATCTGGAAAACATGCTGAAGCTCACCCGCATGGGTGCAGTCATCATGCCGGCCAGCCCGGGGTTCTATCATCGGCCGAGCTCGGTGCAGGATCTTGTAGACTTTATTGTGGCCCGCATTCTCGACCATCTGGATCTGCCTCAGGATCTGATGCCTCGTTGGGGCGAGGCTCGGGTGAACGCCAAAGTTGGCAGCAACGATGGTTTTGGCCAGCATGATTGATGGTTTTAACCATTGAGCAAATCTGCCTGCCAGCAGAGACTTGGTGAACGTTCATTACAACATTGTTCACTGACTGAGGTTCACCATGATTCCACGCACGCTCTTCGACGCTGACCTTGATGGCTTTCGGGATTCCGTTCGGAAATTCCTCGAGCAAGAAGCTGCGCCATACCACGAGCAGTGGGAAAAAGATGGCCAGGTCAGCCGTGAGCTTTGGGAGAAAGCCGGCGAACTGGGTTTTCTGTGTCCAACCATGCCGGAGGAATACGGCGGTGTTGGCGCAGACTTCCGCTACAGCGCCGTTGTAATGGAAGAAGTTTCACGGGCGGGGCTTTCCGGTATCGGCTGGACACTGCATTCCGATATTGTGGCGCCTTACATTCTAAAGTACGGCTCGGAAGAGCAGAAAAAGCACTATTTGCCGAAGATGGCTTCTGGCGAGATAATTACCGCTATTGCCATGAGCGAGCCGGGTGCCGGTTCCGACCTGCAGGGTGTGAAAACCACCGCTTTGAAGGACGGCGACCACTATATTCTGAATGGCTCCAAAACCTTCATCACCAATGGTCAGATGGCTGACCTGGTGATTGTTGTTGCCAAAACCGATCCCAAGGAAGGCGCCAAAGGCATCAGCCTGTTGCTGGTTGAATCCGCGTGGGAAGGTTTTGAAAAAGGCCAGAACCTGAACAAGGTGGGCATGAAAGCCCAGGACACATCCGAGCTGTTTTTCCAGGATGTAAAAGTTCCGGCTACTCACCTGCTGGGCTCCATGGAAGGGCAGGGCTTTATGCAGCTGATGCAGGAGCTTCCCGCTGAGCGCCTGCAGATTGGCCTTACAGCCATTGCCGCTGCAGAGGCAGCTTGGCAGTGGACACTTGATTACGTGAAAGAGCGTAAAGCTTTCGGCAAACCAGTGATTAAATTCCAGAATACCCGGTTCAAAATGGCGGAGATGAAGGCAGAAATAACCGCAGCCCGGGTATTCACCGACCGCTGTCTGGAACTGCACCTGGAGAAAAAGCTCGATATACCCACGGCTGCAATGTTGAAGCAGTACACAACCGATCTGCAGTGCCGCGTGATGGATGAGTGTGTGCAGCTGCACGGTGGCTACGGCTACATGTGGGAGTACCCGATTGCTCGCGCCTGGGCTGACTCGCGGGTTCAGCGTATATACGGCGGAACCAACGAAATCATGAAAGAGATTGTTGCCCGCGCATTCTAAACCGCATTTAGCAAAACCTCGGGGCCAGTTCCCGAGGTTTTCTTGTTACTAAACTTTACAGATTGCCAAACCTATCAAGGTCTCCGGCGGCCACATCCCCTAAAGTAACGGCACAACCTCTAACAAGGATAAACGGTTGCCGTGATGAAACCCCTTATATTTCTGCCTGTTTCCGTACTTTTTCTCACCATTGCCGGCTGCGGCAAGGAATCCGATGAGCTGCCTGTAGACGGGCGAGACTTTGATGGTGTGCAATACAGCGATCCGGCACCCTACACAGGAAGGGTAATAGACGGCTACCTGAAAAACGCCCGAGTGTGGCTGGATTTAGACGGCGACAACCAATTTACGCCGGGGCCGATGGAGTTCGAGCTGGCCTCTGGTCGAACGGTTACCCTGGCCTCCGGCGAGCCTACAGCCATGAGCGGCGAAGACGGCCAGTTCTCGCTGAACACCGTTGAACTTGTGATGGAGCCAGATGTGGGGCCCAACATCGATCCACGTGCATTCCCTTTATATGCTTTGGCCCTTCCCGGGAAAACCCTGGAGCAGACGCGCAGCGGAGATGTGCCGGTTCCCCATGCATTTTTGCTTTCTGCAGCGCCAGGCGTACGCAACATTACGCCTCTAACAACGCTGGCTCGCTATCGTCGCCTTGTAGCACTTGGCCCATTTCTGGGGTCTGATGATTCGTCGTTATCTGGTTTGGCGGGCATCAATTTACTAAGGGATTATGTGCTCGCCGAAGATGATCGTGCCCATGCATATGCGAGAGCCATGGCGCGCTTTATGGCTAGCCAGTTTCCAGATGCCTACAACGATTTACTGGCCGAGCCCGGGAGTGATGGCACGGAGTATTACCTTAGCCGCGAGGGTGCCTTTTTGCTCGGGATTTCTCTGGTTCAAAACGCCGGAGGTGTGACTGCCGCCGTTGATTCAGCGGCTCAGGGCAACTACGCGAATGTAGACATTGGCCTCATCGACTTGCCCCAAGTGCCTCTGGAATTGAGCGATCCGGTGCTGCTCACCAGCCAGAGCATTTATGCTCAGCCTGAGCGATCGGATACGCTCCCTGCGAATCGTTCAGATGTACTTATTTCGGCCAAATTGGCGTTTGACTACAGCGCGGATGGGCGCCTGCAATCTATAAGCGCTGATGGCTGCCTTGCTCCCTCCATGCAAGAGATTGCAAGGTTGGTGAGTGTTAATGGCTATATGGCAAAACTCAGTACCCAGTGGTTGCCCTCAGCGGCGTTGTCGCCTCAGAGCGAAATCGCGTATTCCAACTCGGGTGTTGATGAGCGCCTGGAGTTTGACTGGGCAGCCGGCACGGCCAGTTTTGAAACCGGCACCACCTGCCATCAGCTTGAGGGTGTTCAGCCTGGTTCGACTGAAATGGGTGGAAATCCCGAGGTAACCTACCGTTGGAGCTATAACGATGGAGCATTGGCAGAGCTGGTTGCCGAGATCCGCCAGCAAAGTGGCACCATTACCCGGACATTAGTGCCGAAGCTTTCAGAAGCCCCCACCGGTTTTCCTGGGTACCAGCTCAAGGAGGAGGGTGTTGAACTGGAATCTCTGATCTACAGCAGTGCGTTTCAAGATTGTACGATTGATGAAGAAGTTGATGTCGAGAATACAGCGCAGGTAGTCACCGGGTTTCATAGCTATGTCTTCTCGGGGTACGAGCCTCAGCCCGAGCCATTCTCTGGGCTTGCCTTCGAGTTTGACACACGCGGTGATCTTAACCGGCCATTGCGCTACGGCTTCCTGGCGCCGGAGATGTCCGGGCTTAGTCACGTAGATGCCGATAATGGTTTTGAATGGGCGCTGTATTACCCAGCCAGAACCAGCGAGACACCTCCCGGTGGCACGCCCAACCTCATTCAGAAAGCGTATCTTAAGAGTTATAGTAGCAATCGCGCTTGTGGTCGTAAGTTCGAGGATGAGCCGTCTGGAATATACGCGCGGGTAGATTACGCCTACAAAAACCTCTCTGAATATTTGGTGGAGCTGCTGGACTAATCAAAAGCTGGGCAGAGTGGGAGGGCTGTTTGGTGTTTTCTTGAAGTTTTTTTGGGAATGCTTACTTGACCATTTCTTGGGGAAAGAAATGGTGCCGAGGAGAGGACTTGAACCTCCACGCCCTTGCGAGCACTAGCACCTGAAGCTAGCGTGTCTACCAATTTCACCACCTCGGCAGGTGATTTGCAGATTTACCGTTAGTTTGTTGAAAACTGGCGGTTTCTGCCAAAGATGATATGTTGCCTCATCTGATGGCGCGTACTTTAGTAATTCCCGCTTAAGCTGTCAAACATTTTTTCAGCGGTTGGGCGGCAGGTATTTGTGCTTATAAAAGGTGGGTTGTTAGGCAGCCGACCTGTACCAACGTATACTATATTGCAAATGAATATGACCAGCGCCGTTGTGGCGCCGCATTGAAGAGCAAGGATTTGAATGGTTTCCAGGAATAAAAAGCACAAAGACCCTCACGCTGGCCGTGAGGCTCAAAATTATGACAACCCGATTCAGAGCCGGGAGTTCATTCTCGCGCACCTGAAAGAGCGAGGGGCGCCGGCAACACACGAAACGTTGTGTTCCGAATTAGGTCAGGCAGAACCCGAAGGCATCGAAGCACTTAGGCGCCGCCTGATTGCCATGTGCCGTGATGGCCAGCTTATTTGTAATCGCCGTGACGCGTTTTTACCCATTGAAGAGGCCGATCTTGTTAGCGGTCGGGTTATTGGCCACAAAGATGGCTTTGGCTTTTTGGTGCCAGACGATGGCGGGTCGGATCTGTTTCTTACCGCCCGGCAAATGCGCCAGGTTTTTCACGGTGACCGTGTGGCTGCCCGAGTAGACAAGGTTGATGACCGTGGCCGGCGTGAGGGCGTTATTGTTGATGTCATAGAGCATCGCACGCAGCAAACAGTTGGGCGCTTTTTTAATGAAAGCGGTATTGCCTACGTGGTGCCCGAGAACGCCCGTATCAATCACGAAGTCTTGATACCCAAAGAGCATATGGGTGAGGCGTATCATGGCCAGTATGTGGTTGTGGATATTCTACGCCAGCCTACGGTTCGCACGCAGCCTACTGGCAAGATCGTCGAGATTCTGGGTGAGCACATGGCCCCGGGGATGGAGATTGATGTGGCTATCCGTTCTTACGACATTCCTCATAGCTGGCCTACAGAGGTAGGTGAGCAGGCGGCGGCAATTCCGGGCGAAGTTGAAGAGAAAGATAAAAAGAACCGGGTAGATATCCGCAATATGCGGCTGGTGACTATCGACGATGAAACCGCTCGGGATTTCGACGATGCCATTTATTGTGAGCCAAGAGGTAGAGGCGCCTATCGCTTAGTAGTCGCGATAGCCGACGTATCTCATTACGTGCGCACGGGCTCACCCCTGGATGAGGAAGCTGTGCGCCGGGGCAACTCTGTGTACTTCCCGGATCACGTGGTGCCCATGCTTCCAGAGAAGCTGTCCAATGGCCTGTGTTCCCTGAATCCAGATGTAGATCGCCTGTGCATGGTGGCAGATATGACCATCAGCGCTGCAGGCAACATAAGCGGTTACACCTTTTATCAAGCGGTCATGCGCAGCCATGCGCGGCTGACTTATAACAAGGTCAGCGACATGTTGGAGCGGCCAGATTCAGAGCCGGGATATCGGCTGTCTGCCCAGTACGCCGATGTGCTTCCGCATTTGCATAACCTGTACGATCTATACAAGTTGCTGCGCAAAGCGCGAACAGAGCGTGGTGCTATCGATTTTGAAACCACAGATACTCGTATTGTTTTCGATGCCGAGCGCAAAATAGAAGAAATTGTGCCGGTGTATCGCAACGATGCTCACAAAATTGTGGAAGAATGCATGCTGTGCGCCAACGTGGCGGCGGCGCGCTTCCTTAAAAAGCACAAGATGCCGGCACTTTACCGGGTACACGATGGGCCCGCTGAAGAGCGGCTTAATTCGGTGCGTTTGTTCCTTGGTGAACTTGGGTTGCAATTGGATGGGGGCGACAAACCGACCTCCGCCGATTATCAGGCGTTGTTATCCCAGATATCTGATCGGCCAGACGCAAAAGTAATCCAGATGGTTATGTTGCGCTCGCTCAGTCAAGCGGTATACAGCCCTGAAGAAAGTGGCCACTTTGGCCTTGGTTTTCCAAGCTATGCCCACTTTACGTCACCGATTCGTCGCTACCCCGACCTTATTGTGCATCGGGCTATCAAATCCCGGATACACAATCCTGAGGTGACGAAGGATGTGGTGTCGCCGGCCGTGTTTGATCCAAAGCTGGCGGAGTACCCATACGATTACGCCAAAATGGAACGGATGGGCGAGCACGTGTCGATGACGGAGCGGCGCGCCGATGACGCGACCCGTGATGTTATGGCGTGGCTCAAGTGCGAGTTCCTCAGCGACCATGTTGGCGAAGAGTTTGATGGCGTGATTGCCGCTGTGGTGCCCTTTGGGTTCTTTGTTGAGCTTTCAGGTGTGTATATCGAAGGCCTTGTGCATGTCTCTACCCTGAACGGCGACTATTTCCATCACGATTCTGCGAAGCACCGCCTGATTGGTGAACGTACCGCTATTAGCTTCCGCCTGGGTGACGAACTGCGTGTTCGTGTTATGCGGGTTGGCATGGAAGACCGCAAGATCGACCTGGAGTTGGTCAGCGAGCCGACGCGTCGCCAAGCAGATCGGGATGCTCTGGATGTGGCCAAGCGGGATACCCGAGGCAAAGATGGCAAACGCGCCGATAAGGGCCGTAGCCGGGGTGGTGCTCCTGCGGGTTCTAAATCTGGCAAAGGCGGTAAGCCAGGCAAGTCTGGAAAGGCGGGCAAGCCGGCCAGTGCGAAAGCCCAGTTGGTAGCGGAAGCTGCCAGTGAGGCTGGCAAGAAGCCAAAGAAAGCCCCGGGTAAGTCAGCCGGTGCCAGCAAGCCGCGGAAGCCACGTAAGACAGATAAATAACAGGAAGCTGAACCAGTGTCCGAAGAATTTGTATTTGGCTGGCACGCGGTTGAGGCTGTCCTCAAGCGCGAGCCGGAAAGGTTGCAGCAGGTTTGGATTCAGACTGGCCGGCAGGACAGGCGAGTAAAAACCATCACAGATGCCCTGGATGAGCTGGGGGTTAAGTGGGGGGTTGTCCATCGTCGGGAGTTAGATGAGCGGGTTGGTGGGGTTCATCAGGGTGTTGTTGCCGCAGTCAGTGAAAGCCGCGAGTGGACAGAAGACGATCTTCTGGCCCAGCTTGCGGCAAGCGACAAGCCGCCGTTTTTGTTGGTGCTGGATGGCGTAACCGACCCACACAACCTGGGTGCGTGTATGCGTACCTGTGATGCGGCAGGGGTGCAGGCGGTTATTGTGCCCAAAGATAAGTCTGCCTCGCTCACGGCAGTGGCCCGCAAGGTTGCCTGTGGTGCCGCCGAAACCGTGCCGTTTGTACGTGTAACCAACCTGGCCCGTTTTCTTCGTACCCTGCAAGATCAGGGAGTTTGGTTGATTGGCACCGCCGGAGAGGCGAAGGCCACGCTGTATCAGGCAGATTTTAAAGGCCCGGTGGCGTTGGTTATGGGCGCGGAAGGCAAGGGCATGCGCCGGCTTACCCGCGAGCACTGCGATCAGCTTATCAATATCCCCATGCTTGGCCATGTGGACAGCCTCAACGTTTCGGTCGCTACGGGCGTCTGTCTTTACGAGGCTCTGCGTCAACGCCTAGGTTAACTCTTGCACACTGGGCTATGTCCGCCTAGAATGCGTGACCCCTTTTTTAAGGGGGAGGTTTTGTATTGCCTTTGGTTAGGTGTGCAACGCCTCGCTTTTGATTAAGCCTTTCTGGTAAAGCCTTATTGATAAAGCAAAAAAACCGGCGGCTCAGGCTGCCACCTCCTTGCTTTCATGCTTCCCGGCTAGCCCGCGAATTACTGAAAGCTGTTCAAACCGTAGGGAGAACTCATGCGTCACTACGAAATCGTATTTATGGTACACCCGGATCAGAGCGAGCAAGTGCCCGCGATGATCGAGCGTTATACCGCCCTCATCACTGAAGATGGCGGCAAGGTAAATCGCTTGGAAGATTGGGGCCGTCGTCACATGGCATACCCGATCAACAAGATTCACAAAGCTCACTATGTGCTGATGAACGTAGAATGTTCACAGACAGCGATGGACGAGCTGACTCACAACTTCCGGTTCAACGATGCCATTATTCGTGACCTGATTCTGCGTCGCGATGAAGCCGTTGCTGATATCTCTCCGATGAAAGCCGCTGAGTCCCGTGAGGACCGTCGTCCAAGCGGAGATGATCGTCCACGTCGTTCAGCTGAACCTTCTGATGATCGTCAATCTGAGGAGCGTCAAGAAGAGCCTCAGGAAGACAGCCAGAAAGCTGAAACCCAGGACGAAGAAGAGTAATTAACCGGAGTTGAGGAGTTACGTTATGGCTCGTTTTTTCAGACGTCGTAAATTCTGCCGTTTCACGGCAGAAGGTGTTAAAGAGATCGATTATAAGGATCTGGACACCCTGAAAGGCTACATCACTGAAACCGGCAAAATCGTGCCCAGCCGTATTACCGGCACAAAAGCACGTTATCAGCGTCAGTTGGCTACCGCTATCAAGCGCGCTCGCTTCCTGGCACTGCTGCCGTACTCGGACAGCCACGATAACTAAGTAACAGATATACAGGACTTGGGACCATGCGTGCTCTAGCACAATTTGTAATGCGCGGTCCCCTGCAGGCCAGCGGGGTAGCAGCGGTTACAACTGCGGTGCCTTTGCTGTTCTGGATTGGCGCAGCAGTTGTCGGCCTGGTAATTCTCAGGCTTGGCATTAGCCAGGGGCTTGCCATCGGCCTTTGGGCATTACTGCCAGCTCTTGGCTGGAGTGTGTTCGGAGGCGATCCAACAGCCTTGGCCGTGTTGCTGCAGGTGATGCTGATGGCGTCATTGATCAGAACAACGCTGTCCTGGGAGAGAGCCCTTTTAGGAGGGAGCTTTCTGGCGATCGTTATGGGGCTTACGTTGCCCATGATGTATCCCGGTTTGCTGGACGAGCTCGTTCGCGCCGGGGTCAGTTTTTACGAACAGTACAATGCTGAAGTGGCCCAATCCCTTGGGAGTGATCTCGAGACGGTTATACGGGACACCATGAACGCCAGTATGGCCGGTAGCTACCTGGCAGTGGGCGTGGGCATGACAATGCTTGCAAGAGCGTGGCAGTCGGGGTTGTATAACCCTGGCGGTTTCCGAAAGGAGTTTCACGACCTTAAGTTGTCACCCGCCATCGCTGTGGTTCTTACGGTTACCATGGTAGTAGGCCCCTTTATTGGGCTGAACTCCATGTTGCTGGCGTGGGTAGCCGGAACGCCGATGTTTTTGGCGGGGCTGGCTCTGATTCATGGCATTGTTGGGCGTAAACAGCTGAGCAGCCATTGGCTTGCGATGTTTTATGTTGCGCTGGTGCTTTTGGGCCCAAGTCTGATGATTCTGTTAGTGGTTCTGGCTTTTGTGGATAGCTGGTTGGATATTCGGGGGCGCATAAAGCCCGCCGGGCCGACTGAATAAAGCACGAAGAGGTTAACGAGATGGAAGTTATTCTGCTCGAGAAAGTTGCAAACCTTGGCACCCTGGGTGACAAGGTAAAAGTTAAGTCCGGTTACGGCCGTAATTTTCTGCTTCCGTATGGCAAGGCTGCGCCTGCCACTGAAGCAAACCTGAAGGCGTTTGAAGAGCGTCGTGCCGAGCTTGAGAAAGCGGCAGCTGACAAGCTGGCAACAGCTCAGTCCCGCGCTGAGGCTCTGGAAGGTGCATCCTTCACAGTAACCTCTAAAGCAGGTGACGAAGGTAAGCTGTTCGGCTCCATCGGTGTGCGTGATATTGCAGACGTAATCACCGCTGCAGGTACTGAAGTTGAGAAGAGCGAAGTTCGCCTGCCGGAAGGCCCACTACGGGTTACCGGTGAGTACGAAATCGAGCTTCACCTGCACTCAGACGTTGATGTGACTGTTACGCTGGCGGTAGTTGCCGCGTAACCTGCTTTCTTTGAAAGCAGTGCCGGGTTTTGCTCGGCACACCCAACAAGCCCGAACCGTTAATACGGCTTTCGGGCTTGTTGCTTTCTGGTATGCTGGTAGCCTCCAGTAACCCCTTCCCATAGCCGCGACATTTCTCATATATTGTTGTGGTTGTGACGTTTAACTGAAGAAGTGTTCATGGCCAAGCCTAATCTGAAGCCCGCAAATACCGATCTGGAAACCAGTCGCATTAAGGTGCCTCCCCATTCAGCAGAAGCGGAGCAGGCGGTACTTGGTGGACTTATGCTGGATAATCGGCGGTTTGATGAGATCACCGAGATAATCTCTACTGGTGATTTTTATCGTCAGGATCATCGGCTTATTTTTGGCGCCGTGGAGCGCCTTGCCAATGAAAACGAACCGCTGGATGTTGTTACCCTGGCCGAATTTTTGGAGCGAGCCGGAGATATTGAAGACGCCGGCGGGTTGTCTTATTTGGCCGAACTGGCCGAGAAAACACCGGGTGCTGCTAATATACGCGCCTACGCCGAGATCGTTCGCGAACGCTCCATCCTCAGGCAGCTTGTGGAAGTGTCGGGCAAGATTTCCGACGCTGCGTTCAACCCACAGGGTCGCAACAGCAACGAAATTCTGGATGAAGCTGAACGCAACGTCTTTCAGATTGCCGAGTCCCGGGTTAAAGAGGGTTCAGGCCCCCAATCTATCAATCCGATTCTTACCAAAACCCTTAGCCGCATAGAAGAGCTGTTTGAATCTGGCGAACAAACCACCGGTTTGACGACAGGCTTCAGGGATCTTGATGATCAGACATCCGGTATGCAGCCGGCAGATCTCATCATAGTGGCAGGCAGGCCCTCTATGGGTAAGACCACGTTTGCCATGAACATTGTCGAAAATGCGCTGATAAGCACGGGCACTCCGGTTCTGGTGTTCAGTATGGAGATGCCAGCAGATGCGCTGGCCATGCGTATGCTTTCGTCTCTTGGGCGTATCGATCAAACCAAAATTCGGGGCGGTAAACTCGAAGAAGACGATTGGCCCCGCCTAACCTCTGCCGTTAGCCTGCTTAAAGACAAACCGTTATATATTGATGATACGCCAGGCCTCAGCCCCACAGAGCTGCGCTCGCGCGCGCGCAGGATCGCCCGGGAGAACGGCGGCAAAATTGGGCTGATCATGGTGGATTACCTGCAGTTGATGCGGGTGCCCGGTAACACGGAAGGCCGAACGGCGGAAATTTCCGAAATCTCTCGATCTTTGAAGGGCATTGCGAAAGAGCTTAGTTGCCCGGTAGTTGCACTTTCACAGCTTAACCGAAGCCTTGAGCAGCGGCCCAACAAGCGGCCTATCAACTCGGACTTGCGGGAATCTGGTGCGATTGAGCAGGATGCGGACGTCATCATGTTTGTTTATCGTGATGAGGTATACAACGAGGACACGCCGGATAAGGGTATTGCAGAAATTATTATCGGCAAGCAACGTAACGGCCCTATCGGTACGCTTCGCTTGGCGTTTATTGGCAAGTACACCAAGTTTGAAGACTTGGCCCATGGTGACTACGGCGATTATGGTGGTGAATACTGATGCCGCGCAGCACAACCGCCCGCATTGATCTGAATGCTCTTCGTAATAACTACTGCACAGCGCGTGAACGTGCGGGCAGTGCCAAAGCAATGGCTGTTGTAAAGGCAGATGGCTATGGCCATGGCATTGCCCAGGTTGCATCCGCCTTGGCGGATGTTGCGCCCAAGTACGCCGTTGCTTGTATTGAAGAAGCTGCGGCTATTCGAGCAGCTGGCCTTGCCCAGCCGGTGGTTCTGCTGCAGGGCGTGCATGCGGCCGGTGATTTGGCGGATTGCGCACAGCAGAATTTTGAACCGGTATTGCACGGCGAGCACCAATTGAACTGGCTGGAGCAGGGGGGCCACGCGCCCGATTTTTGGTTGAAGGTTAACACCGGCATGAACCGCCTGGGTTTTCGGCCGAATGAGCTGCCTGCTGTGATGGCCAGGCTTGAGAAGATAGGCGTTGGCGGCCGACTGCATGGCTTTGTAAGTCACTTTGCCTGTGCCGACGATGCCGAAAGCACAATGACCGCTGCCCAAACGGCTACGTTTGAAACGGCTACCGCTCCCTGGCCCCAGCTACTGAAAAGCGTGGGTAACTCTGCTGCGCACTTCATTTCCGGCCAACCACTGTTTGATTGGAGCCGCCCGGGTATTATGCTCTACGGTGGCTCCCCAGTGGTGGGCAAGACGGGCCCGGAGCTGGGTCTTGAGCCCGTGATGACCCTGGAGGCACCACTTATCACTACGCGTGTTGTAAGTGCTGGTGAAAGTGTTGGTTATGGGGGTGCCTGGGTGGCACAGCGCGATACCCGAATGGGTATGGTGGCTATTGGTTACGGAGATGGTTATCCCCGTCATGCAGGCACTGATACGCCCGCAGCGATAGACGGTCGCCGTATTCGGCTGATCGGCCGGGTGTCCATGGATATGCTGGCGGTGGATCTGAGCAATGCGCCGGAGGCCCGCGAGGGCGACCCCGTTGAGCTTTGGGGGCGCACCGTAGGGGTTGATGAGGTTGCCAGCTGTGCAGGTACCATCTCTTATGAGCTGTTAACGGGCGTTACCAGCCGGGTTCCCCGTACATCTTTTTAGTGCTCTGGCTCGTGAATGATTTCCTCAATGAAATCGAGAATGGAGTCCAAGCTGCGATCATCCAGTTTTTTTAGTACTTTATGGACAACCATTTTGCTACCTTTGAGCATGCTGCCGATGCCCACCTTGGCCATGCTTAGCATCATCTTGCTGGCTCTCAGGCGCCGCAGGGGCTCGATAAAAAAGAAGTCCAGGCCGGCGTCAGTCATGTCTACGATCAGGCCGTAGAGCTTGTCGATTGCCTCTTTGTCGGCCTTGCCTCGCCCGCGCAGCTCTTCCACGATATATAATGCACGGGTACGTAATTCATCGGGAATGGGCGCTACAATGTGGCTGTGTTGTTTTAACATGACGACCTCTAGTGATGTATATTTTTGATAGCACTAATAAAGGTGGTGTTATCTGAGAGAGCCTGACTACACCCTGTATTGTAGGGCATTGTATTAATGAGTGGCGAGAAGCCATTGGCCTGGCGGAACGCTGAAACCGTCATATGAGTTATATCCGGAGGCATTGAGTTCTAGTGCATGTACTTGTTGTTCACGATTATGGCCCCTTAGGGAAGGTTCTGCTTGAGCGGCTTCGGGAAACGTCGCTGCAGGTCAGCCCTTTGCTGGTCAGCAACCCGGACAACGCAGATCTCAGTGCTCTGGAGCACTGGATCCCGGAAGATACAGATCTCATTGTTAACGCGCTCTGGCTGGCCGATCCAGAAGCCGCTGAACGGGATCCCGAGGGCACCCATAAGGCAGCGTTTTCTCTGCCGGTAGCCATCGCGGAGTTTGCCCGTGACCGACGCATTGCTCTGTTCCAGTTGTCATCTTGTTATGTGTTTGATGGTCGCAAGCAAAGTGGTTATTTAGCCTCCAACCCCGGTCAGCCAATGAATCAGTTGGGTGGCTGGCAGTGGGAGTGCGAGCAGGCGCTACGCACACTCATGCCCCGGCATATCATTTTACGCACGGGCTGGAGCCTGGGCCGCTTTATCCGCAAGGTTCAGGCGAATGCGGCCGTCACGGAGGTTCTATCACTGCCAGGGCGGTGTGTGGGCCAGCCGGTCTCAGTAAGAGACCTCGCACGGGTAATAACGGCTGTTATACAGCAGCTAGATTGTGGTGCAGAGGTATGGGGAACATTCCAGTATGCGGGCGCTGAAGAAATCAGCCTGTACGAGCTGGGCCTGGCAATCGCGGGCTTGCCGCAGATTTCTGAAGATCTTCATGTGGTGGACGATATGCCGCCATGGGGCGCCCTGGAGCCGCCAAACACTACGCTGAACTGCACAAAAATCCGCAATACATTTGGAATAAAACAGTTCCCTTGGCGCTCGGGGTTGGTTGGTGAGCTGGAAACGCTGAAGAATGAGGCGGTGCGTGCAGAAGCTGGAGCACCAGCCACCTAGTGTAGGCCGGTGCAGGAAAAAGGCAGTTTATTGGCTGCAGCCTTGGCGGGAAAACTCCCGTGTTACCAATTGCAGTGCTTCAACATCCAGCAGCTCCACTTCACGCCCCCGTGCCCGGATGATGCCTTGATTCTGAAAGCGGGTGAAGACCCGGCTAACCGTTTCTACGGCAAGCCCCAGAAAGTTGGCAATGTCATTTCTGGCCATTGGCAGGCTAAAGTTGGTAGGTGACATGCGCCTGCGCTGGAAGCGGCTGGACAGCGACAAAAGCAGAGATGCAATGCGTTCTTCGGCTGTGTTCTTGCTAAGCAGCATGGCAAGCTGATGGCTGTTCTGGATTTCCTGGCCCATCAGGCGATACATGTGGTGCTGTAAATCCGGCAGCTTACCCGTGAGCTCTTCCAACTTGTCTATCGGGAACTCGCATACGCTGGTGCGTTCGAGAGTCTTGGCTGTGCAGGCGTAAGTCTCGCCGCTCATGCTGTCTAGGCCCACAAGCTCGCCAGGCATAAAGAAGCCTGTGACCTGCTCTTCACCACCCTCGGTAATAATCGATGTTTTAATTGAACCGCTCTTTACCGCAAAGCACGAACGAAACGGCGAGCTTTGGTCAAAAATGTGTTCGCCGCGATTGTAAATACGCCCCTGTTGAACAATGTCTTCCAGGCTGTCCAGATCGTTGTCCTGAATAGCGAGTGGTAAGCACAGGTTGCTTAGGCTGCATTGGTGGCAGGAAGCTTTGAGAGCAGAGGTAGCCTGGCGTAGTCTTGTTGCTTGGGTCATTGGTTATAAACCGTCCAGGTTGATGCAAATCAATTTGATATTTTAATACGCGGGGGCGAGTTTGCCAATGATGAAGCTTAAGGACATGTGCATATAGTGGAAATATAAAAGGCGGAGCCGCTGGACTGGCTCCACCCAGACGCCGTTAAGCCGACAGCCTCTCAAAAATCAAAGAGGCGTTTGTGCCACCAAAACCGAAGCTGTTGGACATAACAGTATTAAGTTGTGCTTCCCGGCCTTGTGGCCCTACCAGCGGTATATTTCCAATGGCCTCATCTATCGAGCTCAGGTTGGCGGTGCCGGCTATAAAGCCGTGCTGCAACATCAGCAGTGAATAAATTGCTTCGTGAACGCCCGCCGCGCCCAAAGAGTGGCCCGAGAGGGACTTGGTGGAGGATATGGCGGGAATGTCAGCGCCAAAGGTTTTCTGCACGGCGCCCATCTCCGCTAAATCGCCCACTGGGGTGCTGGTGCCGTGGGCGTTGATGTAATCGACCTTCCCACGAATGGTTGCCATGGCTTGGTTCATACAGCGTTGGGCGCCTTCGCCGGAAGGGGCGACCATGTCGTAGCCGTCGGAAGTGGCGCCATAGCCGGTCAGTTCCGCGATAATGTTGGCCCCGCGTTTTTGTGCGTGCTCCAGTTCCTCAAGCACCACCATGCCGCCGCCACCGGCGATCACAAAACCATCTCGCCCTGAATCAAACGGGCGGGACGCAGTTTCCGGCATGTCGTTGTATTTGGTGGAGAGCGCACCCATGGCATCGAACATCATGGTTAGGCTCCAGTCTTCTTCTTCACCGCCGCCAGCAAACACAATATCCTGCTTGCCGTATTGAATCTGCTCCATGGCATGACCAATGCAGTGCGCACTTGTGGCGCAGGCCGAAGACATGGAGTAGTTAACGCCACGAATCTTGTAGGCGGTAGCCAGGCAGGCAGAAACCGTGCTGGTCATGATGCGAGGCACCATATAAGGCCCGATGCGCTTTACGCCTTTCGCCCGCATGATATCGGTTGCCTCTACTTGGCTTGAGCAAGATGAGCCTCCGGAACCGGCAATCAGCCCTGTGCGGTCGTTGGAAATTTGCTCGTCACTAAGGCCTGCCTGGGCAATTGCTTGCTCCATAGCGAGGTAACTGTACATGGCAGAAGGGCCCATGAAGCGTCGCATCTTCCGGTCGATAACCGTGGTATCGACAACCGGTGAGCCAGAAACCTGGCTGCGAAACCCTTTTTCTTTGTAGGTTTCATTAAAGCGGATGCCTGAGGCTCCGGTTTTAAGGCTTGTATGAACCTCATCAAGGGAGTTGCCCAGGCACGAAACAATACCCATACCGGTAACAACGACTCGTCTCATACCGTTCTCCTAATGCAGTTTACAGGCGGCGACCAGAGCGGGATGCTTTGGCAGCGGCTTTCTTATCTGCCAGTTTAGACTCTTTTTCGGCCTCAACGACAGCGGCATCCTGTATTTCTCGTTCAACCATTTTCGGTGTCTCAAGAGAAATTCGCCCAAGTGTACCGGCGCGAAATTCATTGAGTAATACTTCTGAGACCTTGTTCAGATCCGGCACACCGCCACGCCCCAGAAACCGTCGCTTCGCGGCAATGCCGTCCATCACGGCCAGGCCGTCCACCGGCAGATCATCAAAACCGTAGCGCGCTTTTATCAGCTCCGGGTAGGCTTCCCGTAGGTAATCGGCCTCAAACATCGCGATGTCTTCAAAATCCAGAACGGAGCTGCGAATGGCTCCGGTGATCGCCAGCCGATAGCCGCAAGCTTCGGGCGAGAGCTTTGGCCACAGGAACCCAGGCGTATCGTAAAGAAGAACGTTGTCCGGCAATTTGATGGTTTGCTGCGCCTTGGTCACTGCGGGCTCATTGCCGGTTTTTGCAGCCGGTCGGCCGGCCAATGTGTTGATCAGAGTGGACTTTCCTACGTTTGGTATGCCCAAAATCATGACCCGCAGTGCGCTTTTTTGGCGATCGTGATTTGGTGTCATTTCACTGGCCAGCCGGAGAATATCCAGCGCCTCGCCGCGTTGGTTGCGGGTGAGGGTGATAGTTCGCACGCCCCGCTCTTTTTCCAGCCAGGTCTGCCATTGCGCGGTAATTTCCGGATCCGCCAGGTCGCGTTTGTTAAGGACTCTGATCAGTGGCGTGTCGCCGCGCAGCTCGGGCACCAGAGGGTTTTCGCTACTGAAGGGGATGCGTGCGTCGAGCACCTCAATGATGAGATCCATCTGAGGCATGATCTTTTTGATCTCCTTGCGGGCCTTATGCATGTGCCCTGGAAACCAGTTAATAGCCATCGATTACGCTCCGGAAGTATGTGAACCGCGCCATTATGACGGGGAATGACTAAACTTTCACATTTGTTTCAATGCGCTCGTGCAGCGGGTTCAGGGCGGGCATGGCGCACAACATGTACAAATAGAAGGGATATCGGGGTGAAAAACAGGGGCAGGATGCTTTAGGGTGTTAATCCAGTTAATTACCACTAAAGCAAATCGTTAACGGAGATTTTTTATGAAGCTCGCAAAACTTTTTGGTACGGCTCTTGTTACATTGAGCCTGTCAGCACCAGTATTGGCCCAGCAAGCAGCCGGTGGCCAGCCGGATCAGGTTGACCAGCTGGCGCAGATGGTAGGGCTTTCAGAAGATCAGCAGGAAGAGGTTCGTGGCATCCTTGATGGCATGCAGGATGAGATCGGAACCCTGCGCGAAGAAGCCAAAGCATTGCAGCAAAAAATGCAGAGTGAGATAAAAGCGGATTACGATGAAGACGCTATCCGCGATCATGCTGAAGATCTTGGTGAGGTGACCGGTGAAATCGCAGCGCTTTCAACGCTGATGCAGGCCAAGGTAGACAGCGTGTTTACTCAGGAGCAGCGTGACGAACTCGATAAGAAAATGCAGCAGATGCGCCAGCAAATGCAGCAGCGCCAGATGATGCAACAGCAAGGCCAGTAACATACTTGCTGCCCCCTCCCTTGCAGGTTGGGGCGAAAGCAAAGGGGCAGTGCACAGCCAATGTGTGCACTGCCCTGGCTCAGTATCAGTCTATAGCTTTTACGGGTATCTGCATGGCGCCAGAGTCAGGCACCTTGGGCACAGCTAGCCCCAGATTGTTTTTGTCGAATACTTTGTCTGCCCGGTAACTGGAGCGCACCATAGGCCCAGAGGGCACTTCCATAAAACCCTTCTCAAGACCGATCTCGCGATACCTGTTGAAAGCTTCGGGGGTTACATACTCCTCCACCGGTAAATGGTTCGGTGTAGGGCGTAGGTATTGGCCCAGGGTCAGGATATCCACGCCAATGGCGCGCAGGTCGTCCATCGTGGCAAGAATCTCTTCCTCAGCCTCCCCCAGGCCCAGCATCAGGCTGGTTTTGGTGAGCACATCTGGGCGATGTTGTTTAGCATGAGCCAGTACACTGAGCGTTTTCTGGTAACCGGCGCGTGGATCACGCACACGGCGGGTCAGTCGCTCCACGGTTTCCACGTTCTGCGCAAATACTTCAAGGCCGGAATCCAGCACTTTCTCCACATCAGACATCACTGCATCGAAGTCTGGCGTCAGCGCTTCCACAGCAACGTTGGGTGTGCGCTTCTTGATTGCGGAAACGCAGGCGGCGTAATGGGCAGCGCCGCCATCCTCCAGGTCGTCCCGGTCTACCGATGTAAGCACAATGTAACGCAGCCCCATCAGCTCGACAGATTTGGCCGTGTTTTCTGGCTCGTCTTTGTCTAGCCAACCATTGGGGTTGCCGGTATCCACCGCACAAAACCGGCAGGCGCGAGTGCACACAGAACCCAGCACCATGATTGTCGCGGTGCCAGCAGTCCAGCACTCGCCAATATTAGGGCAGTGAGATTCCTGGCATACGGTGCTCACCCGGTTTTCGGTGACGTTTTTTCGAACGGCTTCAAAGCGTTCGCCGCCCGGCATGCGTGCTCTCAGCCATTTGGGCTTTCGATCAACCGGTACCGATTCCTGCTTTGCCGAGCGCTTCACGCCATCTTTGATGGCCGAAAAACCATGCTCGTTGCGGAATTTGGAACCACTGGTGACGCGGGGCTTTGCGCTTTCGCTCATTGCAACCGGACTCTCATTAAGGCTTGGGGAACTCTAGAGAATAATCCGCTGACGGGACAGTTACAAGGCAGGTAAGGGCAATCACTGGGTTATGGGCGGGGTGTCGGGCACGACTTTCGTCGTACCCGGCTGAGGCCAATTACGCTTGGGCTTTTTCCAAGGCCTGTGTAATGTCGGCCAATATATCGTCTACGTGCTCAATGCCAATAGACAGGCGCACCAGGTCTTCACTTACACCTGCGTGCTCGAGCTCTTCCGGGCTCAACTGACGGTGCGTGGTGGTTGCCGGGTGGCAAGCCAGCGATTTGGCGTCGCCAATGTTCACCAGGCGATAGATCAGATCCAGCGCATCAATGAACTTTGCGCCGGCTTCGCGCCCGCCCTTGATGCCGAAGCTCAGAATGCCCGAAGCCTTGCCGCCACAAATTTTGTCGCAAGTGGCTTTGAACGGGCTGTTAGCCAGTGCTGCGTAGTTAACCCACTCCACTGCCGGATGTTCCTGCAGGTAGTTGGCAACTTTTTCAGCATTCTCGCAGTGGCGCTCCATACGCAGGCCAAGAGTTTCCAGGCCTTGCATGATCAGGAACGAGTTGAACGGCGAGAGGGCAGAGCCGGTGTTACGCAGAGGCACAACGCGGCAGCGGCCGATAAAGGCTGCAGCGCCCAAGGCTTCTGTGTATACCACACCGTGATAAGACGGATCCGGCTCGTTCATCATGGGGAACTTGGCGCCGTTGGCTTTCCAGTCAAACTTGCCTGAATCCACAACACAGCCGGCTACGGTGGTGCCGTGGCCGCCGATGTACTTGGTGAGAGAGTGAACCACAACATCTGCGCCGTGCTCGAACGGGCGGCAAAGATAGGGCGTAGCTACGGTGTTATCAACAATGAGTGGGATGCCGTGTTTGTGGGCAATTTCGGCCCAACGGGCAATATCCACCACGTTGCCGGCTGGGTTGCCGATGGATTCGCAGAACAGCGCGCGCGTTTGGTCATCGATGGCGTTTTCGATGGCGTCGAAGTCATCGTGGCGAGCCATACGGCATTCAATGCCCTGGTTGGGCAGTGAGTGGGCGAACAGGTTGTATGTGCCGCCGTATAGCTGGCTTGTGCTTACAATGTTGTTGCCAACCCGGCAGATGGTTTGCAGAGCATAGGTGATGGCAGACATGCCAGAGGCAACGGCCAGAGCACCCACGCCGCCTTCAAGTGCGGCCATGCGCTCTTCAAGAACCGAGTTGGTGGGGTTCATGATGCGGGTGTAAATGTTGCCCGCAACCTTCAGGTCGAACAGATCTGCACCATGTTGGGTGTCGTCGAACGTGTAAGACGTGGTTTGGTAGATCGGTGTGGTGGCCGCCTTGGTAGTGGGGTCGCCGTTAAAGCCGACGTGTAGGGCGAGCGTTTCAAATTTCATGTTAACTTCCTTGCGAATGGGCAGTCGGTATTATTGCTTTAGTGAGCCAGTATGCCATATAGATTTGGCGGAGTTTATAGCGGTATGCAATCGTGACATACCCAAACATAATATGTTTGCCTTACAAGGTCTTCCGTGAGCCGTGGGGCAATAAATCATTGAGGATGAAAGGTGTGACTGATGAATAACTGGGTTTTACTGGGGGTGGCCATCGTGGCAGAAGTTGTGGCCACATCTGCGCTTAAAGCGAGCGAAGGGTTTACCCGGTTGGTGCCTTCGGTGGTGGTCATCCTGGGCTATGGTGCCGCGTTTTACCTGTTGTCCTTGGCGTTACGCACCATTCCGGTTGGTATCGCTTACGCAATCTGGGCTGGCCTGGGTATCGTTCTGATGGCTGCCGTAGGTTGGCTGGCGTTCGGGCAGAAGCTGGATGCCTGGGGCATGGTTGGTATGGCGCTGATAGTTTCCGGCGTGTTTGTGCTGAACGCGCTGTCCCAGGCAGGCACTCACTAATCGAGAGGCGCTAATCGAGTGACGCCGCTGCATCTGTGTCGGGGAAGGTTGTGTCGTAACACCAGGTAAACACAAAGGCGTAAACCAGATAAAACAGGGCAAATGAAACGTCCACCAGAAACGCTTCCAGTAGTTCAATCTCCATCCACCACGCAATAATCGGCAGAAAAACGATCAGCAGCCCCAGCTCAAAACTGAAAGCATGCAGGAAGCGAAGTTTTATGGATTTGCGTGTAGAGCCTGTTAGGCGTTTCAGGGTGTGGTCGAACCCCAGGTTAAACAGGTAGTTCCAAGTTGTGGCAAGCGTGGCGCCAATTAGCCCAAGCACGCCGGTTTTTTCGAGAGAGTAACCGAAAACAAAGGCTGCAAGGGGAACGGAAATCAGCAGCCCGATAACTTCAAAGGAAACCGCTTGCCGGATTCTGTCGCCGGTGGTTCTCATGAGGACTCTCCGCTAGGGCAAGGCGTTGCGCGTTTGGGTTACCCGAAAATAAAAAAAGGCCGCGACGTGAATCGCGACCTTTTTCAAATACTGGTAGCAAGGGGCGGAGTTGAACCGCCGACCCCGGCATTATGAGTGCCGTGCTCTAACCAACTGAGCTACCTTGCCACATCGCTTCACCAAAGGAAGCGGCGCGTATCATATGTATGGAGCGCGGGAGTGTCAATAGCTGGCCTGTAAATCTGATCGCGGAACGCCTTTCGTATGAGTATTAACTTCCTTTAAATCCTTTTGAAACATAGCGTTGAAGCGTTTTCTGACCAGTTCGTTGCGTGCTCACGCTGTTATTACGCCGTATCGCGAGATGCGACAAAAATTGCTCCACCTCCTTTGCCGAGCAGGTAGAAGGGTGCTGCATGTCATGAAAACGGATGAAGCGCTTGATCCAGTGACAGTAGGTCTGTTCAGTTTTGTAGGCCAGGTTCCGGCTGCGGATCAGTGCCCGCAGCTGGTCCATGAAGCGGGTAGGAGTGTCTGGTAACTTTGGTGGTATATCCAAGATCATAGGTTCAGCCTCCATGCTGTTTTTATATACAGTATTTTGAGCGAGGCTCGCCGTAATTGCACGGCAAAAGACGGAGATATACGACAACTGTCGCAAAACTTCGTAATTTTTCGGTTGGGCAGCTTACAACCCTATGAAAAATCTGAAATAGTCAGTGTGTAACGATGGTAGATAAGCGAACACGTATTTTTGGGAGAATCCGACAATTGACGCTTATTTCCAAGCGAACTACCTTATAGAATAGGTAGTTTGTTGATAAAAAAGACAAATTTTATGGCTTGCATGTGCCACGCAGGGAAATAGGCGCATATGGATAGATGTCATTTGTCGTTGAATTAGCTGTTGGGCTTTTCTATTAACTAAGGAGTAAATAATGAGCAAGAAACGTATTTTTATCAGCTTTGCTATGGAAGATAAGACTCTTCGTGATTTTCTTGTGGGGCAAGCAAAAAACGAAAAGTCACCGTTCGAATTTGTAGATATGTCCGTTAAAAAGCCATGGGACTCCGCATGGAAGACAAACTGTCGGATGAAAATTAAAGGCTGCGACGGCGTAATAATTATAGTCACCAAAAACACCAAGAATGCTGACGGCCAGCTATGGGAAGTAAAATGCGCGAAGGAAGAGGGCATATCGCGTCGCGGCATATACGGAAGCTCCACGGATCGTCCTGCGACCTTACCCAAAGAGCTTGAGGGTACTCGGGTCGTTAATTGGACATGGGACAATATTAAAAACTGGATTGATACACTGTAACGGAGGCAACATGAGGAAGGCTCTAGTTGTTGGTATTAATTACTATGCGCATGTCTCGCCCCTATTTGGGTGTGTAGACGATGCGCATGCAGTAAAAGCAGCCTTAGCAAGAAATGGTGATGGCACTATAAACTTTGACGTTCAGATATTCACTGGGACCGGGCCATCAGACCAAGTCACGAGAGGCCAGCTGAAGGATTACGTCAAAGAGCTGTTTGAAGATGATAGTGAAATTGCTCTCTTTTACTTTGCTGGCCACGGCTACGTTGAATCAACGGGTGGTTACCTTATAGGTAGTGACTGCTCTAGAGGGGATGATGGCCTCTCACTGAATGACATTTTGGCTATTGCTAATAAATCGAAAGCGCGGAATAAAATAATCATTTTGGATAGCTGTCATTCTGGCATTGCCGGAACGCCCGCTACAAGTGGTGATAACGCAGTAATTGCTGAAGGCGTAACGATTCTGACAGCATCAACCGCAGAGCAATACGCTACTGAGAAAGATGGTCGGGGTGTTTTCACAACTCTGTTCGTCGACGCATTGAATGGAGTTTCTGCCAACTTGTTAGGTGACGTGAGTCCCGGCGGAGTTTATGCCTATATAGATCAGTCTCTGGGAGCTTGGGAACAAAGACCTGTTTTCAAAACAAACGTTAAGAGTTTTGTGTCGTTAAAAAAAGTTCAGCCAACTGTTCAGCTCTCAGATCTTCAAAGGCTTCTAGAGATATTCCCCTCGCCTGGCCATGAATTCAAACTTGATCCATCTTTTGAACCAGAAATGAAAGGCCGTAGCGAGGGAATGCCAGACCCTGACCCTGAAAATACGCGCACCTTTGCTATCTTGCAGAAATTTAACCGGGTTAATTTGGTTGTCCCGGTAGATGCGCCACATATGTGGAATGCAGCAATGGAAGGTAAAGGGTGTCGTTTGACGGTGCTTGGTGAGCACTACAGGCGCCTAGTCGAGAAAGGGCGAATATAGTAGTGAGCACAAAGCCTAACACATATGAGCCTTCTCGGAATCAATAGGCAATAGTCGTTTTTTTGGCCGCGCCAGCGGCCAATCTAAACCCATGAGCGAGAACGCCTGCTTCGTCAGTCTCGTAGAGCTGTCAGGCACTTAC